>OLYB01000018.1_pt1 | contig 198320 bp, 218 predicted proteins | sample 1674481 | NCBI WGS metagenome assembly OLYB01 (sample SAMEA103958167, study PRJEB25191) | human gut metagenome
AATTTTGATACCTACAATTCTTTAACACCTAACTGGTATTATAAAGTGTTACGATAAAATCCGCAATGCCTTGATTTTACTACAGTTTTGGCAAGTGAGCTTTCCCTTAGACTTTCCCTTATGTTATATCCTTTTCCCTTGTGTTACGACACCTCATAAGGGCAAAAACAAGGGAAGCAAAATCCGGTAACAGCTAATAACATTATATAAATCACATAATCGGCTGGAACTGGTCAAGATGCTTCTACAACTGAAACAGATAAGAGAAAGGACTTTGCAATATGAATATCGTTCATGCAGAATATAATAAATATCACAACATCATAGACATCAATTATTACAATGGCTACATACTTCGGATTGACTGTGGCAAGGCAGAAGATGGATTGATTACTACTCCTAACTCTCAACGAATGTTGGATGCACTGGCGATTGACAATCCACTAGAATATGCCCGTTTGTATCTTGATTCAGAAATGCAAGATTGGGTGAATGCGATGAATATGGAATGGTATAGCACTTGATAAAAGAACATAAAAATGAGAAGAAATCTGTCAAAAGTATTTCTATAAAATACGATATTTCTTTAGCCCTTCCATAAATAATGAAATAGAGCCGATAACTCACAATCGAAATAACGAGTGATTCATCGGCTCTATATTTTATGGTTATGGATATCATGAGTATCGCTTTATATGCAATTGCTATTTTGTTAATTCCCAATATTTATGACCCATAAAGAAGATTGTTAATTCGTTTTGATCTACTTCTATCTCAAAATTCACGCTATTATCTCTCTGTTCCACAAAAATCATATTTGAGGAAGATATGCTATATAATGCATTGCCACAGGTAATACCCAATTCGGGCATATCTTTGTTTACAACAAGTCCTCCATTTTCTTGAAAGGTAAACACTTCCTCTGCATTTGCATTCTTCCATGTACCAATAATATTTTTTTTATTCTGAATGTGCTTTATTTTTCCAACACATACAACGATAAGTATAGCTACACTTACAATTAAAGCAATGCCTACAACACTCTTTGCCAATTTCTTTTTATTCAATTTCTATTATCTCCATTTTTAGTTTCTTTAAGATTGAATGATTCCATATTGCTTAATTCAGTATCTCCATGAATTTCTAACATTGATACGCTTCTCACAGGAAATAGAATAGGAGAGATTCATTCATAAATAATTAAATCATTCATACTTACCTGAATTTGTAATGTTTTTCCATATTTTCTCATAATTATCTACTATAGTTTTTTCTGAGGTCAAAAATGCAAACATAGATATACTTGAATAGAGAGTTTCCGCCGAATCAAAAACCACACAACTTTCATCATGAGTTAGATTTCTCTTTGAATATATTTCCGATACAGGCATAAATGAATTTTCTTCCTCTTTGGTGTATTTATACCCATCAATACATCCTAGATTTTTTAAAAATATTAAATAAGTATCTTCGGTCTTCAGATATTGCCATCCGTTAGTGTAAAATTCTTCACCTCTAACAAATGATACAGGTTCTATAATGTAAATACAGTCACCTACTGAAAGATTAGCAGAATTATCCTTATAGATTTCCTCTATTTTTACCATTGTTTTTGTTGATCGTAAACTCATTTCACGAGAATTTGTTACAGTTATACGAGCTATTAAAGAAGAATCTTTTTCCATATCATCCAATGAGTAATTACTTTCATTGTTAAAGTAAGAAGTTTTCTGCCCTCCTGTATAGAAAATTTCCATAGCTGTATTTTCTGATAAAGCAATATCAGGATCATGAACCCCTGTAGTTGTTTTTATCCCAGTCTTTCCATAGAATAAGGCTGTCACCATACAAATGATTACAACACAGATAGTTAATACAAATTTCTTCATTACATCAACTCCTTAATTTTACCAAATTCCATGCATATCTTCTCATCCGCTAATATTTCAATATCTTCTTTATTATGGCTTGTCAGTATAGTAATGGTATCATTCTTTTTTTCTTCCAATATACGTTCACGAAATAAATCAATGCTATGCTGATCCAATGCGTTAGTTGGCTCATCCAAAAGCAAAATTTTTGGATGTTCCATCAGTGCTTGACAAAGAGCTAGTTTTTGACGCATTCCTAATGAATATTTATTTACTTTTTTCTTTGATTTGGGATCAAGACCAAAGTATATCATTATTTCATATATTTCTTCATCTGATACAATTCCTTTTATATTGGAAAGCATTTTCAAATTTTCAAATCCTGAATACATACTCCAAAAAGAAATATTTTCAATAACAGCTCCTAAATCTGGTAAAACATCCATATCTTTATGTAATGCCTTGTGATTATATTTTATGTATCCTTTGTCTGTATTTATAAAACCTGCAATGGCTCTGAGTAGCATTGTTTTACCTGAACCATTTTTACCATATATTCCATATATTTTACCAGATTCAAATGTATAACTGATATCATCAAGCACTTTTTCACCTTTAATTGACTTTGAAATAGATTTTACATATAAATTCATGGATATCATTCACCTCACAATATTTGTTTTTTTTCGCAAAGAAATTTACCTATCCACACCAAAACAGCGGATGATATAACTGAAATGAGACAGCTTGACTTAAAATTCAATAAATCTATATTGCTTGTAGTCCATTCGTAATTTTCTTCGACATAATATATAATAAGCTTGTTATGCCAATTAAATAAAGGAATATGTAGCAAGGAATAATGCCAAATTTTCCATATAACATTTCCCATTGAAAAATAAAATCCACACACCATTACTGGAATAAAAAATACAATAAATGCAACGATGTATCCTATAATTGAATCTTTCCAAAATGAAAACAAATAACTAATCATTTGCAAATGAAAAATCTCTATCAATAGCATAAAAATAACTTTGAAATCTTCTAAGCCATTAGAGGTATGCTCTACAAAAAGAAAAAACAAATAATCGGAAACAACTACAATACAGTCACGTAATATCATTTTTATTAATATATCCTTATAAATTATGTGTTTTTTCCCATAACGAGGAAGTAGAATTACCATGTTATCATTTGCATCATTAAATAAGTCCATTGTAAGATAACAAATCTCAAGGATAAACAAAATCGCAAAAAATGATAAAGATATAAGGTCAAACGAATGATCTATTAGTATTCCCCCAAAATATATTTGTGAACGTACTCCTTCTGTTATTGTAACCAGACTATTATGAAACCCCAAGTACACATTAGCATAAAAATATCTAATTACAAATGTTATAAGTGATACTAGTAAGCATTTTCCAACATTAACATTCAAAATTTTTTTCTTATATAACTTCATAATTTTTTATTTTTCTCTGTATAATGCCAATACTTAATCCAAAAATAAGCAATATCAGAACAATTTCTCCTATTATATTTCCATGAACATTAGGCATAATATAACCTTGTATAGAGAATTCATTTAGCCCAAAGACAGAAACAATCAAATTAAAAACAATATAGAATATAAACAAAGCACCAGGTATCTTTGCGAAATATAGAACTTTCATTTTGTTATAATATGAAAGAGCATAAGCTAAGATAGCTAATCCCGAGCCAAAAATTCCGTAATTAAAAATGTATATTAGATTATATAAAGTTGGATGTTGCAATCTCACCATATCAAGAAAATTGTCAGCGTTATATGATACCAAACCTATAGCGTAATCAGGTTCTCCCCAAGCACTGTCATATCCATGTATTGGATATGTCAAGTGGCATAATAATAAATTTATGAGCATTGGTATTGTTATTGTCAAAAAGGTTACAATCAGAATGCCAAATAATTTTCCTGCTAAATATTTCTTTTTCCCGATTCTTTGAATAAGTAGGATTGAACTATTGCTTTTTTCTTCTCTTATTAAGGAAAGTGATGCAATAATTGTTGCATAAACAGGCAATAACAGATACATTATATATGGAATATATGCCGCTTCAGTGCCCTGTAATACGAAATTTTCATTTGCTGAACGAATAAATTGATAACTTTTTCCTATATCATTTTTTACACATAAAATATACGAAGCAATATTTAAAATCATTAGAGCAATAAAAACAACTTTATATTCTGCACGATCAATACAATGTTTGATTTCTATAAGAACCATTTTTTTCATAATCTTTACCAAAAGGGCATAAACCCACGAAGAGGTTTATGCCCATCCCTTCTGTTATCTAAAATCTACATTTCCACTTACAAATGCAGTTGATAATTGAGATTGATAATTTTCCATTCCCATACCGACCTGTGTGTTAGTAGAATTATAACCGCTCTTGGTAAAGATTAAATTACAAGATCCTGTTCCAACACCCTGCTTATACTTATTAGATATTTTACTCTTGCTGTTATTGACAGCCCAGAAATTTGCGTAAGAGGTATTGGTAATTGCTGTTACCTCATTTGTGATGTAATCATCGGATGTTGTTTTTGCATGCATAGAGGTAAAGTTATTAGTCTTATTCAGTTTAAGTGCATAAGCGGTGTAAGATGCCGCCTGAGAATATGCTGCTGAAGAAAGAAATACACATCCTGCACAAAACAAACCAATACCTACTTTTGCAATCTTCTGTTTTAAACTTTTTAACATCATAGTCAATTCCTCCCAATCTTATTTTTTTAACTGCGTTGGTACTTTTGGTTCATACAACAAACCACGGCACAATGAATTTGCATTACTTCGAGCAATAGCAGTCACTGCCTGAAGTACGAGACGGGCACTTTTCTGGGGTGCCTTGTTTACTTGCTTATTGTCCATCGTTTTCACCCCCCCCCTCCTTAATTGTCTGACAATTACAGACAACTTTATTTGTTTACCATGGTATGTGCTTAATATAACAGAGTATTTAATTTTTTCAATCCCTCTATGCACGAATGGTAGCCCAACATGCACGAACTGTTCTACATATAGGTATAAAACCGAAAAGATGGCAGATAGGTTAAGCACCTACCTGCCATCTTTAATCTATATATTTCAGAAATAATGATTAATTATTGTCAGTCTCATATATAGATTTATAACGCTCTCGATCAACTGGAATAATCTCATTATCATTAGCATCTTTATATGTAATAAACTCATCGTATTCTGTAACTGATTTTTCCTCTGAGACAGAATTAATAGAATACATATTCGAATCGTTACACATTACATTTGAATTTGGACCAGAAATTAGTAACGAACCATCCTCTTGTGCATATGCCAAAAAGATATAAATGGAATTTTCGGAAGGCAGTGAATCATTCTCAAACAGATAAATAGCATCTTGTTTTTCTGAAATTCCGCCTTGTTTAACAATAGGAATAGGTTTATCTGTAATAAGTTCACCTTTTATATTTTCGAGAACCTGAATAGTATAATTAGTGTAAGGCGAACCGACCTCCTTAGGATTTCCTTTTTCATCTTCAGTCGTTATAACATTTCGATACTCGGTTCCATCGCAACTGACAACCTTTGCTACAAATACGTAATCACAGATACCAACAGCTTCGCGAATGTTATCAGTATCATATACAAAAGATGCGTGCATCTGGTGGATTGGCAAGTTAGATACATTTGTATTCAGTTGACTTGCATTATTTTTGGATGCACATCCTGTAAAAAACATTCCTACGATAAGAACAATAGACAAAATACCATAGATACTTGATTTTTTCATAGCGTTCTCCCTCCCCTAATAATTATTATATGCGGCATCATATGAATCTTTATCATTTTGAGATAATGCCTGCGTACTAGTATGTCCCGTAATTGCTGCATCCATAACATCTGTTGAAGTACTGTGATCCAACCCTAATGCATGTCCCAATTCATGTGTCGCTACATTCTGTTTTTTACTATTACTATAACCGCTCATATAATAGGTATTGAGTTCAATTTTACCACTAGAATATGTCATGCCTGCCCATCCATTCGAAGCATTGACATCGCTTACGTATACATCTTCTACAACAAAAGCACTGTCTTTTCTGATTACTCCAGATTTATATGCATTCCATGTGGCAGCCCCAGTGTTAATATAACTCATGTAAGTGCTGTTTCCGTCATAGTCTAGATGTTTGCCAGAATCAACAAGATCCCATGTTTGTACATAAGCTTGTGCAAATGCCGTAATAGGAAATAGCATTGCTATAGCCATTAAAGTTATAATGCTATACAATAAATGATTTTTTAAAACAGATTTTTTAAAATGCATACTCCTTCACTCCTTTTCAATCATGTAACAACGGTTATCTTCAATTATTCTTAAAGGTTATCTTTATGAAAATTGAAACGCAACACATACTAGTACACATTATATATCCTGTTAATATTCCTAAAGTACGACATCTTATCATCTCCACTCCATATTATAGATTCTCAGAATACTTAAGATGTAGTAGTATACCTTGAATATAACAAAATCTTTATACTTTTCAATACCTCTATGCATGAATGGTAGCTCACTATGCACAAACGGTAGCATATTATGTTGTGTACCTACTTTATTGATGATAAAATATGACGGAGAATGATTAAAGGAAGTGGTAGCTATGCTATATATTGACTCAATATGGGAATATATTGTTAATTTCTTAGAACTGGCATTGTTTATAATATTTATCCATAAAAAATTGCGTATTCGAGCAAATTATAAACATCAAGCAGTTTTGATGTTTCTTTTCGTATCATTTCAGTTTGCTGTGTTATGCACGCTGAATAAAATGGGAATATCATCCTACAGCACTTTGATGTCATCTTGTGTTTTGGACATTGGATATGCAGTATTGTTCTATCGTGATAGTATAATTCGCCGTATCTTTTGGGGCTTTTCGTATTCCATCATTTGCTTAGTTGCAGAACAGATTTCGTTCTTTATTCCCGTTACTCTTTTTAAAGGAGCGTCTCTGGAGCTATTATTAGGTGGAACATTACGGAAGCCATATACCATGTTATATTTGGCAATGATAGCTGTTTTTGTCTTGTTATTTCATTCTATTGGAAACAAAGACATATCTCTTTCACCGTTCCAAAAAGTTGCATATATTTTCATCGCAATTTCTGGACTTGCAATCGGGCACTACATATTAAGGCTGACTTTGGAATCTGTTGATAAATTTGGTGATTCATCCTTTTCAGCTAGGCTATCATTGGTTGACTTGTTTTTTATTATTTTATTTTTAGTATTGATGCTATACATATACCAGCTAGGTTATTCAAAAGAAGAAAACATACGATTACTGGAAGAACAAAAGATTTATGAGCTGGAAAGGACTGAGTTCAATAGCTTATCTGAGACAACTGAACGATTACGAAAAATGAAACATGATATGCAGATTTATGTGGATGCAATCAACGTATTAGCAAAAGACAAGAAATGGGATGAACTTATAGCATATACAGAGCAATACCATAACACTCTTGCAACTACGCAAAGTGCCATAGCAACGGGAAATATTGCTATTGACTGCATACTTACCGCAAAACTTGATTATGCTGAAAAACACGGAATTAAGACAGAATATTCTATTATGGCTCCTGAAAATTTTCCGCTTGATTCTGTTGAGCTTTCATCCATACTTGGAAATATATGGAATAATTCCATTGAAGCAGGAGAAAGACTTATAATCTCTGATCCAACCGAGCATCCATACATTTATTTTTATATTAAACCTTACCAGAATATGATACTGATTCACATTGAAAATAATTATGATGGTGTGATAAAAGGTAGCATTGATGGAGACATTTTGAGTGTTAAACAAGGAAAAGAACATGGACTTGGGATAAGACGAGTAAAAGAGCTTGTAGAAAAGGCAGATGGCGTATTGCAGATTACATCTGATAACAAAATTTTTTCCGTACATATTATGATACCGGATAAGGAGAATAACAAACTACTATGAAAATGAAAATAACCATACTTGAAGATTCTGTGATCGAATCAGAACGGCTGAAAAATGGAATAAGAAAATACGGGCAGCAATATGATTGGGATATTGAAATTGACGAATACGAATCGGGCGAAGAATATTTTTCAAAAAATTCTGAAGGCACAACTATACAGGCTTCAGCATTTTTCCTTGACATACAAATGGGGCAAATGAATGGAATTGAGGTTGCTAAACGCCTTCGTGAATCTGGTTATCAAGGTATTATTGTATTTTTAACAGCTTTTAGAGAATATGTATTCCGAGGATATGAAGTCAGAGCTTTAAACTACTTGCTAAAACCCGTCAAGGAAAATACTCTTTTTCTGTGTTTGGATGAAATCGCGAAGGAGTTATCTAATAATACCTACATATACCGAAACAAGCAGGAAATTGTAAGTATTCCCTATGCAGATATATTGACATTTTCGAGCAGATTACATTATGTGGATATATTGACCGTAGACGGCAAATGCTATGAACAAATGTCTACCCTAAATAAGATTATTGTCCATTTGCCAAGTGAATTTATCCGAACCCATCGTTCTTATATTGTAAATATGGCACATATCTATCGTATTACATCAGGAACGATTGAATTGTCAAATCATCTAACTACACAAATCGCACGTTCTTATTCCAAAGACGTGATAAGTGCTTTTGCCAAATATACAACAAGATTTGATACAAGCGGGGATTTTGAATGATTACGAAGTGGGCTACATCTATTGCTAATAAGTTAGCAGAACTATCCGGGGAGGATGTTTCTGCGGATCAATTAGAAATATACATATATGGCTTAGAATGTTTTTTGAATACTTTTATAACCATAGTGTTATTGTTCGTATGGGGAGTTTTATCACATACACTCGGCTATACCCTAATTTGGGTAATTACCTTTTCATTGTTACGACATTATACCGGAGGTGCCCATGCTCCAACGCAGTTAACATGTATCTTAGGCAGCTTTTTTCTCGGTTGTCTTGATAAGTGGGCTATAATCTATTTAAAGCCAACTGTACTAGGATATTTGATACTTGTCCTTATGTGTATATTATTTGCACCTATAAGTAACCATAAAATATGTTTAACCACCAAACAAAAATGGATACATAAACTTATTTCTGTGATAATTGTTAGCATTGGATTTCTGCTGTTTTATAAAATTGGAAACACGAAGATGAATACCACATTGTTTTATTCCTTTTTCTGCGTAATCATTCTTATGATAGTCGAAACAATTAAAAATCTAATGAGACACTTTAAATAGCAGGATGACTTTTCATAAATATTCAAAAAAGATAAAGAATTTGATGGTCTTTATCTTTTTTGAATTTAATTAGATTATCTAGCTCCTCTGTCTGATGGCGAACGATAGTTAAAATCTCTGTCCTGTTCCCGTTTCTGAACTTCTGCCTGTTTTTCTGCCAGCTTTCGATGGATTGAGTTTTCTCCATACTTGGAGTTCCATTCCTTGTTTGCTTTGACATAGGATTCATACTCGGACTTGCCTTGTTTATAGACTTGCAGGAACGCATCTACCGTTGGATATTTGTAATCCTGCACGATATGGGATAATCCCTGCTTCATAATCTTAATCGTTTCTGCGTATTTGTTAGACTGTGCCTGCAATTCCTTTCGTTTCTTTCCTTGGAATAATCCTGTACAGTTCTTCAAATCCTCGTCAATAAGGTCTTTTTTCACTTCCTGCGTATGAATGGCTCTGTTTTGTCGTTTAAGTTTCTCCATAATCTCTTCAAGTCGCATCTCATAATCGTGTGCCAGCTCAGACATTCTTGGTCTTGGCGGAATAACGGTCTTTTCTGCGGTAGTAGTAGCAGGTGCTTTGAATGGTTGGGTCACAGCAGGAATTGTCTGATTGTCTGTCTGTGTAACGGATGGAGCTGGTTGTTTCTCTTGTTTTTCATTTCTTCGCTCCATAAGGTCGGAGATTCTGGCTTTCTGTTGTTCCTGTTTCTGTATCAGCAACTTTATGAGTTCTTTTAACAGCTCGATTGCCCGAAAGATAATCATAAACAAAAGCTCCGGATGATTGCCATACTTGTGAATGGATTCCTTAATCGGAGTTGAAATCTGTTCCTGCTTTACCTTTAAGATTTCCTTTCGCTCCATCCCCGATACCAAAGCGTGATCCACAGTACGATTCCAGTCCTGTATGACCTTATTATTGAGTGTAATCTTATCTGCCTTTGGATTGTTCTTACCGATTTTCTTAGTGGCAAGATAGACATCCCCACGCTTGAATGCAGACAGCTTTTCTTTCTCATCTTTGACAAGTCCGTTGATGACATCGGTATAAAATACCTTGACCTCATCTAAGAAATGTTCCTGCTTAAAGCGAGCGTCCTTGATGGTAAACATCTGTCTTTCGTAGACCTCACCTTTCTTGATCACCTTACACCTTTTACGGATAGTTCCATTCTCGTCTAGGATTTCTTTCTTGGTACGAACATGATTACCTTTCTCATCATAGAACATATTTCTGGTGGCAATCTTTTCTATCGGTTCGTCAAGATAATTTCGTTCTGCAAAGATAAGATGGATATGATAATTCGTCTTTCGTTTGTTATGATGGAGTGCTGCAATACAATCAACACCATACCGACTTTTGAATTTATCCGTCATATATTTTAATAGTCCGTCTGGCGGATAATCCACAAAGGATTCCGGCAGGGCAATGATAAATTCTCTTGCTTCGATACATTTTCCCTCTGTACCGCTTTTCTTAAATTCTGCCTGATTGCACTTGGCAAGTTCTGTCCAAAATTTTCGGTCTGTGGTTTCATATACCGCATAGAGATTTTCCTGTTTTTTGTCACTGGAGATATAATAGATTCTTCCACGAACATTATGGAGCTTTGACATCTGCACAAATGAATTTCTTGGCATAGCGATTTCCTCCTTTCCCAGTTTTGATTTTGGAAAAGAGGACAGATAAGATAGATGAGATGTGAGTAGTAAACTTTCCCTGTGAGCGAGTGCATAGGCACTCGTCTTGCGAACACATCCGCCTTGTGGCGGCTAAGCCTCGCAGAGCGAAATACACAGAGTACAAAACGAAGTTTTGTGCGATGGGTGTATTTCGCTCTCAAACGCCGAGGGCTTGCTTATGAAGTTCACTTTTAGCTGTAACTGTTCCCTCAGCACCTAATTTTGTGCCTTTAATGGCACACTTTTTATGTGCCGTATCCGGCACTCCCTTTTCTTAACAGAAATGCTAGAAGATTGCTATGAAAATCAGCGAAACAATAGACGAATCCGTTAGCACTTTTGCCTTAACAATAGCATTGTTCTATTATTCAGACTTTTTAGCAAAAACCGTAGAAACAGTAGAAGTCTGCTATTAAAATCGAAAAAACAATAGCACGATTCGTTAGCATTTTTGCCCTGACAATAGCATTGTGTTACTTCGCTTACTTTTAAACTGTGTCTGGCAAGGAAGTGGTAGTAAAAGTTCCTATTAAATTTCATTTTTAATAGTGCATTGTTTTATTACATTTTGATTTTAATAGAGCTTTTTACTATTAACTCTTTGAAAATGTACCCCATAGATTGGACACTCAAAATCATAGTAGCGTACACTTTTTGTCATAGGTCGGACAGCTTTTTTCATAGCTACACTTGGTATGACTTCTCACAGCACTTTTTGTAAGTTGGGTGGACTTGTCCTACCAGTCGGCTTCACTTGGGTGGATGGTTGCACCCACTTCATTTTCTGGCTTGGGTGGACTATTCATAACACCTTTTGCATCTTGGGTGGACTTGTCCTACCAACAAGCTATAACTGGGTGGACGATTGCACCCATTCACATCCATCTTGTCCTCATTTTCCAAAAGTTCTGGTTGTATCTGAGGACTTGTCCGTGATATAATCTATTTGCGTGTAGGTATATCATGGCTTTTAGTCAGATACATACCAGAGGGATGGTCTTAGGACTGTCCCTTATTCATTTTTCATTGTTCCCTTGACCGCTTTTACTGCGTGTCTGTCTCGTAAATCCTTCCCCTCATTGAGAATCAGAAACTCGTCTAATCGTTCCCTGCGGATTAAGATTTTTCTTCCCACTCTAAGGATAGGCAGCTTTTCCCATTCCACAAGATTTCTAAGAGTGTTTCTTCCGATACCTGTATAGTCGGCAGCTTCTTCAATGGAGAGAGCAAACTTTAATTCTGTCATTCGATCACCTCATTCCTGCGTAGGATTACAAGTCTTGTATATCAGAGGATGTTCCTTTTTGAAGAAAGGATTAGCCTTTTTTAAAACTTGCGTTACGCAATTCTGATTAAAGTATATATCTTTTATAACGCTATGTCAAGCCTTACGAAATTCTATCATCTTTTATAGAATTGCGTATTGCAATATATCGTGTTATGTGGTATAGTAATGACATACCGAAAAAGGAGGTTCGCAAGTATGTTAAAAGATAAAGAATTGCGAAAGACAATCGGTAGCAGAGCAAAAAGCCGTAGACAGGAGTTAGGATTGAACCAGCCTTATGTCGCTGAAAAAATGGGCGTGACAGCCTCAACCATTCAGAGATACGAAGCAGGAACGATTGATAACACCAAGAAAATGACCTTAGAAGGTCTGGCAGATGCACTTCATGTATCTGTGGAATGGCTGAAAGGTGAGACGGACGAATACGAAACAGACATTACGGATAAAAGAGAATTACAGATTCGTGATGTGATGACTTCCATTCTGAATAAGCTCCCTTATGATATGGAACAGTCCGAAAGTGATTTTTCCAAAGACCTGCTACTACTGATGTTACGGGAATACGAGCTGTTCGTGGATTCGTTCCAGTTCGCTTGTAAGAATTTCAAAGGAAATACAGATAACAAAATGCTCGCCCAGACAATGGGGTTTGAATCCAATAAGGAATACAATGAGATTATGTTCCTTAGAGAAATCACCCACACCGTCAACGCATTGAACGATATGGGCGATATTGTAAGACTGTATTCTAAGAATCCTGAGACAGCGAAAAATCGACTAGCCAATCTTTTATCAGAAAAAGATCCCGATTCGGTATAGATAGGCAGACGGAGCTATGATATACTTACACGCAAGAAGCATTTCACCAGTTCCGATTGCCGATATCGAAAGGAGAAACGATTATGGCAAAAGGTTCTGTAAGGAAGAAAGGCAAGAAATGGTACTACCGCTTTTATGTGGAGGATGCAAGTGGTAACTTGGTTCAGAAAGAATTTGCAGGTACGGAGAGCAAATCAGAGACAGAGAAAATGTTACGCAAGGCTATGGAGGATTATGACGCAAAGAAATTTCTAGCCAAAGCGGACAACCTCACACTCGGACAGATGCTAGATGTATGGGCAGAGGAAGATTTGAAAACGGGTTCACTTAGCAACGGTACAGTCGGTAACTATTTACAGGCAGTAAACAGGATTAAACAACACCCAATCGGAAACAGAAAACTAAAGACAGTCACTTCGGAGCATTTGCAGAAGTTTATGGATTTACTTGCATTTGGCGGTGAGGAAGGAAATTTTAAGTCAAAGGGTTACACCATCGACTATATCCGTTCTTTCCACGCAGTCCTGCAACAGTCCTTCCGATTTGCAGTCTTTCCAAAGCAGTACATCACATTCAATCCAATGCAGTATGTGGTAATGCGTAGGAAAGCCGAGGAAGATGTGGATTTGTTTTCTGATAATGATGAGGATGCAGAGGTTATCAACCCGATTACACCAGAGCAGTATCAAACGCTTATGGAGTATCTGGAAGAAAGAAACAAGCCTGCTGTCCTGCCGGTACAGATAGCGTACTACACAGGTCTTAGACTTGGAGAGGTATGCGGACTGTCTTGGAGTGACATTAACTTTGAGGAACAGTATCTGACAGTACGAAGAAGTGTCCGTTACAACGGAGCAAGGCACAAGACCGAGATTGGTCCGACAAAGCGAAAGAAAGTCCGTATCGTGGATTTCTGTGATACGCTCGCTGACATCTTAAAGAAAGCGAAAAAGGAACAGAGAAAGCAGGTATTCAGTTACGGAGAACTCTATCAGAGGAACTACTACAGGGAAGTTAAGGAAAAGAATCGTATCTACTATGAGCTTTATCATTTGGATGGCACAGAGGACATTCCGCTTGATTACAACGAGATTGACCTTGTATGTATCAGACCGGACGGAGCATACGAAGCCCCTGCAACGGTTGAGACAGCTTTAAGGACAGCAAGGAAACGATTGTCGGAGCTTGATGATAATTTCCACTTCCACACCCTGCGACACACTTATACCACAAACCTGCTCTCAAATGGAGCAGCACCAAAGGATGTACAGGAATTACTTGGACACTCGGATGTAAGTACCACTATGAATGTCTATGCACACGCTAACCGAGAAGGTAAGCGAAACTCAGCCCGACTACTTGATAAGGTGGTTGGAGAATAAAATCGAATAAGAAAAACTTTCCCTTGTAGATACCTCATAAGGGCAAAAACAAGGGAAAAGGATACATATAGAGTGGCAAGGCATACCGCCAAGTCGCATAAAATAAGGAAAGTTGAGATTTTAGTTATACAAATGGGAATTTTTACAAAAATGTTTATATGAACATCTGTGCATATTAAAAAACTGTGTATACATATATTCACAGGACACACAGAACGTGTCTCATCATATGCCATATACACAGTTTTTTATTACGGATATGTCCAAATACACTTCCGATTCTGTTTCGGATGCTGTCCAGCGTCCCGCGCTATCCCGAACGCTATTTCAAATCCTCCACAAGCTCATAAAGAGCTGTAGCTGAGTTGAAGTTGTCCGGTATGATCTCATCACTAGGAATTACAACGCCATACTTATCTGCTATCTCTGATATGATAGAGATGATGTCAAGCGACTCAAGTATTCCGTCGTCAACCAAAGCCTCCTCATTTTCAAAATCTACATTTGGCTTAATCTTTCTGAGCATTTCAATAAATTCTTTCATGATATAGTTCTCCTTTGTACACTTTTTATTCTCTGTATTACTTTTACTCCTTCACCAGGCTTATCGTTATTGTTATCTATTCTGTATTTACGCATTCTGCTCCGCAAGCTTTCTCACTTCCTTTCGCAGCACCGAACCCTTGAATGTCTTTGGAATATTATCGACATAGATATACTTACGAGGCAGTTTATAGCTCTCCAGCCTGTCTGTGAGAAATCGCTCAAACTCAGCCTCATCGTATCCGTCCTTCTGTATAACCAGTATGACCGGCAATTCTCCGGTGATCGGATCTGATATGGATGTAAATGCCACATCGTCTATATATTCATACCCAAGCGCAAGATTTTCTATCTCTGCAGGCGATATTTTACTTCCACCATAGTTTATTACATCATCCGCTCTTCCAACAAGTATGCAGTCGCCATCCTCGTCAAGGTATGCGAGATCCTTTGTCCTCACATATCCACCCACAAGCGTCTCTGCTGTGAGATCAGGATCGTTGTAATACCCTTCCATGACTATTGAACCGCCCCATGAGAGAAGCGCCGGAGCTTCCGGGCTGCCGTTTTCTACTACATTTCCAGCGTCGTCTGTGAATCTGACAATAGAATTCACCGTAGGTCTTCCTATACAGCCGGTCTTGTTGCCATTGCCGCTGAACTCAAGTATGCAGGCGCATCCTGCCTCAGATGAACCGTAAAAATTATAAAGCCTCGTGTCCGGAAGCAGTCTGAGCAGCTTCTCCTTGTCCGCCTCCGCAAGCGGTGCCGAGCCGATCTGTATATAGTCAAGCTGGTCCGCATAATCAGCAATCCTTTCATCAGACAAATGAAATATCATCCCCAGTGATGCCGGTGATATGGCCATGGATGTCGCACCATACTTCTCCACAAGCTTCCACAAAGTTCCAATGAATACCATTCCATCCATCAGACAAACTGTACCTCCGTTCACCATGTCAGACTGATATCTCCTTATTCCGAATGAATGGTTGAGCGGCATAGGGATGATCTCCACATTGCCTTTCTTCATGGATGTTCCCTCTATTACATTTCCTGCTATTCCTACATCTCCGCGGTGAAGCATGACAACTCCCTTTGACGAACCTGTTGTTCCGGTTGTGAAAAGAAGCATGGATCTGTCATTTTCCCCCGGCAGTTCAAGATCTGCCTCATCTGCATCCTTTGCCCTGGCTATTATATCCTTTATCTTTATGCTACTTATTCCGTCTGCCTCTTTATCAGATATCAGGCATTCCGAGTCCACCCTCCCACCTATCTCCAGAACTCTCTCAACGGATGTTGATTTCTCCACCGGGATCACAAGCGCCTGCATATACTGCAGCGCCGAAAACACTGTGAGATAATCTATATTCTGCGTACACCTGAGCATAACGTGGTCACCTTTGCGTATCCCCATACCCATGAGAACTCCCGCAGTCTTTCTTATGCTGCTCCAGTATTCCTTGTATGTGACGCTCTTTCTCAGTTCACATACCGCCATCGTATCCGGCTGAGTCTGTGCATATTTCTGAATGTAATGCAAAATCGTATCCATACCCTTGTACCTCTATTATCTTACTTTCCCTTCTCCTGATACTTAGTCCACTCGTTCAAAAGTTCTTCTTCCTCAGAAGACCATTCGCTCTCCGCATCTGTCCAGCTCTGTTTCTGCTCCTCATTTAACTCTGCACTTAGATCATAATTATCCTTTATGTATTTCGCCAGGTAACTGGTGACCTTCTTCGCACCGGATATATTTGTATGGCGCTTATTGTAGAAATCAGTTGAATAATCAAGCTCCATATCTTCTATATACAGGTTCAGGTCAAGGTAATCGTAGCCCTTACCCTCAAGATATGAATCAAGCTCAAGCTGTATGGCGCCCTGCTTTGCCGTGAGAGCATATGGAGTTGAGAGAAACAGCACCCTGATTCCAAGCTCATCCGCCTTTTTCTGTATATCATCTATATAGCCGAGAGCCTCATCCGACATATACTTCTCATCGGATGCCTTGAGGACCGGCTTCTTCAGCGGCGTGATCTTGGAGACCTGTCTGGCAAACTTATATTCATCAGCAGCTGTGTTCATACGGTCTATTATGAGCTCACTGTCATACTGCACCAGATTGTCATGATACATGAGTATCGGAAACATGAGTTTTATCTTCTGAACCTCATCCTCCTGATAATATTTCTGGATCATCTCGTATTTGGTGAAGGACGGATTCATGCCTGTCACCAGTACCTCAAGATTGTAATTGAGATTGTCTTTATTTATCTGGTCTATATTTCCCCTGAACACAGCACTTCTAAGCTCCACAACAAACAGGTCTACATTCTGGCTCTTCACCGCCTCCTCCATGATATACGGTGCAAGACGTATATCCTGACCGGCGGACGCTATGAGTGCTGATGTAAAGTTCTGCTCTGAAAAAGCCTGCACTGGTATCCAGTATCTGTACATAGCACTCGAACCGATCATCACTGTATCTATGGTGTTGTCTGCCTCCGCATAATAATCAGCCCACACGTCAGAGTCGCCGTCCATCGGTCTTGCAAGCTGTCCAGCCTTGCTCAGCACAAAAAAGAGGAAAGCCATGAGTGACAATATTGAAATAAAATGTTTAACTGAATTCACCATATATTTTGTCGTATCCTCCTTATATCCTCACATATATCAGAACTGTTCATAGATAAATGCTGCCGTAGCTCCTGAGCCATACACTCCAAACATGACAACACACGCTATCGCAATGCCCACAGCCAGCCATCTGAACAACCAGTTCTGTCTCATAAGCCAGTCTCTGATGTCCTCCTGACATCCGCTGCGCTCTCTTATCTCCTGGGCAACAGACACTAACAGCAACACCAGACAGCCTATAAGTATAACTCTCCACTCGCCCTCAGCCAGCGAGAAATCATTTACTATATCATATATTCTGCTTCTGTGCAGAACTATGGACTTAATCATGTATACTGAGCTCCCTATTCCCTGTCCCATAAAGATGAGACGTCCTATGACACATAGAAGGAATGTCCTGAGCATCCTGAATATCTGCCAGCTGATACACTCCGTGTTGATCCTAAGCTTACCAGTCAGATCGGCAAGCTGCTGTTCAAACAATGTGGACATACATATTAGTATTCCATGATACAGTCCCCACGCTATATAATTCCATTTTGCTCCATGCCATGCACCGGTGAGCACCCACACACACAGTATAGGAATACCTGCCGCGAACACTTTTCCTATCACATTACCCAGATGATCCCTTATCTTTACATTTAGCTTCAGAAAAAGCTTGGATGTCGATACCGGATAGAATACATACTCTCTGAAAAATGCTCCGAGAGATATGTGCCATCTTCTCCAGAAATCAGGAAGAGTCTGTGAAAAATACGGTCTTTTAAAGTTCTCACCAAGTACTATGCCAAAGCACTCCGATGCCCCCCTGACAATATCCATACATCCTGAGAAATCACAGTATATCTGAACTGAATATGCGATTCCCACCAGGAGGAACACTCCTCCCTGATATGAGAAGCAGTCTCCGAACACAACATTTGTAAATGCTGCTATCCTGTCGGCAATAACCATCTTCTTGACAAATCCCCAGATCATCAGCCATACACCACGCATGATGTTATCCATGCTGAAATGATGAGGTTCCCAGAGCTGGTGTGCAACCTCCTCATATCTTGCTATAGGTCCCTGTGTAACATGTGGGAAATACAGCACATATGACAGATATCTGAAGAAATTCTTCTGTGCTGTTATATGTCCGTTATATAGATCCACCAGATAAGATACCATCATGAATGTGTAGAATGATATACCCATAGGTGCAATAAGCTTCCAGTCCGGTATGCTCTGCAGGCCATCATACGGAATAAACCTTTTGATATTGGTTATGATAAAGCCCATGGCCTTGAACACCACCAGTATACCTATGACAACAACCAGCGCCATCACAAGAAATTTCTTCCTCTTCGTCTTCTCGACTGCTTTTATCTTTCTTGCTGTACGTCTGTCTGCTCCCTCAGCCAGCTTCTCCTGTTCATCCAGGCTCTTCTGAAGTCTGAGAGAAAACAGATATACCACAATCGCTGTCACACTCACAAGCATAAGGTATTCTACCCCCGCGTAACCATAGAATATAAGGCTGGCAATAAGGAGCACACCCCACTGCATCTTCTTCGGAACGATATAATACACAAGCACTGTGCACAGCAAAAAAACTATAAATATATATGAAATTACTGACATATTCCTTCCCCTGCATGTATCCTGCAATCTGTTTCTCTATACTGTGCTGAACGCTGGCCAATACTTTAGCAGCAATGCACATACAATTGACATTATTACTATAATCAGCACTGTAATCTTCCACCCCTCTTTGAACATATACTTCGGCGACAATCCATATCCAACCGGTATGGCTCTGATAGATGTCGGCAGCATATATGACAGATTGACGCCCACCGACGCCACATACACATAAGGTATCGGATTCAGGCCACATCCCTGTGTGATGGATATTACAAGCGGCATGGCGACCGCTGCTGTAGCTGTATTCGATGTCACGTCCGACATCAGCAGAGTGACTGTCAGTATGATAAATACCGTGACAAATCCGCCCTTCATATCAAGCTTTGATATATACTCACCCAATGCCTCTGCAGCTCCTGATTTGTTGATGAGCGTTCCGGCGGCAAGGCCACCGGCAAATATGTACATAAGCCCCCATATGATCTTGCCCTGCACATTCTTCCAAACCATGATCCTCTCGCCTTTTTTATTGGTGAGCAGAAATGATACTATAGCACATATGATAAATACATAGGCCGGCTTAAGTCCTGGAAGAATTCCCTGATAGAGCTGTCTCGTAAATGCCAGAACCGTCGCAAGGACAAACAGTATAAGAGCTGCTTTCTCCTCATAGCTCATAGGTTCAAGCTCCTTGTATCTGGCAACAAAATACTCCTTTGATCCACCGAGCATCTCCGTGCGCTTAACATCCCTTATCGTGAATAGTATATTGATAAGAATAAGTACGATCATGATGGGAAGGAACCTGACAACCCATGACGAGTACATGTATTCTTTGCCTGTAATCTTCTGTATGTAATCAACTGTTACAAGATTCATAGCTCCACCGAGCGGAGATGCCAGACCACCAAGTCCAGTTGCATATGCTATTGTCAGAAGTATCTTAGACGCCGTCTTGTTATTCTTGATATCATCCATTCCTATATACTTCAGCATGGCAACCGCTATAGGTGTGATGGTGGCACATACTACTGCATTCGGCAGGACCGCAGATAACACCGCTGCCAGCATAAACCAGAATACAAGCTGGGTGCGCAGGCTGCTGCCTATGAGTCTGAGAAACGTGATGGCAATCCTTTTGTCCAGTCCCGTATTCTCCCACATAACGCTTATAATAGATGCTCCAAGAAGAAGCAGAATTGTCTCATCCGCATAATTGGATATGACAGACGACATGTCTGTCATCCGAAATATGGCATTCAGCGCTATCGGAAGAAACGCCGTGACCGCGTAGTCTACTGGTCCTGTAACCCACCAATATGCCATCCATATAATAGTTCCAACCGCAGCCCTTGTTTCAAATTCCGTGAACACGCTATGTGGCAGACAAACACATAAAAGCGCAAATAAAAGCGGTCCAATTAACAGATGGATTATTCTCTTTCGTGATTTCATAGCATTCTCCTTAAATAATAAAACCTTAATTCACGATTATAGTTATCGAAAATTAAGGTTTCATTAAAAAATATTAAGATATATTACATTGAAATTCTATCCATTATCTACAGGTATTATAAAAGTAAATTTGCTGCCTTTACCTACCTCACTATCCACCTGAACAGTTCCTCCATAATGCTTTGCTATTTTCATAACCTGCGATAAACCCAGGCCAAATCCCTCTGTATTTCTTACAGTGTCTGCTCTGTAAAAGCTCTCAAAAATTCTGTTTTTCTGTTCTTTACTTATACCTCTTCCCTCATCTCTGACAGATATATAACAGTTCTCTGAATCAGAGCCACAGGTGACTTCCACAGTCCCCCCCTCATTGCTATACTTTATTGCATTTGACACCAGATTGCTAACCACGATAACAATAAGATTCATGTTAACTTTAACAACCGTCGGAACAAGATTATAGCAAAATTGAATATTCTTCTTACATATGTATTCCGCGTCATCACACACAGACTCCACAACATCTAATAAATCAACATCCTCAACGCTGAGGTTAACGTTATTTTTATCCAATATAGACATTTGAAGTAACTGTTCTATAAGCCCCTTCATCTTGGTTGTCTGACGTTCAAATACCGCTATGCTCTCCAACATCTCATGATCATTGTTCTTCTCTGCAATCTCTCTGGAAAGCTGGCACTGGGCATGCATAACTGCCACAGGGGTTCTCAGTTCATGGGATACATTTGCATTGAATTCTTCCTGTCGCTCAAATTCTCTCTGAACCCGGTCATACAGATTATTATTTGACTCCGTTATCATATCGAGCTCCAGAAACGGTCCATCATATCTGAGTTTCTCTGTAAAATCTAGATTCTGACCGCTCCTGTTAATAGCCACATTAAGTTCCTTCATCGGCACAGTAACCAGCCTTTTTAGCCCAATTGCAAATAAAATGAAGAATAAGGCCACTACACCTATTACCGTATAAGTTCTATACCACAATACTTTGTAATTCGCCTTTATATCCTTTACCGCCACCATTGCGCAGATTACAAAATTATCATTTTCTAATGTTTTCAGACCAACCTTGGCTTTTCTCGTCAATATATAATATTTGGCTCCATTAAAACCTATTACATCAATATCTGATTGATATGGAAACTTCCCACTACATCCATCTGGCATCTCTCCATCTATGAAGTCCCCATCTGGCGACTTCAGGAATACATATATTTTATCATCGTTTTCAAGCTCCTCATCACGATCATAATACTCTGTTACAATAGATGGTGTTTTCGATTGATCATAATATAAAAAACGTCTGACCTGCCGTGTTTCCTGTGAAAGTTTCTCATACGCCTGCAATTCCATATCATCTTTCACTATGCTGTTCTGTATAAATAGCAGACAGGCAATACCAACAGTCATAATAAGGCCACACATTATAATCGTATATGTTACAAGTGATTTTTTCTTTTTTAACATTCCAGTTTATATCCAACCCCTCTTATCGTCTGTATAAGTTTATCATCATATTTGTCGTCGATTTTTCTTCTGAGATATCTGATATACACATCAACCACATTGGAATTCACATCATCATCAATATTCCAGATATTCGCCCTTATCTGTTCACGTGTAACAACTATATTTCTATTACGTGCCAAATATTCAAGAATGGCATATTCTCTTACCGTGAGATCTATGTTCCGACCATCCCGCACAGCCTTATGATTATTCATATCCACAACCAGAGATCCGCACGCAATTACATTCTCATTAACCACCCCCTGGGTTCTGAGCATTACTCTGAGCCTGGCCAGAAACTCCGGGAATTCAAAGGGCTTTGTCATGTAATCACTTGCCCCTGCATCCAGTCCTCTAACTATATCCTGAGTCTCGCCCTTGGCCGTCAGAAATAATACCGGAACCTGCTGATTATTTGCCCTGATAGTCTTCAACACTTCCATACCATTCACATGTGGAATCATTATATCCATAATAACCCCATCGTATTCCGTCATCTCTATGAAATCAAGTGCTGCCTGACCATCATAACAGGCATCAACATTGTATCCTTCTTTCACAAGTTTACTGCATATTATACTGTTTAGATCTTTCTCATCTTCTACTACCAACATTCTCATCCACTAACACCTCCCTATCCGGCATACAAATCTCCCTTCTTTATTATGTGGTTTATTCATGAAAATTTCATTAAAAACAGTGTTAAAATTGCAAAAAGCTATCATCTGCATGTATAGTGATGCAATGATAGCCTTTTACTGGTTATATGTTATTATTTATCTGTCTTTTCATCGTAGGTATCCAGAAAACTATGTCTCACACCGCCCTGCTTGTACTCAATAAGAGTATCTACATTGACGTTCTCCACGCTCTTGAATATGTTGCCCTCCACAAATGGGTTTGTCTTCTTGAGTGTTGCTATGAGCTGCTTGATCTCCTGACGCTTGGACTGTGTCTCCTCATTGTTGCAGGTGGTACATGTGTCCGTGAACTTACATGCACACTGTATAAAATGAAGTTCATTATAATCCCTCCACGCTTTGATGTCGTCCTCCCTTACCATATAAAGAGGTCTGATGAGCTCCATGCCCTCAAAGTTGGTGCTGTGAAGCTTCGGCATCATGGTCTGCATCTGCGCCCCGTAGAGCATACCCATGAGTATGGTCTCTATGACATCGTCATAATGATGTCCAAGAGCTATCTTGTTACAGCCAAGCTCTTTTGCATAGCTGTACAGATGACCTCGTCTCATCCTGGCACAGAGGTAGCACGGTGACTTCTCAACGTTGTACACCGAGTCAAATATATCTGACTCAAATATCTGGATAGGGATGTTAAGCATCCTGGCATTGTCCTCTATAACCTTGCGGTTTGCCGGACTGTACCCCGGATCCATGACTATAAACTTAAGTTCAAACGGGAACTTATTGTGTCTCTTCAGCTCCTGAAAGCACTTCGCCATGAGGAAAGAATCCTTGCCGCCAGATATACACACGGCTATCCTGTCGCCTTCCTTCACCAGCTCATACCTGTTGATAGCTTTTGTGAAGTTGCACCATATCTTCTTGTGAAACTTCTTGCGGAGACTCTTCTCCACATCGGCACATATGTCAGTCTGCTCCTGCTTTCCCATGGTATAGAGCAGCCATGATATATAGCCACCTTTTAGGCTCACTGCATCGTATCCCAGCTCTGTAAGTCTCTCCGCCAGCGGAATGCTGTTGGTTCCGTGAGTGCAGCAGATTATGAGTTTTTTCCCTTTTGAATTGTCCCCGGAAATATATTTCTCTGCAGGGAACAATTCACCTGCGGTCACCGTCAAATGCTCCGGCATCAGACTGTCCGCAGGAACTGTCACCGCTCCCGGGATGGCTCCGTGGGATATCTCAACTTCGTCTCTGATGTCAACCATCAGATACGAATCCTTATCCAGTTCCTGTATCTCTTCTATTGTGATTTCCTTTGAATTTTCTAATGCCATATCCCTGTCACCGTTTTTCTTACTATTACAAATTGATTATTTTATATATGATACTGTCTGTCGCATATAGCATCGCCGTCATCCGCAGCTTACTCCTTACCATCCCAGCAGTATGTACAGAGCTTGCACTTCTCAACTCCACACGCCTCAAGCATATCGTCAAGTCTGTTGAATCTGAGTGATGTGAAATGCAGTTCCTTGCAGATCTCGTCAACCATCTTTTCATACTTCTCTGAATCAGGATCTGTGTACTCCTGAAGTACCTCATCTGTCACATTTCCATTCTCAAGTCTCTCTATAACTCTTCTTGTTATCAGATCCATCTCTGATGATGATCTTGAGAAGTTAAGGTATTTGCATCCGTATACAAGTGGTGGACACGCAGGTCTGATATGTACCTCCCTGGCACCGCTGTCAAAAAGGTACTCTGTCGTCTCTCTGAGCTGTGTTCCACGCACGATAGAATCGTCTATAAGCAGAAGGCTCTTGTCCTTGATAAGATCCTCAACTGCCAGAAGCTTCATCTTGGCTATGAGATTACGCTGGCTCTGTATGGTCGGCATAAATGAACGTGGCCATGTCGGTGTGTACTTGATGAATGGTCTTGAGAAAGGTATTCCGGACTCATTGGCATAGCCTACTGCATGCGCTGTTCCTGAATCCGGAACTCCGGCTACGATATCAGGCTTAACATTATCTCTCTTTGCCATGCTGGCTCCGCAGTTATATCTCATCTGCTCTACACTCATACCCTCGTATGAGCTTGCAGGGTAACCATAGTATACCCACAGGAAAGTACATATCTTCATGTCCTTGCCCGGCTGCACAAGCGTCACACAGTTGGACGGTGTGAGTACGACAACCTCACCAGGGCCAAGTTCTTTATAGTCATGATAGCCAAGGTTTTTGTAGGCAAAGTTCTCAAATGACGCACAGAATGCACCATCCTTCTTGCCTATGACCACAGGAGTTCTTCCATGCATATCTCTGGCTGCATATATTCCATTCTGGTTCATGAGCAGGAGTGACAGCGAACCGTCTATCTTCTCCAGCGCATATCTTATTCCGTCTATCAGATTATCCTTCTGGTTGATGAGGGCTGCCACCAGCTCTGTGCTGTTGATATCCCCTCCGCTCATCTCAAGGAAATGTGAATGCCCTTGATCAAATATCTCCTTGGATATCTCGTCAACGTTGTTGATCTTGCTGACAGTTGTCAGGGCATATGTTCCGTGATGTGAACGTACTATGAGTGGCTGTGGCTCATAATCGGATATACATCCTATTCCCAAATAGCCCTTCATGTTCTGCATATCTTTGTCGAACTTTGTTCTGAATGGAGCATTCTCGATATTGTGTATGGATCTGTCAAATCCCTTATCTCCATACACTGTCATGCCTCCGCGTCTTGTTCCAAGATGTGAATGATAGTCTATTCCAAAGAATAGATCAAACACACAGTCATCTTTTGCCGCTACTCCAAAAAATCCACCCATTGTTTTCCTCCTGAAGTGATAAAAATTTGTCATTTTCGCAAACATATCTATATTAGCATAGGACTGGCGGTGATTACAATATTATTTCATGACATTGTTACACATCTATTTTGTGATTTTAGCTTTCATAATATTATGATATACTATTTCTGTTGTCGTCCCTATACTGGCTCAGAAATGGGGTAAGTACATATGATAACACTTCTTATTACCTTTATTATCTCTGTCATAGCAAGTATTGTTGCCTACTATATTCGCAAATGGCTGGACAAAGATAAGTAATCGGCAACCAGCCTAGGAAATACGTCGTCCTACACGATAGACGGAGAAAACCCCAGAGGGTGCCACCTCTGGGGTTTTCGCTTGCGCCTGTATTGTGTAAAGCACAATGATATACTCTTATTACCTTTTATATCTGCCGATATTATAACATATATAAATTCTGGTTACAACATCCATATTAACATAAATTTTATAACACATTCATTATCAATTTCACTATCCCCGCAATGAAGATCAGCACAGCCAGTCCGAAAAAGCAAACCTCCATCTCCCTGTACACCTTGTTTGACTTTTTCTCAAATGCCTTTCTCTCTTCCCTGGAGTACAACAGTTTATACTCACTGCCGATCGGATTCTTCTTTCTGTTTATATCCTGATTCACCACATAAGAATCCGGCTCACCGCTGTATGGATCAATGTACCCCACCGTGGGATGTGCGTATCCCGGAATGTTAGTTCTGCCGGTCACGGTGTCATATCCTATTATCTTTCCCACAATCTCCATATCGATCATATCATTCTCTTTTATGCGTTTTGACCGCATAATATATCCAGCTATCACAAATATCAGTACACATGCCAGCATCTTGATCGCATCCATGATCAACCATACAGGATCATTCCTATCTATAGCTATTACCCCGCCATCCTGCAGACTATCTACTGCCATAGATACACCGATAAGCAAAAGTGCCACGCCACCAGCCAGAAGTCCTATTCCGATATTCTTAAAATTCCAACGGTCCTCATTTTTCTTTATCCAAATTGCAAGTCCGATAAAGAATATTCCCACTATACCGAAAAATCCTGATTTCACAAGTCTTGTAATCAGCTCAATATTGTCTATGTAATCCATATTCTCATCTCCAAACTGTGATAAATACTCTATACGAATTTCAGAGCCTTGCCGAACTTTTATCTCATAAAAAAAATCGCCCTATACTGATATATAATATACCAGTATAAGACGAATTCAAACTTAATTAAAAAGATTTTCCCTGAATCCTAGCCGATGCTCTTAACGCTTTCACCCTCTATCAGGGAATATGGCACTATCTCATGTTCACCAGCTGCTGCATAATTTATATGCTTGAGCATGATGTCAACACTTCTCGATGCCATGATCTCTGTATTCTGTTTTATTGTTGTAAGTCTTGGTACACAGTATCCTGCCAGCTCTATTCCATCAAATCCAGTAACTGACAGCTCCTCCGGAATATGTTTGCCCAGATCAGCAGCCGCTCTCATGACGCCGATCGCTATCGTATCACTGAGAGCCATGATTGCTGTAACCTCCGGCTGTTCCTCCAAGAGACGCTTCGTGGCCGCATAACCTGCCTTCATAGAATACCTGCACGGAATATATGTAAACTCCGCCCGGTCATCATGCTGCCACTCATCTATAGCCCTCTTGCAGCCTTTATATCTGTTGAAACTTATCTGTTTCTCGGACACCTGCCCTCCGATGACTCCAATGTGCCTGTGGCCTTTTTCAAGAAGATACCTTGTCATATCGTATGTCGCTGCCGTGTCATCTATCGTTATGGAGGATATGTTGTCATTTGCAAGAATCTCTCCGCCGGTCGTGATTATAACTCCCGGGATCTCAAGCTCTTTCACACGCTCATCAAAAAGCGCAAGATTGGCACCCAAAAACATGATTCCCTTCGGATTTACACTATGAATAAGTTTGATGGCATACTCGATCTCGTCACCATCCTCGTCTATGTACTCCACTATGACATCCTCATCATATCCAGCAAGCAGGTTCTGTATCCGCTCTACTATATCCGCAAACAGCATATTCTGGTTTCCTTTTATGATGACAACCACCGACGATTTAGCTGACATTTTGAGGAGCTTTGCGTTGACGTTCGGCTCAAATCCATTTTCCTCTATAACCCTGAGTATCTTCTCTCTGGCTGCATCGCTGACTCCGGTCTGATTGTTGATCACCCTGGACACGGTTCCGATACCATAACCTGATATACGCGCAATATCCTTTATTGTCATAAGCTGTATCCCACTTTTCTCTTTTATTCCCAATAATTATATTATCCCAATATGTGGAGGTCAAGAAAATACTCTACTTATCATTTCCCGATAAATATTTTTAGAGAGTACTTTTTCACATCTTGCTTCTCCCGGTCATCAGTGTAAGTCTGCCTATTTCCTCTGCAAGATCATCATCCGTATCATCAGATATAGTTCGCCACCTCCAGTTATCGCCAACTGTGGATGGCTTATTCATCCTCGATTTATTGTCTAGCCCCAAATAATCCTGCATCGGTATAATACAAAGATCTGCAATACTTCTCATAGCAAGCGTGATAAATGGGACATTGATCAGACGGTCCGGTGTATAATGAGCTGCCATATAATCCCTTGCCATGTCTCTGGACCTCTGATCTATACTGCTCCACCAGCCAATAAGTGTCTCATTGTCATGGGTTCCCGTATATACAACACAATTTCGTATGTAATTATGTGGAAGATAATCAGATGCCGCCCCGGTGTCTCTCGCATCAAAGGCAAACTCCACAACCTTCATTCCCGGGAATCCGGAATCATGCACAAGCTTTCTGACCGAATCAGTCACAAAACCAAGGTCCTCGGCAATGACATCTCTCTTACCCAGAGCTTTTTCTATATTCCTGAACAGATCCATCCCAGGGCCCTTTTTCCACTTGCCATTCGCAGCTGTTTCCTCACCATATGGAATGGCATAATATTCATCAAAGCCTCTGAAATGATCAATCCGGACTACATCATAAAGCTTATAGCTATGTCTCATTCTGGCTATCCACCAGCTGTAACCGGTCTGCCTGTTCAGCTCCCAGTCATATATTGGATTTCCCCACAGCTGTCCGGTCTCCGAAAACCCATCAGGCGGACATCCGGCAACCTCGTATGGTCGCCTGTCCTCATCAAGCCTGAAAAGCTCCGGGTGTGCCCATACATCTGCGCTGTCCATAGCTACATAGATTGGGATATCTCCTATGATCCTTATATGGTTCTTGTTGGCATAGCTCTTTAGCGCATTCCACTGAGTATAAAACAAATACTGCATGTACTGCTGAAAATGTATCTCATCCGCAAGCTTAAGCTGCATCTGCTGCACCGCATCAGGCTGTCTGTTTCTTATATCCTGTGGCCACTCTGTCCATGGAATCCCACCATATGAATCCTTAATCGCCATGAACAATGAATAATCATATATCCAATCGCGGTTCTCATCCATGAACATGGAAAACTCCATGCTGTCAATCATTTTCCATCTTTCATAGGCTTTCCTGAGGAGACTGTATCTTCCATTATAAATTTTGCTATAATCAACGTACCTGTCATCATCTCCCCAGTCTATCTCACTGCACTCACTGTCTGTTAGCAGTCCCTGATCCACAAGTGTATCAAGATCTATAAAATATGGATTTCCAGCAAATGTCGAAAATGACTGATACGGCGAATCCCCATACCCGGTGGGACCCATGGGAAGTATCTGCCAGTAACTCTGGTGTGCAGACCTAAGCCAGTCAACGAAACGATATGCCTCTTTTGAGAAGCTGCCAATTCCATACTTTGACGGGAGGCTTGATATAGCAAGCAGTATTCCTGCTGATCTTTCCATCTGAAATCTCTCCTTTTAACCAATTTCAGGCGGCTGCGAATTTCACAACCGCCTGTTTTTTAACACTTAATAATATTATATTACTATCCCTTTACAGCACCGGCTGCAACGCCCTTGATGATGTACTTCTGTGCACAGAGGTAGAATACAACAACCGGAATGATAGCCATAACAAGGCACGCCATGATTGCTCCCATATCTACTCTTCCGTAGCTGCCCTTCATATACTGGACAACTATAGATATCGTCTTGTATTTCTTGATGTCGAGTACCAGATATGGCAGAAGGAAATCATTCCATATCCACATAGCCTCAAGTATTCCTACAGATATGTAAGTAGGTTTCATGATAGGGATAACAACCTTGAAAAATGTCTTGAGCGGCGTACATCCATCTATCATCGCAGCCTCCTCGACCTCCAAAGGAATGGACTTGATAAATCCGCAGAACATGAATACTGCAAGACCTGTTCCAAATCCAAGATACACGATCACGATTCCCCATGGAGTATTAAGGTGAAGTGCATCCGCAGTTCCAGCCAAAGTAAACATAACCATCTGGAAAGGTATTACCATAGAGAACACGCAGAGCAGATATATGATCTTTGTCGCTATATTCTTGACTCTGGTTATATACCAGGCTGTCATAGAGCAGAACAGCAGAATTGCCACTACTGAGAGAACCGTTATCACAACTGTCCAGCCCACTGCCTTAATGAAATCATACTGTGTTATAGCCGTTTTATAATTGTCCAAGCCTATGTAGCTGTGCTCATTTGGCAGTTCAAATGTTTCCAGACTGATAAACGTCTTGGCTTTCAGCGAGTTTATAATTACGATTATTATCGGTGAAACAAATATTATGGAAATAATGGTAAAGAATAAAGTAGCCAGAATTCCCGTCAACGTTGGTTTTTCTTTCACTCTGTATACAGGCTTTTTATCCGCTGTATTTGCTGTTTTCTGTATCTTCGCCATTACTGCTGCACCTCCTTTGATCTTGTAATCTTAAGCTGTATGAGTCCTATCGCTACTACCAGTATAAAGAATACGACTGCCTTGGCCTGACCTACTCCCTCATATCCTACTCTTCCATAAAACGTCTCATATATATTGAGCGCTAGCATCTCTGTCTTATGGAGTGGCTCGCCTCCTGTGAGTGCCAGGTTCTGGTCAAACAGTTTGAATGAGTTGGTTATTGTGAGGAATGTACATATAGTTATGGATGGCATCATGTTCGGGATCGTAACCCTGAAAAGTCTCTGTGTTCTATTTGCACCATCAATCATGGCTGCTTCCTGAATGTCTTCAGGAATTGCCTGAAGTCCTGCAATATAAACGATCATCATATATCCTATCTGCTGCCAGCACACCAGTATAACCAATCCCCAGAAGCCGAGGACTTCATTGAGTTTCAGGGCTGTATCAAACTTTGAGAATACGGCATCGAATATAAGCTGCCATACATATCCAAGTACGATACCACCTATAAGATTCGGCATAAAGAATATCGTTCTGAATATATTAGTTCCTTTGATCTTCTGTGTAAGTGCCAGTGCCACAAGAAATGCAAGAACATTTATAAGCACAAGTGTGACAATCGCAAATAATGTTGTAAACTTAAATGCATCCGGGAATGTTGAGTCCTTGAATGCGTCTATATAATTCTGAAATCCTACAAATTCAGCGTCCCTTATGGTCGTGAACTTACAGAAGGACAGATATATTCCCTCGGCAAATGGCACGATAAATCCTATTAGAAACGCAGCCATTGTCGGTATCAGAAACACCGGCCAATATCTTTTTATCGTTTTCTCCATAATTTTTTTGATAACCTCCACTCTGTTGCATATCAATTTTCTTTCCAATATCTTATGAGTCTAAAAAATGGATATGTAGACATATTTGCATATGAATACATATCCATCTCTAGTCTGACACCTCTGGGTATGAGCTGCCTTTGCAAAGCTGTTCGCCTTCCTGGTGTCCTGCATCTTGCAGGACTTTATTCATATTTTAAGTTGGTTTTATTTTGTGATTTTTTTATTTTTGGGTTGTGTACTATTGTTTATTTGTTAATATGTTTTATTTTGACTTTGCTGCAGCAGCCTCTTTAGCCCATCCATCTACAAATGCGCTCTTTACAAGATCCCAGTTGGCATCTGTCTGATCTGCCGCATATGTTGTAAGTGCTGATCCAAGGTCGTTCTTCCACTGCTCTGATGGCATTGTTGTGAAGTTCCAGCTTACAGGTGTCTTGCCCTCTGCTACATACTCATTTGCGATGTTTACAAGAAGGTTTGTTGATTCAAGGTTCTTCTTGAATGGTGTTACAAATCCCATTCCATCGGCTCCTGATGGCATAGCGCCCTTTGAACCACAGATTGCCTTAAGTGCGGTGTCATTTGTAGCACACCACTCCATGAAGTCAAGAGTTGCCTGGATATCTTCCTCTGAAGCCTTAGCATTTACACACCAGTAATTCTCACTTCCTGTACAGAGTCCCTGATTCTCCTCACCATCTGCTCCTATATAGATAGGGAGCATTCCGAGGTTGTCATCGCCAAGTGATGATACATCTGAGTATGCCCATGTACCATTCTGATAAAATACTGCCTGTCCTGAAACAAACTCTGCAACCGCATCATCACCAGTCTTTGTGCTGAGCTGCTTTGGATCGGTTGTTGAGTTGTTGATGTACAGATCCCATACATTTTTGTAATTATCAAGATATGTACCCTTGATCGCATCTGTAGTATCGATTCCATCAGCCTTGTATTCATAGTAGATTGGAAGATTTGCAAGATGTGTCTTGAATCTCCAGTCTGATGAGCCATCCATTCCAGCTGATGTGAATGCTGAGAATCCTAATTTGTCTGAATTGGCTGTTATATCCTCTGCCACCTTCTTGAGGTCTGCAAATGAATTGATATCATCCTCTGTGTATCCAGCTTTACTTAAAAGCTCTTTGTTGTAAATGATTCCGTATGACTCTATAACATATCCGATTCCTGCGACCTTATCGCCATCCTTAAGTGCAAAGTCCTCAGATGTGAGTTCTTTATACACCTGTGATGATCCAAGATCATAACAATAGTCCTTCCAGGAAGCAAGACCAACCGGTCCATTTACCTGGAACAGGGTAGGTGATTCTGACTTACCCATCTCACTCTTAAGAGTAGTCTCATACTGACCAGCAGCCGCTGTAACTACCGTCACATCAACGCCAGTCTCTTCTGTGTACACCTTAGCAAGCTCCTGCCACTGTGTATCCTGCTCCGGCTTGAAGTTCAGATAATATACAGAGCCCTTTGCATCTGCCTTCTTTCCTGCTCCATCTGAATCTCCTGAGCCACATCCTGTCAACATGGTACCTGCCATCATAAGTGACAGTCCTAGTGCCGCAATACCTTTCTTGTTCATATTGGTTCCTCCCATAAAATAATAAAAATTTTTCCTTCAGTCATCTCTTATACGAGCTGCTTAATGGTTACTTTGTTTTCTCGGAAACGTTTTTGGAACCGTTTCCATTTGATATATCTTATATTAGTTGTTTATGTACAAAATGTCAATACTAATTTCAATTTTTTTATCACTTTTTGCATTTTTTCACATAGCTCACAATCCAGGCTACATAAAAATGTATAATTTTTGTCATATTCTATCCTTTCTGAATACTATAAATAGAACTATTGAATCTGAAAGGACTATCCTATGAAATACAACAACCATTGTTCTCCGAACAGACCTGACTGTCGTGACAACATCTGCACTATAGACCTCCGGGAGAAAGCGTTACAGAACCACAATTACCGCGAAACCGTGTGGACCGGCTGTTTCATGCAGATGACAGTCATGTGTATACCTGCCTGCTCAGATGTAGGTTTGGAAATCCATGATAATACCGATCAGATCATCAGAATCGAACAGGGACAGTGTTCAGTCAGGATGGGCTGCTGCCCAAACGAACTGTGTTTCCGTCAGAATCTTTGTGCAGGAGAATGCGTCTGTATACCAGCCGGCACATGGCACAACATCATCAACATTGGCAATAATCCACTGAAGCTCTCATCCATCTATGCCCCACCACATCATCCCAGGGGAGAGACACAGGCCACCAAAGCCAGGGCTATGGGAATGGATTGCTAATATCTTTTCCTGCGACATAAAGTAGATGCCACTATAGAAGCAATTAAAAAAGACACCAAATGCTGTCTGCCCGTCTGACATTGGGCAAGCGACATTTAGTGTCTTTGCTGCTACTACTATACTTTATTGTTTTCTCTGTGTCATCATTGCATTGGAAAAACAGTATCACATTTCAATCATGAGATCACATTTCTCCTACTCATTCTCATCATCTTCCTCTTCATACCAATCGTCCTCATATCCATCTTCCACATAGTCTATGTCATATTCATCGGCTTTGTCTGCTTCTTCATCGCTCAGTTCAGCATATATTCTTCCATCGTCCCAATCATCTGGCATATAGAGATGCGGCTCATTGTCCCCCCACTTATATGAATGTATCACCTTAACGTCAGACAGATCCAGGACGGACTCCATCAATATTGACTTCATATAGTTCTTCACCGTTTCCGGCGCAAGATTGACAAATTCCACTATCGGGTATCTCTGAAAACGGATAGCATTGGTCGATGTCCCATACCCTGAATTCTCAAAGCTGGCATTTACCGGTCTTTCATTTACACTGAGTGATATATTTGTAACAGTGCATATATCTTGTTTATCAAAAACATATATTTTACCCTCGCTGGTCAGTATTTGTACACGGTCATCATTTACTTTGACTTTGTCAAAACCTCCTGTTCTTCTTTTTGTTTTTTCGGTGTCGTTTATCACTCTTCTCAATGGCATAATTTTTCTCCTCCTGTTAAACATTTATTTATATGTTAATCTTTGTATTCCGTACGGTATATCCAATGGTACACACTGACCTTTTTTAACTCAACGTCTGGGGTGATTTTTTTATCCCTCTGTGGAGACCTCTGACATGTCATTTTCTTGATTTTTTTGTGCATTGGGTAGATGGCATCCTATCTGCGTTGCCTTTATTTCTAAATTCATTTGTATATGGGGAAGAATTGCTGCCTTGTTTCTTATTTTTGTTTTGTGAATTTTGTATAGTATAGTTTCAGACGGTTTTTCAGATTTTTAGTGATTATTTTTTATATAAACAGAAAATCCCGGTGCATCATTTTTCGATACACCGGGATCTTATACATCTTTTATGAATATGATGAAAGAAATTGCTTTGTCCTCTCCATCTTCGGATTGTCAAATACCTGATCAGGTCTTCCCTGCTCAAGTATATATCCATCATCCATGAATATGACCTGACTTGCAACATCCTTTGCAAATGCCATCTCATGGGTAACAATTATCATGGTCGTCTTTTTGTCTGCAAGGTTTCTGAGGACCTTAAGTACCTCTCCTGTGAGCTCCGGATCAAGAGCCGATGTAGGCTCATCGAAACACAGGATGTCCGGCTGCAACGCAAGCGCCCTTGCTATGGCAACTCGCTGGCACTGTCCGCCTGAAAGCTGGTGAGGATAGTTGTTCATTCTGTCCTCAAGTCCCATCTGGCGTAGAAGTTCCTCTGCCTGGACTCTTATCTCGTCGAGTATATTCTTCTTATTTACTTTGAAATCCGGTCTCTCCTTTGCAAGAAGCTCTCTTGCAAGCATTACGTTCTGAAGCGCAGTGTACTGTGGAAAGAGATTAAATGACTGGAACACAAGTCCAAAATGCAGTCTCTTCTTGCGCACCTCCGACTCCTTGAGTGTCTCCGGCTTGTCCGTATCAAGCAGGATCTCATCATTTACACGGATAACTCCATTGTCCGGCATCTCCAGAAAGTTCAGACAGCGAAGAAGTGTTGTCTTTCCACTTCCTGATGATCCTATGATAGAAAGGACCTCGCCCTGCTCCAGAGAAAAGCTTATATCCTTGAGCACATCCGTCTTGCCAAACTTCTTTTTTATATGTTCAACCTCTAATATAGCCATAGCGGTTCCTCCTATTTAATATGTATCGCCCCTCTGCTCCGCAGCGGGGCAGGTCGTCGGAGCCGATTCCGAGTATGAACTGCGTTCATAGCGGCTCCTCCTATCTAAAGAAATCAAGTTTCTTCTCTAATTTGCCAAGTAAAACTGTGAGTACGCCATTCCAGATCAAATAGTAGAATGCGCAGAAGAAGAGTGGCCATATTGCACCTGAGATTCCCTGTGAACCTTTCATGAATGCCTGTCCTGCCCAGATTATCTCCTGAAGTGCGATGATACGGGCAAGGGACGTATCCTTGACCAGAGTTATGATCTCGTTGGACATCGCCGGAACTATCTTCTTTATCATCTGCAAAAGCTTGACCTTGAAGAATATCTGCTTTGGAGTCATGCCGAGCACAAGTCCGGCTTCCTCCTGTCCTACAGGGATACCCTGGATACCTCCACGGTAAATCTCTGAGAAATAGCAGGCATAGTTCACTATGAATGACACCGATGCCGCAACAAATCTTCCGCCTTCGCCGCCACCCCATACCGGATTGTGAAATACAAGTCCCGGGAAATAATATATGATGAGCAGCTGTATCATAAGTGGTGTACCTCTCACTATCCATACGATGAACTTCATAAGATAGCTGAGCGGTTTAAACTTTGACATGGAACCGAGTGCTATAAGAAGTCCAAGTGGAAATGCACCGAGCAATGTCACGAAGAACAATTTTAATGTCTGTATAAATCCTGTATTAAGAGCTCCAAGTACGACCGGGAGCTGTTCAAAAAACAAATCCATAATAATTTTTCTCTCTAAGTGATGGTAAAAATACTAATTATATCTTATCTATTACTTTGCAAGTGCAGCCTGTACCTTATATGTCTCAGCACACTTCTCCATTGAGCCGTCAGCCTTACTGTCAGCAAAGAACTTATTGAGCTCAGCTACAAGATCTGAGTCCTTTCTGAAGCCAACGCCATACTCCTCACTGTTAAGACCTACGGTATATGTGAGCTTGTCATAACCTGTTCCCTCGCCAACCATAGCTGCTGCCATGAGCGAATCAATGATTGCTGCATCTGATGTTCCAGCTGCAACCTCCATGAGTGCATCTGCCTGTGCCTTTACCGCTGTATAGTTGAGACCAAGCGCCTTGGCCTGATCCTCTCCTGCACTTCCTGCCTCTACTGCAAATGTAAGCTCCTTGATGCTGTCAACAGTCTGATACTTGTCTGCCTTATCTTTTGGCACGATAACTACCTGAGCATTGTTGCAGTATGCATCTGAACATGCCATTGAGCTTGTAACCTCATCTGTAAGTGTCATACCATTCCACACACAGTCGATGGTCTTGCCGTCAAGCTCCATGATCTTGTTGTCCCAGTCTATCTCTACGAACTCTGCCTTTACGCCAAGGCTCTCTGCAAATGCTGATGCCATATCCGCGTCAAATCCGATCCAGTTGCCTGACTCATCCTTGTAATCCATCGGTGCGAAGTCTGTAACGCCGACAACGAGAGTTCCCTTATCCTTTACATACTCCAGATCACTCTTTGACTCACTCTTAGATCCGTTATCAGATCCGCCGCATCCAACCAGTGAAAGCCCCATTGCTGCCACTAAGAGCAGTGATAATAACTTTTTCATACTTTTTTCCTCCTGAAATATACTTAAATATACTTGGCAGATGCATGAAACAAGCTACACCGGGCATCTGCACGATATACACCCCTATTAGGGCATAACACGGTAACATAGTAACAGTTTATCATGGTAAAGTCAAACCTAAGATTGAGGAAATACCTGTAAATGTATTATGTAATAATAATAACCACAGAAGATCTTACTCTTCTGTGGTCAGGATGCTCACCATCTGGAATTATTTTACATACGCTCTGTCAATATGTATCACACAATAGTAATTTTTATTGTACTCACTAACTTTTTCCTTGATATAGGATATTATCTGTTCTTCCGACATTTGATATCCATGTGGCAAAACCACATCAAAAATCAAATTGGAATGTGTTGAACCCTTTACCATTCTAAAGTCGTGAAACTGAACATTTTCATTTTTTCTGCTATCCTTATTAAGTGATTCTATAATTTCAGTGATCCGCGCTTTCACAGCATTTGTCTCCTCATCGTCATCTACTATCGGATCCATGTGAATGACAGGCTCACAATTTAATTTTTTTCTGAGAGAGAATTCTATCTGATCGATCAGATCATGCAGTTCAAGAATATCTTCCTTATAAGGAACTTCTGCGTGCAGACTGACCATAAGTCTGCCAGGTCCATAATCATGGACCACAAGATCATGAATACCAAGGATCCTTTTATCACACCGCACGATCTTCTCGATCTCATCCACAAGCTCTGGTTCCGGTGCCTGGCCAAGCAATGGGCTGACCGTATCCTTCATTGCAGTGATGCCAGCTATGAGTATCATCACGCCCACCAAGAACCCGCAATATCCATCTATAGGTATTTTCCAGAAATGAGCAGCAAGTGCAGATGCAAGAACAACCATTGTGGAAAATGTGTCAGATAAACTGTCTTTCGCCGTCGCAATCATGGCCGCACTCTCTATCTTTCTGCCTATACTCCCGTTGTAGAAATACATATATATCTTTACTCCAATTGAAACAACGAGTATTACGGCAACTAGAATACTGAATTTTGGAAGTTCCGGATGTAGGATCTTTCCGATTGAATCTTTAATAAGCTCGTAGGCCATCAATATGATCATAACTGCTACAAATAAGCCTGATATATACTCCATTCTTCCATGTCCAAACGGATGATCCGGATCTGGTTTTCTGCCAGCTAATTTAAAGCCTATCATAGATATAAACGAGCTTCCTGCATCTGATAAATTGTTGAACGCATCCGCCGTGATCGAGATAGCCCCCGAAAGTAATCCAGCAAAGAATTTTCCCAGGAACAATAATACATTCAAAAATATACCAACAGCTCCGCAAAGAACACCATATTTCTCTCTCACCTTACTATCCTTATAATTATCTGATTTGATCCACAGCTTCGACAATAATGTCACCATATCTTTTGTTCCTCCTAATCTGAATCTCAAAAGTTCTGAAAAAAAGAACCCACAAAAGCGTTGGACTTCTGCGGGTTCTTGATATATCTGAAATGATATATAATTATCTCTTTGAGAACTGTGGAGCACGACGAGCGGCTTTGAGACCGTACTTCTTTCTCTCCTTCATTCTTGGATCTCTTGTAAGGTATCCAGCCTTCTTAAGGATTGGTCTGTACTCAGCATCAACCTCAAGGAGTGCTCTTGAAATACCATGTCTGATAGCTCCAGCCTGACCTGTAAAACCACCACCACATACGTTAACGAGTACATCGTACTTACCTTCTGTGCCTGTAGCAACGAGTGGCTGCTTTACGATAACCTTGAGTGTATCAAGGCCAAAGTACTCATCCATATCCTTCTTGTTTATAACAATCTTACCAGTACCTGGAGTGATGTAAACTCTGGCGATACTGCTTTTTCTTCTTCCTGTTCCATAGAACTTTGTTGTCTTAGCCATCTGTTAATCTCCTCCTTCTTAGTACTTAATCTCTAATACTTCTGGCTTCTGTGCCTGATGCTTGTGATCTGCACCAGCGTATACGTGAAGCTTTGTAATCATCTCTCTGCCAAGTGGTCCCTTTGGAAGCATTCCCTTAACTGCAAGGTAGATAACATCCTCTGGCTTCTTAGCCATCTTCTCACGAAGAGTTGTCTCTTTCATACCACCTACATAATCTGAGTGGTTATAGTATACCTTCTGATCTAACTTCTTACCAGTTACCTGGATCTTGTCAGCGTTTACTACTATTACATAATCACCTGTATCAATGTGGGGTGTATATGTTGGCTTGTTCTTTCCTCTTAAAATGCTTGCGATCTCTGATGCAAGACGACCTAAAGTATGTCCTGTAGCGTCAACTACATACCACTTTCTCTCTATTGTTGATGGGCTTGCCATAAAGCTCTTCATCGTGGTACCTCCTAAATTATTCTTTATAATCTTCTTTACTAATGTATATTCAGCACATTCCTTACCGGGGCATTGGTTCGAAACATACTTATAAACTTCGCATACGTTGCAAGTATATTATAATTACATTTTGTTGTCAACTATTTTTTCCAACAAAAATATCCGGCGATACATGTGCACCGCCGGATACCATATTATCATTCATTCTTCTGTCTGTAAATACTATCTTTTATTTAGAAATCCACCTCTGTGTCATAGTAACAGCACTTCAGCAGCTTCTCCATCTCCTCCTGGCTTGGCTGTCTTGGGTTGGAGCCTGTACATGCATCAAGTATCGCATTTGCAGCGATCTCAGGAAGTCTCTCAAGGAATACATCCTCCGGAACAAAGCCCTGCGCACATGGATAGCTGTCAGGTCCATAATTCTTGATACAGTGAGGTATGTTCAGCTCATCATTCATCTTGCGCAGATATGCGATGAGAAGAGCTACCTTCTCGTCGAGTGTCTCTCCGCCAAGGCCCATGAAGTCTGCTATCTCGCCGTAACGAATCTTTGCTGTCTCATCCTTTGCATTGAAAGCGATAACCTTCGGGAGATACATCGCATTTGCTGCTCCGTGGATGATATGTGCACCGTAATCGGCAAATGCTGCTCCGGTCTTGTGTGCCATTGAATGTACGATTCCAAGCAGTGCATTTGAAAATGCCATACCTGCAAGACACTGTGCATTGTGCATCGCGTCACGCTTCTCCATGTCTCCATTATATGATCCAACCAGATCATTCTGGATCATCTTGATCGCATGAAGTGCCAGTGGATCTGTAAAATCGCAGTTTGCTGTCGATACATAAGCCTCGATTGCATGAGTCATGGCATCCATACCTGTGTGTGCAACCAGCTTCTGAGGCATGGTCTCTGCCAGCTCAGGATCTACGATCGCAACATCGGGTGTAATCTCAAAATCAGCTATCGGATACTTGATTCCCTTCTCGTAATCTGTGATGATCGAGAATGCGGTAACCTCTGTTGCAGTTCCTGATGTTGAAGAAATAGCGCAGAAATGAGCTTTCTTTCTAAGTTCAGGGATTCCAAATACCTTACACATATCCTCAAATGTCGCATCAGGATACTCATACTTTATCCACATAGCCTTTGCTGCATCTATAGGTGAACCACCGCCGATGGCCACTATCCAGTCTGGCTCAAATTCAAGCATGGCTGCTGCACCCTTCATAACCGTCTCTACTGAAGGATCTGGCTCAATTCCCTCAAATAACTTAACTTCCATTCCAGCTTCCTCAAGGTACTGAACTGCCCTGTCAAGGAATCCAAATCTTTTCATGGATCCGCCTCCAACACAGACCATAGCTCTCTTACCCTTGAATGTTTTGAGTGCCTCCAAAGCACCTTTTCCGTGATATAAATCTCTTGGTAATGTAAATCTTGCCATCGTTTGCCCTCCTAAAATCAAAATAAAAAGCCAATCATGTTATCTTCACTGAAACACCTTGAAATATTCCGAACACTTCGAAACAATTCCTGACATATCCGTCATGTAGCAGCATTTCAATGTAATTATAACATGATTGGCTCTTATTTTCATTATTTTTTGTGCATTCCACACAATGTTTTTCATCTATTTTTCACTTTTTTGCTAGATGTTTTCCACTTTTCATTCTTATTTCTAGATTATTTCAAGTCCACTTTTCCAAGTTATTATATACAAAATATAACCACGCTATTTTGTGAACTGCCAACATATTATCAGCAATTTTATCTTATCCCGACAAATATTATACGTCTACAGCGTTTACGTTTACAGATATTTTATCTCCACAAGAGTAAGCCCCTTTGCTTCGGCTTTCGGTCCTGCTTTCGTCCTATCCTTCGCCGCAAGTATTGACTCCATACAGTCCTCTGGCCAGATTCCAAGACCTATCTTCATCAAAGTTCCCACTATGATACGGACCATATTGTACAGGAAACCATTACCGCTGATCCTTATATGTATCATATCACCAACTTTATCTATGGTTATATCTGTTATTGTACGGACTGTATTCTCTACCTGTGATCTTGTTGAACAGAAGCTCTTGAAATCGTGCTCTCCTACCAGAACAGCCGCAGCTCGTTTCATCTTATCTATATCAAGCGGATAATAGACGAATGTCGAGTAAAGACGCTCCGTCGGCATATCAAATCTTCTGTTTAATATCTTGTATTCATATGTCTTGATCGTATCACAGTATCTCGGATGAAAATCGTCCGCCACCTGGCAGGACTCTTGTATCCTTATGTCTTCCGGAAGCCGCTGATTAAGCGCAAATGAAAACTTTTCTCCTGGTATCCCTGATTCAGTATCAAATACCGCCACATTCCCCAGGGCATGCACTCCGGAATCCGTCCTACTGGCTCCTATCACCTTTATATTCTCGTGGCAGAGTTCGCTGAGAGTCTTATTCAGGACCTCCTCCACAGTTATTCCATTTATCTGGACCTGCCATCCGCAATAATTTGTTCCATCGTAGGCCACGACCAATTTTACTCTCTTCATAATCATACTAGGGATGCATCCGACACATCCGTATCCTTTTCTATATTATCAACGTATCTGACACATCCATATCTTTTTCTATAGTTATCAATGTATCTTGATCACTCTGCCTCTAATACATTCTCAGGCAAGTCTGTATGCAGTGCAGATCTTAATCCCGAATCATTCAGGTATCACGGAATAACGTCCGCGGTATTTACTACATCACACATCTATATACTATCATGCATCCCAGATACACCAACACTATAGCATAACTTACATAGTCTGTTCCACTGTATTTTAAAGGATTCATACGACTTCTACCCTCACTGCCGTCAAAACATCTGGCATCCATTGCCTGTGCCAGATCAATAGCTCTCCTTATCGCTGACACAAAAAGCGGCACAAATACAGGCACATAACTCTTTATCCTTCTGAATATATTTCCACTCTCGAAATCCGCGCCTCTGGAAAGCTGTGCTTTCATGATCTTATCCAGCTCCTCCATAAAAATAGGAATAAATCTCAGCGCGATCATGAGCATCATAGCCATCTCTGCCACCGGAACTTTGACCTTCTTCAAAAATCCCAGGCTGCTCTCAAGACCATTTGCCAGGTTCATAGGTCGCGTAGTATACGTCATCACTGATGAACCAATTATAAGATATACAAGCCGCACCACCACCAGCACTGTTGTCATCACGCTTTTGTCTGTTATCCGAAGTCTGTGCCAGCTCCATATCACATTTCCATCACCATTGAACACACTGAATATTGCTGTAAAGAGAATAAACATCCATATAACCTTGAGGCCTTTGCATATATATGTTAAGGGAACCCTGCTAACAGCTACATATGTACAAAGAAATACAGTTGCTGTCAGTATCATGATCCAGTCTTTGCAGAGAAAAAGCGATATTGCATATACAAACGTGATTGCAAGTTTGGTCCTTGGATCCATTCTGTGGATCACCGATTCACCACTATAATATTGTCCTATCGTAATGTCTCGAATCATTCTAAAGTCTCCTATTTGATCATCTATTTTGAACATCCGGTCATATATTATAAACATCGCTTAAAATCTAGCTAATTTAACCACCATTTTAAAGATTTTGCCACATTTTAAAACCATCTGGAGTCTCTATACCATATCGGTCAAGTAGCTCCTTATCATCAAAGAAGCCTACTGTTCCCCCATCATACACGATTCTACCATGATCCATAAGAAGAACCCTCTCTGACATCTCGTACACATCCTCCATATCGTGGGATACCAGTATGATGGTCACATTTTTTTCTCTATTGAGCGTTCGTATAAGATTCCACAACTGTTCCCGGCTCTCACCATCAAGTCCACACGCAGGCTCGTCAAGTATCAATATCTCCGGTTCATACGCAAGTATTCCCGCTATAGCAACTCGCTTTTTTAGTCCTCCTGACAGTTCAAACGGTGAATAATCCGCATATTTCTTCGGAACGCCAACAAGATCCAGCGCATTTTCCGCTGCCCGCTCTGCTTCCTCCTTAGACATGCCAAAGTTGATCGGTCCATACATTACGTCTTTTAGCACCGTGTTCTCAAACAGCTGCGATTCTGGGAACTGAAACACATATCCTATACGCCTTCTTATATCCTTTATATTCCTTACTCTCTGCACATCTGTTTCATACAGATATACGTGTCCACTCTGTGGGGCTATAAGCTTATTTATCATCTGTAATAGCGTGCTCTTTCCCGAACCTGTCTGTCCGATCACCGACACTACCTGCCCCTCATATATCTTCAGGTCTATATCGGAAAGCGCCTTATACTCTTCATTTCCATTCATATATGAGTATGACACATTCTGAAGCTCAACTATACATCTCCTTGAATTACTGAGAGAATTACCACTGTCACCTATATGATCCGCGGAAACTCCCGCATCCTGGCTTATCTGCAAATGTTTTTTCTTGTACTCACTGCAGATGTCTACAGGTATTCCTGCTTCAAGCTTCATTCTAACAGGAATCTCAAGTCCGTATTTTTTAAGTCTCTCAACATCGGTAAATACATCCTCCGGTGTCCCCTCTGCAACTATCTTACTGTTGTCCAATATATATACTCGATCCGCCATAAGTGCCTCAGATATCTTGTGAGTCACCATGATAACGGTTATATTCTTCTCTCTGTGCAATTTCTGCACAAGCTCCAGCATATCTCGTGCCCCCTGCGGGTCAAGCATGGATGTAGCCTCGTCAAGAACTATACACTCCGGCATCATAGCCATGGCTGACGCTATCGCAAGTTTCTGCTTCTGTCCACCGCTTATCCTTGAAGTATTGCTGTATTTGTATGCCGCAAGGCCCGTCAATTCAAGCATCTCGTCAATCTTATCCCATATATCAACACTTGACATACCGAGATTTTCAAGCCCAAATCCAACGTCCTCAGCAAGCGTATTCCCAACTATCTGATTGTCCGGGTTCTGAAATACCATTCCCACCTGTCTTCTGATTGATGACAATACACTCACTTTGGACAGATCCTGTCCACCTATTATCACGGTTCCCTCTTGTGGCACAAGAAGCCCATTTAAATGTCTTGCAAATGTTGATTTACCCGAACCATTTCGTCCAAGAATCGCTATCATCTCTCCTTTATCTGCAAGAAAATCAACGTCCTTTACAGCCCAGTTCTCCCCTACCTTATTACCGTCCTTATCTTTTATATTAAATTTATGAGATAATCCTTTGATATTTATAAAACTCATACTATTTCCTTGTAGATAGCTATCATATCTTTCAATATATCACATGACAGGTTTTCCTGTTATAAAAAAGAGCCGCCGTACACAAAACGTATACTAATACGTCTATGTACTGCAGCCCTGTTTATATACTTGTATAAATCTTATTGATTATATGATTATACTAACTCGAGAATAACCTCAAGAGCCTGATCACCCTTACGCTGACCGATCTTGATGATTCTTGTGTAACCACCCTTACGTCCTGCGTACTTTGTACCGTACTCGTCGAATAACTTCTGTGTTAAATCGATCTTCTTTGTACCGGCCTTCTTACCAGCAGCATCTGTAGGAACTTCAACAACTGGATATAAAACCTTGAGCATCTCTCTTCTGGCATGAAGTCTTGAAGGCTGATCCTTCTTTACCTTCTTCTCAATTGTGTCGTATGCAGTAATCTTCTTACCATCTACAACTTCCTTGATTCTCTTGCCATCTTTATCCTTCTTAGCAACCTTAGCCTGAACTGTAACCTCATCGTAGTTGTCCTTCTCAGCAACTGCTAATGTGATGAGCTTCTCTACGATCTTAACAACTTCCTTAGCTCTTGCCTCTGTTGTCTTGATTTTTCCATGATACAGTAACTGAGTTACCTGGTTACGAAGTAATGCGTTTCTCTGTGCGCTTGCTTTTCCAAGCTTTCTATACTTTGCCATTTTAATTATCCTCCTATACCCTTTGCGGGTCTTCACTGTGCTTACTATTATTCAGCTTGAGTGGTATGCGAAAACTAATTTATTAGTCCTCGTTCTGATTAAGCGCTAAGCCCAGCTCCTTAAGCTTAGCTAAAACTTCATCCAGTGACTTACGACCAAGGTTACGAACCTTCATCATATCCTCTGGTGTCTTATTGATAAGTTCCTGAACTGTGTTGATACCAGCTCTCTTGAGACAGTTGTATGAACGAACTGACAACTCAAGCTCATCGATATTCATCTCAAGAACCTTTTCCTTCTCGTCTGTTGTGCTCTCAACCATAACATCTACAAGACGTGCGTTCTCTGATAAATCTACGAACAGCTTTAAGTGCTCTACCAGAAGATTTGCAGCAAGACTTACTGCCTCGTCTGGAGCAAGAGCTCCGTTTGTATATACATCAAGAGTTAACTTATCATAGTCAGTAACCTGACCAACACGTGTATTCTGAACTGTAAGGTTTACTCTTTCAACAGGGGTGAAGATTGAGTCAATAGCGATAACATCAATAGGTGCATCTGCTTCCTTGTTCTTGTCAAGGCTCACATATCCACGACCATTGGCAATTGTAAGCTCCATCTCGAGCTTTGCATCAGGGCCACTAAGGTTTGCTATAACAAGGTCTGGATTAACGATCTCGATGTCTCCGTCAACCTTGATATCTCCCGCCTTAACAACTCTCTCACCAACGACATCAATATATGCCTGCTTTGGCTCGAATGTATCTGAGTTGTTCTTGATAACGACATTCTTGATGTTCATTATGATCTCAGTAACATCCTCTTTTACACCTGGTATTGAGCTGAACTCATGTAAAACACCTTTTATCTTAACGTGGCTTACAGCAGTACCTGGCAATGAAGAAAGCATTATTCTTCTAAGTGAGTTACCAAGTGTTATACCGTAACCTCTCTCTAAAGGCTCGATTACAAACTTGCCATACTTGTTGTCATCTGAAGTCTCAACGATCTCGATTTTTGGTTTTTCAAACTCAAACATCTAAGCCCCTCCTTTACGGGTTTTAAAATGCTACACTCCAAGTTACAAAATGTATAAATAAAGAACAAATCTTACTTAGAATATAACTCGACGATAAGAGTCTCATTTACAGGAACATCGATCTGCTCTCTGCTTGGCTTCTCTACAACTTCACCTGTGAGGTTATCTCTGTCTGCTGTCAACCAGCCTGGTACGAGAACGCCCTCTGTTGCTGCCATGATATCCTTGTATCTCTGAAGAGACTTGCTCTTCTCTCTGATCTCAATCTTATCGCCTGGCTTAACTGAATATGAAGGGATGTTTACACACTTGCCGTTTACAAGTACGTGCTTATGATCTACGATCTGTCTTGCCTCTCTTCTTGTTCTGGCAAAGCCTAATCTGAAGATAATGTTGTCAAGTCTGAGCTCAAGCAATGTCATGAGGTTAGGACCTGTTAATCCCTTCTGCTGCTCTGCCTTTGCATAAAGATTACGGAAAGGCTTCTCAAGTACACCATAAATGAACTTTGCCTTCTGCTTCTCGCGGAGCTGAAGTCCATACTCGCTCTGCTTTCTATTTGATCTGTTTGGTTTTCTGTTTGACTTCTTGTCTATTCCGAGATACATTGGCTCCATGCCTAAAGATCTGCATCTCTTAAGAACTGGGGTTCTATCTACTGCCATCTTGTTTGTACCTCCTAAAATTAAACTCTTCTTCTCTTTGGTGGACGACATCCGTTATGTGGAACCGGAGTAACATCCTTGATACTTACTACATCTATACCACATGCTGAGAGTGCACGAATTGCAGCCTCTCTTCCTGAACCTGGTCCCTTAACAAATACATCGATTGTCTTGAGTCCGTAAGGTGCAGCAGCCTTTGCAGCTGTCTCTGCAGCCATCTGAGCAGCATATGGAGTTGACTTCTTAGAACCCTTGAATCCTAATCCACCAGCGCTTGCCCATGAAAGCGCATTGCCTTCAGCGTCTGTTAATGTAACAATTGTATTATTGAAAGATGACTGAATATGAGCCTGTCCGTGCTGTACGCTCTTTCTGACACGCTTCTTAGCCACTTTTTTAGTTGCCTGCTTAGCCATTAGCCTAAACCTCCTATGGTTTTTTACAAATATATTCTATAAAATATTACTTCTTCTTATTAGCAACAGTCTTCTTAGGACCCTTACGAGTTCTAGCGTTAGTCTTAGTCTTCTGTCCACGAACAGGAAGTCCCTGTCTATGACGCTTACCACGATAGCAAGCGATCTCCTGTAAACGCTTAATATTGAAGCCTATCTCTCTACGTAAATCTCCCTCTACTACCTGTGTTGCCTTGATAACTTCGCTGAGTCTTCTAACCTCATCGTCTGTCAGATCTGCGCAACGTGTGTCAGGATTAACGTTTGCTTCCTTAAGAATACGCTGTGATGAAGGAAGTCCTATACCATAGATATAAGTAAGACCAATTTCAACACGTTTCTCTCTTGGTAAATCAACACCTGAAATACGAGCCATTATAATAACCTCCGTAAAATCTTCTTTTAAGCTGAATTCACAAATGTATCCCATAACACATTGCTATGGGGTGAAATGCATACACTGTCGCCTTCAACTAAGTTGTATAATTATATAATTGTATCGGCATAAATTGTTATATGCCACAGCCGCTTTTAAATAATACAGTACATTAGATGTATGTACTGACGCACGAAAATAAGTATATCTTACATATCTTTCATTAATCTTTCATTAATTTTTCAATACGGGATGGGCTATCATCCATATACTTCTTTTCCTTTTTTGATTAACCCTGACGCTGCTTGTGCTTTGGATTCTCGCAGATAACTCTAACGATTCCCTTTCTCTTGATAACTTTGCACTTATCGCAGATAGGTTTTACTGATGCTCTAACCTTCATTAGAAACTCTCCTTTCAAAAAAAGTCCGCTACGAATTAGCATTCTACCATTTGAAACGTTAAAATGCAATAGCAAATTTTACTTTTTTTATTATTTCTCTTGTATATTCCTCAAATATATAGTGTTTATTTATCTCTCCATACGATTCTGCCCTTTGTGAGATCATATGGTGATAACTCTATGGTAACTTTATCGCCAGGAAGAATCTTTATATAATTCATTCTGAGCTTTCCACTTATATGAGCAAGAACCTTGTGTCCATTCTCAAGTTCTACCTGAAACATTGCATTTGGAAGTTTCTCAACTACTGTTCCTTCTACTTCGATTACATCTGCCTTTGACATTTTCTAAAATCCTCCTATTATACTAAATCAACTTATGAGTTCTATATAACAACTATAACTCTATTCCATCCGCCCTTGATAATATCTCGGGATCCGAATCAGTTATAAGTATTGTATTCTCGTAGTGTGCTGCCAGTGATCTATCGGCAGTCACAACTGTCCAGCCATCATCCAGCCATCTCACATCATAATCCCCCAATGTGATCATCGGCTCTATCGCTATTGTCATGCCAGCTTTAAGCTTTGGTCCGCGTCTTCTGGTCGCAAAGTTTGGAACCTCCGGTTCTTCGTGCAGATTCTTCCCAACTCCATGTCCTACCAAATCTATCACAACTCCAAGCCCGCACTCATCGGCATATGACTCTATCGCAATCCCTATATCGCGCACATGATTTCCAGCTCTTGCAGCCTGCATCCCCTCGAAGAAGCACTGCTTTGTCGCTTCCATAAGATACTTTGCAAGATCCGTTGTCTCACCAATGCCATATGTTCTGGCTGAATCTGAATGATATCCCTTATATATAACTCCAGCATCCAGACTTACGATATCTCCATCCTTCAGTATTCTGTCTTTAGAAGGTATTCCATGAACAACCTCCTCATTTACTGATACACATATCGATGCCGGATACCCCTGATAATTAAGAAACGATGGCTCGCAGCCATAACTCCGTATAACCTCCTCACCTAGCCTGTCGATGTCATATGTCGACATGCCCGGTTTCAGTGCTTTTCGCAGTTCCTCATGAGTTATGGCAAGAATTCTTCCAGCCTCCCTCATAAGTTCAATCTCTTCCTGGGATTTTATGGAAATACCTTTCATATTTACTCACCTAATATATCAGTGATGGCAGCAAATACATCCTTCATATCCACTGTTCCGTCTACTTCCTTGAGAATTCCCTTTGCCTTATAGTAATCAATAAGAGGCTGTGTCTGCTCATGATATACATCAAGTCTCTTTTTTACTGTCTCAGGCTTGTCGTCATCTCTGAGTATGAGGTCTGCACCACATGTATCACACTTACCCTCAACCTTTGTAGGATTGTATACGATATGGTATGTAGCACCACATCCTACACATGCACGTCTGCCTGACATTCTCTCAATGATATTCTCATCTGGAACCTCAACATTTATTGCATAGTCAACTGAATCTCCAATTGCTGAGAGTGCCTTGTCAAGCGCCTCTGCCTGTGGGATCGTTCTTGGGAATCCATCAAGAATATATCCCTTCGCACAATCATCAGCCTTGAATCTATCTATAACTAAATCAACAACGAGCTCATCCGGCACAAGAAGTCCCTTGTCCATGTACTCTTTTGCCTTTGCTCCAAGCTCTGTGCCATTCTTTATGTTTGCTCTGAATATATCTCCTGTTGAGATATGTGGCACACCATACTTCGCAGCGATCATCTTCGCCTGAGTACCTTTTCCTGCGCCTGGTGCTCCTAACATGATTATCTTCATATATTTAACCTCCAAAATCTAATCTGTTTTCTGTATATAATATTTGGTATTTGCTAATACTGTCTGTCCCCATTTCCCGTCTAAGAACGAAAACACAAGATACTTCCCTCTAACTACACGCATAGGGACTGCCACCGGCGGTCCCTCATGCGTTATATGGCACAAATAGGAATGTACTATATGAATAAATATATAAATACTATATTGATCCTATATTGCACATTCCCATTCATGCTTTCAGCCACGTCATATTAGTCTAAAAGGAATCCCTGATAGTTTCTTACCAGCATACGCGACTCAATATTCTTTATTGTCTCTATAACAACACCTACAACGATGATAAGTGATGTTCCTCCAAATGAAACATTTGCTCCAAAGAAACCGCTGAAGAACATTGGTATACATGCTACTATGATAAGACCTACAGCACCTATAAATATGATGTAGTTCAAAATTTTATTTAAATAATCCTGAGTAGGCTGTCCTGGTCTGATACCTGGTATAAAGCCACCACTTTTCTTCATGTTATTTGCAATCTCCATTGGATTGAATGTGATTGCTGTGTAAAAATAAGCAAAGAAGAATACAAGTAATATATATACTATCAAACCAATCGATGCCCAAGGATAAGTTCTGTTAAACCAATAGCTCTGGCTCAGTGCCTGCATAATCTTTGCCCCAACACCTGACGACTTAATGTTGAACAGATTAACAATAATCTGTGGAACAGAAAGGAGAGATGATGCAAAGATAACTGGGATAACACCCGCTGTATTAACCTTGAGAGGAATATGTGAGGACTGTCCACCCATTGTCTTTCTTCCTCTTACTGTCTTGGCATACTGAACAGGTATCTTTCTCTCAGCACCCTGAAGCGCACATACGAATACTACTGTAAGTATTATTACTGCAATGATCAGAAGACATACAAGTGTAAATCTTACAAAATCTTTTCCCTTCATGAACTGTGTGTACATGTTCTTAAGGTCATTTGGCATTGTTGATACGATGTTGATCAACAGGATTACTGATATACCATTACCAACACCCTTTTCAGTTGCACGCTCACCAAGCCACATTACGATAGCACTTCCAGCTGTCAAGATTACTACTATAGTAAGTACTGTCCAGAAATTGTAATTATCAATTACACCCTTGTTTCCAAATCCTACAACAAGACCAGAACTCTCAAGTATTGCAAGCCCTACTGTCATGTATCTTGTGATCGCAGTAATCTTCTTTCGGCCATCCTCTCCATCCTTCTGCATCTCCTCAAGTGCCGGTATGGCGATTGTGAGAAGCTGTATGATAATGGAAGCCGTGATATATGGTGTAACTGACAATGCAAAAATCGACATCTGCTCGAACGATCCTCCAGTGAAAGAACTAAAAATGTTCAGTGAATCACCAAGGGCATTCTGCATGTATTCTCTTATCGCATCCGCACTTATTCCCGGCACAGTAATCAGACTACCAAGTCTGATTACCACGAGAATAAAAAACGTATATAAAAGTCTTCTTCGTATATCCTGTACCTTAAATGCGTTGATTAAGGTTTTGAACATATTACATCACCTCTGCTTTTCCGCCAAGAGCTTCAATTTTCTCAGCTGCTGACTTTGAAAAAGCATTAGCCTTAACGTTGAGCTTTTTAGTTAACTCTCCATTTCCAAGAATCTTAACTCCATCACGAGGATTCTTAATGATACCTGCCTCTACTAATGTCTCAACTGTTACGTCTGAGCCATCCTCGAATCTCTCAAGAGCTGATACATTGATTGCAACAATCTCTTTGTGATTGATGCAATTAAAGCCTCTCTTAGGAAGACGTCTATATAATGGCATCTGTCCACCTTCGAAACCTGGTCTAGGTGATCCAGAACGTGCCTTCTGACCCTTATGTCCCTTACCTGCAGTCTTGCCATTTCCTGAACCATGTCCACGACCTACACGGAAATTAGCACTATGCTTTGAGCCTTCAGCTGGCTTTAATGTAGATAAATCCATGATCTGCGTATCCTCCTTCTCTTATACTTCCTCAACCTTTACCATATAACTAACCTGCTTAACCATTCCAAGTGTTGCAGCGTTATTTGGGAGCTCTACTGACTTGTTAACCTTCTTAAGTCCAAGAGCCTCTACTGTCTTTCTATGCTTTGGTACAGCGCCGATAGGGGACTTTACCAAAGTTACCTTTAACTTATCTGCCATCTTATAATACCTCCTTAGTTAAGTATCTCATCAACAGATTTTCCACGAAGTCTTGCGATATCCTCTGGGTTCTTTATCTCTGTAAGGCCCTTGATTGTTGCAAGAACTACGTTCTGTTTGTTGTTTGATCCTAAGGACTTTGTACGGATGTTCTTATATCCTGCAAGCTCAAGTACGCTACGAGCAGGACCACCAGCGATGATACCAGTACCTTCTGGAGCTGTCTTCAGGAGAACTGAAGCACTGCCGAACTGTCCATTCCAGTCGTAAGGGATACTACCAACTTCATTTACAGGAACTGTAACTAAATGCTTTGCAGCATCCTCCTTACCCTTACGGATAGCTTCTGGAGTCTCAACTGCCTTGCCAACACCAACGCCAACGTGACCGTTTCTATCACCTACAACTACGAGAGCTGCAACTCTAGAATTACGTCCACCCTTAACAACCTTTGTTACACGCTTGATGGCAACAACTTTATCTTCTAACTCTAACTTACTTGCATCAATTATTTCACGCTTCATACGTTGTTCTTCCTCCTTACTAGAATTCCAGACCAGCTTCTCTCGCTGCATCTGCTAATGCCTGAACCTTACCGTGGTATACGAAACCGCCTCTATCGTAGATAACAGTCTTGATACCCTTCTCAAGTGCTCTCTCAGCAATAACCTTACCAACGTAAGCTGCTGCATCAACATCATCTGTCTTCTCAAGCTCATCCTTAATAGCCTTTTCTGTTGTAGATGCTGCTACTAATGTCTTACCAACTGAATCATCAATAATCTGAGCGTACATATGATTATTACTTCTGAATACAGCTAAACGTGGTCTCTCTGTTGTTCCAGCTAAACGATTACGAACACGCATATGCTTCTTTACACGAATTGCGCTTCTTGATTCTTTATTAATCATCTTATCTCACTCCTTTATTATTTCTTACCAGTCTTACCAACTTTACGTCTGATAGTCTCGTCCATATACTTGATACCTTTGCCCTTGTATGGCTCTGGTGCTCTCTTCTCTCTGATCTCAGCAGCGTACTGACCAACCTTCTCCTTGCTGATTCCGCTTACTGTGATCTTGTTACCGTCAACCTTTGTCTCGATACCCTCTGGATCAACCATCTCTACTGGATGTGAATAACCAAGAGCAAGAACAAGCTTATTACCCTGTTTCTGAGCTCTGTAACCTACACCATTGACCTCAAGATCCTTTGAAAATCCATCAGTAACACCAACGATCATGTTGTGAAGGAGTGTTCTTGTAAGTCCGTGTAATGATTTCATCTTCTTCAAATCGTTAGGTCTTGATACTGTGAGTGTATCGCCATCTAACTTTATTTCCATTTCCGCAGGGAGAACTCTCTCGAGAGTTCCCTTTGGTCCTTTAACAGTCACTTTATTATTTTCTGCTATATCTACAGTTACGCCTGCAGGTACAGCGATAGGCATTCTTCCGATACGTGACATTTTGCCGTCCTCCTTTTACCAAATAAACGCAAGTACTTCTCCACCTACGTTCTGTTTTCTCGCTTCCTTATCTGTTAATACGCCCTTGTTTGTGGAGATAATAGCAGTTCCAAGTCCACCTAATACTCTTGGAAGCTCATCCTTGCTTGCGTATACTCGAAGACCTGGCTTAGAAATTCTTCTAAGACCTGTGATGATCTTCTCATTCTTGTCTGCGCCGTACTTCAATGTGATCTTTATTGTCTCGAACTTGCCGTCCTCAACGATATCTACAGCCTTAACATATCCTTCTGATAAAAGTATGTCGGCAATAGCTTTCTTCATCTTTGAAGCAGGGATTTCTACTGTATCATGCTTTGCTGTATTAGCATTACGAATTCTTGTAAGCATATCTGCAATTGGATCGCTCATTGACATAATAAATTTCCTCCTTCTTACTCTTACCAGCTTGATTTCTTAACGCCTGGAATCTGTCCCTTATATGCTAACTCACGGAAGCAGATTCTACAAATTCCGTACTTCTTTAATACTGAATGTGGACGTCCACAAATGCTGCAACGTGTGTACTCTCTTGTTGAGAACTTCTGCTTGCGCTGCTGCTTAACTTTCATTGATGTCTTAGCCATTTCTCGAATCTCCTCCTTTATTATTTGCTATAAGGCATGCCGAACAGTGTAAGTAACTCACGAGCTTCCTCGTCAGTCTGTGCTGTTGTTACGCAAATTATATCCATACCTCTAACCTTATCTACCTTATCATACTCGATCTCAGGGAAGATAAGCTGCTCCTTAATACCAAATGCATAGTTACCTCTTCCATCAAATCCGTTAGGATTGATACCTCTGAAGTCACGTACACGAGGAAGCGCAAGATTCACAAGACGATCAAGGAACTCATACATCTTCTCGCCACGAAGAGTTACCTTACATCCGATAGGCATTCCCTCTCTCAGCTTAAAGTTAGCTACTGACTTCTTTGCACGTGTTACAACTGCCTTCTGACCTGTGATTGTCTCAAGATCCTTGATAGCAGCGTCGAGAACCTTAGCGTTCTCTCTAGCTTCACCAACGCCCATATTGATAACGATCTTATCAAGCTTTGGGATCTGCATTACATTCTTATATCCGAATTTCTCAACCATGGCGCTTTTGATCTCTGCGTCATACTTTTCTTTAAGTCTACTCACCTAAGACGACCTCCTTCCAATTAATCTATCTTCTCTGTCTTGCCATCAACTTTGGCTACACGAACCTTATCCTTACCAGTTCCCTCAAAACCAACTCTAACTGGCTTGCCCTTGTAAAGATACATTACATTAGAGATGTCAAGTGGGGCTTCCATCTCGATGATTCCGCCCTGCTGGTTAGCCATGCTTGGCTTGCTATGCTTAAATACTTTGTTGATTCCTTCAACTACTACGGTACCATTCTTCTTATCTACTGAAACAACCTTTCCGCTCTTGCCCTTGTCCTTACCAGCGATAACCTGTACCATATCATCTTTCTTAATCTTCATCGTTGCCATAGTCACACCTCCTTATAATACTTCAGGTGCAAGTGATACGATCTTCATGAACTTCTTATCACGGAGCTCTCTTGCAACTGGTCCAAAGATACGTGTACCCTTTGGATTCATATCGTCTTTTATAATTACAGCAGCGTTCTCATCGAACTTGATGTATGAACCATCCTTACGACGAGCGCCATGCTTTGTTCTAACTACAACGGCCTTAACAACATCGCCTTTCTTTACAACTCCGCCTGGTGTTGCATCTTTAACAGAGGCAACGATGATATCGCCGATATTTGCATATCTTCTAACTGATCCGCCTAACACTCTGATACAAAGTAACTCTTTTGCACCTGTGTTATCAGCAACTTTAAGTCTTGTTTCCTGCTGAACCATTTAATTTGCCTCCTTACTTTGCCTTCTCGATGATCTCAACAAGTCTCCATCTCTTATCCTTTGATAATGGTCTTGTCTCCATAACCTTTACTCTATCGCCAATCTTGCACTCGTTATTCTCGTCATGTGCCTTCAGCTTTACTGTTCTCTTTACAATCTTACCATAAAGAGGATGCTTAACATTATCTACGATAGAAACAACGATTGTCTTATCCATCTTGTCACTTGTAACTATACCAACACGTGTTTTTCTCAGATTTCTTTCCACAATAATTCCTCCTTCCAAGATAATTAAGCATTAGCCTTCTGGGCTATAACTGTCTGTATTCTTGCTATATTCTTTCTAACGTCCTTGATTCTGCTTGTATTGTCAAGCTGATTTGTAGCATTCTGGAATCTCAGGTTGAATAATTCCTTCTTTGCAGCTACTAAATCTTTCTGGAGATCGTCAACGGACTTGCTATTCAATTCGTTCATAAAATCCTTAGTTTTCACTGCCTGCTACCTCCTCTAACTCTTCCTTTGATGCGATCTTACACTTAAGTGGAAGCTTGTGCATTGCAAGTCTGAGAGCCTCTTTAGCTACGTCCTCAGGTACTCCCTGAACCTCAAACATTACTCTGCCTGGCTTAACTACTGCTACCCAGTACTCAAGTGCACCCTTTCCTGAACCCATTCGTGTCTCAGCTGGCTTTGCTGTAACTGGCTTGTCAGGGAAAATCTTGATAAATACCTTACCACTACGCTTCATATATCTTGTCATTGCAATTCTGGCTGCCTCGATCTGATTTGACTTGATCCAAGCTGGCTCCATAGCAACGAGACCATACTCACCGTTTGTAATCTTATTGCCTCTAAGTGCCTTACCAGCCATAGTTCCTCTGAACTGCTTACGACGCTTTACTCTCTTTGGCATTAACATTATTTATTTCCCCCTTCCTTTTTTACTGTCTTTGTTGGAAGTACTTCACCATGGTAGATCCATGTCTTTACGCCAACCTTACCATATGTTGTATCTGCTTCAGCAAATCCGTAGTCTATATCAGCACGGAGTGTCTGAAGAGGAATTGTTCCCTCGCTGTAGAACTCTGTTCTAGCCATATCAGCACCGCCAAGACGACCTGAACATGCACACTTGATACCCTGTGCGCCTGACTTCATTGTTCTACCCATGCAAGACTTCATAGCCTTTCTAAATGCGATACGGTTCTCAAGCTGAGCTGCAATGTTCTCAGCAACAAGCTGTGCATCTGCATCTGGTCTCTTAATCTCCTTAACGTCGATGAAGAGCTTCTTATCTGTTAACTTCTGAGCATCTGCCTTGATCTTCTCGATTCCGGCTCCGCCCTTTCCGATTACTACACCAGGCTTAGCTGTGTATAATACGATCTTTACATTTTTAGCTGATCTCTCGATCTCGATCTTTGAGATGTTTGACTTGTAAAGAGTTGTCTTTAAATACTTTCTAAGGATCTGATCCTCTGCCAAATTCTTAGCAAACTCGTCATTTCTCTTGTCAGCATACCAGTTTGAATCCCAATCTTTGATAATGCCGACTCTTAAACCATGAGGATTAACTTTCTGTCCCATACTTTACCTCCTATTTCTCGTCAAGCACGATTGTGATGTGGCTTGTTCTCTTCTCAATTCTATATGCTCTACCCTGCGCTCTTGGATGAACTCTCTTCATTGTAGGTCCCTTGTTAGCGTAGCACTCTGCTACATAAAGGTCCTCCTTCTTCATGCCGTTGTTGTTCTCGGCATTTGCGATTGCTGACTTCAAAAGCTTCTCTATAACACTTGAGCCATATCTTGGGTTGTATTCTACGATAGCAAGTGCTGTCTGAACATCCTTACCTCTGATAGCATCAAGTACAAAACATGCCTTAGTTACTGATACTCTTGCGTATGAAACCTTAGCTGATGGTCTAGTATCTTTGTTCTCATTTCTGAGTCTCTTGTCATGGGATCTATGTCCTTTAGCCATTTTGAAAAGTCCTCCTTTCAAATATTCCTAATATTATCTCTTACCCTTCTTTTCGTCCTTACCGTGACCTCTGTATGTTCTGGTAACTACGAACTCGCCGAGCTTATGTCCTACCATATCTTCTGTTACATATACTGGTACGTGCTTTCTTCCATCATGAACGGCAAATGTGTGGCCAACGAATGATGGGAAGATTGTTGAACGTCTTGACCAGGTCTTTATAACTTCTGTCTTGTTAGCAGCGTTTAATGCATCTACCTTCTTAAGCAGATGTGCGTCTGCGAATGGTCCTTTTTTTAATGAACGAGCCATATTTCTTCCTCCTTAACTATTTAACATTCTTACCGTCTCTACGTCTTACGATCATCTTATTAGACTGCTTGTTCTTCTTTCTTGTCTTGAGACCCATTGCTGGCTTACCCCATGGAGTAGAAGGACCTGGACGACCGATTGGTGCTCTACCTTCTCCACCACCATGTGGATGGTCATTAGGGTTCATGACTGAACCACGAACTGTTGGTCTGATGCCCATGTGACGCTTACGTCCGGCTTTACCAATGTTAACAAGGCCATGCTCGATGTTTCCTACCTGTCCAACTGTTGCTCTACAGATAATTGGAACCATTCTCATCTCGCCTGAAGGAAGTCTGAGTGTTGCATACTTGCCTTCCTTAGCCATAAGCTGTGCTGCGTTACCTGCTGAACGAACAAGCTGTCCGCCCTTACCTGGGTAAAGCTCAATGTTGTGTACCTGAGTACCAACTGGAATATTCTGAAGTGGGAGGCAGTTACCAACCTTGATATCAGCTTCAGCACCGTTCATAAGAACGTCGCCAACTGCAAGCTTGAATGGAGCAAGGATGTATCTCTTCTCACCATCTGCATAGAACAGAAGTGCAATGTTTGCTGATCTGTTTGGATCGTACTCGATTGCTGCTACTGTTGCTGGAATACCATCTTTGTCATTTCTCTTGAAATCTATGATTCTGTACTTTCTCTTAGCACCACCGCCGTGATGTCTTACTGTTATCTTTCCCTGATTATTACGACCTGCTGTCTTGCTTGTTGAAACAACAAGTGACTTCTCTGGAGCAGCCTTTGTGATCTCTGAGAAATCAAGGCCAGTCATATTTCTTCTGGAAGGTGTATATGGGTTATATGTCTTAATTCCCATTGTTGTTCTCCTTTCGGTTCAATTTATTCTCACGCTTTGATTGCGTATACATCTTTTTGATGAGCAGCTATAATGTTCAGCCACCCACGGCTATATCTTATATCAGATCTTAAAGTCCCTCGAAGATCTCGATATCCTTGCTGTCAGCTGTAAGCTGAACGATAGCCTTCTTATACTTTGCTGTGTTACCAAGTGTCATTCCACGTCTCTTGACCTTACCGTCATTGTTCATTGTGTTAACCTTAGCAACCTTTGTTCCCTCGAACATCTTCTCTACAGCTTCCTTAACCTGTGACTTGTTTGCTTCTGGATGAACAAGAAATGTGTATTTCTTCTCTGCCATAGCATTCATGCTCTTCTCTGTGATCACTGGCTTAAGTATAACGTCATAATATTTAATATCTGCCATTATGCGTACACCTCCTCAATTGCTGCAACAGCTTCCTTTGTAAGAACAAGCTTCTCATACTTGAGAATGTCATATACGCTAAGTGAATTAGCAACTGTTGTCTTAACTGTTGGAATGTTGTTTGCTGAAAGAACAACGTTATTGTTCTTATCCTTTGTTACTACGAGAGCCTTAGGAGCTGAAAGCTTTGCAAGGATCTTTGCAAATACGTTTGTCTTAGCCTCCTGGAGCTCAAGCTTATCTACTACTACAAGCTTATTCTCAGCTACCTTTGATGAAAGTGCTGACTTCATAGCAAGCTGCTTCTCTTTCTTATTCATCTTAACTGAATAATCTCTTGGCTTTGGTGCGAATACAACTCCGCCGCCTGTCCACTGTGGAGATCTTGTTGAACCCTGTCTAGCATGACCAGTTCCCTTCTGTCTCCAAGGCTTTCTTCCACCACCAGAAACTTCTGAACGTGTCTTAGCGCTCTGTGTTCCCTGACGACTGTTGGCTAACTGACCAACTACAGCCTTATGCATTATATGCTCATTTATCTCTACACCGAACACTGCGTCATTGAGTTCTAATGTCTCAACTTCATTGCCTTCGATGTCATAAACCTTAACTGATGCCATTGTTGTCTCTCCTTTCCAAAGCCCTACTTACCAGACTTTACTGTATCTTTAATCATAACCAATGACTTCTTTGGTCCTGGAACAGCGCCCTTAACCAAAATTACATTGTTCTCAACATCTATTTTAACTACCTCAAGGTTCTGGATTGTAACTCTTACATTTCCCATATGTCCAGGCATCTTCTTGCCCTTGAATACTCTACCTGGAGTAGTTGCAGAACCGTTTGAACCTGCATGTCTGTGATACTTTGAACCATGTCCTGAAGGACCTGACTTAAGGCCGTGTCTCTTAAGACCGCCTGCGTATCCCTTACCCTTTGACTTAGCAGTAACATCAATCTTGTCGCCAGCAGCAAATATGTCTGCCTTGATCTCTGCGCCAAGCTCGTACTCAGCAGTGTTCTCAAGTCTGAACTCTCTGTAGAAAGTCTTTGGAGTTGTTCCTGCCTTCTTAGCATGACCAACCTCTGCCTTACCAGCACCATGTGGATTTCTGATAACTTTCTTTCCTGATACGTCCTTTGTTGTTACTCTTTCTTTCTTCTCGCCGAATCCTACCTGAATTGCATCATAACCGTCATTCTCAACTGTTTTGATCTGGGTTACAACACATGGACCAGCCTGTAATACTGTAACTGGTGTTAATACACCATTCTCGTCGAAGATCTGTGTCATTCCGACTTTCTTAGCTAATATAGCCTTCTTCATTTCTGTTTCCTCCTAATTTAATTCACAGCGGATTGCTTTTGCAATCATACTAAATTACACCCGAAGATGCATTAGGTACTGTTATTTAATTGTTGTTGCGATTTATTTTTAAATTAGTCCGCATCTAATTGGGTTACTTGTTTAATTGCTGATATCCTGTAATCGTTAAATTACTTCATCTTAACATCGATGAATACACCAGCTGACAGATCGATCTTCTGTAATGCATCAATTGTCTTCTGAGTTGGTGCAACTACATCGATAAGTCTCTTATGAGTTCTCTGCTCAAACTGCTCTCTTGAGTCCTTGTACTTATGAACTGCTCTTAAGATTGTGATCTTTTCAATCTTAGTAGGCATTGGAACTGGTCCGCTCACCTTAGCACCAGTCTTCTTAACTGTATCAACAATCTGTGCTGCTGCCTTGTCGATAAGTTTGTGGTCATAAGCCTTAAGTGTAATTCTCATAATCTGATTTGCCATAAAAAAAGCCGCCTCCTTTTCGCACTTAATCTTAGTACAACAAGCGGTGACTGTACACTCTCCCGTGTGTGTCCTATATCAAAGACCAGAACCTACACGTCGTTTCTGCCTCTTGGCAGACGGTTATATTGTACAGTGACTTGTCGCCAGTTTTGTAAATTGACATTCGCTCCACGAAAAACCTGCGATATGTACGCAACAACCTCCGCTTCACAGCTATCATGTCACAGCAAGTCTGATTATATACTAGGGATTTCTTTAAATCAAGAGGTTTTTTAAATTTTTTTATGGTTTTTTTAATTATTATTTTAAAGTTCTGTCTTTAGAGGAGATCATATCGACATCCGGGCTCTGGCATTTAACATTCTGTCTTTTAGAGTTCTTCTGTCTCCTCATCAGATCTTGAACTGAGTTTAAAGCTCCTCTTCATCTTTATGCCCTTGTTCTCCCATATCTGGAATCTTGAAAAGCTCAATATAAAACCATAGTCCGTGTGGTAACCATAATTCTCCATGGCAAACCCCGGAAATTTCTCACGCAGCGCATCTATCAGCTCCGCCATGTCATCTATTGTATATCCCCTGCCAGCTACATATTCATAGGCGAAGTCATCTATATTCTTTCTGTCGTCCACGATCTTTATACATGAGCCTCCGCAGTCGTCATTTACAACCTGTACACCGGACACATTCTTCTTCACAAATGTGGACAAATGTGTGTAGCCGTAGTTTCTGACATCGAAATCTGGATATCTTCGGATAAGGCTCTTGTACACCTGTTCCAGTTTCACATCCTCACCCATACCATTATAATAAGAAGAAACCGAATAGATCCGTCCTGCGATCTCATCGGCAGATGGGATTTCAGCCGTGCACTCACCACCATTTATGACCTCCAGATACGTGTATTTCTCCGAATTATCTATCAGTGCCCTATCTGCTCCGCACGGACCTATGACTACCACACTGGTCCTCATAAGCTTCAGCTTATCCAGCAGCGGCAAAACAGCAAGATCTCCTGTGGCTATATATGTCTTCTGTACATCTTCATCTATAGCATCAGCCATCACTTCCACCGCAAGGGCGACCAAAGCCGATGTCTGATCACCTCCGCAGTGCAGGTTGTTCCGTATTCGCAGTCTTCCAGCTATTTCAGAGGCATCTTTCATTTCAACACCAAACATCTTACTTATGACCAGATCATCTGTTTTTCGTATTTCTTCATATATATATGGAATATCTTCCACTTTGATACTTCCGCAGTCAATATATAGTGCTGCTCTCATCTCTTCCTCCCTGAATCTATCAAACTATCATCTGCGGGCGCATATCTTCTGGCGCCCACTGATTCTGTGCTTTGGTCACACTTTGCCATCCTCTTTAAGCATGTCCATCAGCGTCTGTCTCACTCCAAATTCGCGGCAGAGATTTTCAGCATCCGCCACAGCCCTGTTTCTCTTATCCTGGGGCACATTTTTCTTCACCGCCCTTATGAGCAGATTCTTAGGCGAATGTGCTATATCTATAAACTCCATTATATCCGTCTTGTACCCGCACGCCTCCAGCATGAGGCCTCGTATTGAGTCTGTTGCCAGTGCAGCAAACCTCTCCTTGATGATTCCGTATCTGGTAAGAGCTGCCAGATCATCAGTATGGATCTGTTTGTTCAGCTCATGCTGGCAACATGGCACCGACAATATATACTGTGCATCCCAGCATATCGCATTGTATAGTGCATAATCAGTTGCAACATCACATGCATGGAGAGTCATGACCATATCCACATCCATGTCGGATTTGTATCCATGTATATCCCCAAGTTCAAATTTCAATCCCGTATATCCAAATTTCTCAGCGAGATCATTGCAGTCTTTTATCACCTGTTCTTTCAGATCCAAACCAGTTATACGGACATCCAGACCTTTGATCTCATGCAGGTAATAGTACACGATAAATGTAAGATACGATTTGCCACACCCAAAGTCTACTATATTAATAGAAGATTTATTGTAAGTTTTCATCACATCATCTACGATCTCAGCAAATCTGTTGATCTGTTTGAATTTGTCATACATCGAATGAACCACCTTGCCATCCTTTGTAAATATTCCAAGATACGTGAATACCGGTATGTCCATCCCCTCTTCAAGTATATATTTCTTCTTACGGTTATTCCCTGATATCGTTATTGTCTTTGTTTCCGTCTTTCTTTTGTTTACCGACAACTTACCTTTTTTCGACACCTTTATGTCCCACTCTTCACCAGCCGCAAATACATTTATCTGTCTGTATAAATCCACTCCAAGATGTATCAGTGAATCAACCAGGTCATTTTCCCCTGAATTCTCATGGAACACCTGCTTGTCTGTATACCGCTCTATCTGATAACACCGCTGTCCCTTGATAATCTTACGTTCCAAAACAACTTTCCTATACTCACCGCGTCCTCCGCTTAAAACTATCTTATACGGCGCCAGCTCATTTATTTGTTTTATAACTTCTTTTATAACTTCTTTTGTCTCGTCATTCATCTTTTCCACCACTTTATCTGTCTCTTCACTTTCTTCAGTCGTTCTTTTCTTCAGTTGCTCTTTTCTCGATCATAATATCCGCTGCCACTCGAAATCTGTTCACAGCCGAGTATATCATGCCGCATCATACTGTAGAAGGGCAAAAGCACCTTGACGCTATTCTAATATATCAGTATAATCTATAAGATACATTTTTTGAAGTTATTTTGCCAATTATGTAAAATGGCATTTGCGTCAAATACTTTTATCGAATACTTTAATCAATGCTTTTGCAGATACTTTAATTGAAACATAGTATAGAAAGGATTACACATATGTGGATAGCTGATGGATGGATGGATTATGAAGTTATAGACTGTTCGGACGGAGAAAAGCTGGAGCGCTGGGGCAAATATACCCTGCTCAGGCCGGATCCGCAGGTTCTGTGGAGCACTCCTAAGAAAAATCCGTCATGGAATAAACTCAACGGTCACTATCACAGAAGCAACAAGGGGGGCGGGGAATGGGAATTCTTCAGTCTGCCAAAGCAGTGGACCATAAATTACAAAGAGCTCACATTCAACCTGAAGCCATTCAGTTTCAAGCACACCGGTCTCTTCCCTGAGCAGGCGGCAAACTGGGACTGGTTCAGCGAATTGATAAAGAATTCTCCAAAGAAAGACATTAAGGTTCTCAACCTGTTTGCCTATACCGGCGGAGCAACATGTGCAGCCGCAAAGGCCGGCGCCGCAGTCACCCATGTCGATGCCTCAAAGGGTATGGTAACCTGGGCAAAAGAGAACGCCGCATCATCAGGTCTCGCCGACGCGCCTATCAGATGGATAGTAGATGACTGTGTAAAGTTTGTCGAGAGAGAGATCCGCCGAGGCAACAAATACGATGCGATCATCATGGATCCTCCTTCATACGGCAGAGGACCAAAGGGTGAGATATGGAAGATTGAGGAGAAGATCCATCCATTCATAAAGCTCTGCAGCCAGCTGCTCTGCGACAAACCGCTTTTCTTCCTTGTGAATTCATATACAACAGGTCTTGCACCTGCAGTACTCACATATATGATATCCACAGAGGTTAAGAGCAAATTCGGCGGACATGTGATCTCCGATGAGATCGGACTTCCCGTGACCGAAACTGGTCTCGTTCTTCCTTGCGGCGCCGCGGGGAGATGGCAGAAGTAGCAGGAGTAGCAGGCTATTAATATCCAAAAAGAACTGAGCAGGCTTATTTTTAGATCATATGCTTAACACAATATACAATATACAAAATGCAAACGCGGGTATACATGACAACAGTAATATTTCTGTTATCATGTATACCCGCGTTTATGTAGCTTCATTTTTATATTACACTGTCACATCCGAATACTCTAGACGAATCACCTTCTCAAGATCCTTCGGCGCTACCTCTATCTGATACCCAACCTTGCCCGCGCTCACATACATCTTATCAAGCTTCTGTGCACTTGCATCTATCGTGGTTCTGAAGAACTTCTTCATACCAATTGGTGAACAGCCGCCATGTATATAGCCTGTAAGTGGAAGAAGATCCTTCGACTTCAACATATCTATCGACTTCTCCCCAACGGCTTTCGCTGCCTTCTTGAGATCAAGTTCTTCTTTCACCGGAATTACAAATACATAATTTGCCCCTGACTTTGCGACCGTCACAAGCGTCTTGTACACATATGCAGGATCCTGTCCGAGTATAGCTGCAACCTTCTCTCCATTAGTCTCGCCCGTCTCAACGTAACAGTAGTGGTTATACTTTATCTTCTTGCTGTCGAGTATACGCATGACATTTGTCTTTTCCTCTGTCTTTGCACTCCTCTTATCCTTCATTATATATTGTCATCTCCTCAAATACACACAGCGCCCCAACCTGTCAATCGACGATTGAAGCGCTGTACGTCTTTCTGCTTTTTCTATCTTTATCTTTTATTCTTTATTCAGCCCTTATTCCTATCTGTCCTCCATAGGAAGATACTCTCTGTGTGTTCCTACGTACTTGTATGCAGGTCTGATGATCTTACCAGCATTTACAAGCTCCTCTATTCTGTGAGCCGACCATCCCGCTATACGTGCAATTGCAAATATAGGTGTGAACAGCTCGATAGGTATCCCAAGCATACTGTACACAAATCCACTGTAAAAATCTACATTGGCAGATATAGGTTTGCCACTTCGTCTTCTGGCAGCCAGCAGTCTTCCTGATATCTGTTCAACTGATCTGTACAGCTCAAATTCCTTTGTTCTTCCCTTTTCCTTTGCAAGTCTCTCGGCATATCCCTTGAGTATTCTGGCACGCGGATCAGAGTTCGTATACACCGCATGTCCCATTCCATAAATAAGTCCGGAATGATCGAATCCCTTCTTGTCGAGAAGTCCTGTGAGGTACTCTTCAAGCTCAGCTTCATCTTCCCAGTTCTTCACATGTGCCTTGAGGTCATCGAACATCTGCTGGACCTTCAGGTTAGCACCACCGTGCTTTGGTCCCTTTAATGAACCAAGCGAACTGGCTACAGCCGAATATGTGTCTGTACCTGTGGATGATACAACGTGTGTCGTAAATGTCGAATTATTTCCACCGCCGTGCTCCGCGTGTATAACGAGACATATATCAAGAACCTGAGCCTCAAGCTCAGTATACTTCTTGTCCGTTCTTATCAATCTGAGGAAGTTTTCCGCAGTAGAAAGTCCCGGCTTTGGATTGTGTATTACAAGACTCATGTCATGGAAATAGTGCTTATATCCCTGATAACCATATGCAGCAATAATCGGAAACTGCGCTATAAGTTCCATGCACTGACGAAGTACATTCTCTATCTTTATGTCGTCTGGATTGTCGTCGTATGAGTACAGCGTGAGCACACATCGCTGAAGAACATTCATCATGTTCTTGCTAGGCGCCTTAAGTATCACATCTCTTGTGAACTTTCTCGGAAGCTCTCTGTAGCACTCCATAAGCTCCACAAAACTTCTGAACTGCTGCTCATTTGGAAGCTTTCCAAACAACAACAGATATATCGTCTCCTCAAATCCGAACTTGCTTCCATGGAAGCCTCTCTCAAGATCCTCCACATTATATCCCTGGTAATACAAGCGTCCATCGGTCGGTACTCTCTCGCCATCCACAACATCATAACCTATGACATCAGATATCTCTGTCAAACCTGTGAGAACTCCTTTTCCTGTTGAGTCTCTGAGTCCCCTCTTGACGTCATAGTTGACATAGAGGTTCTGGTCTATTTTACCGGATTCATTACAATAGCCTGCAAGCTCACCAAGTATTCTGTTATATTCCTCGCTATTCTTCTCCAAACCTCATGTCTCCCTTCCTGATTTATATATGCAAATTTATCAACTTCACACAGTTTAACAAAAAAACTCCATTTTCGCAAGAAAGACAGCAATAAAATTGATTTATTACTGTCTTTTCTGCAAAATTTTTATTTTTATCTAATTTTGTTGTATTTCTATTACTATATATCCTATATCTCTATGATATATCTCTCATAGGCATTGATGATGGTCGTGTCCTGATACTTGGACTCCCGCACAAAATCTCTGCCATAATTGATATGGACATGACCGTGTACAAAGTACTGCGGCTTATACTTTTCCATAAGCATCCTAAAGCATTTGAAGCCTGTGTGTGGAATATCATCCGAATCATTTATCCTGTATGCAGGGGAATGAGTTACCAGAATATCAAAACCTTTTTTCCACATTATCTTTGGTTCCAGTTTTCTTATTCTTTTTCTCATAGCGCGTTCTGAGTACTGATGATCAGCACCGCCATATTTATACTCCATGGATCCGCCAAGTCCCAAAATCCGAATGCCCTTGTATTCATATAATTTCCCATCTATGCAGGTGCAACCTCCAGGAGGAGTATCCTTGTAACATACATCGTGATTGCCATGCACATACAATATAGGCACCCTGCTAAACGTTGCAAGGAACGACAGATAATTCGGTGACAGATCGCCACACGAAATTATCAAGTCTATCCCCTCAAGCTTACTCTTATCAAAAAAATCATATAAATACTTCGACTCTTCATCCGCCAACAATAATATCTTCACGTAATTTTACCCCTGCGCTATAAAACCCTACTTTACATCTGGAACCGACTTTAGCTCCAGGCTCTCTGGTGTATCTACACCCTGAAGAGCCACAACATTCTTAGCATCATCAACCAGATCATCATCACCCGGCAGCATTCCGACTACATTCTCTGCCAGCCAATCCATCTTGAGTATATCCTCATGAAGCATCGCTCCATCATCCTCATTCCTGACAATACCATTCTGAGATGTAAGCTTGCCACTAAACGGAGTGACAGCCCCCTCTCTTATAAGCTCACTCATCATAGATATAAGCTTCTTTGTTCCTGACGGAAGATGCTTTGAACATATAACATCAACAATCCCTGCTGACATTCCCCACCAATAGCTGACTGCATTGGCTGTTTCATTCTTCTCTTCCTGTTTCCAATTGCCTTCCAATATCGACCTGAGGATTCTCTCGTAGAACGCTCCCCAGTTATAAAAAGGCATGGCTAAATTCACAACTTCTCCATTCTGATCATAATGATACAATCCAAAATTACGTGATGCATCATCTGGCATGATCATATCTCTATCTGAAATATATGTTATTCCATTTTTCTCGAAAAATTTCTGTGGATCCGCGCCCTTGACTTTTGTCCACTGCAGATATATCTTCGCTCTCGGATTAACCATTCTGGCACCTATGGCAAATGCATTGATATTTGCTGTAGTTCCAAATATCGGATAATCAGCCACATAGCCTATCTGTCCATCTGCGCACAGACTTCCTGCGATCATTCCTGTCAGGAACTTAACCTCGTACATTCTGGCATAATATGTTCTGACATGGCTGTTTGCAAGACTCAGTGAACAATTGAGTATCTTTATCTCAGGATGGAGTACTGCTACTTTAAGTGCTTCAGGCAGCATCTCCGGACCTGTAGTAAATATGACATCATACTTCTCATCGACCAGTCTGTTCAGGCACTCCACAAGCTTTGTCTGTGTATCCACATTGCAGAAAGTTCTGCTGTCCACAGAATCACCAAGCTTATTTTCCATATCCATTCTACCCAGTTCATGGCTGTATGTCCATACCGAGTTAGCCGGGGTTTTGTCATATACAAATGCCACCTTCAGATTGGATGGGCCTGATGGTCTGATAACCATATCTAGGATTGATTTCTTAGGTTCAACAGGATCAAGCTTAGGCAGAACAGTCTGGTCTTTTTTAGTGTTTACCAGGATAATCTCGTTCCATATCTTGTCAACACTATCCTTTACCTGAGCTGCTGACATCTGTTTCAAGCTCTCGTAACCATAAACATTGAGAAATACAAGCATGGCATCATCGACAGTGATCGTCAGATCTTCACTGCCCTTCTTTGCCAGATATGCCTTCTCAAATGCAAGATGCGCCGAGTTGAAATCAAGCCTTTCATCCTCTGTAAAATTGGAATCCTTTGTGATGCCTATACATTCCCTCAGTTTATCATATCCGCCAAGCTGTGAGAAATAGACATAATTGATCCCTGTCTGCTTATGAAAATCTATAAATTCAAAATATATCTTATTTTCAAGAGAGTCGGTCTTTCTAGGAATCTTTCTCGTCACCATGGCTGGTACAGAATCCGCTCCAAAGTACTTGAGCACACTCACTCTCTTGTTTCCCTCTACTACATAAAACTTGTTCATGTATTCATACACCTTTATAGGATCATGAATACCTTCCTCTATATGTGACTCACACAGGGCTGCCCATTTCATTCCAAATTCTGTGTGATAATCCAAAATAGGCATAAAATTACTTGCAAACGCCGTCGTTCTTGCCGCAGTCGCAGTACCTACCACTCTGTCAAGTGATATCGTCTGGAGTCCAAGATTGACCTCACCAACTGTATCTGATGGTGATATTATCTCATCCAGAACCGGAAGATATGGATATTCATTTTTTGCTACGGCTGCCTGGTATCTCTTCTCGCCAAGTTTCTGTGCTTTTAAATATTCGTTTGCTGACATACTATCACTCTCCTTATTCAAGACCATATAGTAATACTATAAAATTCAATATTCAAGGATTTGTTAACAGCTTTTCCGTCTGTCCCGCTCACCATACACGGCTTGTCCCCGGATCATTTTGATAATATATATAACTCAAATGACTCTCAGAGCTGTTTTTTGTTGATTGTGTACAATTCATGTTGTAGGCTTTGCATAATTGCCACTTGATTTTTTTCGTAACATACTGTATTATATTATTAAATTCAGAACATTTCACATATTTTCGAATTTAAAATCGGTGTGTGTGAATACCAATATACTAAGGAGTCTGGCTAAAACACTTCCACCAGGCTCCTTTTTATTGTCGCTATCATTGTAGCATTTATTATACTTTTTGACATCAGTGAATAACAACATTCCGTGATTTCACCTGTATCATTCTCCATCTCCCCTGTACTTATCAAACGTAACCGATATGTCTGTTCCCCTGCCTGGCTCGCTCACCATATCCAGGTGTGCATTGTTGCGCGCAACTATGTGCTTTACTATGGCAAGTCCAAGACCGGTTCCACCGGTTGACTTTGAACGACTCTTATCTACTCTGTAAAATCTCTCGAATATTCTCTCCTGATGTTCAGCAGGAATACCTATTCCTGTATCCTTAACTCTCAGTGTGACTTTGTCCCCATCGGAATTCACGGACACATCCACACTTCCATTCTTATTATTGTACCTGATGGCATTGTCGGTGAGGTTGTACACCAGCTCCTCCATCATCATCTTGTTGGCATATATATATTCATGGCTGCCGCTGTAACTTAAAGTCACATTGTTCTTCTCGGCATTTATCGCCAGCATGTCCGTGGCTGTTCTGGCTATGACTGCCAGATCCACCTTCTCCATGGCCGGCGTATCCTCTGACACGTCCAGCTCGGACAGTCTTATTATGTCATTGATAAGCGTCAGCAGTCGATTAGAATTCTTGTGTATCTCTGTTGCAAAATGATGCACATCTGCCTCGGTTGCCATGCCCGTCTCTATGAGTTCTGAGTAACCTGATATGGACGTGAGCGGTGTCTTCAGCTCATGCGACACATTTGCCGTAAACTCCTGCCTCATCTGAGAGCTCTTTACGATATCCGCATGCTGTTTCTGTATCATGTCGATAAACGGCCGCATCTCCCTATATGCCACTATATGCGTGTCGTCATCCAATCGGTTCGCCATCTGTTCGATTGGTTTTAATATATTTCTTGTAAGGTAGTGTGTGACAATGATAGTAACTACAACCAGAAGCGCCATCACCAGAAGCATGACCGGCACAGCCGCAAGAAACATGCTGATGACATTGTTGGATTCCCTCGCTATCCTGAGTACCCTTCCCGACTTCAACAATATGGCATAATAGTACGTACTCTTGTTGAGTGTCGCTGACTTTCTTATAACCTGTCCGTCACCTTTCTCAAACGCCTCCGCTATCTCCGGCCTGTCAAAGTGATTCTGCATCGAGGTCTCATCTGCCTGATTATCATATATAACGCTTCCATCCGGTGCCACAAGCGTCAGTCTAAGATCATCTGTATCCACGCTGGCGTACACACTGGTATCATCCCCATCGAAATCTCCAGTATTCTTAAGAACTTCCGCATATCCCTTCAAATCTCTTATGATCTCTGCCTTGTATACCTCATAAAATATGAAGGTGGACAAAACCATGGTCACTGCAATCGCCACAAGAGTCAATGTGATAAATTCAAGATTAATAACCTTTTTAAGTCTGGTGTCACTGTTTTTTCCCATATCAGCCTACTCCATCTTATATCCGACATTTCTCACAGTCTTTATCATGTTGCCAGCTTCACCCAGCTTCTGTCTAAGCGTTTTGATATGCATGTCAAGGGTTCTAGACTCACCCTCGTAATCCGTTCCCCACACGTCCGACATGATAGTATCCCTGTGAAGCACAATTCCCGCATTCACCATCAGAAGCTTCAGAAGCTCAAATTCCTTGAATGTAAGCTCACAGAGTTCTCCTCCAACATGAACCTCCCGCCGCTCTGAATCCAGTGTAATATCCCCGATGACAAGCTGTTTATCATCCTGCAGCGCCCTGCTTCGTCTCAAAAGTGCCTTTACCCTTGAGATAAGCTCCATAACGCCAAAAGGCTTTGTGAGATAATCATCCGCACCTATATCAAGTCCCTTAACCTTGTCAAGTTCAGTGGTCTTAGCCGTCACGAGAATAATCGGGATCCTGACAGTGTCGGGTCTGCTTCTGAGCTTCTTCACTATCTCCAGTCCATCCATATCCGGGAGCATTATGTCAAGAAGCACTAGATCAGGAACCTTCTCGGCAGTTTTGGAAAAGAATGATTTAGCATTTTCAAACTCCTCCACCGCATACCCACTGTTCTTGAGTGCGAACATCTCTATCTCTCTTATATTCTTATCATCTTCTACTATATAAATGTGTACCGCCATTTTCCATTCTCCTTCCCCGCGGCTACGCTACGGAACGATCGTCTATTGCCATCTATTATTTTTTATTTCAATTTATACATTTCCCTGTAATATGTGTACATGCTCTGGAAATCTATGTTGGAATCCTTCTTCATATTGTCGAGATACTCGTGCGTATCGAAGTTGTCTGACTTAAGCTGAAGCATAGCGACCGCCACATTTGAACAATGATCCGCAACTCTCTCGTAGTTGTTGATAAGGTTCTCCAGGGATATTCCAAGCTCTATAGTACACTTGCCCTTCTGAAGCCTCTTGATGTGCTGTTTCTTGACTGCACTGTTGAGTTCATTGATTGCCTCCTCGAGCGGTTCCACATGTGAAGCCTCCTGAAGATCTTCCTTTTCATAGGCATCAACCGTCATCTCAACAATGTTTTGTACCGCATCCTTATACACGCTCAGCTCTGCCTTCGCCTTTTCCGAGAACACTGCCCCGGTCTCGTTCATCTTCCTACATATATCAGCTATGGTTATGGCATGATCAGACATTCTCTCAAGATCACCTATAACGTGGAGTCCGATCGATACCTTCTGGCTGTCCTCGTGGGAAAGTTCCTTGCTACTGAGTTTTACCATGTATGATCCAACCTCATCCTCGTAGGTATCTATGATCCCCTCAAGATCTTCAACCTTATCTCTGACCGTCTCATCATAATTATCCACCAGGGACAGTGCCATATCAATACTATTCTTAGAAAGCTGAGCCATATATTTCACTACCTCTATGCAGTGTCCAACCGCAAATGCAGGTTTCTCAAGGAACCTGACATCCAGACGCTTGAGCATCTCCAGCTCGGCCGGTGTATTGTTCTCTGTCTCTTCCTTATCTCTGACTGTGAGTGTGGCAAGCTTCTCAAGCCCACCCGAAAATGGCAGAAGAAGAAGTGTTGCTGCTATATTGAATACACTGTGTACCACCGCTATGCCAGCAGCATTTGCCGAATCATTCAGGAACTGGAAATGGACAAATGAATTTACGGTATAGAACACGACCATGAACACGAACGTACCAATGATATTAAAATATAGATGTACAAATGCCGCTCTCTTGGCATTTTTCTTGGTCCCTATACATGATATGAGCGCCGTCACACATGTTCCTATATTCTGTCCCATGATTATAGGAATAGCTGTACTAAATGACACCGCTCCGGTCGCACATAATGCCTGAAGTATACCGACAGATGCCGACGAACTCTGGATCACGGCTGTTACGAGCATTCCGACAAGCATTCCCAGAAACGGATTGGAGAACATTGTGAGTATGCTTGTAAACTCCGGCACCTCCTTGAGTGGCTCCACTGCTCCGCTCATCATCTCCATACCAAACATGAGCACAGTAAATCCAAGGAGTATAGCACCGATATCGTGCTTCTTCTCCGACTTTGTAAACATGAGGAATATTATACCTATTACTGCGAGTATAGGTGAAAAAGATGAGGGTTTCAACATATTAATAAATATATTGTCGCTCTGTATTCCTGTAAGACTAAGTATCCATGATGTTACTGTGGTTCCTATATTTGCACCCATGATGATGCCCACAGCCTGTCTAAGTTTCATGATACCGGAATTGACAAGTCCGACCACCATGACCGTTGTCGCTGATGACGACTGAATAACGCCTGTCACCGCAGCGCCCAGCAGAACTCCTCTTATAGGTGTCGAGGTTAGCTTCTCCAGTATCTTCTCCAGCTTACCGCCCGCCGTTTTGGCAAGCCCGTCTCCCATTACATTCATTCCGTAAAGGAACATGGCGAGTCCGCCCAAAAGGGATAACACATTAAAAATATCCATATCTCTTGTCTCCTTATAACATTTCCGCACTTCTCTCCGGCGGAGCACTCCTGTATAAGGGCTTGTATACACAACATCCCTTTTACAGCGTCTGTTTTTACCAGAATCCATTGTAAAAGGGACATGTAAAATGTGAGATATGTGTATGTAAAATCTGTGTAAATTTAAAATCTATGTAAAATCCTGCAAAATATTTGGCACAGTTTTGTGGTATCACATAGACCTTTTTTCTGTTTTCATCTGTTTATTTGCTTCCAAGAGGCTCATTTATGAGCAGATATACAGCACTTCCAATCATTCCAACCAGGAACATACCATAACCGCCGCATATAAATATCAGCTTAGCAACGGAAACCGTTCCCAGCTCAGGAATCATGTGGAGCAACAATGCTGCAACACATCCTGCAAATCCGCATACCACCATACTGATCGCTATGAAAAGCTTTATATTGCCTATACCAGTTCTATGTGACATTTCATTTACTTTTGTACATACCCACTTCATAGAAATCACCTCTTTTCGTCCATGACTCAATCATCAGTCTACATGTTCTCCCATTATGGAGAAGAGCACCCATTCTGATATATTAGTCGCATGATCTCCTATTCTCTCAAGATATTTTGCAACCATAAGAAGGTCACATGCCTGCTCCCCATCATCAGGATTATCGTGTATCATAGCGATCAATTCATTCTTGATCGTATCGAAAAGATCATCAACTATATCGTCGTGTGCAATTACACTTTTTGCCTTCTTCTCGTCAGCATTCACATACGCCTCTATGCTTGACACCAGCATGACGATCGTCTCCTTTGCCATCTGCTGTACATGCTCAAGCTTCTTGATATACGGAGTCCCTGCCATGCAGAGTGTGAGCTCAGATATGTCCGAAGCGTGGTCTCCTATCCTCTCCATATCCGTGACCATCTTAAGTGCAGCTGATATATTTCTCATATCACCCGCAACTGGCTGCTGGGTTAGGAACAATTTGAGGCACAGATTCTCAATCTCTCTCTCCTGATGGTCTATGGCGTCATCCGCCTCGATTGCTTTCTTTGCAAGCTCTGTGTCCTGAGCTACGAGAGCCTTAATTGCTGTCTCTATCGCCTGCTCGATCATAGTTCCCATCTCTATCATCTCTGCATGGAGCTTTCTAAGCTGCATCTCATATTTGTCTCTCATCTTGTCTCAATCTCCTTTAACCAAATCTACCAGTAATGTAATCCTCTGTACGCTTATCCGCCGGCTTACTGAACATCTTCTCCGTCTCTGCATACTCGACAACCTCTCCCAAAAGGAAGAATGCCGTATTGTCTGCAACTCGAGTTGCCTGCTGCATATTATGTGTAACCATAATGATGGTGTACTTGTTCTTAAGTTCCAGGACAAGATCCTCTATCTTAGATGTAGATATTGGGTCAAGCGCTGATGTCGGCTCATCCATGAGAAGCACCTCTGGCTCCACTGCCAGTGCTCTGGCTATGCAAAGTCTCTGCTGCTGACCGCCTGAAAGTCCAAGGGCTGACTTCTTCAGTCTGTCCTTAAGCTCATCCCATATCGCTGCCTGTTTAAGTGACTTTTCAACTATCTCATCCAACTTTGCACGGTTTCTGATACCATGGGTTCTCGGTCCATATGCTATATTGTCGTATACACTCATCGGAAATGGATTTGGCTGCTGGAATACCATTCCAACTCTTTTTCTCAAAAGGTTGATGTCCATGCCACTGTATATATCCTCGCCATCAAGTCTCACATCACCTGTTATCTTGCATCCCTCTACCAGATCATTCATTCTGTTGAGCGACTTGAGGAATGTTGACTTACCACAACCTGATGGTCCGATAAATGCTGTAACCTCATTTGCCGGAATGTCCATATCTATCCCTTTTAGGGCATGGAACTTTCCGTAATAGAGGTTCAGATCTTTAACGCTGAACTTAACGTTATTATTCATCTATTTTTCTCCATTCTTAACATCAAGCACGAAACAAAGCATTGCGCTATCTTTTTCGTACTCATAATTTTCTTCTTTAGTTGCAGAAGCGTATATGCTTCTGCCGGATATTGGAAACACATACCAAAGCTCTGATTCCAAAGCCCTGACACATGCTAATTGGCTTTATCTGCAGCAACCTTGCCTGCAATCTTGTCTGATGCAAAGTTGATAAGCACCACGAGTACCAGAAGTACAACCGCTGTCGCATAACCTTGATCAGTGTGAAGTCCTTCTTTGGACAGAAGGTACATATGAACTGCCAAAGTTCTTGTTGAATCGGTAAGCTTTGTTGCCATCTTTGCAACCGATCCTGCTGTGTATATGAGTGCTGCAGTTTCTCCCACGATACGTCCTGTCGCAAGTATGATTCCTGACAGGATTCCCGGAACGGCACTAGGAAGCACTACTTTGAATACTGTTCTGAGATTTCCGGCTCCCAGTCCAAAACTTCCTTCTCTATAAGACTTAGGCACTGCCATAAGTGCCTCCTCTGTGGTCCTCATTATGACTGGAAGAACCATTATCGCCAGGGTGAGCGCACCTGATATGAGTGACAATCTAAGTCCACACGCATTTGTGAAAAACAACATTCCAAAAAGTCCATATACTATGGACGGTATTCCTGTAAGTGTCTCCGCTGTGATCCTCACAACCCCCACCAGCTTATTGCCAGTCTTTGCATATTCGACAAGATATATTGCTGCAAATATTCCTATCGGACCTGCTATCAGGAGGGACAGCAGCGTCATGTAAACCGTATTTATAAGTGCTGGCACCAGCGAACAGTTGTCCGATGTATATTCCCAGCTGAATATGTCTGCATTAAGATTAGGGACTCCCTTTACCAGTACATACACCAGCAGAAATCCTATAGAAAGCACAGTTATGAGTGTTGCCAGATGTACAAGGATAAACATTATGAATGATCCCGGTTTCTTTCTGTACTCAGCCCATTTCTCAGACCATGTTCTCTTGTTTATAGCCTCTATGCTGTCCACATCAACTATGGATGAAGGATCATCCTCAGGTGCCGTCTTTTTCGTGCTGATTATTGTATTTTTTGTTCTGTCATCGCCACATGCGACAACTGTCTTTATTCCTTCTACTCTCTCTGCCATCTATGCCACCGTCTTTCTCTTTATGATGGAGAACAGGAGGTTGATAATGAGTATGAATACGAACAGTACAACGCCCGTTGCTATCAGAGCCTGTCTGTGCAGATCCGTCGCATATCCCATCTCCATTACTATATTTGTGGTGAGTGTTCTGACACCTCTCAGTATTCCGTCAGGCATATGAACCTGGTTTCCAGCCACCATGATAACCGCCATAGTCTCTCCAACTGCACGGCCAACACCCAGGATAATCGCTGCCATAACTCCTGACTTTGCTGCAGGGACAACAGTCTTGAACACGCTTCTCTCATGTGTTGCTCCAAGTGCCAAAGCTCCCTGATAATACTTGTCAGGTACCGCTCTTATTGAAGTCTCTGATACACTGATGATAGTTGGAAGTATCATCATTCCAAGAAGTACTGATGCCGTGAGCATCGTATTTCCATTTACTCCAAATATGCTTCTCACCATCGGTACAAGCACACACATTCCAAAGAATCCATATACCACCGAAGGTATTCCGGCCATCAGATTGATAAATGGCTTTATAACTTTATATAATCTGTCGGGACAAAACTTTGCCAGATATATCGCTGTCAGAAGTCCTATCGGAACTCCAATTATCAGTGCTCCGGCTGTTACATATATACTTCCTAATATGAAAGGAAGAATGCCGTAGTATCCATTTGTAGGCTTCCAGACCTCACCAAGGGTGAAATCCCCGAAGCCTATCTCTTTAATGGCCGGTATTCCATTCACAAACAGGAACACACATATGAGTGCCACCGCCGCGATGGATACCAGTGCCGCTATCAGGAATACTACATGCATAATTATTTCTTTAAGTTTATGCATAAGCTGATTACTTTACGTCCTCCCACTTTGCTGCTGAACCTGTGAATATGTCCTTGACCTGATCTACTGTGTAGTCCTCAGCAGGGTTGTTGTTATTTACTATAACTGCAATTCCGTCCATTGCTATTACTGTTGCCTTAAGTCCAAGTGATGTCTCTGTATCCTTGAGTTCACGTGATGCCATACCTATATCGCATGTTCCATCTGATGTTGATGTAATACCTGTTGTTGAATCGCTCTCCTGAAGCTCGATGTCAGCATTTGTATTGATCGCCTTGTATGCCTCGATAAGCTTTTCCATAACAGGTGTTACTGACGATGAACCTGCAACAACGATCTTGCCCTTTGGATTTGTTGAAGTAAATGCTCCGCTGTTTGCAACCTCGATGTACTTATTTGCTGATATGATCTTCTGTCCATCCTCGCTCATGATGTAGTTGATGAAATCCTGTGCAACATCGCTGATGCCATCCTTTGTAACGATGTTGAATGGTCTTGAGAGGGTGTATGAACCATTGTTGATGTTCTCCTCGCTCGCCTCAACTCCGCCGATCTTGAGTGCCTTTACTGTATCGTTGAGTGCTCCGAGAGATATGTAACCGATTGCATAATCATCTCCTGCTACTGTTGTGAGTACGACCTCTGTGCTGTTGCATGTGATGGCATTTGTTGTTGTGTTGTCGACCTTATTGCCATCTGCATCCTTCTCCTCAACTCCTGTGAGTTCTACGAATGCTCCTCTTGTTCCTGAGCCTTCCTCTCTTGATACTACTGATATATCCTGTGTTGCATCGAATCCGCCATCTGCGCTCTTTGATGAATTATTTCCACATCCAGCAAGACTTCCTATCATAAGTGCTGCTCCAAGTGTTACTGCCAATACTTTCTTTAATTTAACCATTTTCTTTTTCTCCTTACTTTGTCCATATTCTTTCTTGGAACATCAGCCATGCAAAATCGCTTTATGGTATGGCTGATGCTGCATAACAAGTTTTCTACGAAAACTTATTACATGTGCCGGTTATCTCTTGAACCGGTCTTTGCAAATATTGTATTATTGGGACATATCATTCTTTGCTTATTTCCCGGAAAAGAACTCGCGCGCCTTTCGTTCTTTTCTTTGCACTATGATAAATGGCACAAGTAAAATACATAACCAGCGCAATGTAAATTGAATGTAAAGTCGGCGTTAATCAATGCATGCTGAATGTACAGCAAATAATCTGCCATAACTTATAAATTACAACCAGAAAGTGGGATAAATATACATGACAAATTCCAGTTTAGAAGTAATAGGATATGTGAGATGTGACTATAAAGAAAAGTTCGGCATTCCAAGGCAAAGCGGTCTGACAGACTGCGCCACCGCTTTTATAGAGATGCTTCCACCGTACAATCAGGCAGAGGCTTTCAGAGGGCTTGACGGATTCTCCCACATATGGCTGCTGTGGGACTTCTCCAGGGCTCACAAGAACGGTTTTACCGCAACAGTAAAACCCCCAAAGCTGGGCGGTAACCAGCGGATGGGGGTTTTTGCCACCAGATCACCTTTCAGACCGAACAACATCGGACTGTCGTCGGTAAAGCTTCTGGACATTATATATAATGAAGAAACTGGCTGTGTACACGGGCTTGTGGTGTCAGGAGCCGATATACTGGATGGTACACCGGTGTACGACATCAAGCCTTATCTGCCATACACAGACAGCCACCCGGAGGCGACCGGGGGATGGACAGACTCCCTTGATATTCCGGAGCTGTCAGTACGTTTCTCTGACGATATCGCCGTCAAACTTGAAACTATATTTTCAAGTACACAGATCGAGGCCCTGAAAGAGATACTTGCGCAGGATCCAAGGCCGGGCTATCAGGATGAACCGAATAGACGGTACGGGATGCTGTACGGCGGGTATGATATAAGGTTTAACATATCCGGTGACACTCTTACCATATCTGAAGTGGTCGAACCCGGACCACAATGATACAAAAAGGCATTTTACCGGCATGAAGCTGAAAAATCATGATATTTTCTCATCATCCTGGCAGTGACACTCCTCTCCTCAAAGCTGATATTTCCAAGTAGTTTCACCGGCATGACCCCCATCAAGGAATTGGTCACAAAGCATTCCTGATATGATGACAGTTCATCAGGAAATATCACCGTCTGCGTGACCGCCTCTGATTCACAGATATACCCCCTTACTGTTCCAGGCAGAAGACCTGAGTCTATCGCGGGTGTGTATATCCTGCCATCTCTCACAAAAAATATATTGCTCACCGTACCCTCGCATATCTGTCCCTTTGTATTCAGGAAGATCCGTTCATCCATTCCAGCTTTGCCAGACCGCCTTTTTTCAAGAATGCAGTCTCCGTAATTCATGGTTTTATGATATACGAACGGCGACGTCTCATTTCTTCTAACATTACTTATGTCCATTGCAAACCCCCGTTCGTATATATCCGGGGTGTAAGGATTATCTCTCATTGAAAAAACCACATTTTCCTGAGTCAGCATGATCTTTAACGCACATCGCCTCATATGACCTGATCGATCTCTGTAATCATGCTCACTCATCCACTTTCTCAGATATTCCAGCACAGCTATCCTGTCTATGCCCCGTTCTGCTGGCATGCCAAGATCCAGGAATCTTGCAGCATCTTCCAGGCGTCTCAGATGCCTGTCAAGAAATATCAGCCTGCCGTCAACCACACTTATAGTTTCAAATGCTCCAAGACCAAATTGAAAGCAATCATCCATTTTTACATTCATTTTACATTTCTCCCATTTTCATCATTTTCAAATGCTACTGCAATGCACTGAGTATTGCTTTTGCTTTATCCCGTGTCTCTTCATACTCTGCACCAGGATCTGAATCGGCAGTAATACCGCCTCCAACGCCAAGATAATACCTGCCATTTCTGTACAATACAGTTCTTATCACTATATTAAAATCACATTTTCCATCCAATGTAATATAACCAATAGAGCCGGTGTAAATATTTCTCTTCCCGCATTCAAGTTCATCTGTAATCTCCATAGCCCTGCGTTTCGGCGCCCCCGTAACAGAACCACCCGGAAATGCCGCAGTAAGAAGAGACATCACATCTTCGCCATCCTGCAGCATACCTTCAACATTTGCCACCTGATGAAAAACAGTCGCATATTCTTCTATCGAAAACAGTTCAGTCACTTTTACGCTTCCCGGTCTGCACACACGATTCAGGTCATTCCTCTCAAGATCTACAATCATCAGAAGTTCACTCTTTTCCTTCTGTGATTTCTCAAGCTCCCTCCTGAGCACCTCATCCTCCCTGTCAGTCTCTCCTCGTCTCCTCGTTCCCTTTATCGGCCGGGTGTACACACGACGATCCTTTATCTGCATGAACCGTTCAGGAGATGCGCTCACTATCTGATAATCTCCCAGATCAAGATATCCACCAAATGGCGATGGATTGCTAACTCGCAGATCGCGGAACACGTCCAGAGGCTTTTTTTCGCTGTCGACAACTATATGCCTTGTCATATTTGCAACATATACATCCCCCTCTGTTATATAATCCTTCAGCCTTCTTATAGAGTCCTCATACTCTTCTCTGCTGCATTCTTCGTACACATTCAAGTTATACTTCTTCCTCTTTTGTACATCTTCACTTGTCCTGTCAATTATATTCCCACTTTCGCGATCATCCCTGCTGCAATACTTCTCTATATCATTCTCCATTACATCAATATTTGACTGTGCATCACCTGTCATCCCATTTGCCACAAGATATGTCTCTTTTTTTAAGCAATCTTCAACAACAAAACAGTCATAGAATGTCATGACTGCCTCTGGAACAGACACAAGGTCTTCATTGATGGAATCAAGCCCCATCCTATCCATTCCATAATCGTAGGATACATACCCTATCGCTCCTGATACGATCGGCAAATCCTCCGAACTCTTATCCATATGCTGTACAAGATACTGTCTCATATATTCTTCAAATGTTATATTCTTTTCAGAATCTCCATTAACCTCAAATGCATCCCCATTCTTAACAAGCCTGAGATACGGGCATCTCCCGATGATCGAATAGTGTCCCAGATTATTCACAAGGGATGAGTCAAGAAATGCTATTCCTGTCTCATCCTCATATATTTCAAAAACATCAGCTGCACACACATATCTGTCAAGTTTTTTTAGCACTCGCCTCATATTTCTCATATATGACTCCTTATCTGCAATTAAATTTCTCCGCCGCTATACAAAAATTATACAATATATCATGACCATACTCCGTAAGTACCGCTTCCGGGTGAAACTGCACCCCGTACAACGGCAGCCTTCTGTGTGATATTCCCATAACTGCACCATCCTCGGATATAGCATCCACCTGGTAATCATCCGGCAGACTACTGCCATTTATTACCAATGAGTGGTATCTTGTGACATGAAAGCTTTCCGGCAGCCGCGCAAACAGACCTGTTCCACAGGTATGTATCTCTGTCACCTTTCCATGCATTGGCATCTTTCCTTTTTCAACAATGGCGCCCGCACAATACCCAAGTATCTGATGTCCAAGGCAGACTCCAAGTATCGGAATCTTTCCCTTATACATGTTCACAACATCCACACACATTTTTGCCTCCCATGGCCGCCCAGGTCCCGGTGAAAGTATTATGCCCTCCGGCTCCAGATCTTCCACATCATGCAGAGATATCCGATCGCACCTTTTTACGGTCACACATCTTCCCATTTCCTCGAAATACGCCTTCAGGTTATACACAAATGAATCAAAATTGTCTATCATCAGATACATGCACTTCTCCTTATCCGCAATCACTATAAAACACAAAAAGGATAACAGCCGGCATGCCAAAGCATGCACAGTCGTTATCCTTTTCGGTCCGTAATCTGCACGTTATTTTTATCTTTGATTTTTACAGATTCTAACATATCTGACCGCATAAAGCAAATGCCTTTGCTACTTTTTCGCAGTCTCACTATGCAATGCGCCTACTGACGTGCCCTCTCATAGGCATCTGCATACTGCTGTTCCTGTGAGTTTATCTCTTCCACATCACGGTTCTGTTTCAAGTAGGTGCCATCAGACTGCTGTATGCGTGCCTGCATGTTGTCCTTCATCATAAGCCCAAACATGTCTCTGATACGCTGCTTGATCTTATCATCGTATATAGGTGTAGCGACCTCCACACGGCGGAGAGTGTTACGTGTCATAAAATCTGCTGAAGCTATATATATCTTGTCTCTGTCAGGGGTTCCGAACATATATATTCTTGAGTGCTCAAGGAAGCGTCCGACAATACTTCTTATATGTATGTTCTCCGTCTCGCCGGGGATCCCTGCCAGCAGACAGCATATTCCTCTGACTATAAGTTCAACCTTCACTCCCGCCTTTGATGCCTCAACCAGCTTGTCGATGATCTTTTTGTCAGTGAGAGAATTGATCTTAACTCCGATATAAGCAGGCTGACCGTCCTTTGCTATGGCAATCTCATCATCTATCATCTTGAGAACCGGAGCCTGCAGGCATTCAGGAGCCACAAGCAAGTGATCAGCATGGCTGACTGTATTGCCAATGAGGATTGACTGAAACACTTTCATAGCATCCTTACCAATAGCCTCATTTGCAGTCATAAGTGACAGATCTGTGTAGAGTCTCGATGTCTTCTCATTGTAGTTACCCGTTCCTATCTGTGTTATGTACTGGATCCTGCCTCCGTCTTTTCTGGTTATGAGACAGAGCTTTGAATGAACCTTGAGTCCGTCAACGCCATACACAACATGGCAGCCCGCGTCCTCAAGGGTACGGCTCCACTCTATATTATTTTCCTCATCAAATCTTGCCTTGAGTTCCACAAGTACCTCAACCTGCTTACCATTCTCTGCAGCCTCCACAAGTGCTTCCACAACCTTGGAGTTCTTCGCAAGACGATATAAAGTCATCCTGATTGCATTTACCTTTGGATCTCTTGCTGCCTCCTGAAGGAGATTCAGGAACGGTCTGATGCTCTCATACGGATATGAGAGAAGCACATCCTTCTCAAGTATCTGAGGTATAAGCAGCTTCATCACATCAAGATCCGGTGACTGCTGTGACACTCTCTTCTCAAAGAACAGCTCCTGTCTGTCCCTAAGCTTATCCTGTATCTGGAATACAAACGACAGATCCAGCGGAGATTTTGAATAAAATACATGTTTCTCGTCAAGCTCGCAGTAATCGCACACCTCCCCAACCATCTTCTGAGATATATCTCTTGTAAATTCTATTCTGACCGGAGCAAGTTTCTTTCTGAGCTTTACAACCTGTTCCATCTGATCTCTGTAGTTGAGGTCTTCATCATACACCTTGCTCACATCGATGTCTGCGTTTCTGGTAATCCTCATGAGTGTCTTCTCCTGAACCTTGTAGCCCTTGAAAAGCCCTGGAGCATAGTGAAGGATAAGTTCCTCCAAAAGTATATAGGTTCCCGGCACGCCCGGAAGTGCCACAAGCCTTGGAAGCATGCCACTCTCACAAGGTATGATGCCGAGTTTCTTCTTGCCCTTTCTTTCAAGTATGGCAAGGGCATATATCTCTCTGTTCTTGAGGAATGGGAACGGCTGTTTTCTTCCAACGATCATCACTGAGAGCAGCGGAAGTATCTCCTGCGCAAAATAACTGTCAAGATACTTTGCGTCAGCCTTTGACAGATCTGCATAACGCACCAGTCTAAAGCCCTCCGTCTCAACATCTTTCATGAGGTTCTCATATATGTTGTCTTTGATCGCATTGAGCTTTGTGACATTCTCAAGGATCGCATCAATCTGTTCCTGTGGGCTGAGCTTTGTCTTGTTCTCCCTCTGATCTCCGGTCAGAAGCTTTTGATCCTCCAGAGAACCAACTCTCACCATGAAGAATTCATCAAGATTTGACTGATATATTGCCAGAAATGACAATTTCTCGCAAAGCGGTGAATTCTCATTCTGTGCCTCCTCCAGCACACGCTCATTAAACTTGAGCCATGAAATCTCTCTGTTGACGTATACGCCCTTTATTGTACTTATATTTGTATCCTGTGCCATTTCTTCATATTCTCCTTTTCTGTTCTTTATTTTTCTTATCAGTCTGATCAGCCAGTTTACCAATTGCCTGTCCTCTTTCTATCTGTTTTATTCTATACATACACAACAAGACGGATAGCCATATGACTATCCCTCTCATCATAGGAGCAGACTCATTATATGCACCCATGCAAGTTGCTGTTCCTTATTGTGGTAATCATTTTCCAGTATCCAGCCCTTTTGCAGCTCCTGTCTATATGCCTGTCAATATACGTTCATTCACATTTGTATTTTGTCATGCCTGAGCACCTGCCTTCACCATGACTTCACTGTCGCTATCCATATTCTCTATATCAAGTTTGTCAAATGTGAAATCGTCGATTGCCTCTTCCGCAATGGATATGCAGTTGTCCGCCATACGGTCCATGCTGTAAAGGAGTGACGAATAATCCGCTGTCAGGCTTCTCACACAGGTGTTTTTCTTGACTCTTGCGAGATGAGCCTTGCCTGCCTGTCTCTGGAGCTTTCTTATCTTCTTCTTGTCTGCAGCAACCTTGTCAGGAGTTTCGCTGTCTCCCGTAATTATCGCATTCATTGACTCACTGAAAAGTTTCTCCGTCATATCCATACAGGCTGTCAGGTCGGTTATCGCAGCATCCGACAGCAGTTGTCCATTGTCCAGGATCTTTTTATACAGACCATCCACCTCATCGCACCTGTCTGCTATACGCTCTATATTGTTGCTGACTACCACGAGTCCTGCCGCCTGCTCTGCCTGTTTCTCAGTAAGGTTACCGCTTGATATCAGCTTTGTGATGAAATCAACTATTATATCCTGAAGCTCCTTGACCTTATCATGCTCATCCACATATTTGTCTCGGATATCTGTAATATTTCTCTTCTCTATAGCATTTTTCATAGCCTCTATCATCTTGCCCGCATGAGCCGACAGTCTTGATATCTCCTTTGCAGCCATGTAGATAGCTGCCGCAGGCTGTGACATAGCTTTATCATCAAGATACTTGGCTACAAAGCCCTCTGAATTTTTCTTGTCCTCACCCCTGATGATGAACTTCACTATCTTCACCATAACAGGTATCAGAGGCAGCCAGATAAGTGTACATGCGACATTGAACGTGGTATGCGCATTTGCTATCTGCCTTGATATGATGTCAAGTTCATCCCCCTTTGGTGATATCCACTCCACAAATGCAGCCAGCGGTCTTATAAGGAACATGAAAAGTATGGTTCCTGTGATATTGAATGTACTGTGTGCGATTGCTGTTCTCTTGGCATTCTTGGACTGTCCTATGGATGCCAGAAGTGCTGTGATAGTTGTTCCAATGTTATCTCCAAAAAGGATAGGTATCGCCCCTGCCAGACCTATGACACTGTGTATTCCGTCAGGTCCAGACTGTGACGCAAAGTTCTGAAGTACCGCAATGGTCGCCGAACTACTCTGTACAACCAGGGTCATAACTGCACCAAGTACAACTCCGAGAACCGGTATCTCTGACACCTTGCCCATCAGATCCACAAATATCGCACTGCTGGCAAGTGGTTTCATAACACCGCCCATGACCTCGATACCTTCAAAGAGAAGTCCAAATGAGAATATGACCATACCAACATTTCTGATCTTTTCCTTCTTGAACACAAAGTTCATAATAAAGCCTATGAATATGATCGGATATATGTAATTGCTGATCTTGAACGCCATAAGCTGTGCCGTCATGGTCGTTCCTATATTTGCTCCAAATATTACCGATATAGCCTGTGGCAGACTCATGAGTCCTGCACTTACAAATCCGATGACCATGACCGTAGTCGCCGAACTGCTCTGGAGAACTGCGGTTACAAGTGCTCCCGCCAAAGCTCCCATCAAAGGATTCTTGGTAAGAAATCCCAATATTCTCTTCATCCTTTCTCCTGCTGCCTTTTGAAGTGCATCGCTCATGCTGTTCATTCCATATAGGAACATGGCAAGTCCTCCCAGCAACCCAAATACTATCTTAACTCTTTCGTCCACTGTGTTTCTTTCCTCCTTATATAAATCTCATCTTAAACAAGCATATCCACATAATGAAAGGGCCGCTATCCACATGCAGTAAACGAAATGTAAAATCCATGTAAAAAGCAAGAAAAGCCAGCAGACACATTTCTTGTGTATCTACTGGCTTAAATTTCATCACCATAAATTTGCTATTATACTAGCATTTTGTATCGTATTTTTCAATATGCAGGCACGTAAAATTTATGTAAACTACATTAAAACAGTCTATCCAGTGATAGTATTATAAAGTTAATACCTTTCTCCCATTTTGCTACAGCCTGACGCGAAACACCACATTTATCTGCAACTTTTCTAGATGTGACATGAATTAACGCATATATATCAAGTTAATCACTTGATAACAAATAAAAAAGAGGTCTCCACATTCTGATGCGCACCCGGAATTCCAGATATATTCCAGTTACATTGATTGGGAGAACCTCTTTTTTATTTTCTTATATTATTCTCTTCTAATTGTGCTCTGGCACTACAGCATAGAACACCAGATCCTCATCGCCGTTGTTCTTCAGACTATGGCTGTGTCCCGGTGGGCAATAATGGCAGTCGCCCGGATTGAGTATCTCCATGGTATCGTCATACTCCATGGTCCCAACTCCTGAGATGATAAATATGATTTCGCTGTTGGTGTCATGTGTGTGAAGTCCTATAGAACTTCCGGCTGGAAGTGTTGCCCTCATGATCTTGTTGTAATTGCCTACGTGCATGCGTGGCTTGAATACGCCTTCGCCGCCCTTAAAGTTCTGAATATTCTGCTCCTCAAGTGAATCAAATGATATCTTCATCCGTTGTCCTCCTTACGAAAAATTCCTGCAAACGCATGAAATGCGCTCCGCGCGGCGTCTGCATGCTATGTCGTCAAGCACACCACACTCTCAAGAAGTCTGTCACAGGCTTCCTCTATTATGTCTTCTTCTATGCCCGAATAATTGATAACCAGTGTGTGGCTGTCCTCCTGCTCTTTTCCGTGGCAGTACTGGCTGAGGCTGGATATGTTGATTCCTGCCGCGGCAGCCCTGTCCACCATCTCTCTGTCCGTGTATGACGTGTCGATCTCCATAAGGAAATGAAGACCTGCATTCTCTTCCTTTATCGTTACCTGTGGATACAGCCTGTGACTCCTGATACAACCGAGTATCCTGTCCCTGCTGTTCCTGTAAAACTTTCTCATCCTGTTGATGTGCTTTTCCAGATACCCCTCCTGGATAAACCTTGTGAGTGTATACTGATCAAAATTCGACACCGTACACGCATAAAAGCTTAGTACATGATTATACCTTACCATGAGCGGTATTGGCAATACCATGTAGCTTATTCGTATGGTTGATGACAAACTTTTTGAAAATGTGTTCATGTAAATGACTTTATCAGATGCGTCTATACTCTGAAGCGCCGGAATAGGATTTCCAACCAGACGGAATTCACTGTCATATTCATCCTCTATGATATATCTGCCCTCCTGCTTTGCCGCCCAGCCCAGCAGTTCATATCTCCTGCTCGCCGGAGTGACAGTTCCCGTAGGAAAATGGTGTGACGGTGATATATGCACCACATCAGCCCCGGACCGCTCTAGCGAATCTATGTTGACACCGCTCTCATCCATGTCTATATAACAGCATTTCACTTGATATGCATCGTATATGTGCTGTATCTTCTGATATCCAGGATTCTCCACACCGTATACGCTGTCCCTGCCGAGAAGCTGTATGATAAGACCATACAGATATTCCGTTCCCGCGCCGACTATGATCTGGTTCGGGCTTACAGACATCCCCCTGAACTGATATAGATAATCCGCAATGGCCTTTCTGAGTTCAAATATACCACCAGACGGTGATCTCTTCATAAGCTTTTCCCGGTCATCCATCATCGTCTCCCTCATGAGCTTCGTCCATGTCGAAAATGGGAAGTTCTCACTGAGGGTGGAATTGTTTACAAAATCGGCAAAGAACCTGTTCTGGCCAGGGGATTCTGCGTGTTCCCTGATCACATGAGAATGCTCTGTCACATGGTCTTCCGATCGTATTCCGCGCAAGTGTGCAACGTCCGATTCATCTGAGGTCGTGTTCTGCCTTGCATTATCTTTCATTACGGAACCTTCTGTACCACCCTTATATTCACTGTCATAGTAGGCATTACGCACTCCCACAACATCCGCATCCTCAGCCTTCACGTCACACACATAGAACCCGCTCTTCGGCTTGGAATAAATATATCCCTCAGCCAAGAGCTGACTGTATGCGTTTTCCACTGTGACGACGCTCACATTCAGATGAGCTGCAAGCGCCCTCTTTGACGGCAGCTTCTCATGGGCTTTAAGATTTCCTATCAATATGTCATTTTTTATCTCTTTGTACAAATGCTCATAGAGGAAATCCATCCCTCTGTCGTCAAATGAATATGTAAGCATCCATTACTCTCCCAATACTATATCAACGATCTTCTGTGTATCATGTATGACAAATGGTGCACCAAGGCTCATGATGAACTCCTCGTCTCTGAATCCCCAGCCAACCATGATGACATCCGTTCCAGAATTTCTTGCTGTGGCAAGATCCACGTCAGAGTCACCTATATACACGACATCCTTCTTCTCAAGACCAAGCATTCTGAGGCACTCCTCCACCATGTCAGGTGCCGGTTTCTTTGCTATGCCAGACTTCTCACCAAGTGCAAAATCAAACATTCCCGGGAAATAGTCAACACACAGATCCTGAACTGCGAAATCCGCCTTGTTGGACACAACCGCAGTCTTCACACCTGCTGCCCTGAGCTTTGCGATGGCATCATGTATTCCGTCATATGGTCTGGTCTTGATGGCACTGTGCTCCTTATAATAAGAAGCAAATGTATCAAACACCTTATCTATCGTTGCCACATCAGTTCCCGCCGACACAGCTCTCTCAATGAGCTTTCGTATGCCATTCCCAACAAATCTTCTAACCTCATCTATAGTTCTCTCAGGGAATCCATGATGAGCAAGTGCATAGTTTGTACTGTCTGTCAGGTCCTCCAGAGTATTGAGTATTGTTCCATCCATATCAAATATCGCTGCCTTGTATCTCATGTCATACATCTCCTTCAACATTCTTTTTTCGCTAACTTCATTATAAACAGTGGTCTTTCATTGTCAATCGACAAAAAAATAAAGATGGCAGCGCTCAAATCTGCCATCCTTAGATAACCTTTTCTATCATTTTTACAAATATCTGATTACAGGACTAGGACTTCCAGCCTAAACTCCACTTCCCCAGCTTTATTCTGTCTTGTCCACTGTATGCTCTACTCCATCTACCAGAACACTGTTAACCTGATACAGATCCACACTATCATCCAATACAACCTGATAACTTTCCAATCCCAAGCTCACGGATATCCCTGAAAGCTGTTTCTTTACATGAGTCCCCACTTCCTTATCATTTAAGATACCAACCAGACTGCCATCATTCATCTTAAGCTGTATGCTGCTATACATTATATATCCATAGTCTTCCTCATTGAATGCATCTCCAAGTGCTTTCTTCTCTTGCTCCAGCTCATCATCCAGCTCACTCTGCTCATACTTAGTGTCAAAAACCAACGTCAAGGTTTTTTCCCCGGTTACACATTTCTCTAATTCCTCAGATGTAAAAACCTTGTAATTTACGCTTTTGCTCTTCACACTATAATCAGGCAGACTCAGAGTGTATTCGTGATCACCATCGTTAATAGTCATAGAATCAAGCTTATCCTGTGCAGCTTTTCCTTTGTCAGCCAGCAGATTTGCACCGCTGATATAAAAATCACTGTCATCAGATATTGACTCATACATGGATATTTCATTGTACGAACCAAATGAAATAGTCATAGTATCCTTTGACATATTCTTTTCAATTTCTGCTTTCTTTTCTGCAGACAGCCTATTCCCCTCTAAATCTGTAACTTTAATTCCATATGCCACTATGTTCTCATCTGGATTGTAATAATAACTATCCAAGGTGTAAATCACATCTTCTGCCGACGCACTTGCGCCTGTCACCTTAACGCAGGAATCATTTATCATCTTCTCAAGAACCCCTTCACACGAAGCTGCAGTTCCCAGATTTCCGCCAACAGAAGCGCTGTCATAACTCACCGTCTGCACAGTCTCCTGATTTGATGAATTATTCTGACACGCCGTTATACACGAAAACGCGCATGCCATAATAAATAATATCTCTATCTTTCTCTTCGTTTCTTTCACTATACGTTGTCTTTTTATCATATTAAATAACCTTTCAAACTGAACACCAGTCATTGGAATCATTTCGTATTTTTACAAAATATGAAATATCATCTGAGTGCCATAACTTCTTTCTTCAATCTGCAATACTTGTCATATTGCTCATCATCAAGTACAATCACCTCAGCATCTCTGATATCGCTGTATGCCGGCAGTTTGTCACTATCCTGGGAATCAATATACTTTGCCGGAACACTATCGCCATATGTATACTTTCCATATGTCGTACACTGCGGCATGTACACATATTCAGCATCACCATATCCTGCGTTTTTCAGTTTCTTGAGGAATAACACATATTCGGTTTCTTCCTGCATAAGCGTATATCCACACGTACAATCCATGAAATCGCCCACGCAGTCAACAGGCTCAAATATATATATTTCTTCTCCAGGTTCTGCATTTCCCTGATACACATGGTCTACTTCAGCCTTGGAAAACACGCACTCCTGGTACAATTCCCTGTTCCACGTCTCGTCAAGATGCACCCTTACAACCAGTTCACCATCTGCCATAAGATCTGACACAGACTCTACACTATCGCCATCCACCATGCCCATAGAAACATCATCGGCATAATTAATGTCACAATATTCAACAACCGGATTTGTATCAATGAACGCCTTCAGGTCAGTATTATCTACAAATGTTCTCCGTGTAATCATACCTGCTGCTATTCCCAGCACTACGAGTAACAGCACTGCCAGCATTCCTTTTACTGCAATCTTATTCATCGCACACCCGACCTTCCACCATTTCCAAGATAGCTGAGCAGCCTTCAATGTCCTGCGGGTTATGGCTTGCAATTATTACAATGGCGCCTCTTTCCGCTTCCTCATGGATAATTTTTCGCACCTGTTCCACACTCTTTTTATCAAGAGCATTCGTAGGCTCATCCAGAAGCAGGATATCCGGTTTTTCCATTATCGCCTGAGCTATTCCAAGCTTCTGTCTCATTCCCAGTGAATACTTCCTCACCACTCTTTTATCCGAAGGTTCAAGTCCAACCCTGACAAGAGCATTCTTTATATCATCTTCTGTCGCCTGTTTTCGTATGTCTGCAAGCAGCTTTAGTGTCTCCATTCCTGTATAGCGTTTCCAGAAATTAGGATTTTCTATCAGAACACCTATGTTCTCCGGATGATCTATATCCTTCTTTAATATCTTGTCATCTATATAGACACATCCACTGTCTGCCTTTATCAGCCCAGCAATAAGCCTTAACAGCATTGTCTTGCCAGAGCCATTTGCCCCAGTGATACCATATATCTTTCCACTTTCAAATTCACAGCATACATTATCAAGAATTGTTACGCCCTTTATCTTCTTGGTCACATTTTCAATTCGAACTTTCATTATCCTGCTTACCTCCACTCTGTCTTTCTGGCAACTATCCCCTGACAGCATATAAATACCAGCATAAGCCCAAGCATCACACATGCACTCAAGGCTCTGCCAGACCATTCAATCCCATTTTGGATTCCCCACATAAAATATCCAGGCAATAACCTGAGCCCCTTGCCCACCTTCTCTGGTATACCGCACAAGGGTATAAGCTGGACAGCCTGGAACAGTATTACCGCAGCAATGCCTATCACAGGCTTTCCGATCAATGCCAAAATGTTCGCTGCAAGGAGCAGCACACACATATATAATGCATATATGCCCATATCAGCAAGATCACCCGGCACAGCTTCACCTTTGATAAGCGGAACTACAGCCATACATATAGCTGAAAGTCCAGTCAATGCTATGATTTCTATGCACATTTTAAGTGAATATCTGAACATAAGGCTCATTGTTCCCTTTGTCCGCGTGAATATAACCGACGCATTTCTATACAGATTTTCGCAAAAATAATCTCCCCATAATATATATAATGGAAGCTGCGAGAGTACCAGCATAGTATAAGATAAGAACATCCTGTTCACATCCATGAAATCAAGCGGCCAGTATGCCATATAAAATGCCGTCCCCACATCACTGCACCCATAAGCTCTGACAAATATCAATATATATATGAGTAGCGCAACTCCGCACCTTGCTGTATTCTTCTTCATAAGCATCCCCTTATTTCATTTTTGGAAGATATTGCATCGTTGCAGCCTTCCTATATAAAACAGCCATCATAATCAGAATAATAACAATATTCATAGCCGTCACGCTGACAATCTCCGCCACAGACGATAGCACATCTATATGAAACATCATATAATAAAGTCTGGTGTAATGAGCAACATTTTCCATTCTTGGAACAAATACAGAACTGTTAAACAACACGAATACAATGTAATCCAGCAGGAATGTCCACACAGCATTACACGTATATGAAAATATAAGTACAAACAGCATTCCTATTTCTATCCATCCAATACCCTGAAGCAGTGTCTGAATCAAAATATATCTGACATTTTCCTTTTCCCACCAGCCAGGCGCTGATGTACCTATTATGAGATATGACCCAATACTCAAAACCAGGCTGAAAGACACGCTTCCGAACAAAATCTGTCTGATGATCAGCCACATATGGCTGGTGACTGAACTGCATCTGACCGCCACTATATCCATGTGCCACATGCTGCATAACGGAATAAGAAAAAGACAGAACACCAACGCATATAATCCTATCACATTTCCCTCCAGATAAAGATCTGTATACATCTGTTCCAGACCCAGCTCTTTTCTCTGACTACATCTCATAACAAGAAATATGATAAGGTATATACACAAATATGCGCACCATATAAGCTTTCTATTATGCCTTACACTAATCTTCATCAAAGACAATCCTTTCTACAGCCCACACCTATCATACACGCACTAATAATCAATGTCACAACTGCAAATATCACAATTGACCACCCACTTCCATATGGATTCATGCTCATAATATCTGTACCGATAACATCACTGTCTGCCAGAGCCGTTACACCTGACCAGAGTATATTGTATACAAAAGCAGATATGAGTATCACATATCGGTTTGCACCAAACGCTGTCGACAATGCAAATGCAAATAGCGCATATAAAGCCGCTAATCCGCCTCTTATCAATATATAAACTATTACATTGACATACGGATGATACGCATATAGTGAACCAAACTCCCTATCCGGCTCCGGCGGAAGGAGTGTGATATATATTGCATTTCCCCCGGCACGACCTCTCGCATCAAAAGTCACCAGGCTTATTGCAAGGCTTACAAGCAATGTCAAAGTAACCACGGCAAATGCCACAGATGCAACTGTTGCAGCTTTGCATATTATATTTTTCTTTTTACTCTCCCTTGTAAATATCACGTTGGATAAACCACAGCTTCGTTCTTCATAGAATATGTCCGCTACCAGCAAACACGCCAATATAGGCAGAAAATCTGAGAATATAAGCTGAGTTATGTTGGAGCACACATTGTGAATGGCTGTGTAACTATATGCACCTCTTATATATGTCACCTCTTTTCCCCACCACTGTGCACATGTTATAAGCTGATTTACGATAACTGCTGCCACCATAAAGATGGCAGTTCCCCAGAACTGCCATCTCTCAATTACTTTTTTTAACTCTCTTGCAAACATAATTGTATTCCTCTTCTAATTAAAACGTACCACTCCTGATACCTTGATTCTGTTTTTGAATATGCTTACTGTCGATTTTGCATTTTCTGCTCTCAGATTTGCACGAACCCCTTTTTGATAGTACTCCTTCTGCTTGTCACAATATTTTACCTTGTGAACAGCCTTATCTGATATATCATTCACAAAGTAGTCTGTCCAATAATGCCAACCTCCATTGTAATAAGTCCTCATCCAGAAGTCTATTTTCTCACATTTAGTATATTTAGTGACTCTAAACTGTCCATAACTTCTATTTTTTTCCTTTATTGCTGATGCCAATGTTACATTAACACTTCTGTCTGGAAGCGAAACATTTGAAAATGTTACTCTATTAGTACAACTAGTCTTCGCCTTTCCAGCAGCACTTACATATGTACTTACTCCAAATGTTCCTACACTAACAATTAATAATATAACAAAAGCCATCTTTATTCTGCTTCTTTGATTCTTCACCTAATTTACTCTCCTTTTAATATACTACTATTACGTTTGCAGTTAAAGTTACAACATCTTACAACTAACTTAAGATTATACCTTACGAAGCAGCCACCACAACCAATCAACATATCCTTCATACAACATGTGCTTTCCCCCCCTTTTTTCGCTATCTTGCAGACAAATGTCTCAATTATGCAGTTTTTAATAAATCCACAAAACCCACCATGCCTCTGCCACCTCAGACTGTATTACGAAACTTCCCCATTTACAACACTTATTCAGTGAACGGTCATAAAACACGGTGAACGGTCAATTTTTCAGCAAAAAAAATGCAATCGTTTAAGACTGCATGTTTTTCTATTACTTCTTTATCATTATATCTGCAATAAATTTACTGCCCTCTATTTTGTAACTTATATCGCCATCATAACGGTTTACGATATTTTCCACATTTTTAATTCCATATCCATGATTATGCTTATCATCTTTCGTTGTCTCCAGCCTGCCATCACTCCATGACAGCTTATCATCACTGAAGCTGTTGCAGACACTTATATACGTGTTCATTTTCCCCTGATGGATATCGAATACAATGCTTTTATCTCCGCTCTCCTGTCTGTCCACTGCCTCCACTGCATTTTTCAAGAGATTTGACACCAAGATACACAGATCTCTGTCGCCAATTGAAAGCTTATCTGTCACATACCCTGTCACCCGGATATCACAAAACTCTCTCACAGGATACAGATAGTAGTTGAGCATAGTATTGACAATCTCATTTCCAACATCATAGCTTCTCTTGCTTATGTCTGATATGTCATGCATCATTTCACTCACATACTTATCCAGCGCATCGTATTCACCGCGGCTGCAAAAGCCTCTTATCTCTGTAAGCTCAGATATGATATCATGCCTGAACTGCCTGGTAGCATTCTCCCTTTCCAGTAAATTCTCAAAATACTCTCTCTGCTGTTCATTGTAACGCTCCAGACCTTCATTCTCTATCTGATACTCTGTCTTGACATTAAAGTAATATATCATTCCAAATATTATGATAAATATAACTATGCTCCCCACTGTAGTCACCACAAATCCAGCAGTTTCCACTTTCGGACTTTCCTCAAGACCTATAAAAGAATCAAAGAACGTTGTCATCATCATAACTGCAAATACCGCAGCAGATACCATGACACTTATACGCATCGGAAGAAGGAATGCATCTTTCCCTAATCTGCGCCCCAGCAAAAAGTAGTATATCAACATGATAAGTATGGTTGCTGCTATGCCCATAGCAACAAGGCTCCTCTCGTCTGGCATAACCTTGTACTTTATGGCAAGTCTGACTATTCCTTCAAACATTTCCAACACCGGAGATGCCACAATCATTATATTTACCGCACTTCTGAAAGACATGCCGTACAAAACCACTGCCAATATAAATGCATATACCGCCGCCATCAAATTGATGATAAGCTGCGAATCCAAAATCACCGTCAGTGCGCACAGCACTGTTCCGGCAACAAGCAATGCTCCTCTTAGCTTGTTGCATCTTATCCTAAAACGCTGCCCTCCCAGTACATAAAAATACACAATATACTCTATCACGATCAGCAATGTAACCATTACGTTATAAGCATACCCCCCCATTATCTTCACCCCATCATCCGGTCAAAATCAACCATTTTCTGTAATACATCTTTATATCTGCGTCTTGCTATAGGTATTGCCTTATCATCATCCATTACAATACGATACTTTGTAATGCCTTTGACATGCTGCATATTTATAATATAGCTTTTATGTATCTCAATAAACAATCTCTCATCAAGTTCACCTAGGATATTTCCAAGTCTCTCTCTGCTTTCATATCGCCTGTACTTGCTATATATTTCCAGATAATCTGACTTTGCCTCTATAACACAAATATCCCTCTGCATTATCTCACACTCTGAACCATTATATCTGACCTTAAGAAGCTCCTGTCCCGCGGACGATAATGTCACATAATCCAGTGCTTCAAACAATTCATCCTCTTCAACAGGTTTTGTCACAAATCTGACAGCCCCTATCATAAAGGCTTCCTTAAACCGTTCTCTTTTCCCTGTCAACATAACAATCGTGAGTTTTCTGTTTTCTTTTCTCAATATTCTTGCCGCCTCTATTCCATCCATTCCAGGCATATCAATATCAAGAAGTACCGCATCCCCGTGTTCTCCCAGCTCTATAAGCTCTTCGGCAGAATAACAGTCTTCCAACTGTATTACTACCGATTTTTTCTGAGTATATTGAGCTGCATATGCTCTTATGTCCTCATGTATCTGACGCTCATCGTCACATAGAATTATCTTCATTCTTTTCCTCAATATTTAATTTTGTATATTTTTACTATTACATGCTGTAATCCAACCAAGTGTAATTATATACACCAAATAAGATATCGTCAATCTGACATTTTTATGCAAAAAACCGGCGCAGGAGGGAGGTTCCTGCGCCGGTCATCAACACTACGAAATGTATTTTATTTACTAGGCAGACGCATTATATGCGCTTCGCGCGGCGTCTACATGCTTTGTGAAATATTATTCAATTGTTATATACTTTGACTTTGGCTCTTCCGGTTTCTTCTCAATCTTTGGAACTGTGAGCTTAAGCACACCGTCCTCAAACTTGGCCTTGATATCTTCCTGAGTCAGATCCTTGCCGACATAGAATGTTCTGCTGCCTGAGCCACTGTAACGCTCCTTGCGGATATACTTTGTCTTCTTATCTTCCTCTGTGGTCTCACTCTTTGTAGAAGCGTTCACGATCAGATATCCATCCTTGAGCTCTATCTTCACATTCTCTTTCTTAACTCCTGGGAGATTCATCTCAACTGTGTATGCATCCTCGCTCTCGGCTACATCAGCCTGCATAAATCCATTCATCTGTGTCTGCTTTGGTGCTGCATAAGTCCTCTCAGGATATCCAAAGAAATCATCTAAAAAGCTATCTCCAATAATACTAGGCATTAACATAAGTCATCTCTCCTTCCAATATCTATCCCCTCTGCCTTTATCGCATCAGGTATATATATGTTAATAATTTCGTTTCCTTTTCAAAGGATCGCTTCAAGGCTTATCGTTAATTTCTATTTAGAAGCTCTTTCCTTTGACTGATTATGTTATACCACTTCTGTTAGCACTCGTCAATACCGAGTGCTAATAAATTTTGTGAAAAATTTGTGAAGCCCACTAATTCAGGACTTCACAACCTCACACATAAAACGCCTTTTCATCCTCGAGCCTGAAACATGCAAGTCTTGCGTTCTTTTTCCCTGTATATCTCATCCAGCATCCACAGTCAATGTCATAGAACAAAAAATCTCTCTCCTCATCATACTTACGAAATACCCGTCCATCATTATATGCAAATTCTTCCTCTTTGGTCGTAGGAGTATGCCCCGCCACAACCATGCCGTGCATGATACCGCCATCAGTAAATCCATCACCCCTGGCATTCATATAGAACTCTTCCCTTGAGCTGTACCTGGCCTTAAGTTCCGGCGTATCAAGCCTTCTGATGTATCCGGCATGGACTACTATGCATTTTCTGTCAGACACTTTCGTCTCATACAGATACGGCATGCTCTTTATCCGATCCGCCCATGCACATAACCGCGAGAAAGTATATCCGGATTCTATCAGCTCGTATACCGTCTCACAGCGGTCAAACTTTACGCTGGCATCTTTTTTCGCAAGCTTTTTCATCGACTGGTACAAAGTTTTCGTGTCCTGCAGGCTATCCCTGTCAAGATCCATTTTATAGCTGATGATCCTCATCGCCTCTATATTCTGTGCAAAGTCCTCATCGTGATTGCCGCGTAGCAAAATGACATTTGGCGGAACATTCATTATCCATTCCAGCACCTCGGCATTCTTTGGCCCCTTATCTATATAATCTCCCGCACATATCAGAGTGTCACTGTCCTCTAAATTTATCTTCTCAAGCATCCGGATCAGCTCGTCATAGCATCCGTGGATGTCTGATATTACATAACTGCCCATAAAAGCCTCCCTTATACCTTTTTCTGTCTATTGCGCGATTCAGGATAAGAAGTGCCGTGGTGGTAAAGAATACGCATATCACCGCCATCGCCATTCCAACCGACACGCTTCCCTGTTCAAATTCCCTGACTATAAATGTCGATACGACAAGTGTGTTCGGGGGTGCTATCAGACTTGCCGTGACAAGTTCACGGAACGATATGATGAATGTCATCATCCAGCCTGCCGCCACGCCCTTCTTTATCAGCGGAAGTGTTATTCGTCTGAATATATACACGGGGCTTCCGCCGAACACCTGCCCTGCCGCCATAAGGCTTCCACTCACCTGTGAAAATGACGAAGTGACATATTGTATCGTATACGGCAGAAACAGAACCACGTATGCCAGCACCAGGATTCCCATAGTATTGTAGAGCGGCAGTACATTATATATCTGATTCCAGAACAACATTATTCCTATGACCAGGACTATTCCCGGAAGCATTTCCGGCAGAAGTCCCACTCCCTCAAGGACTTTTCTGAACCTGAATTTTGATCTTCTTACAGCCAGTACTATGAGTGTTCCGAGCAGCGCACATATAGTTGCCGCTGTCACTGCGAGCACAAAGCTGTTTAGAAGCGCATTTATTCCCTTTGTATTCTCAGTAAAAAGCTCCACATAATGCTGGAATGTAAAGTTTCCCTTTGCAAATCCATAGCCACGGAGCTTTATAAGTGAAGTGGATATAACCGAAAAATAAGGAATTCCGACTGCAATGACCAGAACCAGCACAATGTAGATCCACGCCAGCACATTCACAACCGCTGGAAGTTTGACTTCCGTAAATTTTTTTCCCTTGCCGCTCACCAAATTATAGGTCCTTCTGGTCGTAATGTAATTCTGCAGCATCCACATGCACAGACACACGCCTATGAGAACTGATGACAAAGTCGCAGCCTTTCCGAACGCTACCGGTGCCACTGTTGCATACCTGTGGATCTCTGTGGTAAACACGTCAAATCCTATTCTCTTTCCAAGTGTTGACGGGGTTCCATATTCGGAAATAGTTTTTACAAATACCAGCAGAGCTCCTATGGCATAGTTGCCTGACAGCAATGGAATAAATATTATCCTGAGCCTGCTTCCAAATCCCGCTCCAAACACAGCTCCCGCCTCCTCAAGACTGGACGGTATGTTCAGCATTGCGTTCTTCAGCATCGTCAACATAAATGGAAACACATGGAGACTCATAACTATCACAAGTCCCGCCAGAGTGAAGAACCATTTCTCACATCCCGCGGCTTTCGGCAGAAGCTGCTGTAAAAGTCCCCTCTTCTGCATGAAAAGTATCCATCCCATTGATGCGATGTACGGCGGTGTCATGAATGGAATCATGAACACTATATCAAAAAACCTGTATTTTGCAAATCTTGTCCTTGAGAACAGATATGCCAGGGGCGCTGCGATCAGTGTGGATACGATGACCACAAGCGCAGATAGGAGCAGTGAGTTTCCTATCATTTTGAGATTATCGCTGTTCTTCAAAGTCTGGGCTGCCAGCGTCATATCCAGATTCCCATCAGTTATAACCGCCTTGGCAAATATCATAACAAGAGGGCACACTATGAGTACCACCAATATCGCAAGCAGAACCGGTACTCCTAATTTCTTTGTCGTGTTGTTCATATTTTCTACCAATTGATCCTTTTCCCATATTCAAAATGCGAGCCGGCAACATCGCAGCGACTCGCATCCATCTCTTACTTTTTCATCAGCACATTATTTTGCACATATCTCATTTATCTTTGCCGCTGATTCATCCGAGATATTCATCATAGCATCCCAGTCACAGGTGATCTGTGGAATATCTGCATAATTTGCTCTCTTATCACAGGTGATATCGCTGCGGCCTGGAAGCAGATATGCATCCGCGATCATCTTCTGTGCATCATCTGACAGCAGATAATCCATAAATGCCTTTGCGTTGTCAACATTTGGTGCTGTCTTCATGATCATTGCAGGACGTGGATTTACCACTGTTCCTCCCTTTGGATAATATATTGCAAGTGGCTCGCCCTTATCTATAGAAGAATATGCATTGTAGTCCACACCTGCCACGAGGATTCCGACCTCTCCTGTTGTAACCGCCTCAAGTGCCGCCTTATTCGCACCCGGAACTGTCATTCCATTTGCTGCCATGGCTTCGAAATCGTCCCAGCCATTTGCATTTACATATCCGGCAACAAAATCTTTACATGCACCAGACTTCTCTGGATCTGGGATTGCGAGGAGATCCTTGTATTTCTCATCGGCAAGCTCCGACCAGTCTGCAGAAAGCTCCGGTACCACGGTCATGTTGTATATAACGCCAACCGCTGATGCACTGTAACCAACAAGTGTGGAATCGCTGTCTATCCATCCGTCTACAAGCTTGTCAGCATTTGCAGGGGTGTAAGACATAAGCTTATCCTGCGCCTTCATGGACAGACCGTCGGACCACGATGCAAGTATGACTACATCGGCAACAGGATTTGCTTCCTCCGCCTCAAGTCTTGCAAGTATCTCTCCTGTTGTTCCCTGAAATGTCTCAACCTCAACGCCCGTCTTAGCCTGGAAATCTGCTGCCAGGTCATCTGCCAGACCTGAAGGTGATGGCATATACACTGTCACTTTTCCGGACAATTCTGTCTTTGCAGCCTCGGTATCTGCCTGACTGTCCTCCGATGATGCTGCCTGTGTCTCTGTCTGTGTCTCCGCTTCTGTCTGTGCCTTTGTTGTCACTTCATCTGTGCCTGACCCTGACTCAGATGAACCTTCGCTGCTGCCACATGCCGCCATTGACAAACACATAGCTCCTGCAAGTACTAAAGATAAGATTTTCTTTTTCATTTTTTCTTCCTTTCCTTTGAACATATCAAACTGTGATAATATCATTTTTCTTTATGTAAATAGGAATCTGTATTCCCACCGACATACTCCTGTCAGACAATACCTTCCACTGCCTGTCCTCATGTCTCAGATGCACCTGATATGTATCCCCCAGGAACTGATTTGACAGAACCTGAGCCATAACTTTCATGTCTCCATGTCCCTCATCCAGACTTGCTTTCTCCGGCCTGAACATGTGGTGCTCATCTATCCAGTTTGCCGAACCCACAAAGTGTCCGACAAACTCAGTCGCCGGAGCCTGGTATATATTCTCCGGTGTATCATACTGTTCAACGGTTCCCCTCGACATGACCGCTATCATATCGCTCATACTCATGGCCTCCATCTGATCGTGAGTCACAAATACAGCTGTTATCTTCAGCCTGTTTATAAGACTGGTAAGTTCTGTTCTCATCTCTTCCCGGAGCAAAGCATCCAGGGCCGACAGTGGCTCATCAAACAATATACACTCAGGCTGTATGACTATCGCCCTTGCAAATGCAACTCTCTGCTGCTGCCCTCCGGACATCTGATGAGGATATCTGTCCGCAAACTCTTCAAGCTGGACAGCCCTTAGTGCATCCATGACCTTCTCCTTGAGTCCATCTGTACGTTTTGCCGCCCGAAGTCCAAATGCGACATTCTCAAATACACTCATGTGCGGCCACAGGGCAAAATCCTGAAACACAAAGCCCAGTTCTCTTTTTTCGGGTGGCACATTTATCCTCTTTTTCTCTGAGAAAACACAGGTATTGCCAAGCCATATCTCCCCTTTATCAGGAGTCTCAAGTCCCGATATCATTCGGAGCAGTGTGGTCTTTCCGCAGCCGGATGGTCCCAGAAGTGTGGTAAAGCTTCCACTTTTTATTACCAGGCTGGTGTGCTGTATGACCTTCTTGTCTCCATATGACTTTTCTATGTCTTTTAATCGTATCTCCATATGATATACACCTCGTATAATATATATCGCCATCTCGCACAGGCGAGCCAGGCTGACCTCTGTGATCATCTATCACAACAATCGTATATTATCCCACCCTTGTAAAAGCTGGCACCATCTGGGTGTAAAGTTTTGGTAAACATCTGGTCAGACACAAAAAGCCATCCGGACTTTTTTGTCCGGATGGCCGTGTAATTCTCTTTAATATTTTTGTTAAATAACTTTTTATATTCTGTACTCTCTTTATTTCATCCCCTAATTATCAATTAAATTCTACAGCCTCCCTTGTATTTATTCTTGCAGCATATATTGCAGGCAAAATCGAAAAACTTATACTCTCAATTACTCCAATTACAAAGATTATTCCATAAGTTTTAGTATGTAAATAAATAATATAATCTATCCCCAGTATATACAACATAACTATAGATAGTACTGCAAAAACAACATTGAGCAATATTATTGTTAAAAGGTATGATACACATCCCTGTATAACACTTTCAAAAACTATTTGTTCAAATATTTTTATTGAATTAGCTCCCAAAGCTCTTCTTATACCTAATTCTCTAATTCTTTCTTTGATACTAAAAAACATAGTATTCATAACTACCAAACCAGATAAAATAAACACGCATAACAATATTATATTAACAAGTATTTTCAAATTTACAACTTCATCATCTAATTCTACTGCCAATTTTTTATAATCTACAATCTCTACATTATCCGTTTCATAATTGCTATTTTCAATAATATTTATTCCTTTATTTAAACTTTCATTTTCAAAATTAAAAATAACATACGTTAAGCTTCTGTCTGAATTTTCATAATGTTTATTATACCAGCATAATGGAACTATTATATTACGCTGTACAATTACATCTTCGCCAAATCTAATGCCAGAATTAATTTTCAAATTACTTTCAGTTGTCATTGGAAAATCATCAATTACTGCTACTACTTTAAATTGATATGTTATACCCTCAATTTCTAGTAATAAATCTTTTCCAACAGAGTTTTCTTTTCCATACACCAATTCGGATGTACTCTTTTCTAACACACAAACAGCATCATTATTTTCATATTGTTCTTTTGAAAACGATTTTCCATATAGAACTTTTATATTACTCATATAATTCATTGAATCATCATTACAGCAATAATACCCATTTTGGAAATCATAAGATGCCCCCATCAAGCATAGATTAGTACTAATCACAGAATTTTTATAGGTATGTGAGATTGTTGACTCATCTTTTGACTTTTTATAATAAACATAGGAAAATTCACATTGACTTTGATCCATCTTATACAATGTTTCACCAATATCAATATAATTTTGACTATAGATCATACAAGTATTACTATCCATCTTTTTTATTTTACTGTACTCTTTTTCGCTGTAAACATTTATCAGTTCTATTGCAACTGCCAAAATAAATAGACCAACACCTATACCTATAATAGTCAATATAAATCGTATTTTATTGTTTATTAATATTTTTATACTTGATTTCAACATCAAAACTAATGAACTATGCTTCACTCAAAAGTACTCCTTCGGACAAATCTATAATTCTATCACAGTCTTTAATTATATTTAAATTATGTGTTACCATAACTATACTTTTCCCCTTTTCTTTCATTTTTCTCAAAAAATCCATAACTATTTTTTCATTTTCACAGTCTAAATTTCCTGTTGGCTCATCAGCTATTATGATAAGAGGATTTAATACCAACGCTCTAACTATTGCAACTCTTTGTTTTTCTCCACCTGATAATGATTTAACTTTAGAACTTTTGATACCGTCTAGCTTGAATTCCTTTATTAACATACTTATATGCTTTTTCTCCTCTTTGCCAAGTCTGTTTTTAGAATAACAATATGGCAAATATATATTATCAATAACATTTAAGTCATCAATCAGGTTATAATTTTGAAAAATAAATCCAAACATTTCATTCCTCAATTTACTTTTCTGCTTATCCTTTATATTCCTTACATCATTTCCTACTAAATAGTATTGACCATTATATTCATCATCTAGTAGACCTATAATATTAAGCAAGGTGCTTTTTCCCTGACCGGATTTTCCCAAAATAATTACATACTCATTTTCATTGAGATAAAAGTTATAATTATCAAATATAACCTTATGCCCATATTCTTTCTTCAAATTACAAATTTTTATCAACTCAGTGGCCATCTCTAATTCAATCCTTTTCCACTAAAATATCTCCATCTAATAGGCCTTCAATAATTTCAACATTCTCATCATCTTGTATACCTATTTCTACTTTTCGAATTTCAACAGATTCCCCTTCCTTAACCATAACAAATGGTTGTCCTAATCCATCCATATACAAACAATCTTTGGGTACACATAAAACGTTTTCTTTTTTAGCAATTGCTAAATTTAAATTTACTTTTGATCCCGGTCGACTTATTACCTGCGTGTCATCAAGTAATACTTTTAATATAAACTTATTATTATTCTGTATATTGGGGCCTATCTGAACAATTGACGCCGGAATCTCTTCATCATTTATGGTTACATGCATTTCATTTTCTTCATTTATATAATTGATATATTTTGAATCTATTTGAAAATTTATCAGTATATTTTTTGAAACTACATATTCAATATCTATTTTATCATTTTTTTCTTCCATAGAAATTATACGAATATTTGCTCCTTTTTTAATTGTATCATCTTGCAAATACTGACCCACAAAATATTTTTTCGCATTTGAATTAGAAATCAATTTATTATCAATAATATACTCGCTGCTATCCGTGACTGTTTCCTCATTTATATATTGCGTTATACTACCATATGTTATTTGGTACAAATTCTCATATTCTACATCATTATAATCTATATTGATGTTATCAAAATTCAACTCATATGGGTTGATATGTTTTAATAAATAAAAAAAAGAAAAATTTAACAAGATAAATAAAATAAATATAACAATAAAGCCCACTACTTTTCTCATTTATTTATCTCCTATGTAATTATCAATATATTGCTTTATAAAATTATCATTAACATAATTGATTATCATAAATCCTTGAGGATCTGCAAACACACACTTTGTGCCATCATTATTCAAATATGTAATATATCGAGTTGTTTTTAACAGACTATATTCTGGAATATTTTTTTCATATGACAAATTGAAAGAAATACGTAATTCATCGCCTTTATTTAATTTTATCTCTTTATCCAGATTTTCTTTATTATTATTTACATAAATATCCAAATTCTCGGTATTTAAATAGTCCAAGGCTCCAAATTCCTTTATTATACAATCAGACTGTGCCTCCAAATCGATATTCTGCTGTGCCTGATCCGGTATAGTCTGATAAAGGAATGTAACATCTGATGTATATACCAAATCCGATTCGTCATCCTTATATTGAGGATATTTTGCTATAGTATTTGTAAATATCATTTCCGATATTTTATAATTTACCACTTTCCCATTTACACACATATCTACAGATTCTATCGAAAAATCAGCCGGACTCTCGTCTGAAACAGCCACGGAGATATGTGCAAAATAATAATAATAATTTTTATAGCTACTCCCTCCCGTTAACTCTTCAAATTCAATTTTATAATCACCTTCACCACTTACATAAAACTGGTCAATACTAAATTCCGTTATTTTTTCAGTTGATATCACTGGTAACTCATAAGCTAATGCAGCGTTTGAACTTGATCCATACATCACATGATTCTTTACTAGATCTCCTCCAAATATTTCTGTTTTGCCGGAATTTGTACACCCACAAACAAATAGTAATGACAATAAAACTAATAACTTTACTTTTTTCATATTTTTCCTTTCTACTTTCAGTATTAGTGGTTGCTATCTGCATTTCATCTCGCTAAGTAGTTCTAAAATCTACATCGAATACGCTTTCACAATATCAAACAATTATACATTTCACAAATATTGCTTAACAAAATATTTTTATATCTATTATCTCTATTACAATAAGAATATCAATTTTTTTAACTTTAAACAACATGATAGTCTCAATCACATAATACCTACTGATTTAATATAGTATTTCAAAATTCTATCACGAGATATGCAAGTAATGTTTTACATGTGCAAAAACTAACGTGATGTATATGATATATCTACATTAACCATAAATACTGCCTACCCGTCCTCGAAAAAAGTCCCGCATGGCGCGGGACCTACGTTATTATTCAACCAGTTAAATTATTTTACTGCCAATCTCAAATCACAACCCGATTTAGAATCAAACGTATAACATTTACCTTCACTTGCTGTTTTTCCAGTAATTATATTTTTTCTCCTAACCGAATAACAAATTATATTACCATACGCAGCCGGTCGATATCTCTTTTTTGTTGAATAGTTCTTCATTTCAATAGTACATTTTGTTGAATAACTACTGGAATATTGACACATTGATGAATAAGAACTAGAAACTTTTGTCGCTAAATTCACCTTAGCCTTTGTAGTGGAAACTCCAAGTTCTGAACTCACTACATTTGTTACTGATTTTGAATAACTAGTTCCTATAGTTATCTCTAAATCCTTTTTATTATTTGGCAACCACAACGAAGACAAATAAAAAATAGGTTTATAATACTTTGCATCTTTTTTTGCCTTATATGTATTTAATAATTTGGGACCACTGGTCTTTTTCCATTCCTGATGTGAAGGATTATAATACGTTGTTATGCCTCGCCTATCAACTGGTGTATTAGGATTAGATCTTCTCGGCTTTCGTATTGTTGTAGCTGATACAGTCAATGATGATGTTAATACTATGATCATAACTATCATAATTGTTTTTGTAATTTTTGATATTTTTTTCATTTTTATCCCCTTTTTTATTTTTATGTTTTCGTTAATTTTGTGCAATATTTCGAAAACCTCAATTATAAGTATACTAAGCGCTCTGATATATGTCAATATTAATTTCGTTTTACATTTAAGTAATTTTTATTTACTATATTCCGAGATAATCTCACTAGATATTTTTGAAATACATATACTATGTTGAGTATTAAATTTCTCTAATTGTAAACTGTCAATTTCTTAATATTTCAAAACAACATTTCCATTTAGCCTTTTATATCTTTATATTTAAATACATCTCCTGCAATGGTGACTGAACAACTCTATAGCCCACAAAGTATCGCCTTGTATAACTTACCTAAGCCATATATAATCACCAATCTTAAGCCCACCCAAAAGGCCATCCGGACTTTTTGTCCGGATGGCCGTGTAATTCTCTTTAATATTTTAGTTCAGTTACTTTTATCTGTTCTCTATTTCGATGCATACAGGGGATTTGCTTCCTCGTATCCGTTTCGTAGACCTTCTTAAGTGCCTCAAATGCCTCCGATACAGTCTCCGGTATATCTACATGTGCAATAAAATCTTTCCCCATAGGGCCATAACCATCTGCATCGTCTGCAAGCCTCGGTATCTCACCCATGAGAAGATTTACATATCTTTCAACCGTCCACATGCCATGCACCTGGCTGTCAAATTCCAATACTCCGGCATACGAAACAGTTTTTACCGAATATGCAGCATAATTTATTATAACCAGATCATCCGGTGCATATTTTCTCAGCCCCGCATCAATGCGTCTCTGCATCGTCGCGTCCTGAGTCAGGATAATGCTTTTACATGGGATATTCTTATCCCGGATCATATCCAGAAGGTATGTTATGTTATTACCGCAATTTGTTGACTGAGTCTCCAGATAGTCAGCCTGCAGACCGTATACATGTGCAAGATATCGCTGGAACACCTCAGCTTCGGGAAGACAAACCGTCTCTATGTCTGGGTACTCTGAGTGCACTCTCTGCCTGAGCGTCTCTGTCGTATGTCCAGCGCCGCCGACAATGATATATTTTTTCGCGATTTTCTCTTGCATCGCCTTTGCCAGGACGTCTCCGCCCTCAATTACGCTACCGCCAAAAAGCACCATGACATCTGCCTGTGTGAATCCGTATTTGCGCTGAATGGCATCTGCTGACAGCCTATCAACATCCCTCATGCCGCAAAAATTTCCAAGGATATTTATATTATTTTCTATGTTCATGAAGTCTGCCTCCTTAATACATCGCACTGCACTTGTCTCTATACCTCTGGTACGATATTAACTAGCACTCTGAGAAGGTTATTTTAATCGACATCCGAATTATCAATAATCTTTTTCTCTCTTACAATTATAACATCTTTTTGTAAATATACCGCCAAATGCCCCGCCACAATACTGACATCTTCCGGCCCTTTTGTATTCTTCTGCTTGAATACTCTTGTATACAGGAGAGTTTTCAAACAATTTATTCTTATGAGTTTTTAATTTATCATAACTAAGACCTTTTAATGTCTCCAAAGATTCACATCCTTCAAAATCATACCATCCAAATTCAATGTTATCAGAGGCAAAAGTAATGTTTTTCAAACTCCTACATCCATTAAACACATGACTCCCTATTCTTTTTACACTTGATGGTATTGTTATGCTTTCCAATGCAGTGCATTCCATAAAAGCGCTATCTTTAATCTCTACGACACCTGATGGTATTTCTATTCTCTTTAATGATGTACACCCTTCAAATAATCCATCCTCAATAATTTTTATATTAGTGGAAAGCAACGATATTCCACAAAGGTCACTGCAGCCATAAAAAGCATCATGTCCAATTTCTGTAACACTTGAAGGTATTGTTATTTTCTGTAACTTTTTACATGAGGCAAATGCTGATCTATCTATTTTCTTAACTCCTGACGGTAATGTTACTTCTCTTAATTCTGTACATAAACTAAAGGCGCCATCACATATATCTGTTATACCTGATGGTAAAGTGATGCATTTTAGTGAAATACAATTATTAAAAGTTTCATATCCTATTTTTTTTACTTGTGGTGGTATATTAACGCTAAGTAATGATTTACAATTTTGAAATGCAATGTTACCTATTTCCGTGACACTAGATGGTATTTCAACACTTACAATTGACATATCCCTAAACACTCCAACATCAATATATTTTACGTTATCAGGAATAATAACATTTGTAGATTCCCCATGATACTTTACTAATTTTCCACCATTTATTTCAAAATCTTTCTGAGGATATAAATTCACATTGTCCGACTTAATATTGTTTATATTTGTCACATTAGTGACATTGTTTATGTAATTATTCACTATTGCATCCTTAACGATATATGGTCTGCCACAATAATCGCAAATAGCTGCATCCTTATTACTGTCAACCCTGAGACTCGCACCACAAGATGGGCATGTTAATGGTATTATAGGCATATTTCCCCTCCTTCTATCCTGTAAAAAAACAGAATAAACAACAAAATAATTATTTATATGCATGATCTTCTCATACACTGAACATATATATTTTACCACAGTAGATATAACAACTTCCACAGAAAACTTACCATTTCTCCATCCTTCTAATTAACTCTAGGAAAGTATATTTTCTCCCCCTCACAATATAGGAAAATGGGAAAGAATCTTATATAAACTTAAGGGCTCTGCACACTGTGCAAAGCCCTTATCATTAACTTACCGTATAAATACCGATGAATAAATATGATCATTTTCAATATATCATCTCACATATCCATCTGATCACAAACATACACGCCAGGCATATGCTTCCCCAGCTTGCTTTCTTTTTAGCCGCCAATACTATACACAAAATAAGCAATACTGCTGCACAGATAAGTGTCAGCACTTTAAGCCCAATGTCGAATGGAACAAGTTTGAAATCATGCAGTACCTCCAACGCCAATAAAACTACAATAACCACAGTCTCTAATATCTGAACTATCTTCATGTCAATACCCACCTTTACTATTTATAGCGTGTTTACTCTTCATTTATTAGAGTACCCCTGCAACCTATGTATTTCCAGCATTTTTCTGCAAACGGTCTAAATACTCGATGAGCGGTTACTTTTTACCATGATTTCTGACACAAAACAATTATGTTCTATCTTATACTCAGCATATCCCTCATATCTTCGCAGTGTATTTTCTATATTCTTTATCCCTAATCCGTGATTTATCTTATCCACTTTTGTCGTGTATATTTCTCCAGCTTTTGTAATACCAGTATGTTCAGCACATGTGTTTCTCATATTGATCTGGAGAAAGATATTTCCGCTCTTTATCTCAAAAAATATGTATTTTTCTTTATCCGACACCTGCTCAACAGCCTCCACCGCATTTTTCACAAGATTTGACACCAGAATACACAAATCTCTCCTTGCTATATCCAGCGAATCAGAAATATATCCTTTCACCTCAATTTTGCACTTATCTTTGATCGGCAATAAATAATAGTTTAGTATCGTATTGACTATCTCGTTGCCAACATCATAATCGTATTTGCTGATGGATGATATATCACTCAGCATCTCATCCAGATAACTGCCCAGTTTCTCATATTCTTTCCTGTCTTCATAATTCTTCATCTGGATCAATTCTGCAATAATATCATGGCGGAACTGCCTCGTTCTCTGTTCCTTTTCCAGCAGCTGTTCAAAATATTCTCTTTGCTGCTCATTGAAGCTTTCCAAGATTGAATTTTCAATCTGATATTTGTTCTGAACATTAAAGTAATATATCATCAGGAGGATCAGTACAACTATAACTACACCACCGGCTATAACAATCCCCAGCCCTATCATTTCTCCATCTATTTGCAAAACATCCACCAAAACAAATGTAAAATATGAGATCATAGCCTCTATCGCAAACAGTGCAGCAGCCACCACAAGACTCATTTTTCCGGGCAAAAGAAACGCATCCTTGTCAATTCTTCTTCCTATAGTCCAGTAATAGATCCATATAATTGCCACTACAACCACTGTATAAACGATGTTTACATATTCCGGATCCAGCTTAACGCCATACATCAATATGAATTCAAAAATGCTTTCAAGTATTGACAGCAATGGGAAACTTACAAGCGCCAGCTTTATGGTCTCTGATACTCTTAGACGATATATTTGTGAGTTGATCAGCACGCCACTTATGATCGCAGGAACGCAGAGAATGTCCAGATTCCCTATCCCGATAGACAAAACTAATAACAGCACACTGATGCACAAAGTCACAAGCATTTTCCAGTCATACTTTATATTGGCCCGTTTCCCCCAAAATACATAGTAAAATGATATATATTCTATATTGATCAGCAAAAATAATATGCCATACAACATATTTTCTTCTCCCCCTTATCTGCAGTTCACATCAAACTCTATGATCTTTTGATGTACTTCTTTACTTTTTCTCCTTGCTACAGATACCTTTTTCCCTCCGGATAATTCCACATATCCATTCTTTATATCGCTGACATATAACATATTCACAAGGTAGCTTCGATGAACATATATAAACAATCTATCATCCAGATTTTCCGCCAAATCTTTTAATGAATGATTGCTCTCACAGACCTTATCTTTCAGATATATTTTTACATAATCTCTTTTCGCCTCCACCATATAGATATCTCTCTGGCGAACGGTGCAATCTTCCCCATTATATTTTACTGTGACTGTGCCATACCCAGCGAGTGACGCCACTGCGCTGTCCAGCGCCTCAAACAGCTCATCTTTCTCGATGGGTTTTGTCACAAATCTCGTCGCACCTATCTTAAATGCATCTTTAAAACGCTCCCTTTTACTCGTGAGCATTATAATATTGCATTGTCTTCCGCTCTTTTTCAGCGCAGCGGCAGCCTCTATCCCATCCATAACAGGCATGTCTATATCCAATAATAATATATGTATCTCTTCTGTCTCATTAAGCAGCATCTGTGCAGAATCATAATGTGACAGCTTATATACACATTTTCTGGATTCCCTATATTCTATTAATTTCTCCTCAACTTCTCTGTGAGTCAGCTCTTCATCATCACATACAGCAATATGGATATTTTCTATATTTCCCATATTTTCTATCTTCTCCATACCCCTTTATATCATTGTCGATCAATCCCTAAACAACATTAATCATCATAAGATGTCTGATAATTATTCTATAATATTTCTATTTGGATCTAATATCACATTTTATAAATTATATTATTGCTATAGATAATATTCAAGAATTGTGCTTCCACCATATATATGATAAAATTTACTCAGTTAGTATGCTCTAACCAAATAGTTTGGTTGGATCTGTCAGCCCCATCACTGCGGATTCTGATGGGCTGCCATCAGGTTATGGGAGGTAAATAAGATGAAACGGGCATATTCAGTATCGAGCTATGCAAAGCTCTATAAAAAATACTGCAAAGAGAATCTTTCGTCCGAGGCGGATGGTATATTCAAAAAGGCTGATGAATATTACAGGGAATTCATGCGCAAGGACATGCCGGATCTCGGCAAGAACATGATGGCGACCAACATGTATGACTGGTTTACCATTGTATCATTCTATGAGGCAAGCGGCCACAGGCTTGACGGCGAGGTTCTTCTCACCATCAAACGGGATGCCGCTGAAAAGATGAAATTCCTTGGGAAAATAGTGAATGGCAACAGGAGCAACTGGCCATACAAGCTATTTGAAAAGACTTATGTTAAATTCAACAAGATGCAAAAAGAACACCAGGCAAAAGGCGAATGGATGGATAGTTGGAAGGTTGAGATCAACCCGGATGGAAGGACTGAAGGGTTCTGCTTCCATCTGATTGGATGTCCTATAGCGAAGCATGCAAAGGAGCACGGCTATGCGGACCTGCTCCCTTATCTGTGCAGGACTGACCACTACCTTGCGGAGGTCATGCACGCCCGCCTGATCCGTACACAGATCGAGGCTCTTGGCGGGGATTGCTGCGACTACTGGTATGTCGGCGACGAGAGTCCTGCACTGGAGCAGTATAAGGATCTTGAGAAGATATAACTACAGATCAAACCAGTCAAGCACCTCAACCTGTTCAAGATTCTCGTCCGAATGCTCTATCTCCCTGGAATATCTGTAAGAGAGCTCTATGAGATCATCCGCCGACAAAGTCTCACCATTTCTGAGCCATCTAGCCATGAGCAGCATATAGAGTTCAACCGCATGTCCGACGCATGCGTTTACCTTGCCGGATATATTATCATCGTACACTGCGCCGAGAAGATATATCGAGATGAAGTAGACTATGATCTGTTCAAGGAATATGTCCATCGTCATGCGAAGCACACCCTCAATCACATTGTCCTCAGTCACAACACTCTCAGCAGTATCCGATTCCTGTCCAGGATGACAACCTGTAACCTCGCAGTTGTCCCTCCACCACTTTTCAAACCATTTCTTATTCTCCATGAAAACTTTCTCACCCTGTCCAAACAGCAGCTCCTGCGACTCTATGAGCACATCCTCCCAGTCATCATACAAAAGTTCAAGATCTTCAATGAGAAACATAGCCTGCTTCTGAAGTAACATATACTCTTCATGGTCTCCGTGGATCTGTGGCTTATCCTGCTCCTCACACTCATCCCACATGACCAGATCGCCCTCGTCATAGTGTCTCTGAGCCGACGCACCGATCTGAATCACCCGCTCTATTCTGCTCCGTATGTCCACACTTCTGTCCTGAATGACATTCAGTATCGCCTCCCGGATATCCTCCAGATTGGAATAAAGGAAATAATCAAAGTCATCGAACATCTCGTCCTCGTCATCTTCCTCAGTCACAAATGTAACCTTATCCGTGATGTTCATCAGTATACGTGCCACCTCAGGACATGAAAGTGATAACGAAACCTCGCGCACATTCTCGAATTCTTCCGTATGTCTCGGATATTCCCTGCAGGTGGTACAAAGGCTTTCCTTACCCATATGTATATACAGATCACACAGCATGTCATCTCGCAAAAATGCACACTTTCCACTTCTGCCATGCCTGAAAACGCCCTCTTTCCAGTTCACTTTCCTGTGAAGCTCCGGTCTGTAATCTCCATCGTACTCCTGATACCTTTCAAGAGAATCGTCATCTATCACTATCTGCCATTTGCCGCAGCATGTGTCCGGGCATTTGTCCGCTATGCAGCTGAATTTCTTATAATAATCCGGGTATGTGTAAATCATATGTACTCCTTTATATATAATCATTCCATTATTCCATTCATCGTCTCTGCAGCACGATCACGAACTTGTTACCACCCTTTTGGGGAATAACACTTAACATTCCGCCCTGTTTTTCTATGATCTCCCTTGACAGATAAAGGCCTATTCCAACACCATCATTGTCACCGGAATTTCTGCCACGGTAAAACCTCTCAAATATATGTGTACGCTCATCCTCTCCTATTGGTTCATTCTCATCTGTCACACTGATTTCAACCGTGAGCCCTAGTTTTCTGACCGACAGGACTATCTCACTTCCAGTTTTTCCGTATTTTATCGCATTATCCAAAAGATTGAAACACGCTTCCGCAGTCCATCTTCTGTCATGCTGTATATCACATTTCACCTGTTCATCATATTTGATAGTTATACCGGCGTTTTTCGCACTCACATATACATCTTTCACTGCCTGCAGCACAGTGTCATTTATACTCTGGCTTTTCACATCGAGATTGATAAGTCCGCTTTCCAGTCTGGATACCTTTATCATACTCTCCGAAAGAAATGACAAGCGATCCACCGCCAGTTCAAGGACTTGCAAGTACTGAGTACGCTCATCATCACTTATATCCGGATTTTTCAGAAAATCCGTGTACATCCTCAGGTTCGATATTGGCGTCTTCAGTTGATGGGAAAGATCTGATACCAGCCCCTTAATATTCTCATGCTCCAGCCTCTCTCTGGAATTCTGAAGCTTCAGCGCATCGATTATCTTGTCAACCTTGCTCTGCAGCCTTGATACCAGCGAGTCATCATTTTCCGGAAATACCTGCTGCCGTTTCAGCTCAGAGAGATTGTCCAGAAGATCCGACATAGCTGCCACGACCTCCGAAATAAAGTCATCATCCGCCTTCTGCAGCAACTTTATGACAACAAACATAACTACACCACACGCCAGTGCACCTATGACCGCAAGTATTTTTCCTGAACATACATACTCAAATACTGCTAAAAACACAAACAAAAGAAGTGAGCATACATACAGCATCCTCACTCTCTTCGTATATTTACCATAGTTTTCAATATATTTATCCATATTATCTCTGTTATCTACCCATGCCTATGTCTCGCCAAATGTATATCCAATTCCAAACACCGTGATCACGTACTCCGGATTGCCGGCATCCTTTTCTATCTTCTGACGCAGTCTTCTGATATGCACATTCAGCGTGTTCTCATCCACATAATTTTCATTGTCATCCCAAATCTTCTGTATGATCATATCCCTTGTGAGAACACGCCCCTTATTTTTTATCAGCAGTTCCAGTATCCTATATTCCGTAACGGACAGCTTTATCGGTTCATCCGATATGTACACCTGCATCCGCTCAAAGTCAACACTCATATCCCCATAATGAAAACGTTCGCGCTTTACCCCATCCAGTGCATTTTCACTTCTTCGAAGGACTGCCTCTATCCGCTGATACAGAAGTTCCACGGAAAACGGCTTCGCTATATAGTCATCGCAGCCGGCCAAAAACCCCTCTATCATATCAGCCTCCGTATCTCTTGCCGTGAGGAAGATGATCGGGACCTTTGTGCTTTTTCTCAGTTCTCTGCAATAGTCAAGACCCTTTCCATCGGGAAGGTTTCTGTCAAGCAATATCAGATCGAAACCATGTTCCAGACAGCCATCCGCCTCCTTGCATGAGTACGCAGTTTCAACTTCGTATCCCCTCTTTTCAAGGAATAGCTTTACACCTCCACATATGATCACATCATCCTCCACGACCAAAATACGTTTCATACTTTCTCCTATCAATTACATGCTGATTCCATATCATTTTCATGACTCCCGGTCTACCAAATATCTATGATGCTTCTCTCAGCCGGCTTGTCACCGTATCTTTTGTCACAAGTCTGAACACCATCGCCGGAACCACAATACATATAGCAAACAGCACAACAACGACTCCGGCAACAAGTACATACGGATAATGAAATACTGCATAATCGGCTATATTCACACTTAGCCGGCCAGCTCCATACATCATAAGGCTTCCAAGCGTCACAATAAGTACTGTTGTTATAATACCATAAAACATGCCTTCGTACATAAGCATATTACGTATCTGCCTCTTTGTCATTCCAACGCTCTCAAGCACTGCCAGTTCCAGTTTTCTCGTATATACACCGGTGATCATGACATTGATATAATTCACCACTCCGATAAGTATCAATATGATCGACATTCCACCACCTATCACCTCAAGCGACAGCATAGACTTCTTGAATTCTGAGCCCTCCACCGACTTGATATCACTCCCGGCTATGATTGGATTTTCCTTTACGATGCGCTGTACATATGGTGTCACTTCTGTTTCTTTTCCTTTCTCCGCATCCGCAATGATGCATGAGATCTCCGCATCCGGAAACAGATCATCCATTACCGCATCACTCACAAATATCGCCTCCGGAGCTCCACCAAGTACCCAGTAGTATCCGGCGGTGATTGCTGACTGCTCTGTCCTCATCATGGCTGCACCGACTGAGATCTGTCTCTTCCTGCCCGTCTGGTCATTTACAAGTGTCAGAGTCTTATCCGTCATCCGCTCCGACGCTGATATGGAATCTACATAACCTATCAGACATACCTCTCCTTTTTCGAATGCATCTATATCAATCTTCTGTCTGGCAGTTTTGTTGTAGAGCTTTATCATATCTGAATTGACCGATATCAGCGGTGCCCCATACTGTGCCTCACTGTTGGTCGTTGTCTCATAAAATATCGCAAGAGATTCCGGGTCATCCTCGGTCTCAATAAACGGTGCATAAAGTTCAGCATCAAATGGCAGTCTTACATTTGCGCTTCTGTCCACCTCTACAGTACCCATACCCGGAATGTTTCGCATCTGATCCGCGATATCTGCCATGGTCGCCTGAGGCTTAGAGTTATCTGATTCTCCGTCGCCATATAGCACATAATCATTGTGAATATAGTGCTCTATATAACTGTCCGCATCCATGCATGATATAAATGTATTCACACACAGAAATGTAACTGAACCCATGAATATTGATGCGAACACAAGTATACTTCTCTTTTTTTCACGAAACACATTCCTCAATGCCATCTTCCAGGGCCTTCCTCCACTGGTGGACTTATATCTTGTTCCCGATATATTTCCAGCATATTTCATAGCATCGATTGCAGATATCTTCCCGGCATATTTTGCCGGTTTCCTTGCACTTATAAATACAGTTGCAAATGCAAATACCACGGAAAATACATATATTCCCGGATTGAAACTGACCGCCGATGAAAGTGCAGCTTCCCTGTCTACCGACAGCATGTTCATAGCAAGAGGAACAACGCCAAATGACACCGCCGTTCCAAGGAGTACACCCATCGGAATTCCTATACAAGCCAGATATAGTGCCTGTTTTTTCACTATCTTCTGTATCTGGGACATCGTGGCTCCGATGGTCTTCAGCATTCCATAGAATCTTATATCCTTTGTGACAGATATGTACATTACATTATATATAAGAAGATATCCACTAAGGAGTATCATAAGAGCTATAATGCCTATACTTATAGCTATAAAAACACGGTTTGAACCATTTTCAGACTGAACATCATATTTCACGTCAAACTTCTGGTCCTGTCTCAAAGTAACATTCTTCTCAAGTTCATCTTGGAGTTTATCACCCTTGCCCTCCTTTGCGGAGATACTGACACGTCCATCCTTCTGCATATCTATTCCCTGGGAATCCACATATTTCTTTGACACCAGGCATACGCTGCTCTTGGCAAATCCTGTGTACCAGCCTGAGAGCACAAAATTTTTCCTCTCACCATCCATCACCAAAGTAACGTTCTGACCTACCTTCGGCGACGTGATACCCATATTGTCAAGTATCTGCTTTGTGAGCATTATCTCATTCTCATCCTTCGGATAACTGCCATTTATATCGGTTATGGCCGGTTTCAGATTCTCATTAAATTCCGTGTCATCATCATACTGAAGCAGATATCTGTACTTGCCTGACTCCGTGCTTACCGTCTGTGCATCGATCTGTATTCCCGCCGCAAGAAGTGACGGACAGGACTGTATATCTGTTATCTGATTCTCAGATGGATGCTCCATATATATAGAAGATCTTGTCCCCTGAAGTCTGAGCTGCATCTGGTTAAGATTTTTAGCTATGGAAAATCCCAATGTAAATACAGCCGTGAACATAAATGTTGTGAGAACGATCGCCAGAATAACAATTACATTTCGCACTTTGTTCTGCTTTAACATGCGGTGATATATCCTGCTCACCGCCGCCTGGTTATTGTTTCTAAGCATCCTTCTCACCCCCATCTGGTACTCCTGCTGAGAAGATTCTGCCATCTTCGATCCGTATCATCTGGTCTGCCATGGTTGCTATCTCTTCATTATGAGTGATCATCACTATCGTCTGTGCAAACTCTTTACCAGTCAGCTTTAACAGTGCAATGACATCCATGCTGGTCTTGCTGTCCAGATTGCCTGTCGGCTCATCAGCCAATATGATAGAAGGTTTTGCTGCCAGCGCTCTGGCTATCGCAACCCTCTGCTGCTGGCCTCCTGACAGCTGGTTAGGCATGGAAAATTTCTTTTCCGATAAGCCGAGCACATCCATAATTTTATCTACATACGCAGTGTCTATCTTTGTTCCATCCAGCTCGATCGGAAGCACTATATTCTCGTAAACATTTAATATCGGCACCAGGTTGTAATTCTGGAAGACAAATCCTATCTTTCGTCTTCTGAATATCGTAAGTGCCTCATCGTCCATTTCAAAAATAGCTTTGCCGTCCAGTATAACATCTCCTGATGTTGGCCTGTCGAGACCTCCTAAGAGATTTAGAAGTGTTGACTTTCCGCTTCCCGAACTGCCTATGATAGATACAAATTTTCCCTCTTCAATATCAAGTGACACATCTGTAAGCGCATGCACGACATTGTCTCCTGTTCCGTATGTCTTTGTAAGATTGTGGGTTGATAATATATTCATGATACCTCTTCCTTTTCATTTTCTTGTCTGTTCTATCTGATGATTTTATTCTAACATCCACATCTTACAATCTTATTACGTTTAATATTAAGATTTAGTGGTCACTGCTTACATTATCAATATATTAAAAGACCCAGCCCCTGTTAATAAGAGACTGAGCCTTTGATTTCTATCCATTATTTATGACTGTTTCTATACTCCGCCTACAGGTTGGCTGCCAGCACCTGCTCCATAACCTGGAGCACTCCACGTTCCTCATTGGATGGGGCGCGGAATCTTGCAAACTTCTCCATGCCAGGCTGCGCATTTGCCACGATATAGCTGTAATATACCGTCTTCAGCATCTCCGCATCATTGAAGTTGTCGCCGAATGCCATCATCTCGCTGGTATCGATACCAAGAAGTTCTCCGATCTTTCTCATGGCCATTCCCTTATTGATACCTTTATTCATGATGTCGATCCATTCTCTTCCGCCCACAGTGACTGAGAAGTTATCTCCAAAACGTGGCGTATAGATCTCTTTGTACTTCACGGCTGCATCCTTATCTGGAGCAAATATCGTAAACTTATTGGCCTCGACGTCAAGGCTTCTCATATCATCAACAAACACAAGATTACTGAGAAATGCTTTGAAAAACTTCGCATACTTCTCATGTTTTTTCAGGACATATGCTCCGGATAGAGCACACAGTACAGCAACACCATCCGTCTCGTCCTCCACAAAGCGTATCATACTCTGGTACTCTTCCACATCCATCAGGCTCTTGTATATGATCTTGCCACAATTGGAAATAGCCGCACCGTTATCACCGATGACCACCATCTTATCCATCTTGTCTCCGAACATATCCCTCAGGGTGTACATCGGTCTTCCGCTGGCTACAACAAAACGAATCCCCTTCTCATCCAGCCTGTCAATGTAATCAAAGAAACCATCCGGGAGTTTTCCATTCTCCATAAGCAGTGTGTGATCCATGTCGGATGCAATTAATTTTACGTTCTTCATGACTTCACTTTCCTTACTTAAATAATAATGCACAATTCTTCTCCAGATCATACTCCCTTGTATAACCGTCATCATCGTACAGCATATAACTGCTGTTCTTATAACCGATCAGCTGCATTGTGGTCTTGTCAATATCAGCAACGCACTCCGCCACATCCACGACAGGTATACATTTGCCACTTCTTACAAAAAGGATAACTTCATTCAAAGGTACCTCAACAAAGTGATGTCCCGCAGGCATCTCCGTCTGCTCAACTGCTCCATCTGCCGTAAATCTTACAAGCAACATATTCTCCGGCAGATACACATATCTTCCGATGGCATTCTGCGTGTAAACCGGTGCGATCATGATCTCATTTCCAAGCATGAGCTGATCCTCAACATGAGCCGCGATCCTATCATCCGGATATTCAAATGCCAGTGGCTTGAACATCATGTCGTCCGTCAAGGCCGCCTTCATGTACTCGCTGTATATATATGGAAGCAACCGGTAACGGACACCGATCACATTCCTGAAATCCTCTATATGCTCAAACTGATAGCACTCCTGATTTCTTGTACCCTCACAAGAATGGTCACGCATGAGCGGTGTGAACACGCCGAGTGCGAGCCATCTGAGAAGAAGGTCTCTGGATGTGTCGCATCCAAATCCACCGAGATCCGCGCCCGTATACAGGAAACCGCACATATTCATGGACGGAAGCATCTTGATGTTGAGCAGGATGTGTGACCACCACGATTTGTTATCGCCCATCCAGACTCCGCCATAACGGTGCATTCCGATATATGAGGAGCGTGAAAACAAAAGTCGTCTCTCATCCGGTGAGATCTCCCGAAGGGCCTCGCCTGCTGCCCTTGTCATGTTATATCCAAAGAGGTTATGAACCTTGTCGTGACGCACCATCTCACCATCCACATTGTGATACATAGATGCGTAATCCTTCGGATTGTTGCCAACACCTGCCGCCATACCCGAGATGCCCCAGACATCGTCCACAGTCTCGTCCTTCTCAATGAACTTCTTCATAGCTTTCTTCAGCTCGCTCACGCCCTCCGGGGTGAAGAAGATCGCCGGCTCATTCATGTCATTCCAGAAGCCCTCTATACCTGCATCCGTGAGGATCTTATATTTTGCACCGAACCAGCGTCTCGCCTCAGGGTTCAGCACATCAGGGAAATGCGTATATCCCGGCCATACCGCCGCAACGAAATCACTTCCATCTGCTCTCTTACAGAAGTAGTTATTTGCCACGCCCTCCTCATACACATCGTAACCTTCCTCAATCTTTACTCCGGCATCGATGATCGGGATCAGGCGTATATTATCCTTTTTCAGATTCTCCACATACTCCGAAAAATCGCCAAAGTCGTCATTTATGGTGAAATCCTTATAGCTGTCCATGTAATCTATATCCATGTAGACCATATCGATCGGGATGTGGTTCTCTCTGTATTTTCTCGCCACCGTCTCAAAGTCCTCCGGTGTCTTGTATCCCCAGCGACTCTGTCCAAATCCAAATGCAAACTTTGGCGGGATATAACTCCTTCCGATCATCTTCCTGAACTGCTTCGTGATATCATATGGGCTGTCACCTGTTATCACATAGAGATCCAGATCTGCGCTGTCGCAGAAAATGTGCAGCTCATCGCACTTCGTATATCCCACGTCAAATGTGATCGTGGATGGATAGTCAAAATACAGGCCAAATGTCTGCGCTCCTGAAACTATAATAAAGTTGTGTGATGCATACAGTGAGTATACATCCTCGTGATGATGCGGATTGTCTGCATTGTTGCTTATGTACTTGTAGCCTCTCTTGTTGATTCCTCTGTTCGCCTCGCCAAGGCCATACACTATATCACTGTCCTCAAGACCAAATGTGTACGAAAATCCGGCTGTTAAGTCTATATTGCCGTGATCTGGCTGTCCTTTTTCTGCTGCGATATCTACCACTACTGATTCTGTCTGAAATGGCTTTCCGTATGTATACTTCCTTATCATGCTGTCACCTCTATGCATCTCTCTTCTTCCTTCTGTATCTCTTTTTCTTCTTCCGAACCGTCTTGCCGCGCTTTGCCGCCTGGGCTTTGCGGAATTCCTGTATCTGCTTGATCATGGCCGCATAGTCCCTCTCAAACAGGATCTCACTTATCTCATGATGCACGATCTCCGCCGGAAGTCTGTCCACTATGAGGGTTCTCACGAAGTCCTTGCTCTTGCCCTTATACATCGGCAGACTGTAGGTCTCCTGAATATGCGCAAGCTCCGGTCTCCAAAGTATTCGGATGGTACGCAGAATATCCGCTTTTGGATTGATCTGCATCTCTCGCACTACATAGAAGTCTATCTTATGCGTCACCTTATCAGATGGATCAGTTGTGCCTCCACCAGTTACTTTGCCACCCATATTCACATCTGCATTTCCGCCTGCATCTGACTTGCTGCCCGTATCATATTCTTCAACAGATATGATCCCCCAGTAGTCCGGCACATGCTCGGCCACATGACTTGCGTGTGTGCTTCCCACCACAACGATATTCTGATCAAAATACAGATCATAATCCGCAACCTGTCTCTCAAGCCGTGTGTATGTATCCGCGTCACTCTTTATCTCGATTCCAACTATCTTGTCCGGGATGACCATTACCACATCCGCACGGGAACTGCCCACAGTCTTTTCCTCAAGGATCCGCACCTTTCCGTACCTCTCCTCCAGAAACTCAAATAAAGGCTCGCGTATATCTTTATCTAATAACATCTTTCCCTCCAAAAATCAATTGATTTAAGTAATCTTCATATGTGATTTTGTGCTATATAAAAAATCAAGGCAGTGAACTTTTAAAGTGAGCTCACTGCCCTGATTTCTTAAAACATATATTATCCCATATCACCAAAATTCATTAAATCAGTACCAGATTCCGGCAATATCTCTATCAGCCTTTATTCACTAGTTCTGTGAACTTCTTAAGTGCTTCCTTAGCCTCCGGTGAAATATTCCTTGGAACTGCAATTCTGACTGTCACATAATGGTCTCCATGGGTATTACCACCTCTCGCCTGAACACCTTTGCCACGAAGCCTTATCTTGCTGCCCGACTGTGTTCCCGGAGCTATCTTACACTTTACATCTCCAAACATCGTGTGGACGAGAAGTTCTCCTCCGAGAACAGCCACATCAAACGGTACAAGGGCTGTGGTGTAGATATCCAATCCTTTTCTCTCATACCCGGCCTTGTCCCGGATATTTACCTGTAGGAGCAGATCGCCTGGCTGTCCTTTGCCTGTTCCGGGATAACCCTTGCCGGCAAGCCTTATCACACCGCCATTGTCTATACCTGCCGGTATGTGCACTTTAAACTGTGAACTTCCACCGCGTCCATCGTTGAATGACAATGTCTTATCACATCCATAGACAGCCTCGTCAAAGTCTATCGTGACACTTGCCTCCATATCTCTGCCTCTGGCATTGAAGTTACCGCTAAAGCCGCCGAAACCGCCTCTCTGTGAGCGACCTCCTCCTCCGCCAAAAAACGAGCCAAATATATCGCCAAACATATCTCCGAAGTCTCCACCTTCAAAGTGGAATCCTCCGCCACCAAATGGATCTCCTCCTGCAGCTCCACCTGAGCCATCAAAAGCAGCCATTCCAAATTGATCATACATCTTCCTCTTCTCAGCATCAGACAGTACCGCGTAGGCCTCAGAAGCCTCTTTAAACTTCTCTGCAGCTGACGCATCGCCAGGATTCGTGTCCGGGTGGTATTTCTTCGCCAGGGTTCTATATGCTCTTTTTATCTCAGCGTCTGTGGCTGTCTTCTTGACGCCGAGAACTTCATAATAATCTCTCTTTGAAGCCATGATTCCTACCTCCCGATAAGCCTATGTATAGTTTAACACTATCTGTCAAGTGATTCCACATTTTTAATGTCAAAATAAGCACATATATTATGAAATTTTTTAGGCATTTTTATATAATTGATAACTAATTGATCAGCTGTAATATGCCATGTAGATTTCCGAAATTTACAAATTATCCCTGCAAGCGGCAAAGTCACGTACAAACACCGTCTTTGGCACGTTACACGCAAAAAAAGCACCTCCACCGATATTTGATTCATTCCGCCAGTGGAGATGCCTTTGCATGGCTAATACCATATATGTTATATGCAGAATATGCTACTTTCTTGCAACATATTCTGTATAACATTCATTTTACTTATATTATCCTACTGCTTTACGTTGAAAGCCTTGATTCCAGGATATACTGCACAGTCGCCAAGCTGTTCTTCGATTCTAAGGAGCTGGTTGTACTTTGCAACTCTCTCTGATCTAGAAGGAGCGCCTGTCTTGATCTGGCATGTATTGAGTGCTACTGCGAGATCTGCGATAGTTGTATCTGCTGTCTCACCTGATCTGTGTGATGATATTGCTGTGTATCCAGCCTTATGAGCCATCTTGATAGCCTCAAGTGTCTCTGATACTGAACCGATCTGGTTGAGCTTGATAAGGATACAATTTGCACATCCCATCTCGATACCCTTTGCAAGTCTCTCTGTATTTGTAACAAACAGATCATCACCAACAAGCTGAACCTTGTCTCCAAGTCTTGCTGTGAGCTTCTGCCAGCCTTCCCAATCCTCCTCATCGAGACCGTCCTCGATTGAGATGATAGGATACTTCTCAACAAGCTTTGCCCAGTGCTCGATGAGCTGCTCTGCTGTGTACTCTGTTCCAGCCTTTGGAAGCTTGTACCAACCCTTGCCCTTCTCGCTCTTCCACTCTGATGAAGCAGCGTCCATAGCGATCTTGAAGTCCTTGCCCGGCTCATATCCAGCCTTCTTTACAGCCTCGAGGATTGTCTCGATAGCCTCCTCGTCAGACTTGAGTGCCGGAGCAAATCCACCCTCATCACCTACTGATGTGGCAAGACCTCTCTCCTTGAGGATACCTGCAAGTGCATGGAATACCTCTGCACACCATCTCAGACACTCCTTAAATGAAGGAGCGCCAACCGGCATGATCATGAACTCCTGAACGTCAAGTCCTGATGACAGAGCATGACATCCCCCATTTACGATGTTCATCATCGGAACCGGAAGCTTGTTTCCTGAGATTCCGCCGAGGAATCTGTAAAGAGGAATGTCAAGTGAGATTGAAGCTGCTCTTGCCGCTGCGATTGAAACTGCAAGGATAGCATTTGCTCCGAGGTTTGACTTGTCCTTTGTTCCATCTGCCTTGATCATCGCTGCATCTACTGCATATATGTCAGACGCATCCATTCCTGTAAGTACGTCATTGATTGTTGTATTTATATTCTCTACTGCCTTCTGGACACCCTTGCCGAGATATCTTGACTTGTCTCCGTCACGAAGCTCAAGTGCCTCAAACTCACCTGTTGATGCTCCACTAGGTGCAGCGCCGCGGCCTACTGTTCCATCTGCCAGATATACCTCTGCTTCAACTGTTGGATTTCCTCTTGAATCAAGGATCTCTCTTCCTATTACCTTTTCGATCTCAAGATAATTCATCATTTTTATATTTCTCCTTTCCTTGTATCGCCCCCTCCCTTTCGGTCGGCGGCAGTTCGTCGGTGCATTCCGATATGTGCCCACAGGGCACATGGCACCTCCTCTTTCCTTGTATCGCCCCCTGCCGTCCCTCCGATTCAGCAGACTGCAGAGGGTACATAAGCTCACATGATTTACGGTGTTAGTTTAATCTAACCAGCCTGTAAAATCAACATTTGTAATTGTGGATATTTTATCATTTAACGTAATAGCCGGGGACGGAGGTACCTGTCCCCTTTGCCAATGTGGAGATTTTTTAGTTAGCCAAGGGCTACGTCCAGCACCATCATCAGTGCAAAGCCAACCGCAGCTCCGATGGTTCCTATGTTGCTGTGATCCCCCGCCTGAGATTCGGGTATGAGCTCCTCGATGACAACATAGAGCATGGCTCCCGCCGCAAATGCAAGAAAGTACGGAAGAAACGGCGTAATCTGCACCGCCAGAAGTGCCGTGAGGAATCCTCCAAGTGGCTCTACCGCACCTGACAGTGTTCCATACAGAAATGCCTTCTTTTTGCTCATGCCTTCACCCACAAGTGGCATGGACACGATCGCTCCCTCAGGAAAGTTCTGTATGGCGATTCCTATCGAGAGCGCAAATGCTCCAGTGATCGAAACTCCCACATCGCCCATGGCTGCTCCGGCATACACAACCCCCACCGCCATTCCCTCAGGGATGTTGTGGAGTGTGACCGCAAATATCATCATCGTGGTCTTCTGCAATTTTGCTTTAACTCCCTCTGGCTTATCACTCTCCAAATGCAGATGCGGTATCAAAGTATCAAGGACCAGCAGAAACACTATTCCAAGGACAAATCCGATAAGCGCAGGCACCCATGCAATCTTTCCCTGTGCCTCCGCCATGTCTATGGACGGCATGAGCAGTGACCATATGGATGCCGCAATCATGACTCCCGCTGCAAATCCCAGCAGTGCTTTCTCCACCATCGGAGATATTTTTTCTTTCATAAGAAATACCATAGCCGCTCCAAGGGTCGTTCCGGCAAATGGTATAAATAATGTTACAAATTCAGCCATTCAATCACCTCTTTATAATATGTAATATCTTTTATTTTATACATATTCATTTTTTTAATCCTGTGCACATTTCCGACTTAAATATATTTAAAATATATTTAGAAAAAAATTTGCAAATTTTTGTCATATCGATCCATAAATCATGTCGCAAATTGCATTTACAATTTAATTTAACGGCAAGCCTTTGTCAACACAAGTCCACACACATGATACAAGTTATCAACAAGCATCACAAAGTTATCAAAAATTATTGCATTTTATCCACATATAACTGTAATTTTGCAACACAAATTTATGGTGATATTTTGTCAATACATGTTATAATATGAGCTGTCATTAAATTTCAGGATCAGTGTGTAGATGAAAATAAAAATGGGGATAAATATGAAAGAAAAAGAACCTCTGACTACCATGCGATTCTAGCCGATTCATCTTATATGCTTAATAAAACATTTGACATAACGACTTATTGAAAGCATAATATCAAAAATTGACATTTTAAAATATTATTAAAAAGCATTTTAAAAAAGAGATTTTAAAAAGAATTTTTGAAAAGAAATTATTAAAGAAATAATTCCAAGGGGAAAAACCATGAAAGAAAATTTACAATTAACAACTTTATTGGATATCTTAGATCAGCAGAAGCTGGTGACAGATTACTCAGAAGATTGCAAGGATATCTCACCTACACATATAACCATCAATTCCAAGGATGTTGTTCCGGGCACATTCTTTGTGTGCAAGGGTGCTTCTTTTAAAGAAGAATATCTGAAATCCGCCATCTCACAGGGTGCTATCGTATACCTCTCACAGCAGAAGTATGACGGAGTAGACATTCCATATATAATAGTCAGTGATATAAGAAAGGCCATGGCTCTAGCTGCAAGATGGTTCTTCGGCAATCCTGGCGACAACCTTACCAAAGTCGGTATCACCGGAACAAAGGGTAAGACCACTGTCACATTTGTCATGAAGGATATACTGGACAAGTACACTGATAACAGATGTGCTGCATTCTCAACACATGAGATAGACGTAGGAACAAAGGTATTTGAAACCACACTCACCACTCCGGAACCTATCGAACTTCAGACATACTTCGACATGGCGGTAAATGAAGGATGCACTCACTGTATCATGGAGGTATCATCCCAGGCCATGAAGATGAACCGTATCTACGGAGAGCACTACAAGGTCGGAGTATTTACCAATATCGACTACGATCACATCAGCCCGACAGAGCACGCCTCCATGGAGGACTATCTTGGATGCAAGGTATCCTTCCTTAAGCAGTGCGACAACGTTGTGCTGTACAGTGACACAAGATATTTTGAAACTATATATAATGAAGTAAGGGACAAGCACGTTGTTGTATATGGAAGCAAGGAATCTGTAGAAAAGCTCATGTCAAGGGATGACGATTTCTTTGAAAAGGATACTGAATTCGCCAGCATCCACAATGAAGACCTCACAGACCATAACAGCTACTTTGAGCTTATATACGGAGGAGAGAACAGAGCGTACAACACCAACCTTATAGGTGACTACAATGTGGAGAACATCGTTGCGGCTATCATCTCGTCTCTGCTCATCGGCATTCCAAACGAACAGATCAGAAGCAGTATCAGAGACATATACGTTCCAGGACGACTTCAGGTATATCACTGGAAGGATCGTACATTTATGATTGACTACGCCCACAACTATATAAGCATGTACAGACTGTATGAGATGGTTAAAAAAACCATGAAGCCAAAGTCAATCACCGTCGTATTTGGCTGCGGCGGCGAGCGTTACAAGAAACGCCGTGAAGACATGGGTAGACTTGCTGAGCAGTATGCCGACAAGGTCGTTCTCACCATGGAGGATCCTGGTTTTGAGTCCTGTGAGGATATCTGCAAGGAGATCAAGCAGTACATCACAAAGCCATGCTATATAATTGTCGACAGAGAGGAGGCTCTGACGCGAGCACTCGATGAGGCTCAGCCTGGCGAGCTTGTCATCACCACAGGAAAGGGTATCGAGAGCACCCAGAGGATCAACGGAACTTTTGTGCAGTGCCACTCTGATGCGCAGGTTATTGAGCATTGGCTGACGGAGCATCCGGAGAAGTAATGTACGGACGGTAATCAGTCCTTCATCTGTATTCAGTTCATGAAAAAAGAGATGTATGTTGTGTATGTGCTATCACGTTCGACTGCTATGGCTTCACTACCGATAGCCCATACACAACATACATCTCTTTTATTATAGTTTTTGAAGCAGATGAATGGCTGATTACCTGTGTTTTGACTGAACATTAGATATGCAATGATAAACCACAGGTTTAAAATCACTATGTTTTTGTGTATGCTCACATATGCTCAAAAGTGGCTTAATTCCTACGTTTTTACACTTTCATTGTGCACGGCAATATCATGGCAAATCAAGTTTTTGCCCCTAAATTGCCCCTAAAAAAAGCCCACCATATTGCTATGATGGGCCCTCTGCTCTACTTCAAAATCTCATTAACTCTCTTCTGAATCTTGCCAGGATCATAACCTGCTGCCCTGAGGCGATCAATACGCTCCTGACCATTGCCCCACTTGCCAGCGATGACTTCATGCGCAACCGCATTTATCTTCTTGTCCTCAGACATCTGTGAAGCCTTGACGAGCTTGTTTACTGCAGCCTGTACCTTGTTGTAGTCATAACCAGCCTTGGTCAGTCTGCTCTTGCGATCAACACCGTTGCCCCACCTGCCAACCAAGACTTCCCTTGCAATCGTATTGACACTCTTCTTTGCCGGCTTAATAGTGGCAATCTTCACAGCCTTAGTAGCCAGCTTATTCCAGCTCGCCGCACTGATATAAGCCTTGTTGAGATCAAGGCTGCCACTGTAACCTGAGAGCTTACCAACGGATGTATACTGACGAATAAGGCAGTTATAAGCCCCCTCATTCCATGGGTGCTCCTGGTATCCGGTCTCAACATAGTCTGGGTACTGAGCTACCCACAGACCATATCCAGCTTTCTTCACGGCATCCATGGCGCTCTTCTGGATGTAAATCAGCGGCTTAATGCCTGTCTTTTTCTGTACGTAGCTGCACCACTGTAAGCACCATTCCAAATCTTTGACACCAAACAGATGGTTGTTCTTTGCTTCCCAATCCAGCACAAGTACCGCCTTACCAATGTACTTCTTGCAGTAGGCCAGGAAGCTATCAGCCTCTTTCTGTGGATCTCCACCATTTGCATAGTGGTATACTCCCAGAAGTTTTTTTCTACTCAAAACTTTATTGCAATGAGCTGTCAGATATCTGTTCTTGTAGTCTGTTCCTTCTGTCGCTTTGATAATACAAAAATCAAACGGCACTTTGGCAAGGTCTATATTTTCATCCCCCTGCCATGCACTGATGTCTATTCCATTCATTTCCCATCACGCTCCTTTTTCTCTATATCTCCGCCTCTGTAAAATCTCTTAAATATTTCAATCAGGTAGTCCCATCCCCTGGTACATATGAATGCAATAATAAAAGCACCAAAGAATACAGCTACAGGATAATACCACAGCAGCCGCACATCAAAATATGATAATGCTACAAACAAGCATATCTCACATATGATGAGACTTGTTATAAGAACCTGGAAAGAGGTTGGAATCTTCTTCAGTATTCCAACCTCTTTGGTAAACTCTGTGATAACTGTGATCAATGTGCAAATCGCTGCAACAACTAATAATAAAATTGCTAACTTATCCATGATTATATCTCCTTCCTATTCCTGATCATGTGCCGCTTTGTTCAGATGTTTTTCCATCTTGTCAATAGCCTCTGTGACTGGTCCATTACAGCCAAGTTCCTTGAGACCTTTAAGGCAAGCAAGTGTGCCATATGTAAGTATGCACTGATCCTCTTTCATCTTCTTGATCTCCGCATCCTGTTCATTCTGCCTCGCATACCAATTATATATTGATATGAGTAAACCACCTATCACCAACAGTGCTCCAATCACTTTGCCAACTTCAATGATGGTATTTGTATCTATATACATACACTACACCCCCTGAACAAGGGATGCCGCTGGTCCTATCGAAATGACAACTAACTCTATTGATCCAGCTGTAGCTGCATTGTTGTATGCGTTGATCTGAAATTTGCATGACGTACCATTACCATCTAAAGTGTAATCATAGCCATAGTAATCTATACCCTTATCCTTTTTTTTGACAACTGCAAAGACACCGTTTGTTCCGGCTGGAACTTCAAATATCTGCATATCGCCACCGATTCCTGTGTTAGCATCAATAGTAGTCTTAATTCTTGACGTTTTGCTTATGACTCGGCCGGTCTTGGCTATCTTTGTGGTCTTTTCGATGCTGTCAGCGTTTTGTTCTACCCCAATCTGTGCTGCGTCTGCTGCATCTGATGCTGACTTTGCAGCGGTTGCAGCAGACTGTGCACTTTTTGCGGCACTCTGTGCTGTATCATTAGCCTCTGAGGCAATGTTTCCAATAGCTGCTACAGCCTGTTCCACTTTAGTTATGTGCGAATTTGCCTCTCTTACGATGGCATCCGTCTCATCTTTAGAGTACGCCTCACCGTGCGATACTTTGTCTTTCATATTGGGCAGGGACGCACATATCTGTTCAGGATCTCCAACACTCAGATTATCTATCAATATCGACCAAAGCGGGAGGTCTGCTACTGCAGCTCCTGCGTTTATATCTCCTGTATATATGTCGGGGGCTACCGGGGTGCCACTTGATACAGCCGTTCCCTTGACGACTGTCAATGACATACTCTCAATGCCATCAGCATCCATGTAGTATCTTGCAACTATAAGATCTATGCGCTTCTGCCCTGTTACTCCACTGTCAATTTTCAAATCTTCGTAATCGCCCGGAAGGATCCTTGCATGACATCCCTGATGTAATATCTCACAAGGAGTCACTCTAAGCGTGTTTGCATCTATCAGTAATGGTCTCTCACCAGATATGATACCGGACTCTCCCCATATGGCCTGATTCAACACTCTATCATCTGCGCTTGTTACATGCTGCTTTCCTGTCTTGCCTGTTACTATCTTCATATTTCCACCCTTTCTGCTACGACACCGAGTATTCAATGTCTATGCTATTATCATCTATCTTCGCTATGATATTTGTTATCTGCTTTCTTACTGTTGCTCCTGTAATCTTCTCTGTGCCACCTGTGATATCGCCTATCTGCATTGACATATCCGGAAGTGTCATGTCAAGACTGTCTGCATTGATCTCCTGAAGCCTTGCTATGCCTCCGGTTCTGAGTTCGCCAATACTGGAGGCTGAGCTGTAGTCATACACAGCTGTGCGCTCTTTCATGCCTGTATATACTTGTGTATCTGTGATGTTTCCTTGGCTGTCCACATACAAGTGCAGCACCTGACGATCTTTAAGCTCCCCCTGTCCTAAACAGATTAAATGATTATATCTATTCTTGATCTGTGTGATATTGTAGTTAATATCAGACCTCATACAATCCTTATCTTCTGTATAATCGTAAGATGTAACACTGCTCATAGTCACATATCCATCTTTAATCACAAGCCTGAGAACCTTGTTCTGGGTGTTCAGTAACGCACATATGCCATCATAGAGACTCACATATCTGTTAAACTGAAATAATTGTACATTCCATGATTCGCCTGTCATCCTATATATGCTGCTAAGTCCAGCCTCTTCAATGAGGTTGTTGATCACTGCGACGGCATCACCTGATACAACTCTGTAATCTTCACCCTGAGGTGGTTCGATTATCTTATTACACAAAATGCCTCTGAGATTCCGACCAGTATATCTAATCTCCCTGTCCGCAGTAACAACTCCAACATTATCAACTATGCCACCGTATTCAGTATTGTTGATATACCACCAAGAGCCGCCTTGCAGGATGTTGTTGTCCTGAGCTACTGTAATCTCAAAATCCTTATCTTTAGCAACGTCTACATCTACACTGAAATTATGCAAATAGCCCTGTTCTACCCTTACCGGATCCGTATATACAAACTTTATGTCCATTTTGGCTCGCCCCTTTCGTGTATGATTGTTATATCAAAATCATAACTTCCATTCCACATCACACGATGATCGCCTGGTACTATCCTTTTAAACACATCGCTTTGCTTGTCTCTGTATCTAAACATATTTACAGTATCACCATCGGCTTTCACAAGCGTCACCGTAGATTTTGCGGTATTGACTATCAAATGCTCCCCGGCACTAACAATACATTTAACGCTGTAACAATGATTATCTATATATATGACAGGATCAGCAGCACCGTTGTGTATATCTAATATAAAATCGCATGACTTCATATCATCAACACTGAGCTTACCTATGTGATCTGTCATCGGAGCATAGTCATAGTCATAGTCGTATTCATAGCCTTTACCATCTGTAGACGTATCTGGTATATACCTATAGTTATGTATCTCATTCTTTATCCACTTGCTGTCTGCAACTACTTTGAGGGATATGTTAATTGTTGTACCGGTATCAAGATAATTGCTCTTGGCGGAGCTATACACATAGCATTCAAGATAGTAATCACCTATATAGAGCTTCCCTTTCTGTTCTGCTATGATGTCTTTTTCACAGACTTCATACAGTCTATTCTTAAGATCGATACACTTCTTCTTACTTTCTGCCGATATAACAACAGGGATGGTCTTTGAGACCACCCCTGTTCTGAAATTTTCAGCACGGTTTCTGCTGCTGTCGTATGTCCACTCATAATCTCTGAGATCATTACTGTTTGCAAATGTTCCTTTCTTGCCAAACTCTATAACCTCACCGAGATGATTCACATATTTAAGCTGTTCAAGCATTTCTCACCATCCTTCCGAACTCTCTGCCGTCAAGTTTCAATCTCACACCCTCTGTAAGAGCTGTCAGTATCCACTCATACATGTTGTCATCTATGTGTCTTATAATCTCCAGTATCTTATAAAGTACCTTCAGTGATTCCGAATCACCAGTCACTGCTCCACCTGTAGACTCTGCCATGTTCTCAGCTACCTTCTTAATCCAGCCAGTATTCTTCTCAAGTGGCACTACAGCCTCAGCTCCATTACCCTCAAGGATACCGACCTGGCCTTTTGCAAGCACACCACCTTCAGCAAGCTGAGGGGCATCAAGTTCATCTATTCTTGATATTGATACTTTTGGTATCTTATTCAAAATAGATATCGCCGAGTTAATTGCCCGGATAAAGCCATTGATAATCCCTGTAGCTTTACTAAGTATCGCATTGACCGCTGATGTCACAGCACCAGATAATCCGTCTGCTATTGCTGTTCCAACCTTGCTAAATATGTTCTTGATCTTCTGCCAGGTGGAGCTAAAGAAATTCACCATCGGTGAAAATGCATTCTTTATACCAGCCCAAGCCTTGCCAAATATATCACCGAACCATGTGTTCACAGCAGAAAATACACCTTTTATGCTTGACCATATTTCACTAAAGAACTCAGGTGCAGCGTTCCACGCTTTCTTGATTCCCCGCCAAGCTGCAGCAAATGATTCTTTACAGTTATTGATCACTGTAACTATCAACTTGATGGCAGCTTTAAGCGTCCCTGAAAGCATCTTACAATACCATTCAAGGATTGGTTTCAGCACATTTAGATAATCTTCCATCAGCATCGAGAGTAATTCCACCAGTGGTGGTAATATCATATTGATAAGATCTGTCAGTGGTGTGACTACCTGCATTACCAAGTCGATAATCGGTGTCAACATATCCAAAAACGGCTGTAACAATTCAAGTATAGGCTGCAAAATAGCCATCAAAACAGGCAGTAAAGACTGAATAATCTGAGTCACCGGCGGCAGGAGCATATTTATCAGGTTTGTAAGCGGTGGCAAGATCGTCTGAATGATCTGCATCATCGGTGGTAAAAGTAAATCAAGCAATGTTGACAATGCTGTCAGTACTGGTCCCACTAACTGCAGAATCGATGGTAAAATCGATGTCAATGTACTAAAAACAGAATTTAGAGCGGTTGATATCGACTGACCCAATTCCCCACCTATGCCGGGCAGTAATGTCTCAAGTATTCCGGGCAGATTATTGACCACCTCAGACAACAACGATGTCGCTCCCTGTATCAACGATGGCAGTAACTGCTCAATAAGAGGCGGTATGTATGGTGCCAGTTTCTGAGCCAGCTGAGACAGCCCTGTAACCACCCTCGGCAGTGTATCGGCTATCCTTGGTACAAGATTATCTGCTACAGCCATAGCCGAATCAACAAGGTTATTCATCAGCACTCCCATATCCTGAGATGGGTCTGCCATACCTATGAGCAGATTAGCCCATGCGGACTTCATCATGCCGATGGAACCCTGTATTGTCGTGGCTGCTTCTTTTGCGGTTGTGCCTGTTATCCCCATATCGGTCTGTACAACATGAATAGCCTCAATCATCTTATCAAATGATACGCTATTGACGTTATCTGCTGTCACAGTCATGGTGTCACCGAGTACACCAGAATCATTGATAAGCCTTGCCATCTCAGATGCAGTACCACCATAACCAAGCTTGAGGTTATCAAGCATGGTGTAGTTTTGCTTTGCAAAGCCCTGATATGCGTTCTGAATCATCTCCATACTGGTGCCCATCTTATTGGCATTATCTGACATGTCTGTTATGGCCAGATTTGCATACTCAGCCGCCTGTGCTGTATCGCCTTCCAAACCTTGCAACAGCGAAGCTGAAAAGCTCGTTACAGTGTCCATATACTCGTTTGCCGACAGCCCCGCCGTCTTATATGCATTATTTGCATACTCAACTACCTTATCTGAGCTGTCCTTGAACAGTGTCTCAACACCACCAACAAGCTGTTCGTAGTCCGCATACTCGCTTACAGCCTTAGCAGTAATGCCAGCTATTCCAGTTGCTATTGCTGTTGTAGCAACGACAGCTACCTTTGCCGCCTTGAGTGCAAATTTGCCTATATTGCCAAACACGGAGCCCATTTTACTGCTTGTCTTCTCTGCCTTGTCGCCAGTCTCTTCAATTTTCTCATTCGCATCTTCATTCGATACTGCGATTCTTCCCAGTATCTTAAATACTTCCAAAAGGGTCTACCCCCTTTCCTCGATAATAAAAAAATAGAGACACACGTTCTGTGTGCCCCTATGGTTTAAAATTCTCTATGATTGACATAGAATCCTTTATGGTTGCTTCAAGCTCGCCTCTGCTTTCAAATGCTCCTGATCTATTCTGCTGCGATCCGTCACCTGATGTAACTCCATATATCTTTGCTTTGAAAGCATTAAATGATATATTCTCCCAGCATTTGTGAATGTACATATCCCAGAGCTTGTCATCATCATCCAGACGCACAAATGTGCATACAAACTCATCAAAGCTCTGACTGTCTAGCATCGTATCAAGCAGAGTGTACGGATCCGCATATCTGTGAAATATCAGATCCATGAACTTGAGATAGCCTAGTGTATCTTCTCGTACAATCTTGAAACAACCTTGATAAAATCCGCAAAGCCCGGAAGAGTTACTGCATCCCATAACATCTGTGTGAACACAGAGAGGTCAAGATCTGCTACCTCATCCACTGTCATTCCTGACAGGTGTGACAGGCAGACAAATACCTCACGCTGACAGTCTGACAGCTTTGTCAGGATCACATCTGCAAGCTCGAATGCAAGACCAATACCCACATTCTCAAGGAACTTCAATGTGTCCTCATCATCCTCGCCATCACCAGCAAGCTTCTCACGTTCTTTTGCAATGAGCTCTTTGAACCCATTGTCGCTGAATGAATCTTTGAAGTCCTTTACTCCCAGCTTACTGAACAGCTTCAGGAATGCAGCTATATCTGTAGCCTTTGGATTTCTAAGTGTATATGGCTTGATCTCCTGCACATCTTCTGTTTCCTCGGCATCTTCTACTACTTCTGCCTCTTCAACTACTTCAGCATTCTCTACTGCTCCTATATCATTGTTCTCAAACTCGGTTGTTCCCATGATTATCTCTCCTTTTCTATGTCAATTAGTCTGTTACTTCCGTGCTGGAATCTATAGACTGCTGAACCTGCTCCGTTGTCGTACCGGTAGGCAGATAGATGTGGTATGGCAATGTATCAGCTGCCGGTGACAGATCCGCATAGCACTCCATAGTCAGCGCAAATGTGCCATTCTCCTTGTTCTTGCCCTCTATCTCAAGGCCTGATGTACAGAGCGCATTGTCAAAGATCACGATTACAGGACGACCATCTAAGAATCTTCCAATATATCCGAAGTTCTCAATGTAATCATCCTTTTCAATTCTTGCCTTGGATTCGATCACATCGTACCCTTCCGCTGTTGATGTGCCATTCTGTCCGATAATAGCCATCTTGATCGTCTCAGGCGACAGCTCCACCATGTTAGTATCCATCTGTGCTGTCTCGCCTGTCTTAACTGTTAACTCCTTAACCTTAACAAGTTCACCATCAACCTCTATATCCTTGAGCTCAGGCTTGATTGACAGCTTTGTACCGCCAGATGTCGCACCGATCAGAGACTCTGCAAAGTTCCAAGCCTTCTTTGATGCGTCATACTTCAAGCCTTTGTGAATAGTTCCGGCACCAAACACAATGTTCTTCGGTGTCTTGTCTGTGATACCGGATGACTTAAACTCTTCAAAAGTTAATGTATCTGCCATGATATAATCACCTTCCATTCTTATATTCCTTAATAGTCAAATTGATCTGTATACGTTTGAGTTCTGCATCCCCTGTTGGCACCGGTGACGCATTCCCATAAAAAACGGCAACCCCCGCACCACTTGCAAGGATTGCCGTTCGTTTAATATTCTGTTCTATCTTCTGCTTGTACTTCTCCAGGCTGAGCCATGGGCCCCTTGTGAATCCATCTATGATGAATGTTATTTCCTGACATCCATCTTCCTCGGGAGTATCCCCCTCGGAGTATTCACCAACAAAATATGCCTCCGGCGGGTCATCCTGCCACTCCATGAATGCATATGGAATCTCAAGCTCATCTTTGAGTACACTGTTGATATATGATAATGTCTCTGTCGTCATGCCATCACCGCCTTACTCACTGAATGTCTGATTGAGAATAGAGCCAAGTCGCTTGATAATCTTGCCCTTTGTTTTGTCAAATGCATGCTGTAAAATTCTATGCGGTCTCTGTCCTCTTGTATAGTGAGCATCCAAAGGATTTTCTTTCCTGTTTCTAAGAATTGCAACAATCTTTTTTGCCTCTGCCAAGGTATACTGCTTGCCGCCCTTGTATACATAATTCGTTGGTGGCGAACTTGTTCCGTCTTTGACATATATCCAATATCCATGTCTACCGCCTTTAGGGGATATACTATATTCTCCGGTTCCATATTCTGTCCACAACATAGCCTCCATAGGATTTCCAACAGTAGCCTCTCGTTTATCTTCGTCAACATAGTGTGTCCATTCACCTTTTTGTTGCGAATACCAATGTCCTGATAGATTATCCATATTTCTCTTAGCCTGTGATTCTATTTCTCCGGCGGATTCTTCCAGGTATGCCAATACAGCATCATCCAGAGCCGCCTCAACCTTTATTCTGTTGTCTGTGAACTCCACATATCCCATTACTGCCCTCCTGTGAACTTCAGATATATCTCAAGCTGCTCATGCATCCCCATCGGATCATCTATCAGCATAATGTCATATACCTGACCATTAACCACCATACGGCTATTCTCAGCCTTGATCATGTCACTGAGACGTTTATAATCAGCTATGAACATATGCGTGGATTCCTGCACCTTAGCATTGTATGTTGTGTACTTACTGTCACCGCCTGAGAGGTCAAGCCATCCGGTCAAGGTATCTTCAGATATCCATGTGACTTCCTGTTCGCCTATCTCATTTCTTGTTATGCTCTTGATCTGTATATCTGCAACTGCATTTCCGCCTATTCCTCGCATCTCAAAACCTCGCTTTCATGTATGGCTTTAAAAAGCCAAGCAGTGACTTTGGATATCCCATGAGGGAATTGTCGCCATCCATATTGAAATAGGTCACAGAATGCCTACTGATGGTCTCAGACTGTACACCGACCTTATCCCGGTTGTTCAGATCCCATGAAAGCATATTTGCAACACCGACCTTGATATCCATCGGATATACCACCTTTGTCACCATAGCAACCGGTTCGCTTACAAGCTCCTCATTCACTTCTATGTGTCCATTGTCCATATCCACAGCTTTGATGGTGTATAACCCATCATTGTAGCGTGATTCTGACACCTGTACAGTGTCGCCAGCCTTGAACAGTTCTGATGCATACTGAAAGCCTGTCGCAGCGTCCACAGGAGCCACAAACCGCCTGTTCCGATCCTGGAAGTTGTTGTTTGTATACTTTCGGATCAGGAGCTCAAGTGCCTGAAGCTTAGCCTCAAGCACCGGAGCTTTCTCCTTGGTGTCTACGTACTTCTTAAGTTCATCGACAGTCATGATCATATGACCACCGCCTTACTTCTTAAACTTAGCAAGTACAACCTTTGAAGCGTTGGTGAGTGCAGCACCATAATACTTAGACGCTGTGATATCATGTCTCTGCTTCTTCGGTAACCATTCGTGATCAACCTGAACATCTTTCTTGAGGAAAATTGTAAGAGCAGGAGCTTCCTCTTCTGTAAACTCAGTCTCATCCGAATCAGGCTGAAGCTTGATAATAGGACAGAGGTAATACTGTGAACCAGCTGCAAGGCTCTTAACCTTATCACCGATTACAAGCTTATCTTTGCATGTCGGCTGAACCGTGCTAAGATGCTTATTTGTATCTGATTCATCGGTTGAATCCGCTACTATAGTAATAGTTCCCTTCTCTGCGTCTTTCTCATAAGTCATGAGCTTGATCTTCTTTGACTTCTTAACCCAGCACGATCCAATCTTACCTATAGAGCCTGTCACAATAACGCTCTTGTCAAACTTGTCCGCTGACTTAAAGTTGTCATCCTTGAGAAGCGTTCCCTCCTGTTTAGGGTTTATGAACATAACCTTCTCTATTCCATCCTCTTCATCCTCGAACTTTGTGTTAGCATCAACAATGCCATCATATCCGATTACTGCAAGAGTATCTGGTGTATATGCATTCTCTGATGTGTATGCAGCATCAAGCAGATCATTATCCAACTTGCCTACAATAGACTTTGAAAGCTGAGTCTCAGCCTGTCCAACAGGGTTCCCTAAACCACTATTGATTGCTGTCTGATATATTGATACGCTCTTAGCTGCACACTTAATAGTGAATGTCTTCTTTGTTGCTGTGAGCTTAGATGCCTCAATTTCATCCCCTGATTCCGGATCAAAATCCTCAGCATCGCCGATATAATTCCATGATGGAACTGTCTTTGTATCTCCTGGTACACCCTCAAGGGATGTATCAACATGGGCATACTTTAAAAGCTTGGCCTGTGCCTCTACCTTTGCGTCGATCATATCACCCATTACTTCTGGGTTAATGACATCACTTACCTTTGTAATTGCCATATTCTTTCACCTTTTCCTTTCTACCTTACTTTGTTCCATGCATAGCAGCTTCATATATCTCAGGTGTTTCCTGGGCAATCTTAGCACGCTCTGCATATGTTTTCTTCAATATGTCTTCTCTCGTCAGTCCTGTATCTTTATTTGTAGGATCTGGCAGCTTATTCTCTATGATGTTCCTCTTGCCATCATCTGAGCCGGATGAAGCTGTAAACTGTGTTGGAAACTGTGTTTTTAAGTCTGTGAGCATGTTGTCCCAGCCTTTGATATGGCCTTCATCATCAAGCTTCAGTTCCTCATTCTTCTCCTTGAGGGCTGTCTTGATCTTATAGGTCATATAATCAGTATCAACCGCATGAGCCTCAAGCAATGCTACCTTGATAGCCGAATTGACCTTAGTCTCCTCAAGCTCTTTCTGAAGCCGTGCATTCTCAGTCTCGTAAGTTGATATCTTCTGCTGCATGCCCTCGTCACCCTTGGAAGCTTTCTTGAGCTCCTCAATGAGCTTATTTGCATTGCCAATCTCCGTGTCTTTGCCGGTGATCAGTCCGTTGAGCTTCTCAAGTTCTGAATCATACTTTTCCTTACTGACGTACTTGCCCTCGGACAGATCTGTGTATCTTACATGCTTGAGCTTATCTGTCTCTGTGCTGTTCTTCTCGTCAATCTTTGCCTGTACCTGCTTATACAGGTCATCTCCTAACAGTTCCTTTAATTCCATTGTTCCATCCTTCCTGGCTTTAAACGTAGCCACACATGGCAGTTATCACTCTTGCCGGAGTTATTCTTTATCGGTCACAGTTTTATTGCCTTAAGCCGATTTTGGGCATAAAAAATGACCATGTTTTTATCATGGTCTGAATTAACTGCTATTCTGTTCTTATTCCTCTGTATAACACATATTTGTCAACTTATGGTATACATCCTCATACAGTTCCTGCCTATCGCCATTGTAGGTATATTCAGCATATATCCCATCACCACTGATATTTGTTGACGCAAGGCATTTATAATTCTGTAATGTCTTGCATGACCAGACGATATATATGTCGCCCTCATCTATCTGTATATCTGGGTGATTCTTACGATACCATTCAGTCAACTTCTTGCGACATACATTCTCAAAGTGTTTCATTCCTGTTACTATCATTCTCTTATCCTCCTGTTTTTTTGCATCAAAAAAGCACCCTGCTACTGCGGAGTGCTTAATCATCATTCTTCTGTTTCCATAATGGAACATATGTCCCATTCCAAAAATTCTTTATATTTCTATAATAATAATCTCTCTCTTTTTCATATTCTTCGATACTCATGCCATCTCTCCAGTATGGTACTTCTCGTAACGAAGCATTTGACCAGTCCTTATTTTCGCCCATCTAGTGTTATTATTCCTCCATAAAACTCTTCTAATATTAACTGAGTAAGCAGTTTTTCTCTCTTTCGCATTCTTTCTGCTGGAGTTATATCACCATTTCTTGCTTCCATATTCAAGGATTCCAACTGTTTTCTAAAGTAAATATCAGGGTAGTACCCTTCAGGTGCCATCTTCTTTCTTATAGCAATATATTTTACTCCATCATTCCTAACTGCAATTTGAATAGGGATATTTTTACAAGTTATAGGTGTCTCCAAGTCTGTTAGTGAAAATGAATTATCCGTATTATGATTATGCACAAAAGCAAATGATGAATCTGGATGTTGTTTAATATACTTCCATACTCTGTATCCCACTGAATCAGGCATACCATCTGTTTCATAATATGGAGGTTCTATTCCATCTAAATCAATCAAATGCATGTGTTCATTCCCATCTTTATTTCCTAATTTTGCTACATTTTCAGCAGCATTGGAAAGACTTTCATTTACACTATCTGATAAGGTTTCTATTTTTATAGAATAGTCATTTTTCTCATCATAAAATACTTTTTTTCCTGAGTTCGCTCTTGCACCTATTTTAACACTTTCAACATAATTATCAATATCTTCCTGGGTTATTCCCAAATACTTTCTCTGGTACTCCTCAAACTCTTTTGTCTTGTCAAGATCAAAGTATGCTGCCCTGTCCTTTAGAGTCTGAAGCTCATCATCATCCAGCGCCCACCTTGCTCTCTGTAATAAGCAACAACGACAGTTGCAGTCCTCAGAGGCAAGACCAAACATCCCAGGGGCTTCAACCTTGAGGTTTGCCACCTCAAAAGGCTCATCCACTTCCCGGATTTGTCCATCAAGCATCTGATGATGTTCTCTCGTAGCTCCGTCAAGGGTGGCATCCCACTGCTTCACTATGTCCGCTCCTTTGCTCTTCGCTACGTGCTGAGCGTCCAGTGCTGACTGTACCTGTATGCGATGCCCTTCAGTCCTTGCGATACGGATAGAGTTGTTATAAGCCCTCTGGAACGGAGTGTTTGCCATGTGCCGTGAAAGCTTACCAGCTACTTCATTCCATGTTGATCCATTGGCTATACCTCTTGATACCTCTGCCCTGACCGCTTTTTTGAGGTATGTCACATCCTCGCCCATCTTGTCATATAGCGACTTACTGAGCTTGCTGTCCGTCTGAATAGCTCTCACAACTGCCGCCTGATCTATCGGCATGATGATGGGGATTCCTGTCTGCTGCAGGTCATACATGACACCTGTGTAACCGTCTCTATAGCACTTAGTCAGGTAGTCAGACACAGTTGCATATGAGTTAGACTGCAAGTTGCTCAAAATGCCCTCAAGCTGTGCTTTCAGAGCTTCTTGATACTGCTTCTGATAGATGATGCTCTGCAGATTCTCCATATCGGTTCGTTCTGAGAGCTCCCTTATCTTTTGTTCACAATCCCTCAAGGCTTTCTGATATACTTGCTTGAGTTCCTTGATAGTCTGCTTCTCTCTATTTAGTTGTGCCTGTGTTACCTGCTTTTGTGCTTTGTTCACTTAATCACTCCAAACCAATCGTCATCGTGAACGTATGCTTTTCTCCTGGCTGTAATACTACCGGCTCTGGGAGTACATCACGTGCAATCAATATGCTAAATCCTGATAACCCTAATACTAATCCCTGTTCTTTAATTGTAAGCCCGCTTTCACCTGCCTGAATAACACGACTGTATATCACTGCCTCCTTGCCATACTCACCTGATAAGGTCTTGGTCGATGATAGCACCGTGTAATCAGTGGTCAATTCCGCTAACTTATAATCTTCTGGGCTTTCCGGGGTGTCGCCAGTTCCAAGCAATAGTCTGTTTGTCTGATCTGAGAATGTATAATCCTTACCGCCATCAGCTTTATATTTCCAATAATTGGTAGCCTCATATGCGCTTTTACTTTGATAATTTCCTGATGTCAAACGATAAGGAGATCCTCCATCAAATAAAGCTCTTACACCTGTCATAAAGTTATATGTTATCATCTAATTCCTCCTCACTCTGTATATGGTGCGTGCGTGGCTATTGTCTTTATATCACCACAATTTGATGTTGTTGTTGATGTTCCAATAACCTGTGTCAAACTGATACCTGTTTGTATCTCTTTGGCATTATTGATAATTACATCGAAGTTGTCTGTACTTGCGGTCTCAACTCCCTTATCAGTGATGACCGCCGCAAGCTTCTCTTTGACATCACTGCCATGTTTTTTTACTTCATCAAGCTCCTTGTAAAGCTGTCCTGCAAGATCTGTCATATACCGCTCTTCAATCTCACTCTCAACCGCCTCACAACCATCAAAGACTTTCATTCTTGTGAGCTTGGTGTTGATCTCGTTTAGTATATTGCCGTCAACATCCAGCTTTTTGAAGCATATAGTAAAGCCGACAGTTCCTGGCATTGCACATACAGTAGCACCGACAAGCCAGTCAAATGTAAGCGATACTGGAGCATCACTTGCGTCCATGGATACTATAACCTTGTCAACTATGTACCTGTCTTTCTGTTCTTCCGCATTAACATAATTTATCGATATCTGATAATCTGTGAGATCTATTCCCTTATATCTTGCCGGCGCTTCAAAAGTCAGTCGGTTTACATCTTTATCATGATATACACCAATGACCTCACCAGCCGGCACCAGCACCGCTCTAGTATCAAGATCTATCTTGTATACTTTATTACTTTCCATCTGTTACACCTCCGTTCCGTCATCTGTATTGATGTTATCAAGCACCTTCTGAGTCTCTTTCGTGTTCTCCTCCTCATTCTTAGGCAGCTTGTCCTTGATCTCCTCATAATCAATATCAAGCCAATCACAGATAGCTTTGATAATCGTCTCATCATTAAGTATGCTTGCAACATTAAGTATTGTATTGATCTCTGTCTGCCTTACCTGAGCCTCTGTAAGCTCTATCTGTGCATTTTCCTGAGCGTTGCTCATTATCTCGTGAGCAAACTCAAAATAAACATCCTCAGCCTTGTATGCCTTATTCTCAGCCTTGTTGATCTCATCAATGACAATCTCTACTATCTTCCTTAAGAACTTCCTGAGAGCTTTCTCTATCTTTTTTGCCTTAAGGTCAAGCAATGAGTAGGCCGCCTTAATGGCTATATTCGTAGTGGCTGATGTGTCCTTGAGTCCGGCGGTATTCAGCCCCATGCCGAACCTGTATATATTCTTTTCATCAAGCTCCAGTTTTGCCTGTCGTGCCTGATATGGTACATCAACAGTCTTGACATCTACGTCACCATCCTCACCTATACCTATGATCTTCTTTGTTTTGAGGTTTGTCTGAAGCTCATTCAGGTTGTCTCCCTGAAAGCCTTTGATAGCATATAGTGGGGAATCAAAGTCTATGAGGTTGTTTGACAGGCTTGAGGCCATCAGGTCATAGTCATCTATGAGTGGCTTTACAGGCTTAAGGCTTGAGAACTGCTTCTTGTTATTGTCCAACCGAAAGAATGGTATATAACCAAATCCATCGAAGTATGTGGCTTTATCTCCATTATTCTTTGTATAGAGTACATGAGGCTTAGGATTGATTGGCTCAGTGTCATCCAGTACCACCGTCCCATTATCAACCTGGACATAATAATATGTCTGCTTATCATCCCAGACCTGTATTCTCTCAATAGTCTTGTGCCCTTTGTCTATCCTGTCCGTATAGTGGTAAATCGTGTATGCACAGCCATCATCTGTGTCCTTAGCTCTTACCTCAATAACTCCGATACTGTCAGCATTGGCAAATGACATCATATCCTTGGCATTCTTGTATGCGTACATATACGCAAAGCCTTTGACCTGCATATCTGTGATCGCGTCAGAAAGCTCAGACATGAACTCATCATTGTTGTTGAAATACTTGTCCATGTGTTTCTGCAGCTCAGGGTCGTTGGACTTTACAATGCCATCCCCTGATAGGATATACTGAGTGCACTGGTCAACCAGCTCTGTGAAGAATGGATGTGGTATCTTCACGTTGCTTCTGGTCTTGTCCTCTACCAGTTCGCCGTCCGCATTGTAATAGAACAATCTATACTTCTTTATGTCATGATCGCCGTCATAGTATCTTTCGCCTGTCCGGGCAAACTGCTTTTTTTCTGACGTACGGTCATTGTCTATCAAATATTTAATCTCGTCAGGGGTTAGCATTCTTTCACCTCTCTATACCAGCCATGTTCCCTTAGGCTTATCATTCTCATATACACCAGTCAGAGCATCCGGAGCATCATCATGAGCATTCTTACCCTCTTTCTGATACTTCCTTATTGCTTTCGCAAAATCTGGCCATCTGTCTTCCCAATTCACAGGGAAGAGAACGTTCTGCATTACTCCTGTGCTGTTTGACAGGATCCTTGATATCTTATTCTTCGACTGAAAGAACCACTGTATCTTAGTATGGGTATTTCCCAGAGCTTTTAGTTCTCTTATAACGTTTCTGCTGAATCCTCGACCGCCATTATTGCTCTCTATTAAAGCATTACCAACATTATTGTTTGTCAGCATCTGAGCTGTTGCCGGCTCAGTAACTTCCATTGATTCCTTTGTGTATAAAACATCAAGTATGTAGTATGTACTCTCATACATGCCATAACAAATAGAACACAGGTAATCGCCACCTGTGTCCGCTGTATCTGTATAATTCAATATATATTTGAATAGGTTATTGCCTTTGCTATCCCTCGGAATATCCGTATATGTCTTGATGTGACTGTATAGTCTGCCTTTGACATCTATAGGCTCCTGCTGGTAATTTGCAAGGACTATATCCTTGTTCATATTCTTGGTCTTTATCTTGTAATCCTTATATGACAGGATAGCCTCACAGAGCATTGTCCCATCGTCTTGTACTGCCTTGTAATTGATATGTACTACATCGTCATAGTTTGCAAGTACATATCCGGCTAAATCCTTTGTTGACCATCTTGTCATTATTATGATGATCTTGAAATCATTTTCAGTTCTGGACAGCATTGTATTGTTAAACCAGTCAATCTGCTTCTGCAATACTGATTCATTGTAGGCTTCCTCACTGTTCTTGATAAGATCATCTATTATCATAATATTACAACCAAATCCGGTTGCTGTTCCTGTTGGAGATGTTGCAAGGTAATTAGCCTGATGGCTACCCTCAAGGCTCCATTTCTGTGCTGCAGCCTCTCCGTATTTTATTTTTGTACCAGGGAAGATATCTCCATATGTCAGAATACCCTCTGTAGGCTTTTCCGCAATAACATCCCTGACGGCCTTTGCAAAGGTTCCTGACAGGGTCTCATTATATGAGCCTGTCATAACCTTTTTATCTATACCATATTTACCGAATAGCCATTGAACAAACTTAGTAGCTGTTCGTGACTTTCCATGTCGTGGCGGCATATTTACAACCATTATCTGTTGTTCTGCATCTTCCACGAACCACTGTAGCTTATCTGCAAGATCATGCAGAAAGCCTCTGTCGTTACTATAGAAATCAGGAGAAGTCAGCTTGCAATACTGCCAGAACTCTCTCCTTGATAGCTCTATCTTTAGCTGTTGCTGTAATAAAGGGTCATGTCTATCAAGCGTCATCAATAAGTTTCTTCAATTCTTCGGTTGTAAGCCCCTCAAATGCATTTGGTGTGGTATTCTTCACTTCCACCTTTTCTGTGAACATACCCAAATGCTTACCCAGGAGCTCTAATGCCTGTATCTTGCTGTAAGGCTTTATTTCAAAGCCGTCTCGACCCTTTTTTATAACTGCAATAGCTTTTTTCTGATCCTCTGTCAGTTCATCCGTCAGGATAGGCTCTACTGTCCTGTATTTCACCTGATTGCCGTCCTCGTCAAGTACCGGGACCATGTTTCCATCAACTTCTACCATAGCATCCTTTTCAACTACTCTTGCATAGTCAGATGCCTTTGCAAATGCGATAAGTGCAAGCTCATGTAATACGCTATCCTGAGTTATTTCTGTGCGCTTTTCACGCTCTTTCTGACGTTCCTGAATATATGTTTTGACGTTAGCATTTGTTAGCAATCTACTTGCATTAACTCTTGCGGTCTCATCCTTTTTCACAGATGGATAAGCAACCTTATAAGCTCGTGTGCCATTAAGGTCAACCAGCCATTCATCTGCAAATCTTTTTTGCTTTTCTGTTATCGCTCCCAAATGTCACACCTTCTTTCTGCTACTTTCTCACTCTCTTCGGGATCACAATCTTGTACAGCGGTTTACATACATTCTTTACCTCTCCACCCAACTTTATAGTTGGCTGAAATTTATATATCTTAGTGCACTTAACCATCACCTTTATAATGGCTATCGGCAATGCCAATCTACCAAGTACAGGATGTATGTATTCAAAACTGTATTCAGGTCTCACGACCTCAAACCTTTTAATCTTACTCATATCTCACACCTCAAACAAAATAGCCCAGTGGGGAGAGATCAGCGTTCACTTTTCACAAGGGGAGGTTTACAACCACTGGGCATAAGAAAAGGGACACAACCGATTATGGCGAACGGTCATGTCCCTTATGAATCATATATTTTTATTGTTCTATGATAGCATATATAAATGTAAGATTGTGTAATGCTATATACAAAAGCACAACATTTTACATTTTTCATGGGCTATACTTATAGATTTAGTATTTTTTTCGAGAACTCTTCAAGAGCCCATCCATGCATACTTCTTATATATTCGTATGTATAGTTCATTTCATCAGCAATCGTTTTAAGTCGCTTGTACTCAACATATCTTTTGTACAATATGTTCATATACTTTGTATTGCCGAGGCTCTGTATTTGAGTAATTATTTCATTCTTAAGCTTGGTGTATCTTCTGATATCTTTTTTTATTTCACGCTCAAGATCAACGTATCTGCCAACTTTATTCCCCATTAAATCTTGTGAAACACTTGTTTGTACTTTTTCACTTGAGTAATCAAACGCTCCTGTACTTAGGGCCATTTCCTTAAGCTCATCGTATTCTTGCTGTTTCTGTCTGATCTTCACATCAAGAAGCTCTACCTGTTTCAAATACTCTTTCGCTTTCACCGCCTCACCTCCTACTTATTCTCCCGGATGGTGAAATCCAAGCCTTTTCTTTGTATCTTTGTTCGGGAATGGACAATCATCATTATCTCGTTGGAACAAAATAATGTCACCTTCCCATATCAGCTTGCCGTTCTTGTCTTTCAAGCCTGTGCATTGACAGATGGTATCTGGTCTTACTTCATACGCAAATGGCGAACCTGCTTTATTGCTGATATACCATTTATCATTTTTGCAATGCAAAAATCCTGCAACCCACTCTCCATTACAAATTTTCGCCTTGAATAGGCATCTATCTTTCATCTACTCCACCTCTTTCGCATCGTTCAAACTCAATAACCCACACCCACGGATTCGCACTCCAACCGTAGTAATCAAGGTCGGATTTCTTGATGGTGGAGTTCCAAAGGTTTGAAAAAGCATATCTTTTTTCTTCACCATTAAGTACATATGGATCTTCTACCTCTACACCCTCTTTGCAAATCTGCTCCGATGTAATCTCCTGCAACCGCTCCACCCTCACATCCGTAACCTTAAGCCAGATACGTGCGGCTTCTTTCGGCATATGGATGGACGGGTGCCATTTCATCTCAATTTCTTTTCCACCCCGGTAAAACTTCTCTGTATCGGAGTAGTCCGCACGGTAGATATACCGTTCTAATCCTTTGCGCCATGTTTCCCGGACATACAGGATATCATCTGTGTGATATGGTGGATTCCACCTTCTTTTTAGTTCTTCATCCGTGATATCCTCTGGAAGTTTGTATTCATCTCCCCAGTTTTCATATGCTGTTTTACTTGGATATCCCCAGGTACCGCAATCACCCCCTGCGAATGTATAGCATATTCTGCCTTGCGGCTGTGGGTTCACAATTCTTCTGGTACAACTCTTTCTCCTGTCCAAAATTACCCGAACCATCTCGGTATTGAATAAAATCGGTTTAATCGCCATCTATTCCACCTGCCTTTACAATCTCGATTGATAAATTCATTGCTTTTTCTTTTGCTATGAATCGTTTAACAAGTTCATCATTAGTAGCTGTCATAAGCTGTGCAGTTGAATAGCCATCCCTCGCCGTTTCCAGATGTTCCACAACCTTGTCCACATCATAGACTGTTGGCTGCTCCTCAATAAATTTTTCAGTCTCAATTCTCATCGACTTCTCTGACTTACGTTTCTCTAGTCCTTGTTTCTCAAGTGTCTTTATCGCCATATCAAATGCCTTTCCGGTATCATTCACATAGGCATAATGTGAATATCTATAATCTGTTGTTTCCTTTAATTTGGCTATTGCTTCTCTCTCTTCCATATTCCCACACTCCTATCTTCTCAGCCTTGCCACGGCTGCATTCCATTCGTTTATAAAATTCAGTACCCACGTAGCCGGATATGTGCATGCTCCAAGCTGTTTTGATGTTTCAAATGCTCTTGCCCAGTTTGGATCCTGTTTTGTCACCTCTGATACCTTTGCCATCCTTACACCTCCACTTCATCATCTGCCGGAAACCGGAACACCTTCGGTGGTGTGAAACAGAATGCCTGCTGATAGCCACTACCCTGTAGGATTCCTGGACCGCCGTTACAAGATATGTAACTTCCGTACATCTTCGTCATATCTTCCAGTACCTTTTCTGCCTTTTTCCTAGAACTATATTCAGCCATAATTACACATTCTCCTGAATCGTCATTCCAACTGTATATTATTCTTGTTCCTTCACTCGTATAATCCATAGTGATAGTTCCATTTTCATACTCAATATCTATATAACCCCAGCCTTTCTGGCTAATTAACCTCATTACTCCTCAACCTTCCTTTCCGCCTCAAGCCATCTGCGGGTACACTCACAACAATGCCCTGTGCATTTATTGCCATCAAACCCTATCTCATTCGGACACATGATTATCTGCGCAAGATCAGCATCACTGAGCGATTGGATGTAGTCACCGTTGGTCATCGGCTCAAAGTTATCTGTCGCATTCTTGGTGCAATGAGTGCATGGATCCTGCGACTCATCTCTGTCATGATACTTGCATCTCTTACAAGTCAGTTCTCTCTCTGGTACTATCTCCATCGTATCTCTCCCTTCCTGATCATCTCTCTAATGTTTATGTTGCTGAAGCTCTCATGGTAGCCCTGTTCGCTCTGCATCAGTACATGGTGCTCATATACCTTGATGATTGTCCAGCGCTTCCAAACTCTCACCGGGACATTCTCCTCTTTTCCGTTCTTTGTGAGGATCTTCACCACCCGCCCCGGTCGGCAGATGGTGTTGTATATTGCGTCTATTTCAAAATCCGTCATGCTCATTCTCCTTTTACTCGGTCAGGAACTTATTGATGAAATACTGCTGTCCTTTGCCTGTTACCTTTGTTGTTCTAGTCTCCCTGACAGATCCATCAGAATTAACAACAGTGCTGATTTTCACCTCGAATAATCCCATGTCCATGCTTCTCTGAGTTGGTGCGTTTCTATCCGTTCTTTTATTGCCCCTGATCAAATATCCATTTTCTCTCAGCCACTCATACAGTCTGTTCTGTCCAATATTGACACCATTCTGTTTCAATATCTTGGCAAGTTCTCCGACCAATATCGATGTATGGCTTGCAGCTACTGCATCAGCAAATATAGCCTTAGGTTTCATGGTCTCAATCTGCTTGTCTCTCTCCTGTATCTTGTTCTGAGCCACCTGCAAGGCTCTGGCCATTAATTCATCATCCGTCATAGTCTCCTGCCCGGCTATGTAGCCGCCGTTCTTACGGATGGATGGAAGCACCTCGCTTGTCACCCACTTCTTAAACTTCTTTGCATTTGGCTGCTTGCTTGAAAGTATGAGGGAGTATAATCCACTTTCGTTGATTAACACTGGTATCTGTTTTCTTCCGATGGAGTCACGAATCGTTACCCCATCCATTTTGTCTTCCTCATCGACATGATCAATCACTGCTTTTCGTGGATTACTGTACCCCAGTATCTCAGCCACATCCTTTCCGACAAACCAAGGCTCACCATCTTTTACTACTGTTCTTATCTCTCCAAATTCTTTATTTTCATATATCTTTAAATCGTTCACTAAAAGCCTCCTCTATACAAAACATAACTGTCCATTCTCTTCTTCACCTATCCTCATGTTTGGCATCCTCTTCCTTACACAAAGCTCCGGAAGATTCGACCTCACCATCGCCGCCGGTATAGGTGGACAAACTGCATTTCCACATCTCTTAACCTGTTCACTTCTTGAATATGTCTTACCTGTGTTGTCATGATCTATGATGTAATCATCCGGAAACCCTTGGCATCCATATAACTCCTTTGGCTCAAGCATTCTGAGACCAATGTCCACTATCTGATACTCAACACCTTGGATTGTTACAAGCCCGAACCGATCTCTTGATGTCACTGTATCAAGCGGCTGTTCTATATCCTGTCCTGTACCCTCACCATAGTATTTAATCAGAAATGCTCTGACCTCTCCAAAATGTCCGGCTGATGTCGTCACTGTATGCAGTGGCTCTCTCTCATCCTGCCCTATCCCTGTCTTGTAAAACTTGCTGAGGAACGAAGTCACAAGGCCATATCTGTTTGAGCTGTCTACTGTCATGATCGGATTCTCTATACCTTGACCTCTTACCTCATCTGAATTGGTCTCCGAATGGTATTGAATAAGAGTAGCTGCGACCAGCCGGTTATGATCCACTGTCGTTATCGTATCAATTGGGTCTTCGGCTTTACTCCCACCACCTTGATAATTTCCGCCATACGTTTTATCTATAATTGGGGCAAGTCTCGGTTCTACAACTCCATATCTGTGCTTGCCTGTGATTGTCGGCATTGGATCTCTTATGTCCTGTGGCTTTCTCTCACCGCCGTGATTGCACTGAATTATAAACGGCTCTGGATTATCCAGAACGAACTTCTTCAGCCCTCTTGCAATCCTCTGCATAGTCTTTGGCGCAAGTGGCCTCACCGCCCGAATGCCGTACTTCTCCTTGATCTCCTCTGATGTATCAAAGATGCTCGGACATGGTAGGCTGAAATCAAGCTGTGTATATGCTCCAACATAAGGCTTGAGCAGTCCCGCCTTGACCTCTTCACTGTCTGCCGGTGCATGTGTAGGCTTTGGCCACATTATAGGTACACCATCACACCTTGCGATCATGAAAAACCTTTTTCTCCTGGTCGGTGCTCCGTAGTCTGCCGCCACAAGCTCTCTGAACTGTACCTCGTAACCCAGTTCGTTAAGTTGCTTTACAAATTGCCTGAATGTATCTCCCTGCTTTGCCCTTATTGGATGATGTCCTCTGTTGAGCGGTCCCCATGTCTTGAACTCTTCGACATTCTCAAGCATAATCACTCTCGGTCTCACAAGTGCCGCCCATCTGCAGGCCACCCACGCAAGGCCTCTGATGTTCTTATCCTTTGGTTTCCCACCCTTGGCCTTGCTGAAATGCTTGCAGTCCGGAGAGAACCAGGCAAGAGCTACCGGGTGACCCTCACAGGCCTTCACAGGATCAACCGCCCACACATTCTCACAATAGTGCTTTGTGTTTGGATGGTTGACCTTATGCATCCTTATGGCTTCCGGGTCATGGTTGATAGCTATATCAACACTGTATCCTGTTGCCATCTCAATTCCTGTTGATGCTCCACCGCCTCCGGCAAAGTTATCAACGATAAGCTCTCCGTTTATCACTCGTCGCCCACCTCCAGGAAGTCAAACAACGTCGGTGAGTCAACCTCATTCTCCTCAGACTGCAGATAACCAACACCATCTCTGAAGTAATCCGGATTGAGCTCACATCCAGTGGAGGGAGCACATAGCCATCATCGGAATAATCAGGGTTGATGTCTGAAGGTTTTGTGATGAAGAGTGCCCAGCTACTCACCCACAACCAGAACTCATCTTCCATGTTCGGGTACAGTGTCAGGTTATTTGCCTTTGTTGAATCCCTCTGGAAGAATCTTGTAAGTGCCTGTCCTGTGTCCATGACTTCCAGGTACCCAGCATAATGAATCAGCTCCTTGTACTTATTCGGCGATGGTGTCGCCGTAGCTACGAGCTTATACGGAACGTTCTTGAATTTATCCAAGAATGTCTGATATGTCTTACTTCCAAAGCTCCGGAGAACGCTTGCTTCATCCAGTGACGTTGCAGCGAAGTACGATGGATCTATATCACAATCTCTCACTCGCTCATAGTTTGTCAGCACGATCTGACTGTCACACGCCTTGACCTCATCCATCGTCCGGCAATATTCAGGCTTCTCATAGCCCAGGAGCTCCACAGCATCCCTTGTAAACTCCTGCTTAACTCCAAGCGGTAGTACAATCAACGCTCTACCGCCGGTATGTTCTGCTGCAAGGTGGCAAAACTCTATCTCCTGTGCAGTCTTGCCAAGTCCGAACGACTCAAACAAGGCTCTACGTCCACCCTTCAGCGCCCATGCCACCGCATCACCCTGATGTGGCTTTAGGGCTTTATTTATGCGGCTCTTATCAACCTCGAAACCGCTGTCAGTAGCAAGCTCTATCTTGCTATCTAAAAACTCTCTATATGTCATTCACTTCTCAGGAACCCGCTATAGCATTACCCCGGCCGGAGGTTCGGCTCCTTTCGTGTGTTAATTATTTATTGTTCAGCTCATCGGCAAGCATCTGTTCTAGTTTGTCAAGCTGCTCTGAATGATCTGTCTGCTTAAAGTTTGCAAATCCATTTGGATTCACGTTCCGTGGCTGCCCTCGGCTCTTACCGTCATCCTTAAGCGCATATAGGCCTGTCCATCCCTGCATTATCGACTGATTGAGAATCTGTACCTGTTCATGCTTATCGTGAGATAACGACTCCAGCTTGTTCATCATCAGCGTTATAGCTCTGTCACTCATAGGCTTCTTGATGCCCTTCCGGAACTTGATGAACTCTACTATGGCATCATTAAGCTCCGGATCATCGCTATACTTGACCGGCTCAGACTTCTTGCGTGGCTTACCCGCCTCTGCATGTGCGCACGCACGTGCCTTAGTAGGAGTATGTATATACTCCTCATTATCACTATCATTATCATATTCATTATCATTATCGGCTTTTTTGGGTTCGGTTGGGTTTTCCTCGGTTTCAGAAATAACCGTTCGGTTTTCAGAAAAACCATTCGGTTTATTTGGGTTTTCCTCGGTTTCAGAATTATCCGTTTCCTTTGTAGGTCTGCCGCCCTTCTTGCCGTTTGATCTGTTGCGCTCACATTTTTCCTCATACTTGGAGTTGTCCTTGTCCATGCGTGCCTTGATAAAAGAAAAACACATGGCAAGTGCACTACCTTTTGGAAGATTCGGAACTTCGCCTGTCTCCTGGTAGTCCATCAGAGCAAACATTAACTCACCGACCTGCTCCGGTGGCAGCATCGACAAATGCTCTCTATATTCGGTATAAAAGACAAAGCTCCCTTTATTTCCCATGTGACTCACACCTCCTTGATCTTTATTCCATACTTATAAAGCATCAACTTGCGCTTTATGATGTATTCCTTTGTTCTCATGCCCTTCGCATCTTCAACAACCATGCAGTTGTTTTCTAAGTCCCAATAAACAAAATCAGCCACATATGAGCATTTACACTCCAGGAGCTTTCCCGGTTTGAATCTGCCCTTTTTGGGTCCTTTTTCGTATATCTCATTCGTGTGTTCTCTCTGAGCCGGTATAAGCTCAAATTCACGCTGAAGTTGCAAGCCTGTTATCTTGCCAGCTTTCTCAAGCGTTTTCAACTCTGTATACCTCTGAGCCTCTTTCTTGCTGTCAAATGATATACCGTCCACAACCGCCTTCCTGTTGCCGTATTTGGCTCTTGACCTATTCCAAGCCATCAATACTCCTTTCCCCCTGTCGCCCTCAAATAAGAGCAACAGGGATATATGCTAAGACATTACGTTACTGTGCTTGTGATGTATTAAATGTAATGTCAATGTAACCTACTTGAAATTACCGAACAGTGCCGCCTCGGCAGCGTTCATCTCTGGCTGTGGATTTTCTGCCGGTGTCGGCTGTGGATCCTGAACACTGTTCTGTGTATTCTGAGCATTATTCTGAGTATCCTGTGGCTCTGCCTGTGGAACCTGTGCTTCTGGTTCATTCACCTCTGTTGCTGTGGCTTCCACATACTCATCATTCTCAACGTATGTAGGATGTCCTTCTGCGTCCAAGGTTGCCATGTCGCCCTCAAATGCCTTCTGGAGTTCTATGGTCATTACTCCCCACTTGCTGATCAGCTGTCGGAGCATTGTCTTGTAAGCCATGCCATCAAAATTCTTGTACCAGAACGATGAATACATCCACGAATCACGAGGATCATAGTTACCGGCTTCATAGTCAGCAAATGATACTCTCTGCTTCTCTCCGTACTTTGTCTTGACCTTTCCAGCGTCCTTGTAGAATGCCGGTGAATACTTGTCCGCATGAGCAAGCATCTGAGCCTTACTCCAATACATTGTCTTTCTGAATCCGTTCACAAGCTCAAACATTGCATAGTAGCCGATTGTCTCAGCCTCTTCACGCTTGTCCCAGTCATCAACCATGAGATTAACCTTGATATCCTCGTTCAAAGGATCGAAATACTCAAGCTCTCCTTCCTTGATAGCGACAACATTCAACCTCTTATACTGACCGGATCGGATCGCAAGCTGGATATATCCCTTGTATCCCATCTGGAACTGTGCCTCTTTGGTACCTGCCTTGGTATTATTGAACGGGACCATGTAATAATGTCCGAGCTGTGGAGATGGTGAAAGCTGTAAGCTCTCACCAAGAAGTGCAGCTGAAAGAATCGACTGATTCGTGCACTCCTGAAGTGTAGGGTTGGTGTTATAGGCTGATACGATAGCAGATATGAACCTCTGTCCGTTCTTACCACCAACCACCTTGTTAATCTGATTCTTGATTGCATCCTGTGTAAGGTATGCTGTAATTCCAAGATTCTGCTGTGCTTTGTTTCTTGCTACTAAACTGTTATTTACTGCCATTATTTTCTACCTCCTATGTAAACTACGTGATCTTAATCACAGAACGACCAACTACAGTGTGGACATCCTGTTATAAGGTTTGTTCCTGCCGCCTCTACCGATATTCCTCTTTCTATCGATGTTCCATTTCTTTTTATCTTTTCATATATGTTCTTATTGCAATTCGGACACACGCCGCTATCTGGCGCAAAAAGAGGATACTTGTTCTTCTTGCAATATCTTTCCTGTGCCTCTATTGCCTCACTTATGTTGTAATGTTCCATCTGCCTATCCTCCTAATACAATCCGAATGCCTTACGCAGTGCCTGCTCCAAGATGGAGCTCATATCCTGTGTATCCTTGTTGCAATTCGCTTTGGACAATATGTCAAGCACATCATTTATAAGTGCCTTCATAATCTTGTCAAGATCTCCATCAGCTTTTGAGGTCTCAACAGCTCTGTTTATCAACTGTTCTACAACTGGCTCTCCATACTCTTTGACAAGTGGTTCTCTTATTGCCTTCACTACAAGTGCCAGCTCCGATATAAGCATCGTTGCTGATCCCTTTATTGATACTAATCCATTTTCCGCCTTAATCATCTTGTATACCTCCTACTTAATCGCTCTGAACGCTATATTTCTGCTCTGGAAGAACTCTCTCAGAGCCGTTGCATCTTCTGTTGTAAGTTCTACTTCAAACTTAACTACCATCTTCTGTGGCTCCGGCTGCACATCCTCTGGAGGTGTCACAGCCTGTGCCATTGCCGCTCTCTGCTCCTCAGCAGCTCTCTCCTGTGCCTTGCGTTCTTCTTCAGCCTTTCGTCTTGCCTCTTCTGCTGCTTTTCGTGCCTCTTCTGCAGCCTTTCTCCTTGCCTCTGCCTCAGCCTTTGCCTTTGCGATCTCTGACATTCTCTTAGCCTCAGAAATGGCCTTGTTAATGTCTAATGTCTCCTTAAATACCTCTGTAGCCTCAAAGCCAAACTCCGGGAGCTGACTGAGTGTAAGCACTCCATTGCCGATCTCATACATTCTTGACTTCATTTGATCTTCTATACTCTTCATTGATACCGATGCATTCAACCACTTAGGATCCCAGATCTTTTCCAACGTGACAAAGTTCTGGAAACCTATCTGAGAGAACAGATCTTCAATGGCTTTCTGCTTTTCAGCTTTGCGTTTCTCATCGTATGCCTTGACCTGTTCGTCTATCACCGCTATAGGCTTGTCTATGATACCTATGATCTCGTTGATCTGAGCCTTAAACACATTAAACGGCTGCATGTATTCTTTCTCTCTCCTGATGCGCTCATCATTGAGGGCTCTCTTCAGCTTGTTCAGATTGGCCTTGTCTGCCTTTGCATCCTTGATCTGATCATCTGTATAAACCAGGGTCTCATAAAAAGAAACTTTGGATGTAAGCTCAGCCTTAAGCTCTTCGTAGTTAAAATCAATCTTCTCCGGTATCGCTACCTCATTAACTCTTAATTCCATTTTTAACCTCCTAATTCAGCACCAGCTCCATCTGGTGACTCTCCTTGTTCTCACGTATCATCGACATGATACGCTGTGTCTGTCGCTGTCTCTCCTCTTCACAGTCGCAGTGTTCGCCCGGGTCTAAGTAAGCGCCACACTGTGGACATTCGTTGTAATACATTGCCATTTCCTTTCATATCTCCGGGAGTATCAGCGGCGGCTCTTTCTTCGCCTGTACGCTCTCCCAGAAACTTCTCTCAGCATCAATAAGATACTGAATGTCATCCTCTACCTCTGACCGCTCTATCTTGTAGTGCCTTGTCTGCAGATATACATCACCGTTAAACTCCGACTTGAGCTGTGCCTTGAGCACCACAAAGTCAAACTCTGTTACCATCAGGTAATGCAACACCTGTATGTAATAGTTATCCGGGATTCTGTGATCCCATTTCTCCTTTTGCCTTGACTGCAGAATGTTGGTAGTCTTGCACTCCCACACACCCTTACGACCATCCTGATCTATGAGCCAGCCATCAAGAGATGCATGCGCCCACGGGTACTTGTCATTTGTGAACATGTTGTTTTCCACATACCCAACTTGATACTCTGGATAATCCAACTTGAATAGCTCCCTCAGATGCTTCTCAGCCTCTGTGCCATACTTGACATAAGGCTTGTCTGATATGTCCTCAGGCTCTATGCCGTAGGCTTTCTCTTTAAATAGATCCACGTTGGTCTTGTAGGGGTTCATTCCCACAATAGCCGAGGCATCCGACCCGCCTATCTTGGTCCTTGCCCTGAGCCATTCTTCATGGCTGCCAAGGGCTTTCATACTTACCATGGCTGTTCACTTTCTCTCTGATCTTCAATCCTGTTCATCTGCTCCACTGTGTTAAGCAGTCCCAGCTCTGTGAATACTGTTCCAAGCAAATATGCTATGAGGCTGCCAACCGGGAGAGCCATAACCAAAGCCGTGTTAAATATGATGTTATATGCCATAATGATCAGTATTATCAGCATCGCCGCAAGGCACACTGCCTTGACAGCCTTTGTATCCATGTTTCTCCTCTTCATTGCTTTTCTTCCCCTTTTCTGCTATGATTTTCTTGAGTTATTTCTTATTTGCACCGGCGGAACTGCAATTCCAAAGGTGCTTTTTTCGTGTTACCTCATATCTGATGTCATCTCACCCCATCCAATAGCTTTTGCAACTTTTCCGGGGTCAAATGGTGGTACTCTGTAGCCCTTATCAAGCTCTTTCTTATATCTCAGATAGTCAACCAATGCTAAGTAGTTCACCCATGTCACACCAGCTCCATCCAAGATTGTGTATGGTCCATATCTACCATTCTGAACATATCTGTCTAGATCAGATATTCTGCGGCTTGCGGTGCTCTGAGATATGTTAAACATCTGCATCATCTGAGACTTACTAATGTAAGGTGATGCTTTTATGTAGCTAATGCCTGTCACCTGCAGGCTTGATGTTGCTCTGCTCATTGCTCTCATCTCCTTTCTCTCACTCCTCAGGCACTAAAGCGACTCCGAGAATCTTGTATTCAGTGTGTCTGTAGCACTCTCTGAACGATCTTCTTGCCTCTGCCTCGTTGAGTTCTGTGAAGCAATCACAAAACACCTTCTTGGTCTCCATATTCATTGCTGTTACTGCGTATGTCTGGTATGTTTCCATATGCCTCTCCTTTCTGCTGTCCATTTTAATTGGATTCAGATGGCAAAAAAATATAGTCTAACGGCATATCATACAGTCTTGACAATTCCTTAGCCTGTGAGATTTTAGGTTCTGATGTACCTTTTTCCCAACTAACAATAGTCTGCTTACCTACTGCCATATGTTTTGCTACTTCTTCCTGTGTCATTCCTGCATTTACTCTTGCTGCCGCTAAACTAATCTGGATCTTTTTCTGTGTTTTCAATTTTGCTCTCACTTCCTTTCTGTATCATGTTCACATTGTATATCCATTTTAATTGGATGTCAATACCAAAATTCATTTTAATTGAACTTTTTGTTGTCAATTATTCAATATTGTTGTATTATAATAATAAGTTTTAAAAGGGGGGTGCACCTTATGCCAGACGATAAACAAAAAGAAGTGTTTGCAAGAAATTTAAATAAATATTTAGAAAGAAGTGGAAAAACCCAAAAAGAGGTTGCTCAGGCAATTGGAGTTATTCCTACTACATTTAATACTTGGTGCTTGGCACAAGCTCTACCTAGAATGGGCAAGGTCCAACTTCTTGCTGACTATTTTGGTATAAACAAATCAGATCTTATCGAGGATAACTCGGATACTGAGTATTATTTAGACGCTGAGACCGCAAAGAAAGCACAAGAGATATTCGAGAACAAGCAGCTCTCTCTTCTCTTCGATGCTGCCAGAGATGCCGATCCAGAGGATTTAGAGACTGTCCATACTATGTTAATGGCTCTCAAGAATAAAGAGAAACGATAATGCACATAAAACATCCCATGGATTTTGTTATTGTATTTCTGATTACATTTGAAAGGGATGATTTCTTTGGAATATATAAACGTACAGATGATGGATTTAAAATCTACCAAGATTAAAGAAACCGTGACCAGTAACGAAGATGGCTCTTACACTATCTTCCTCAATTCACGATTCACTCAGGAACAACTCAATGACGCTTATATCCACGCTATCGGACACATAGACAGGGACGACTTCAACAAAGGCTCTGCCGATGTTATTGAGGCTTATGCGCATGGGCTAACTGAATTGTAAATTGGTAAAAACGCATTATCAAGGTCGTGGAACTAAGGGCCAAATTTTAATAACACCATATATTATGGATAGGATTTTATATGAGAAAATTTATATTTGAGCATTTGATAACCAATGGTGAGGAAAAATTATTTGATACCGAGGAATCTTCTATTGAATATGCGATGATCAAACACTCTAATGAACCTGGAGATATGGTGGTTGTAGAGGTAGACATCACCGAAAAGCAATTACGCGACTACCTTAATGAACACATTGAAATTCCCTGCACCGCATGGCGCAGGGATGTTTGGAAGTCTTAATCTACTTGTTAACATTGTTATCGCCATGTTGAATGGCTATGATGCTACTTGTAAACGTCTTATCAAGTATGCTACAAGTATTGCTCTCGTCTCACTGAATAGTTAATATGAGCCTATGATGTTCACTATTAAGGAAGTAGACACTAAGACAGTGAGGATAATAGGTAAAGTTGTTGAATTGAGAGGTAAGTTTTAAACTACACATAAGGGGAGGAATTACAATGTCACTATTTGGACCATCAAAAAAGGAACTACTTGAATGGCAAACATTTGTTACTGGGAAACCATCAAGCAAACTACTAATGAATAAAGCTCAATTAAAAACGGCAACTCAACAGATTGCTCAAGACAGCCTAAGAATATCTAACGATTGTGTCAGAATTATCTCTGAAACAATTAAGCCTGATGTATTTTTCTCAAGAATGGACTTGCTATATCATCATACATACAAGTTATCTGTTTGTGAGAAATATATAAAATTCTCAGGTGCATTACCATCACAGGCGTTGGCACAATTTGGACAAGATCATTTTAATGCTGTACAAGCTTTTATTAACAGATATACCCAAGCCACATACAGCAAAGCTGACACACTAAAGACAACCAAAGGGAAATTGAATCAAGCAGTAAAATTCTATGATTCACTTGTCCCTTATTTCAATAATATAGAGCCTCAAAATATACAGATGATTGAAAACATAAAACAATCCATGCTTGCTAATTTTGGAGATCAAAAAAATTAAATTCTTATGCACATGGGTTGCAAAAATAATTAACAAATGAAGGGAGAGATTCAATGAATCAAAAACAAGAAAACAAATGGTATTTAAGTACATGGTTCATTGCAATTTTATGCGCATGCTGGTTTCTTATACTTCCGGCAATCGGTGGCATAGTATTGATGATAATGAAGACCATGGACGAAAAGAAACAAAAGGAAGCCAATCAACAAATTATTCAACAGAATGCCCAACTTGTGGCTCAGAATGTTCAGATGAATCAAGCAATGCAAGACATGAATAAGACTATGCAAGATTTAGGGGTGCATGACCATCAGCAGTCAATGGCTAAGCTTAATCAGGTGAATGCCGAAATATCCGAAAACCTTGCCACTATAGATAAATTGCGTTCAGACATTGCTACACTTCAGGCAAAAGATGATAAACTGCAAAAATCAGTAGCGACCCAGGAACGAAAGATCTCTCGTGCTAAGGAGATCTACAGCAGTATTGAATATGCATTAGATAACTTCATCACTGCTGACATTCCATATAACGAATGCCGAATTAGCCAATCAGATATTGAGGATGCTAATCTCATTGCCCCATCTGTTATCCTTAAATTACATTGTATGGATATAAAAAGCTTGCGAAAAGCATACAGAGAAAACGAGAAATCAATTGACACTCTCAGACAGCAATATGCTATCAGATACACTACTAAAGCAAACAAAACGATTTACGACCTCATTGTCAAGGGGCTGGAATCTGAGATGCAGAACGTCTTGTACAATTTAAAATATGACAAACTTGACAACGGTATTGAACAAATAAAAGATATCTGTGCTAAGTATCTAAAGATTGCAGCTGAAGGTAATCAAACAATTGCCGGAACTCTTACTAAGTTCATAGGTGAAATGGAATATCTTTTCATCAATGCCGCAAAGATAGAGTATAACTACTACGTCAAGAAAGAACAGGCAAAGCAAGAACAGCTTGCAATCAAAGAGCAGATGCGTCAGGAAGCAGAGGAGCGCAAGGCCCTTGAGGCCGAACGTAAAAAAGTGGAGCTTGAAGAGTCAAAATATGAGAATCAGATATCTTCCCTCAAAGAACAGGCGGAAGCTTCAGAGGGTGAAGCCCTTGCTGCTCTGCAAGCTCGTATCCTTGAACTGCAGGCTCAGCTTGCAGATGTAACAATCAAAAAGGATGAAATAGCAAAGTTGCAAAATGGTAAGGCTGGTAATGTTTATATTATCAGTAACTTGGGTTCATTTGGTGAGAATGTATTCAAAGTCGGAATGACAAGAAGAATAAATCCACAGGATAGAGTTAATGAACTTGGAGATGCTTCTGTTCCGTTCAAATTTGATGTACACAGCTTTATTTTCTCTGATGACGCTTCTGGTCTTGAAACCGAACTTCACAAGAGACTTAATGATCGCCGAGTAAACAAGGTAAATCTTAGAAAAGAGTTCTTTAATGTATCAATAGATGAACTTGAAGAACTTGTAAATGAGATCTGCCCTACTGCAGAGTTCAACAGAACAATGCTTGCTGAAGAATACAGACAGTCGCTGTCAAGTTCTGAAGCATATACCTCTGAATATTCAACAGAGGATGAGACAGATGATGAGGATGAATAATATCCTCTTCATATTATAAAAAATCCCCCAGGTGTTGGTAGCACCTGGAGGATAGTTACCCACAAACCGAAGGCTTATGAATAACGCTCTGATCAAGCTACATTATACCATAAGCCTTCTCATTTTAGTAGGCTTATTTTTTATGCCTATTTTTAGATAGGAGTTGATATTATGTGGTCAGAAATACAAAAAAATGGAACCGTAAAATATTGTGAGAGGTACACAGATCCGCTCACAGAGAAGGTGAAGAAGGTCACTGTGACGATGCCTAAGGCATCACCGCAGAATAAGAACAAGGCGATCAGGATCTTACAAGGGAAAATAGATAAGCTGTTGACTGCATCACCAGTTAGATCAGATACAACGCTCGGGGAGCTGGCTGATGCTTATATAGCATCATTGTGGCAGCGCAAAAGGAAAGAAAGCACCATCAAAACGGAAAGCGTTAATATAAATTGCTGTGTTGATATACTCGGTAACGATGCGCTTGTTGACAAGCTCTCCCCTCGTTATGTTAATGATAAACTGCTCTCTTCAGGGAAAAATATAGACACAGTTAACAGATATATAAAATTTTTAAAAATGGCTTTAAAGTGGGGAATAAAATGCGACTATCATTCAAATAATGATATTTTGCTCAAGCTCGATTATATTCAGAAGGAGAGCTCGGGTGAAATACCAGAAGAGGTATATGACATCAGTAACGAATATCTGGAGCATGATGAAATAACAAAATTACTTAATTATTTTATAGACAACAATCAATGGCAGGATTATTATACATCATATTTTATGATACTTACCGGGATGCGAATTGGGGAGCTTATTGCGCTTGAGGATATCGATGTTGATTTAAAGACAACTACAATACACATAACAAAAACATACTATTCATCGACAGGTCATGCTACATCTGCCAAAACAAGTGACTCAATCCGGGATATTCACATACAGCCTGAATTGCTAACACTCATCAAAAAGCTGCGGCTATGGCGCAAGGAAGTTTTGTTTGAAAAAGGTATCAAAAGCAACCTCTTTATGCCTCATTTAAGGACAGGACTCTATATGTCTTATGATGCATATAATAAGCATCTAAAAATTGCAGCTATTAAATCTCTTGGAAGAGAAATAACCACACACAAACTCCGTCACACTCATGCATCTCTTTTGGCCGAGACCATGTCTGCGGAGCAAATCTCTCGGCGACTGGGACACCATGACGATAAAATAACCAAAGCCATATATATCCATATTACTCAAAAAATGAAACAGAAAGATAATGATGCTGTTGATGCTATATCTATTATCAACTAAAGAAAGGCGACCACTCAGTTTTCACGCTGAATGGTTGCCTTTAAATTTTTGCCCCTAAACTGCCCCTATGAGCCATTTCTCATGGGTTACAAATGGCTCAAATTCTTGATCTTCCTCAGTTTTCTATCAAGTTGATAATGAACCACAGGTTTATTGCCTTTCTTGCGGCTCAGCTTATAATGAATAGTAGAAACGGTGCGAAAGCGCTGTTATGCAGGTGACAGGAGTTGCCTATCAGACTGACGTAAACTTAATAGTCGTAGCAGGCTGTAGAGTGATGATGCGTGTGATGTTCCGGGAAACAGTGCATGGCTGAGCTTTATAAGGGTTGTTTGTTTACCAAAACCCGGATAGGCAGAGATGCCGAAAGAAAACATTCAGGGAGTTCTACTAAGTAGAACTCCTTTTTATCTGTTATCTTCCACCACTTTCTCCCTCATCTTCGGATCGAATTTCCCATTTCGGATCATTGCTATCTCCCGTTTGAACGGCTCGTAGCTTTTCTTGCTGTTTTCCGGGTCTTTGATGTATGGGGATTCCAGGATCTTTGGCACTTCCATGAAGTCCGTGTGGTTCATGATGTACATAAGTGGCTCGAAGCCGATCTTGCCAAATCCAAAGTTCTCATGTCTGTCCTTTGCAGCTCCCGGCTCGTTCTTGCTGTCGTTCATGTGGAATGCCGCTATCTGAGCTTTGCCGATGAGTCTGTCAAACTTCTCCATGACACCGTCAAAGTCGTGTATTATGTCGTACCCCGCATCGCTGGTGTGGCAGGTGTCAAAGCATACTCTGAGCTTGTCATTGTAGTTAACGCCATCATATATGCGTGCCAGCTCCTCGAAGCTTCTTCCGATCTCGCTCCCCTTGCCCGCCATGGTCTCAAGCGCTATATGGCATGTAGTGTCTGCGGTCAAGACTTCATTCAGTCCCTTTACTATGCTTGCTATTCCCTTGTCCACGCCCTCTCCAACATGTGATCCAGGATGAAGGACTATCGTATGTGATCCCATAGCCGTAGCTCTCTCTAATTCCTTTGCAAGAAATTCAACTGCTATCTCATATGTTGCAGGATTTACGGTATTTGCAAGATTGATTATGTATGGTGCATGGACCACGAACTCCTCTATGCCGTGCTGCACCATGAGTTCATGAGCTTCCTGTATCTTCAGCTCCGATATATCCTTGCGCCTCGTATTCTGCGGTGCTCCAGTGTATAGCATAAATGTATTTGCCCCAAATGATACAGCATCCCTAACGGAGCCAAGCATCATATCCTTGCCTGACATGCCTACATGACATCCCAATTTCAACATATTTTTTCCCTCCGGTTGTATTTTTCTATTTCTCTGTGTAATAATCTGCCTATCTCAAACTAATCCAGCCTATTTCTAACTACCACACATGTCACAGTTTCTGTTTTTGCTGAATTTAAATAAATAATAGTGTATAATTTTCATATGTTTCCATCAACTCACATACGATCTGATATTTTATTCCTATCAGATGCACAATTCCTATTATAAACATCTTACTACAAAAAAGGGAGTGAACTATTATGATTTTAAAAAATGTACTGATCGTGGTTAAAGATATTGAACGATCAAAGAAATTCTACAAAGATATCTTTGGGCTGGATGTAATATTGGACAACGAAGGAAATGTGATATTAACTGGTGGTCTGGTGCTTCAGGACTACTCCATCTGGACCGATTTTATTGATGCTCCTGTAATATCTCACAATAATGCATGTGAACTCTATTTTGAAGAACCCGACATCGAGGCATTTGCTCTGAAACTGGACAAGAGTCCTTATGATATACATTATGTAAACAGATTGATGACTCACTCATGGGGACAGCGCGTTATCAGATTCTATGATCCGGACGGAAACCTGATCGAGGTTGGCACACCTTAGACGGAAAGTATTTTGCCTATACCCATTCCTATCATTTCATGTTACAATTAATTATTACATATCATAGGCTGTCGTTTATGATACATGCAGGGGCTTATGCGTCTGCTCTACTACCACAATTGGAGGACAAATATTTATGAGTAACACAGGAAGAACCTGTAAGGTTCATTACACAGGAACATTTAACGACGGAACCAAGTTTGATTCATCATATGACAGAGGCGAGCCAATCGAGTTCGTATGCGGCGCAGGTCAGATGATACCTGGATTTGACCAGGCTGTTGAGGGTATGAATGTCGGCGACATAATCGATGTTCATCTCCGCCCAGAAGATGCATACGGAATGCCTGATCCAGAAGCCATCATCAAGGCTCCTCTTGCAGATATGCCTGGCGCTGAGAATCTTGAGGTCGGCAATCAGGTATACCTTGCCAATTCCATGGGACAGCAGTTTCTTGTGAAAGTTATCGAAAAAGATGATGAATCTATCACATTTGACGCCAATCATGAGATGGCTGGCAAAGAGCTGAACTTTAAGATCGAGCTTGTATCAGTGGACTGATCCGCATGTGGATATAGTTTTTATATCTGGTATATTTCTATTTTTTCAACATTACATAAGATAAGAAGGGACAGTGGCGGTCATGAATATATACATAGACGAATCAGGATCAATCAACAGGTATCATACAAGCGACCTGTATTTTGTTGTGTCTATGATACATGTTCTTGATCCCATTGCCCTTGAAAGAGCATATAAGAGATTTATCTCTTCAAATTACGAGATGCTTCTTGATCTGGACAGTGATAAGGTTGACGATATGACTGGAAAGATAGTCAAACACGGTGGCAGGATGTTCCGTGACGGCAAATTCCGTGAACTCAAGGGTGCGCAGTTTGACAGGGATATGAAGCACATATTTGTGGATTACTTTTCTAGGAAACATCACTTTGACGTGTACTATATCATGATGAAGAATGAGAACCTGCCAAGCCGTTTCTTTGACAACATATCCAGAACGTTTAACTACTCCATCAAATCCGCACTGCTATACTTTATCCAAAGCGGATACCTCCCGGACGAAAGCTGTTTTCTTCAGCTCGACGAAAGGAATGAGCGGGTAGAGAACAAATCATTCCTAGAGAATTATCTAAACACAGAGCTCTCTCTCTCCGGACAGGTCGCCGGAGATTTCTCAGTGAGTTACTTTGATTCATCCTGCAACAAGTTTATCCAGATAGCCGATGTATTTTCCAATCTGTTCTATTCTCATTTACAGACCGGACATTATGTCGATGAGTTGGGACTCATGAAGGAACTGGGAATCCTAAAAGGAATATATGAGATGCCTTAATTTTTTTGGGGACGGAGGTGCCTGTCCCCCCTTTCGCAGAAACTAAAAAAGGATTGAACCTTACGATCAATATCGCGGTTTCAATCCTTTTTTTAATACCAATAGCCTTCGAGCGATGCTCACACAGAACACTTACATAGATAAACGCACTATCGAAGGACTTACTGTTGGTACTTATATAATAACATTTGGTTGACATAAAATCAAGTCTATGGCCATAAAAATCCGTAAAAATCTTATCAAAACTTGCCAACCAAAATCTTGTCAAAAATCCAATATAGATTCAAAAAACTATCTGTCAGATGGCTGGTGCCCACTGACATCTCCGCCGCCATCCCTGCGGCTGTGCCCGAATGCCAGATAGCCAATAAACAATACAAACAATAATGCAACGCACATCCAGATACACAGCAATAGTGTTCCCTTAGGTGCAAATGTATCATAGTAGCCCTTGAAGTAGATGACAACTATGATCAATGGCAGCACATATGACATATATTTTCTGAGATACCGCGGGAATGGCTTGCCAATTCCTGCGTCTGCCTCTGCGACAAAATTGTCAAATCCCCATCCGTTCTTTCTGGTGCAGAACAACACAAACAGCAGTGATCCAAGTGGAAGTATATTGTTCGACACAAGGAAGTCCTCCAGATCCATGATGTTGGAACCGGCTCCCATCGGAGCAATCTTTGACAATATGTTGAAGCCTAACACTGCCGGCATGGAAAGCACTGATATTCCAATCAGATTGATGATCAAAGACTTCTTTCTCTTCCAGCCAAACATATCTATGCTTATGGAAATAATATTTTCAAACACCGCTATAACCGTGGAAAGTGCCGCAAATGACATGAATATAAAGAACAGTACTCCCCATACTCTTCCCCCCGGCATATGGTTGAACACATTTGGCAGCGTCATAAACAAAAGTGATGGTCCCTTGTCGGGACTGATCCCATAGGCAAAACATGCCGGAAGAATGATCACACCTGCCATCAATGCAACAAATGTATCAAGATACATAACACTCTTCGCCTCTCCTGAAAGCTTATGTTCCTTTCCTATGCAGCTTCCAAAAATTTCCATGGAACCCATACCAACGCTGAGCGTGAAAAACGCCTGAGTCATGGCATCGAACAGAACATTTCCCCAGCCTCTCGCATTTGCTCGCTCTATACTTGGGACAAGGTAGAACTTAAGTCCCTCTTCATTTCCCGAGAGCATAAGTGAATTCACAGCCATGACTATCATCAGGATGATAAGGGCGATCATCATAACCTTTGTCACCCTCTCCACTCCATTCTGAAGTCCCAATGAGCATATGCCTATGCAGCACGCTATGACCGCAAGTGTCACCACAGCCATAAGTCCTGGTGAAGCAAGCATCTCTGAGAACCTGCCCTCTATGACCTCAACAGCCTCTCCGTGCAGCTGCCCGGAACCCATGACATACACATAATAAACCATCCAGCCCGCTACCATGGTGTAGAACATCATGAGCAGATAATTGCCTGCGTACGCGTACCAGCTGAACTTGTGCCAGTTGCCTCCCGGCGGTGCCAGTTCCCTAAGAGCTGATCCTACGCTCTTTCCACTGCCTCGCCCGATGGCAAACTCACATGTCAATATCGGATATCCCAAGAGCAGTAGAAACAGTATATATATCACGATAAATATCGCGCCGCCGTTCTGCCCACATATATACGGGAATTTCCACACATTTCCAAGACCTATGGCACACCCTGCAGACACAAGGATGAAGCCAAGTCTTGAGGCGAACTTTTCCTTGTCGCCGTTGTTATTATCTTTACTCATACACTTTTCCTTTCACAGATATCAGTATTATTTGCGTCAGATGTTTACTTCAAACTGTTACATTCTATATTATTTTTTCATTTATGCTGACACATACCTTGTGATTGTAACATACATTACAGCATTTGTGTGTTTAAACTTTTACAGTGTGAAGCAAATTTTATCCCGTATTTGAACCAGATAAAATACAGCTATTTTTATGTTTGCTGTGCATTTTCAACAAGTGTATTTTCATACAAAATAAATCTATTAATTTACATATAAAGGATTACATTTTTCCATATTATATTTTATTATAATAAGTAGAATGTTCTTAATACTATTAAGACCGTTCTCCGTATTCTGAGGCAGATTTCTGTGTGGGATTGCAGTACCTTACCTTATTTCATAAGTTTTCGCTGAAAACTTGTGATATACCTTATAAACCACCAGCGCATAGCTGCAAGTGCGCTGCTCGCATTATGGAGAAACAAATAGTAACACATGCGCCGCGCGAAGTGCATATATATGCGCATGCTACATTTTTTAAGGAGGACATTTATTATGGCTACATGGCTTAAAGATGCAATTTTTTATGAAATATACCCACAGAGTTTCTACGATACCAATGGTGATGGAATCGGTGATTTCAACGGAATCACCGCAAAGCTTGACTATATCAAGTCTCTTGGATGCAACGCTATCTGGATGAATCCATGCTTTGATTCACCATTTTCTGATGCGGGCTATGATGTAAGGGATTACAAGAAGGTTGCCGAGAGATACGGCACCATGGATGATATCAAAAACCTTTTTACCGAGGCTCATAAGAGGGATATGCATATCCTTCTCGACCTTGTTCCAGGCCACACATCAGAGGAGCACGCATGGTTTACCGAGAGCAAGAAGCCTGAGACAAATGAGTACACTGACAGATATATGTGGACTGACGGATGGCTCTGCGGCGGTGCAGGTCTCAACTACATCGCAGGTGAGACACCTCGAAATGCAGCCTACATCGTCAATTTCTTCAAATGCCAGCCGGCTCTCAACTATGGTGTTCTGAACCCAACCGAGAGATGGCACAAGAGCATGTACGATCCTGCATGTATCGCGACAAGGGAAGCTATGAAGGACGTGTGCCGTTTCTGGCTTGATGCCGGATGTGACGGATTCCGTGTTGATATGGCTGACTCACTTGTAAAACACGACGATGCGAACAAGAGCGGAACTGTCGCTGTATGGCAGGATATTCTCGGTGACATTCACTCCGAATACCCAGAATCAGCATTTGTATCTGAGTGGGGAAAGGCTGAGCAGTCCATCAAGGCAGGCTTCGATATGGACTTCTATCTTGACTGGATGGGCAACGGATATAACTCTCTGGTAAGAGATTACGAAGCTCATCTGAATGCATTTGCATCTCTTCCGGAGAAGCTCGATGACAGCGTGGCAAACAACAGCTTCTTCAAGGCTGACAGCAAGGGAACCTGCGACCACTTCATTGATGAATATATGGGAAGATATGAGCAGATAAAGGACAAGGGCGCCATCGCCCTCATCACAGGAAACCACGACACCACACGTATCAGCTACGGACTCTCTGAGGACGAGTTAAAGCTTGCCTACGCATTCTTCCTGACTATGCCCGGCAATCCATTCATCTACTATGGCGATGAGATCGCCATGAGATTCAGAAGCATGGCAAGCAAGGAGGGCGGATTTACAAGAACCGGTTCAAGAACTCCTATGCAGTGGAGCTCAGGTGAGAACATGGGATTCTCAACAGCACCGGCAGACAAGCTTTACCTCCCAGTTGATCCAGCGGAAGGAGCTGCAAATGTTGAAGCTGCTGAAGCGGATCAGAACTCGCTTCTCAACACAGTTAAGTCGCTCACCGAGCTCAGACACTCACAGGCTGATCTTCTCGACAAGAGCAATCTTGAGATCATCAGCAGAAAACCTCTGGTATACAAGAGAGGAAACCTGATCCTTGCAGTGAATCCTAAGAATACTGCCACTCAGTCAAGAAAACTTACCGAGTTGACAGAGGATTCAAAGGTTATCTATTCTATAGCAATAAACGGCACACAGCCAGATATCGCTGACGGAGTTATCACTCTTCCGGCACAGAGCTTTGTTGTGATCAGCTGTTAATTATTGCACAGCATAATAGCACTATATAAAAAAGCCATTACATAATATGTCAATTACTCATATCGGTGTTTATTATTTTGATATGGATTGTACATATTATGTAATGGCTTTTTGTTTGCCAGTGGGTGTAGGCTGACAGGCCATATCATGACATCCCATGACATCTTCATCAAGGCAGAAAATTTTTGGGAACAGCTATCTGACATATTCTATATCTGAATGAATTTGTTTGCAGAATTTCTAAGTCCTTCTGACGCCTTTTTCTCCCCTATAACAACGACTCTTTTCCCTTTTTCTCTCAATGCCGCAATTACTGGTACATAATCATGATCTGATGACACTATATAATAAATATCAACATTTCGATTTTTCTCAGTAGCTTTTTTTGCGTCTTTTATTATTTTATTATCTACTTTATTTTTAGCAGGCGGACCATACAACCGTATATCCTTCATATTTTCAATGTACCCAGCAACGACAGTCCACATTTTGGTAGCATCATCCTTCTGACGTCCATACACCTTGATATAATCAACAACACCACCTTCATCTCTTATAATACTTATAATTTTGTCCGCCTTTTTTGCCGGTATATTTTCACCATCAATATACACTGCCGTGTTTTTCTTTAGACTTCTATTTTCTCTTAATCTCTTCGCATTCTTCATACCTCTGTTATTCTCCTTTTCCATTTTATTTTCCAGCATTCTATTTTTCTCTGAACCATTCCAGCAATTTTCGTCCTGTTTCGTTGATTGATAAACTCGCTACCTCATGACCAGCATCGTAATTATCATAGTCCCACTCAGTTACATATTTCAGGTTATCACCGATTATCCCGGCAATAAATCCCCGCCCATACTGTAGTCCATTCCACCGTTTTTCATAGTCCAGATCGCATGCCTTTGCTATGACTTTCACAACATCATCTGGTGTATCCTCCATAAGTTCAGCTCCTGACGTATTACCATTAAATCGAAATGAATTTTTCTCAAGCAATGGAAGTATTAATCTTGCTTTACTCATTGAAATATTAAAACAAAATGCTTCCACGTTCATAGCATCCAATTCCGCATCAATACCCATTTCCTTAAATCCGCCATCAATAAATTCACAGATCTGCTCCTTGCTCAACCTTCTCAAATTAAATTGCCGGTCAGGATCAAGCTTCAATATTTTTAAGAGAAAATCAGATTTGACATACTTTAGAACCTTATACAATCCATCACATATATTCATAAACTGAATACTGCCAACCTTATTTATGTACTCAAAAGGAACTTTCTTCAAACATTCTTCAAAATCTTCTTTATCATGGCAACCAATGCTCTCATTCTGCAAATACTCCGCATCATATATGCACATTATTCCAAATAACTCCTGCTGCTTCAAATTTAGGCGCAGTGTTGACACAATACTGTTATTTTCTTCCAAATTTAAAATATTTCTCTCTGCATCTTTATACTCAAATAGAAAATCCGGCCAGTTATCACCTTCCTCATCGTCAGTATCAAGCGCTGCACTCAATTCTCCTATAGGAACATTGTACAACTCAGATAATTTTTTTAACCGTTCCCTTCTTATCCCCCCTGTCTTCTCCCAGTTCTGCACTGCAACTTTAGAAACTCCCATGTGCTCTGCAACCTGTTCCTGCGTCAGTCCAGCTTCATTTCTTGCTCTCTTAATGTATTTTGTAAATGCGTTCATATGACCACCTCCTGACTGCATAGTATCACATGGCTCTAGCAAACTAAACAAAGTTTCCATTAGTTTTTTAAAAAGTTTTACTTTGTCTTTATTCGTCATATTTTTTTTATGCTTTATGGCTTTCGCATTTTCGTGTTTTTCATTTTCGCTTTTCCTATATTTTTCCCAAATTAGTGCATAAGATTATCTCTTTTCAGCTTGTTTCATGATAAAAGCGACAATCAATTCATGGATTGTATGCTTTTGCTCTGATTTAGCATAAAAAGATAAAAACTTACGCACTTTCAAAATTCATTTCCCCACCGCAGAAAAAACAACCCGTTATCACCACATCATGTATCAGCGTTTGCCACTCAGTCACTAACACTGCGGAATAACAACCCTTTACCTTACATCTCGCCTTCCCTGTAGTCACCGCCTCAAACTTGTGGTAATATGAAGTGGATTATATTCTTATGAGACAAAGCACAAACTACGCCACACATAGAAGCGCAATAAATATCACAAACAAAATTCTAAATACAACATTATATAAAGGAGAACAAGACATATGAACATGCAGGAAGCAACTTCTAAAATGAAGGCCGACAGTTACAAGATGGCGGCACTGTCAGAGGATACACGAAACAACATACTAGCACATGTAAAGGACGCGCTCATCGCACATAAAGATGAGATATTTGCGGCAAATGCAAAGGATATGGCTGCTGCCGAGGAGAACGGGATCGCAGCATCAGTCAAGAAGAGACTGAAGTTCGACGAGCACAAGCTTGCTGACGTGACAAATGGAATCAATGAGCTCATAAAACTTGCTGATCCGGTTGGACAGATCCAGCTCAAGAGAGAGCTTGACGAAGGTCTGGTGCTTCAGAGAGTGTCATGCCCTATCGGTGTCATTGGAATCATATTCGAGGCAAGACCGGACGCGCTGGTCCAGATATCATCATTGTGCATCAAGAGCGGCAACTGCGCTGTCCTCAAGGGTGGCAAGGAGACAGCCAACACCAACAAGGCACTCTTCGATGTAATCTACAGCACAGCCGTTGCAAATGGAGCACCTGAAGGCTGCATGCTCCAGGCAAGTCAGCACAACGAGATCGATGAGCTTCTGTCCTGCAACAAATCAGTGGATCTTCTCATACCTAGAGGTTCAAATGCATTTGTGCAATACATCATGAACAACACCAAGATTCCTGTCATGGGACACGCAGACGGAATCTGCCACACATACATAGACAAGGATGCTGACATAGATAAGGCGATTCCTATAATCATAGACGCAAAGACCCAGTACACCGCTGCATGCAATTCGACTGAGACACTGCTCATTCACAGGGATGTTGCAGATGAGATGCTCCCTGCAATAGCCAGATCACTTAAAGATCACGGAGTAAAGCTTCGCGGAACAGCTGAAGCTGCGGAGATCATTAAACAGGCGTACACAACTGACGGTCAGACCAACGGTTCACATACGAATGCCACAACCGACAGCCAGAACGATTTTGAGATCATGGGAGATGACGATTTTAATACGGAATATCTTGATCTGATCCTCTCTGTAAAAATCGTGAATGACGTTCAGGAAGCAATTGCTCACATCAACCGCTTTGGTTCACACCACACAGACTGTATCGTGACTGAGAACGCTGATACTGCTGCCCTCTTCATGCAACTTGTCGACTCAGCCGGAGTATACCAGAACTGCTCCACAAGATTTGCCGACGGTTTCAGATATGGATTTGGTGCAGAGGTCGGTATCAGCACCAGCAAGATCCACGCAAGGGGACCTGTCGGTCTCGAAGGGCTTGTCACCTACAAGTATAAACTCTATGGACACGGTCAGATCGTGGACGACTATGCAACCGGCAAGAAACAGTTTCACTTTAAAAATCTGTAGATATCGTCTCTTGGGGACGGAGGTGCCTGACCCCATTTGATGAGGGACGGAGGTACCTGACCCCATTTACGACCCCATTTACATAAAGGATTACCAAAATATGAAGATAATACTGAAAATATTTAAAAATGATCTGATTGGAATAAAAGGAAGCATACTAACTATAGTGCTGGCGGTCGGACTGTGTATTCTGCCGGCACTGTATGCATGGTTTAATATATTTGCCAACGGGGATCCATATGCCAACACCGGCAATATCAACATTGCGGTTGTCAACCTTGACAAAGGCAGTGATGACGGAAGTGGAAACACTGTCAATATGGGGCAGTCTGTGACAGATAAACTCAAAGAACAGACAAGCATCGGATGGGTATTTCCAGACTCAGAAGCCGCAGCCATCGAAGGTGTAAAATCAGGCAAATTCTACGCTGCCGTTGTCATAGATGCTGATTTCTCTTCAAATATGTACAATGCTCTGACCGATAACTTTATCAACCCGAGCTTCACATACTATGAGAACGAGAAGAAGAATGCTGTCGCACCAAAGATAACCGACACTGCCGTATCTACCCTGAAGACAAGTATCAACGAAACTTATATAAAGGCAATCTCGGAGAAACTCCTGTCATCCATAGACAACTCGGACACTCAGCTGTCTGCTGATATAAACAGTGGGACATTTGTTACATCTCTAAAGACTCTGGATGACAATCTGGCTGGGTATCAGGATATGATCACGTCTATCATCAAGGCAAATAAAAAGCTTGTAGAAGACAACAACCTCAAGGCTGCTTCAACCAAAAGCACAGATGCCATAAAAAAAGCTGATGCCGCAATTGATTCCAGCCTGTCCGATATGGATCAGACCGGATCCAGCTACTATCAGCTCAGAGACAATCTTCAGTCACAGATTGATTCTATAACCAACGACATAAAGTCACTTGAGACATCCGCCAAACTTGCCACCTTGAAGGATGACACTGATGATATCTCAGCAGATCTGGACAACATCAAGTCAGATGCCGAGGCCCTTAACAAAAAGCTTGATGCCATCGAGACATTTGTAAAGTCTCTCCCTGTCAGCAGCATAGACAAAGTCAAAGAATCTATTGACAGGCTGGATGAGATGAAGTCACAGGTGGACACATTGACCAGCCTTACCGAAGAGACTATAGACAATCTTGACTTTTCAAAGATAGCTTCAATAGAATCTGATCTCACGGCAAAGCTGTCATCAGTTTCAAATGCCATCGACACCGTAGACAATACATTCAGCCAGAAGATCGTCCCGGATCTCGACAACATTCTTCTTAATATAAAAGAAGCGTTGAAGAACGCCCAGAATCTTCTCAAGACTCTAAATGAGACGATCGTCAGCACCAGCACTGTATTTGACAATTATAAAGGTACGATCGACTCCATGAACACAAGCCTTTCTGACCTGTCAGATCTCATTGGTGATGTGAGGGAAAAGATTGCAACAGCGATATCTGATATAAACAAAGCCTCTGACAGTGAGGCAGCAGCAGCGATTCTGGCATTCTTAAATGGTGATGCCAAAGAACTTGCCACATTTCTGTCAAAGCCAGTAAAAGTCGATGAGCACTATTATTATCAGATTGCCAATTACGGTTCGTCTATGTCACCATTTTACTCAGTGCTTGCCATATGGGTCGGAATGACCATACTCGTCTCTCTTATGAAGGTGCATGTAAATGATGCAGAATATCTAAATGACGCCAGACCTCACCAGCTGTTTTGGGGAAGATACCTCATTTTCTTCCTGCTCTCACAGCTTCAGGTACTTGTCATAGTCCTCGGCGACCTGTATCTGCTCAAGATACAATGCCTGCATCCATTTGCATTCTGGGCTGTAGCAGCTCTGACGGGATTTACATTTTCACTGCTTATATACTCACTAACCATATCGTTTGGCGATATCGGAAAGGCACTTGCAGTAGTTATCATGGTACTTCAGATAGCAGGAAGCGGCGGAACATATCCAATAGAAGCACTTCCGGGATTCTTCAGGCAGGCTTATATCTTCTTTCCGTTCCCATATGCCATCAATGCAATGAGGGAATGCATCGGAGGAATGTATCACCATGACATATTCGTATATCTGGCTGAACTGTCACTGTTCATTGTGGTGGCGCTCGTCATAGGCATGATCATCAGGAAGCCTTTTATACGAATAATGCACTTTATCGAGAAACGAATGGAAGACACTCAGATGATGTAACAGCCAGTTCGATCATGAATACGGTTCATTTCAGGAGGAACATTTATGGACGAAAAAGATATAATGGAAAAGGTTCTTGAATTCAGAGACAAAGCACACGCTGACAATGTGAGAAAGATAAAAGCCGGAATCAAATGCATCTTTACCGTGCCCGCATGCTTTCTCATACTGCTCTTCTTCACCGGAAGCTCCAAGATCATCTTTCTGGTGCTTTGGATCGCCAGTCTGTTCATCATAGCGGCATACCTCATTCACGTGGAATATTCCGACTATAAGATACAGGAGATGGTTAATTCTCTTCAGGATTCCGAAGACAGTATTGACAGTCTTATTGACATCGACAGTATATATACCAAGGTCACTGAACCCAAGAAAAGGCTTGATAACAAACTGGATAACATAATAACAAATGTAAAGTCTGACGCGCAGGCTCGTATTGATTCACTGGTCCAGATCCAGTCAGATATACATGAACATATGGCAGCAAGGAAGTCTTCAAACGTAACGCAAGATTCCTCATCCGAAAGCGATGCAACTGAAGAAGATATAACTGAACGCAGTACAGTTGACGGCAGCGCTGATGAAGCTTCCTCATCTGACAACATCACAAATGAAGATAACACAACAGAAAATGTCCCGGCAAATGAGACAGCTGCAGACACAGTATCACAGGAGGGAAAATCATCATGAAAAATATATGGCGAGTATATATATCTGATCTGAAAAGACTCACAACAAACGTCGTAGCCCTGTCAGTGGTGATGGGACTGTGTATCATCCCCTCTCTCTATGCCTGGTTCAACATCATGTCAAACTGGGATCCATACGGTGAATCAGCGACTTCTCTCATGAAGATATCTGTGTATTCTGAGGACGAGGGTATCGACCTGAACGGGATCAAGCTCGTTATCGGTGACATGGTGACAGAAAGCCTTGAGACAAATAATACCATAAACTGGACATTTGCGGACAATAAGAAAGATGCGCTTGAGCTGATACAGAGTGGTGAATGTTATGCCGGAATCATCATTCCCAAAGACTTTACAAAGGATATGCTGAGCATCATGAACGGCAATATCGTCAATCCAAGCATAGAATACTACGAAAACAGCAAAAAGAACGCCATAGCAACCAAGATCACAGGAAAGGTCAAGACCACTGTACAAAATGAGATCAACACAAAACTCATAAGTACCCTGACTGAAATTTTTGCAAATGCAGGTGATTATCTGTCCGGAAGCGATATTGAAGGCTCCGACATCATAAGCGGTCTGAAAAGCAAACTCAACCACATATCTTCCACTTTGGATAATTATATTTACATGATGAACACATTTGCCCTGCTCACAGAATCAGCATCGGATTCGATCGACACTACCAAGCTGCTTTTTCCCAATATAGACAGCATGGCTTCAAGTGGTGCTGACAGTCTGGGAAATCTCAGCGATAGTGTGGATATCAGCAAGGATATCGTGGGGTCAGCGCTCTCGCTCATGAATACAAGCCTTGACACTATATCGAGCAGACTAGACGAGTTATCCAGCACCGTGAATAATATCACTGTAGGCAGCCAGGGGAACTCATTATCATTCATAAAAGAAGTAGATTCAAAAGACCCCTTTTCCACTGAGATTCTTGATTCTATTCAGAACCTCATCGACAGCCAATCTCCAGAGATTGCAGATGCCAAGGTACAGCTCGAAAAGCTGAAGAACGATCTTGAACAGTTCACAGGTGATGCCAAGCTGACCGACTCAGATATAGCAGAACTCAAATCTGTCATAACAACAGATATAACCAAATGCAAAGACCGTATCTCCGATGTCAAGGAGCTGATAAATGGTGACCTATCCTCTACACTTACCAGCTCCATGTCAAGCATGCAGAGTTCTCTTTCCCAGGCGCAATCTATTCTGTCAGATGTTCCCGGAACATTTTCTGAGATAAGCTCCACCCTAACCGAGTATCAGTCGATACTCAATGACGGAAAGGCAAATGTCCAGATCACTGTAAAATATATGTCTGATCTAAAGGATAACATAAACTCACTCATCCAGAAACTGGATAGTATAACAGCCAGTCAGAGCTTTCAGGAGATCATGTCCGCGATAAAGGAAAACCCACAGATGATCGTGGACTTCATATCATCTCCTGTCCAGATGAACACAGTGGAGGTATTTGCGATCAGCAATTACGGCTCGGCAATGGCACCATTTTACACTGTTCTTGCACTGTGGGTCGGTGCGCTCATCCTTGTGGCACTCATCCATGTCAAGGTGAAGGATAGCGACGAGATTCCGGGGGTGAAGCCATACCAGAAGTTCTTCGGAAGATACATAAGCTTTTTCGTGATAGGTCAGGTCCAAACTATCATAACAGTATTTGGCGATCTGTTCTATGTGGGAATACAGTGCAAGCACCCGATAGCATTTACACTGGCTGCGATGATGACCAGCTTTGTGTTCACATTCCTGATCTACTCTCTCACCGTGGCATTTGGCAATATCGGTGAGGCCATCGCAGTGGTTATCATGGTCATACAGGTTGCCGGAGCAGGTGGAACTTTCCCTGTGGAAGTTCTTCCATCAGTCTACCAGTACCTGTACAAATTCATGCCGTTCTCATACTGCATGAACGCCCTCAGGGAATGTGTTGCCGGAATGTATCAGCACACCTACGGCAAATGTCTTGCCACACTGCTGATATATGTTGGCATATCGGTGATCATAGGTCTGCTGCTGGCTAAGCCTTGTGCAAAGCTTCTCGACAAGCTGGAACACAGCAAGGAGAAATCTGGTTTGTTTATATAACCAACTACTCTTGTAATTACAGTTTTTGTCTGTTGTCATTTATGCCCATCTGTACTGTAGAAATACATACCGATGGGCTTTTTATACATATATTTTTACATATTCTCCGATGAACTATCCATGTGAACATCTTCAGTGTTATTGTATTACTTCTCCTATTTTAAAGGATTTTCCTGTCTTAAGGATAAAATTATCCCTATGACAGACTTTTGCAACAAAAAAGGATAAAATTCTCTGTATTTATCCTGAACACTGTTTTTCAGGACTTTTTAGGAGAATTTTATCCTTTTTTGTGTTTATGCTGTTCTAAAGTTATAATGTTGGGTATAAATGCTGCTTACTTAAATAAGTTGTCATTCTCAAAGTAATCTATCTTCATAGCGCGTCTTACATCAGCAAGTGTCTCTGCTGCCTTTGCTCTGGCAACCTCACTGCCACTCTTTAAGATGTCGTATACATCCTGTGGTCTCTTCTCCCACATCTGGCGGCGCTCTCTGATAGGTGCAAGCTCAGCCTGAAGAACATTGTTCAGGAACTTCTTGACCTTTACATCACCGAGACCACCTCTGCTGTAGTGCTCCTTGAGTTCATCCATGCCGCTGTAATCCGGAAGAAATTCCTCAAAGTACTCTGGCTTGCTGAATGCATCAAGATAAGTAAATACTGAGTTACCCTCAACCTGTCCCGGATCTTCAACACGGATGTGGTTTGGATCTGTGTACATGGACATAACCTTCTTCTTGATCTCCGCAGGATCCTCAGACAGATATATACAGTTTCCAAGAGATTTGCTCATCTTTGCCTTGCCATCTGTACCTGGGAGTCTGAGACATGCCTCGTTGTCCGGAAGGACAATCTTTGGATCTACAAGAGTCTCTCCGTATACTGAATTGAACTTGTGAACAATTTCCTTACACTGCTCGATCATAGGCATCTGATCCTCTCCAACAGGAACCTCTGTGGCCTTGAATGCTGTGATATCTGCAGCCTGGCTGATAGGATAACAGAAGAATCCAACTGGAATGCTTGCCTCAAAATTTCTCATCTTGATCTCTGCCTTTACGGTCGGATTTCTCTGAACTCTTGCAACTGTGACAAGATTCATATAGTAAAATGTAAGCTCTGTAAGCTCAGGCACCATTGACTGGATGAATATTGTAGACTTCTCAGGATCTATGCCACAGGCAAGATAATCAAGAGCAACCTGCATAATGTTCTGTCTGACCTTCTCTGGATGCTCTGCATTGTCTGTAAGCGCCTGTGCGTCAGCCACCATGATGTAAATCTCATCATACTTTCCTGAATTCTGAAGATCGACTCTTCTCTTAAGTGATCCTACATAATGTCCCACATGAAGACGGCCCGTAGGACGGTCGCCTGTTAATATTACCTGTTTCATAACCTTCTCCTTTTCTCTCTTACTCAGCCAGCAGCTTACTCAGCTCATACTGGAATGAATCAAGCTGATTGTTCTGTATATCTATTGCCTCTTTTATATCGTAATCTATAAGTATATCATTCTTGATAGCCACCATGCGGTTTGTGCCGCCCTTTTTGAGTACATCCACAGCATACGCCCCCATAAGCGAGCCGTACATCCTGTCCTTTGCTGTAGGCTGACCGCCTCTCTGTATGTACCCCAGCACCGACACTCTTGATTCTATGCCTGTCTTATCCAGGATCATCTGCGCAAGCTCCGGTGCATCCGTTACGCCCTCAGCAACTACAACAAGATAACTGTTTCTTCCGTCAGCATGCTTTGCCTTTATCGTATCTATGATACTGTCAAAGTCGCCATCCCATTTCTCAGGAATTATGATGGCATCCGCCGACGTCGCCATGCCTGCCCAGAGCGCTATATAGCCTCTCTTTCGTCCCATGACCTCCACGACGCTGCATCTTCCATGAGAAACCGATGAATCTCTTATCCTGTCAATAGCCTCCATGGCTGTATTCGCCGCTGTGTCAAATCCCAGCGTATACTCAGAACATGCCACATCCCTGTCTATTGTTCCAGGGATACAGATAGTATTGATACCCTCATCCTGAAATGCTATGGCTCCGCGGAGTGTTCCATCCCCACCGATGGCAACAAGTGCATCTATATCGTGATCTCTCAGATTCTTTGCCGCCTGCTCGCGGTATTCTTTCTGAAGGAATCTCTCGCTTCTGCTGGTGAAAAGTATCGTTCCACCCTGATTGTTTATGTTCCTGACGTCCGCCAGACCGAGCGGCTGTGTCTCCCAGTCGATAAGTCCTTCGTAACCACGCATCACGCCGACTATCTCTATTCCACTGTTGATGGCCGATACAACCACAGCCCTAACAGCTGAATTCATGCCCGGAGCATCTCCTCCGCTGGTCAGAACCGCTATCTTTCGTATGTCACTCATTTGTATGTCCTCTAATTATTTTTATACTGAAGCTCCTGCTTCTTGGCAGTAACCCTTGTATCCTTCTCTACTGAGTTGGTGATAAATGTATTACCACCCACAACAACGTTGTCCTCGATGATAGTCTCGCCTCCAAGGATGGACGCGCCTGAATAGATGGTTACATTGTCACCGATGGTTGGATGCCTCTTGGCTCCCTTGAGCTTCTGACCTCCCTGTGTAGAGAGTCCTCCAAGTGTCACACCCTGATATATCTTCACATGCTCGCCGATAATAGTCGTCTCGCCGATAACGATTCCTGTACCATGGTCAATAAAGAAATACTTTCCTATGGTGGCACCCGGATGAATGTCTATTCCAGTCACGCTGTGGGCGTGCTCAGTCATGATCCTGGGTATCATCGGCACATCCAGCAGACAAAGCTCATGTGCCATACGGTATACAGATATGGCATACAGACCAGGGTATGAAAGTATGACCTCATCCTTGCTGCCCGCAGCAGGATCTCCGTCAAATGCCGCCTGGATATCAGTCTCAAGATAATCCCTTATCTGAGGTATCTTATCCATGAATTCATATGTTATATCCATCGCCTTGTCCTCAAGCTCTGCATCTGTGAGTTCAGGAAACTTTTTGCAATACCTGAGAACTATCATGATCTGCTTCTTCAGATGGAATATTACATCCTCTATGATAACAGACATGTTATTCTTCAGACTGTATATCTTATACAGCTTGTCGCTGTAATAACCCGGATACAGAATCTTCATGAGTTTGTCGATCACATCGATAATGGCTGTCTTATCCGGCTCGTTGCACAGATCCGTCTTGTTGATGGCTCTGTCATCGCCGAAATCATCCAGTATCCTCTGCACGATTCCCTCAATTCTCTGTTTATCTGATCTATCCATTACTTATTCAGATCCTTTCTAATAATATCTCCCAATATCACCTGACCAGACATAATCGGCTGCGATGATATCTTCATATTATGATATATGCTTACGTCGTTCAAGATTCGCTCACGAATCCTGATGCGAACCGCTGGTCAGTTTTGCTGACATAAACACACAGCTATTCTAACAAATTATGCACATTCATTCAATAGTGGGATTATGCGTACAAATTATCCACAATCCGGTTGCAGAGATTACTGCTAAAACAGTGGTTCAGAGGAATGGAATTTTTCCACTCCTCTTTTTCTCATACCAGACGCAACATCACCATATAACTCACAGTCCCCAGCAGGATACTCAGAAGCGTATTGTGCCTCCATTTGTATGTCCCGCCTGTCACCAGAACGCCAACGAGACTTGGTATTCCAGCTGCCACCGGAGCCGTCACCGCCCCCTTCAGACAGTACACTATGAGCACCGCCATGATGGTCGCCGGAAGCACCTTGCCGAGATTTTCCAGCATCTCCGGCATCTGCCTTTTTCCACCAAATATGACGAATGGAAGTGCCCTCAGTGCAAATGTCACAACTGCCGACACCGCAATTCCAATTAATATGTATCTTGTATTCATAGTATTTTCCTACTTTCTCCTCGTATTCCACACCACAAGCACCGCTGACGCTATGATAAGCGACGGCAAAAGAAAATATTGCTGTCCAACTACCAACAAGCATAAAACCGCTATCACAATTCCCACAATCGCCGGAATATGGCTCTCCGCCTTCTCCCACTGATCGATAAATATGATGACAAACAGTGCCGTCATGCAGAAATCAATCCCCGTCATGTCAAATGGGATGATCTGTCCCAGGATCCCCCCGGCAACCGCACCGACCATCCAGTAACACCTCGACAAAAAAGCCACCCAGAACATGATGCTCTGTTTCTCCTTACCGGTGTCCGGCAAGGTGCAGTTCACGGCATAAGTCTCATCCGTCATTGTATGTATCATATATAATTTCCGCTTTCCCATGCGGTTGAACTCATCCACAAATGTCAGTGCATAGAAGCTCTGCCTGCTGTTCATCAGAAATGCAGTGAGTGCCATGGTGAGTATGGATGCTCCGCTTGAAAGCAGCGTCACAAGCACAAACTGGTACGCTCCTGTGTACACCGTCAAACTGACCAGCAATGAATAATACCACTTGAATCCGGCATTCTCCATCATGATTCCATATGCCATGCTGACGAACAAATAGCTGCACATGATTGGGATTGATTTGACAAATGCTTTTCTGAATATATTTTCCACAAGTTTTCCTTTCTCTGAAGTCAGCGCGGTGGTCGCGAAATTTCACTTATTGCAACATACCTAGGCCAGAGCCATACAAACTTTGACTTATTTCCACGCAGACAAAGCATTCATAATTATCCTACTATTTCTATAGGATATCCACGATCATTCTAACACAGCCATATGGTAAAAACAATATTTCGGGAACTTTACATCATAACTCATGCGGCGATTTTATATAGTTTTATCCATGCCGGATGATAAACTACGTTTTAATAATCCACTCTGTAAATCTTTATAAAGCTTTCATTAAATATCATCCTTTTCCCTTGAAATTCCCTTTCCACTCATGTATTCTCAGCAAAAAATACGTGAAAAGTATCTCCCGCGGGAACTACATACGCAAGCAATCATCTGGCCAGATGAACTATTTACTGCATTGTTATTTATGAATTTATGGGGTAAAATGGAGGTACTTATTTGAGATATAACAACAAACAAAACGATAAACTTAACATCAGCAACGGTGATACGACTCAGACGACTGAGATCGGTGTTGCAACTAGCGCTGCCAGCTCTGACAATACCACCGGCCGCATCCAGTGGCACACAGGATTTGTCCATGCCATGAGGCTGTATCTGAAGGATTACGAGGACGACATTGAATTCAACGAAGAATTTCAGCTCACCAGAAAACCGCTGAGCATAGACTTGACCGTAGTCAAGAAACCTGACGATCTGGTCATCGACAATAACATTGGCAGATTCTTCAGGAAACACAATATTCTTGAATACAAGTCGCCAAAAGATGAACTGAATCTTGAGACGTTCTATAAAGTACAGGCTTATGCACTGCTATATATGATCTCTCCCGCCAACTGCGATGCATACGGTGCACCTGTCTGCGAGAATGATATGACTATATCCATCGTGCGCGCCGCATACCCGAGGGAGCTTATGAAAGAGCTAAAAGAACTTGGATATACCATCCGCGAAAATATCAGGAACATCTACCATGTAGACGGCGCTCAGTTTCCAATACAGATCGTCATTACCAAGCCATCGTCAGATGCTGAAAGCTCTGGCAAAGATGAGAAAGACATAATCTGGCTGAACGCGCTCACTACTGATATTTCAAAGGACACTTACAATGATTTTTTGAACAATGTCAACGAGTTAGACAGCAGACACAGCATGTTTGCAGAGACAATATTTGCCATTGTATCCGATGTAAACGAAGAAAAAATTGAGACATGGAAGGAGGCACATTCTATGATGAACGATGCGATGAAAAGAATTATGGCTAAGGAACTTAAGGAAAGCAAGGATGAGGGACGTTCCGAGGGACTGGCTAAAGGACGTTCCGAAGGACTAGCTGAAGGACGTTCCGAGGGTCAAGATCTGCTGACTGAAGCTATGCTTACTGCGCAGAAAGAGAACATCTCCGACCCAGCAAAACTTGAGGAGCTTGGCTACGACAAGAATACCTCCGTATGTACTATAACGGCGCTTAAGAAGCTGGGGATTATCTCATAGCCCCTCTGTATATAAACGCCGCACACGCCGCCGTTATAAGCTCTGCTACCCAGAACGCATTCCACACACCAGCAGGTCCGAAACCACAAAGTTTTGATAGTATCCATGCAGCCGGGATTATGACAACCACATATCTGAGCAGGGATATGAGCAGGGATGGAGTTCCCTTTCCCAATCCCTCAAGTGCCCCCGATGCAGTTACCGACACAGCCGACACTACAAATCCGGCACATATGATGCGCAGTGCTGTTCCACCTGCATTTATTGTAGACATATTCTCTGTGAACATACCTATAAGCCTCTCTGGGATGAGCAGGCACACAACTGTTCCAGCCAGCATGATTCCAACATTTAATGCAAGCGTTATGGTGAATATCTTCTTCACTCTTGCATGCTCTCCGGCACCATAGTTATATCCTATGATAGGGCGCATTCCCTGAATGATTCCATTTGCCGGCATATACAGGAAGGTCTGAAGCTTGTAGTACACGCCCAGGATCATGACATAAGTTGCCGAATACATGCTGAGTATGGCGTTGAGTGCGCTTGTGAGCAGAGACGGCAGTGCCATATTGAGTATAGCAGGTATGCCTATGGCATACAGCTTCTTCACCATCAGACCGCCCTCATGCAAATGCTTTATGCCGAACTTCACATTTATCGGTCTTCCAAAGTACACAATAAAATAAATGATCAGTGTAAACACCTGTCCCAGGCCAGTTGCCAGTGCAGCGCCTTCTATACCCATTTCTGGGAATGGTCCCACACCAAATATCAGCATCGGATCAAGCACTATATTCACAATGCAGCCGCCCATCAGTCCAACCATTGTAACTATCATGCGTCCAACCGACTGGAACACCTTCTCAAATGCAAGATCAACCGAAATAATTATAGAAAATCCAAATACTATGTCTGCATAACGACAGCCAAGGTCAAGGACGTCTCCACTTGCCTTGAAGGCTCTGAGAAACGATGGAATGATGGTGATACACACGACTGTCATCACTATTCCCTGTATAACAGCAAGAAACATCCCCCAACTAGCTGCACGATCTGCCCTCTCATTGTCCTTGGCTCCAAGATATATGGCTATCACCGCGTTTATTCCAACACCAAATCCGATCGCCACAGCATTTACAAAATTCTGCAGTGGAAATACATACGAAAGTGCTGTCATCGCATCCTCACTTATCTTCGCCACAAAAAAACTGTCAACTATATTGTACAAAGCATTCACCATCATCGATATAACCATAGGCAGTGCCATGGACATCAAAAGTGGGAACACCGGCTTTTCTTTCATAAAATTTTCGTTCATAAAACCTCCGTCCCCGGATGGCATAAATAAAGCCCCACAACCTTGCGGTTGTGGGGCGAAAAGATGACCTGATCCGGAAAAATCCACCAACTTGTTTTCGTTAAAATTATTATGTATGATTTTATACTTCAACCAGCATATATGTCAAGATCCTGTACGACCACAAAGTAGCCTCTGTCACCATCCTCTTCCACTGGGATAGCATGTATAAGGCTTGCACCCCCATGGTTGTTTGCACAGCTGACTGACAAAACCCCTCTGAGGAAATTTTCTGTCTGATATTCCGTATTGCCGCCTGTGTAACTCTCCATGCGCTCACGGCTGAGAAAATCTCTGACTATTTTTCTTGACCGATCCGAGTCAAACCGGTTACTTATCAATCCAATTACTTCATCGTAGTTATTCGCACAAGATACAGCATTGTTCAGCTCAGAATCGCCTTTTATAACACGGTATTTATCGTTCTCATAATTAACATATATAATATCAGTATACATATATGCGATCCTTGCCTCTACCCTGGATTGAGCCTTTTTTATATCAGACTCTATCTTGTCAAGTACGGTCACTCTGTCCGTACCATCCCTGTTGATGCTGTGGATCACGCTGACATTCTTGCCCTTCTTTTTTGCTTCATACAGCGCAGTGTCCGCGACATTCATACACTCTTCTGTGCTGAATCCTGAACCATTGATCTGACATATACCAGCACTGCAATGGACATTCTGCCCTCTCTCCATTGTCTTGCGCTGAAGTTTTCTGGCAAATCTTATCACCTTTGACTCCAGAACAGATATATCCGATAAGCCCTTATGAAGCACAACATACTCGTCTCCACCATACCTGCAGGCAACGTCCTCTTCATAGCAGTCACTCCGGAGAAACTTTGCCACCTTCTCAATCCAGTAATCACCAACTGCGTGACCATATGTATCATTTACACTCTTGAAATCATCTATATCCACAAATACAAGGGAAGCACTGTCCTCGTCAGTCATGTTATCTATATACTCTCTTATTCTCTGCATTCCAGCCGTCTTGTTGTACATGCCGGTCAGAAGATCATGCTCAGCCTCGTACTTTGTACGCTCAACCTCCTGTCTGGATCTCGCAAGTGATCTGTCCATCTCGACCATATCAACTGCAAACATGATCTGTGTAGAAGCAACCACAGATATTGTCTGGAATGAAATCCCATAATAGAATATGACAACAACCGTGGATATACATGGCAGGATAAAATACAAAACACTTGACCAGAAAACTCTTTTTTCCAGTCTTTTTTTATACTGCAAAAGTATCGAAAAACTTAGAACAAGTCCTGCTGCTGCAATAAGCTGCGACAACAGATAACCGCTGCTCCTGTTATAGAAGTTGTTATCATCTATATAATAGAACAACTTGTCACTGAACTGGGATATAATGAGCAGGACTATCCCAGCAGCACTCAGAACTACCACGCCCCTTGCTTTCGCTGGCATCTTCGTCTCTCCTCTGTTGAGAATGACAAGAAGATAAAACGTAAACAGAGTCATATATAAATAGTTGATAAAGAACACGGCAAAATTGCTTATCTTCAGCATGTAATAGGCTGTCTGCCCTGATCTTCCCTGATAATACCATGACAACATGTCTGCAACCAGCAGGATGATACATGCAGCCTCCATGCATAGGCTCACATTCTTTTTATCTCTATTATTATTCTTCTGAAGGAATATAACCGCAAATGCAAACAGACAGATTAATATTCCCCACATTTCAAATGCTATATTAAATACAGCAGTCCTATCCACTAACTATGCGCCCCCTTAAACTTCCTGGCGATTTATTGTAGTAATTGTACAATTTGATTTGTGCAACATTTTCTCAAATTTATAAGTTTATATGAGAACCATTCTATATATCATACCTTAATTTGTCAATTACTAGATAACACATATTTATGGAATTTTGTCGCCACAGGGGACATATATGTCCGGCTGTCATGAACAACATAGTAAAGCCTGTCAACCGGCTGATGTTTTATACTAAGAACCTTCACATCAAGCCTTTTGAGTATATCCATGTAAGGAACAACCGCTATTCCAAACCCTGCTGCCACAAGTCCGGCTATGACCTCATCCTCCTCCGTTTCGCATGCTATCTCAGGAGCTTTGCCAAGCCCTTCAAACATCTCATCCACCAGACTTCTCATTCCAGATCCCTTCGAAAAATATACATGTTTATACCCAAGTGTATCCTCAACTGTCACCGAATTCCTGTCTGCCAAAGGGTGTCCCGACGGTGCTATGACAACAAGATCCTGTCTGCCGACTGGAACGGCGGAAAATCCCATCGTCTCAGGCGGTCTCGAACAGAAAACCATGTCATATTTTCTAGCCGCAAGATCATCAAGCAATTGCCCTGTGGTCCCTGTGTGAAATGTAAACGACACATTTCTGTTTTCGGCTTTCTTCAGATACTCCGCTGCCAGACGCGGTACAAATTCCATTCCAAGAGGTCTTATGAGGCCAAGCCGTATCACGCCATCCCCAGCAGCCTCTTTTTGTATGGACTCTACCCCCGCGTCAAGCGTGCCAAGCGAACGCTCTGCACATGCAAGGAATTCTCTGCCAAATGCAGTGAGCTCCGTATTGCGCCCATTCTTTTCAAAAAGCATTACCCCAAGTTCTTCCTCAAGCTGGGATATTGCGTGACTGAGGCTTGGCTGCGTTATATTCAGATTTCTGGCCGCATTTGTGTAATGCTGAACATGGGCCAGTTCAACAAAATATCTAATATATGACAGGTTCACTTATACCTCCCCCTTTTCACTATTTATATATAATCCTATTCATATTTTAATACAATCCGAATATTTTTTATAGACAAAATCTATTAAACCATAAAAACTATTTATTTGTTATGTGGTGTTGTCGGTGCTACAATCAAAAACCGCAGGGATATACATATATGAAAGTCTTAGACAAGTAAAACTCCCCTGATGCCGGGAAAATCAAAGGCTATGTTATAAAACACATTATATAAAGAAAGAAATGAGGAAAAGCAGAAAATGGATACTCAATCAGGAAATGCACATCTGCATAACATGTGGGGCGAGATTGCCCTGATAACAGCAGTCACCATCAACAGTTTCGGAGTGGTTCTCATGCTCTATTCTGCAGCAGGAATATCGGCAATATCCAGCGTGCCATACGCATTCTCGCTGGTTCTTCCAAGACTAACTCTCGGAACCTGGACATACATATTTCAGGGCGTACTTATTCTCACCCTCATGATCATGAGAAAGAAATTCGTTCCCCAATATCTGTGCAGCTTCATAGTTGGTTTCGTATTTGGCAAGATGCTGGATATCCATGAGATGTGGATCGGGGCTTTGCCAACTGCCCTCCCATGGAGAATCCTTTACTTTGTGATAAGTTACATTTTGATATGTATCGGAATCGCACTGTCCAACAGATGTGGACTTCCGATCATCCCGACAGACCTTTTCCCAAGAGAGCTGTCTGAGATTATATCGACAAAATATTCCAAGGTTAAGATTTCGTTTGATGTGATCTGCCTTGCAACGACAGCTGCCATGACAGGTTTTATCCTCGGTCATATCTACGGTCTGGGAATCGGCACAGTTCTTGCTGCATTCACCATGGGCAAGGGAATCGCCATAGTTGGAAACGCCATGGACAAACATGTTACAATAGCTCCATACATAACAGCGCACATAAAGCGCCACGGCAGCCACAAAGCCCAGTACGCAGGACACTAAGAACAAATTCAACACAAAAAAGAACCGCCTGAGAGAATCACATTCAAATTACAGATTTTCTCAAGCGGCTCTTTTTATATCCCCACGACCAGGCACGTAGATAAAAAATAACCATATATATGCCAGTCGGTAGTGACGGCAACCGAGCTTCAACGCTTCTTGCCGCATCGGAGATCCGCAACGTCCTTATCGCGGTCGGAGATGCGTGCAGATAGAAGCAAGTTGAAGCGACAGTTGCCAAACGTGACTGCATATATATGGTTATTTTTTATCGTCCGTGCCGTCCGTCACCTACGCATTTGCCAGCTGGCGTCCAAGCTCCTTACACTCCTCAAGGCCTTCTGCGTCAGGTGTCTCATGGCACATAAGTCCGGCTCCACCTACGAGTTCTGCGCCTGCTGACTGCATTCTCGCCTCCCAGTCGCGCATCCACTCGCCGTCTCCCCATCCATATGAACCGAAGAGTGCGATCTTCTTGCCTGAAGCAAATCCCTCTACCTCAGCAACGAAAGGCTCCATCTCAGCCTCCTCAAGAACCTCAGCTCCCATAGCCGGGCATCCAAGTGCAAATACTGGTTCATCCTTGAGTGCATCTGGTGCGATGCTGCTTACAAATACTACCTCCGCTTCCTTTCCGGCCTCTCTCACGCCGTCTGCGATAGCCTCTGCCATCATCTGTGTATTTCCGCCCTGTGTCCAGAATACGATATTAATTTTGCTCATAATAATCCTCCTTATGAAATTATATGTTATAGAGATTTACCCTATACATCCCTGTAAACTGTGTTTAACTGCATCTTTCCATATACTTCTACGCTGCGTTTCTGCTCGCCGTGTACATCCCCATGATATCTCTCATATGCAGTCCATTTGAAAGAAATTGGATAAGTCTCTCTTCCGCACATTCAAATATATGAAATGTTCTCCGCTTTGATTCAGCATCCTCATATACCTTCCAATAACCGGAGCAAAGTGCATTTCTTCCGTTCTGCAGAATAAATCCCTCCACATCCTCTGGCGGGTATCCCAGCAGCAAGCCCATCTCGTGTGGGAACCACTCCTTGCCAAGAGCTCCATCACCACAAGCCTGATCTTCCTGTGCCGGTTGTTTTGAGGTGAATCTTCCTCTGCTCTTTAAGTACTGCTGATATTTTCCGCGAAACTCAGCGAGAATCTCAGAAAGCTCCATGTCCGCATATCCCAGCTCAGACATAAGTCTTTGCACATCATCCCTCTGAACAAATGCCCTGAGCTTTGCCGCATTGTAGATAAATACGTTTACCCTGCCACAGGTTGCTCCCAGTGTGTACATACATATATCACTGTCCTTCAGTATCTCCACCATCTGACGATATCCGCTGAGTTCTATGTTCAGAAGATTTGACACCTTGACGCCCGTTATCACTGGTGCACACTGAAGTGCCATCTGAAGTTCCACATCACCTAGCTCCATGCCCTTCATGATCTCCCATGTATTTTCACTCATACAAAACCTCCTTGTGACAAATAGGTGTTTGAGAATAACAGGAAAATGCTATACAAACCCACATTTTAAATAGTGATTTAAAGCATTTTTATGTTTGGTTAGCCTCGTCTAACTCTAGTGAAAATACTACAGGATTCCTCCCCGAACGTCAATAACCCGGAGTGAGACATTTTCTCACTCCGGGTTATCTTGTTGATTAAAAATATACATTTATAAATTCTGCTTTATCATCGTCCTGCGTGGCTCTTTATTTCCGCCTGTTACCATATTGAGCAGCCGCCACACACCATATGCACAGATCCCACACACAGCCACAGGTACAAGGAGCACTACTATAACTCCTGTGCAGACTCCTGTAACCAGGTATCTAAGCCATTTCATCACATCACCATTCCTCATATCTACTGCCATCTTAATGCATTCCTCTCATTACATTATAAGCTGATCTTCTTAGACAGCAGTGTTGCACTTCCTATATAACTGCCGATCATGCATACAACATAGAGAATGAGCTGCGGTATATTCTTATACATCGCGTCAAGCATAGTCTCCACCTGCACGTTCTTCCCAAGGTGCGGAAGCTTGTATGCTATGTAGCTCACCAGCACATAAAGAGCCACAAAAAGTATAAAGCTGACAACGCCCTTTATCTTCTTATTCTGGAGCACTGTGGAAGACAGTGACACGGCAAGGTACGCTATGGTGATCATTGTATAGAATTGAATAAGTGCTACTACTATGAACCCTGCAACATTTGCAATGACACTTCCTATTGACAATCCTCTTGTTCCCAGAATATCATCCAGCACAAGCTCAACGCCAGCTACACCGCCGTTATGTGACTTAAGCAGGTTATAATCAACAACTATAAGCAGTCCAAGAAAGGCCACAAGTGTCGCACCGGTGAGCAGGATTGAAAGCAGCTTTGCACCGATAATCTTGTAATTTGAAATCGGCGTCATAAACACCATATACCCAGTCTTGTTCTTCAGATCCTGACTGTATATTATCACACCATATATCAAGACGAACATAAACGAAGCCCAGCCTCCCATCACAAGGAAGGTGATACCAAGTCCAGCTAACAAATCCTTTTCTGCAAATATTCCAATCACGAACAGCAATTCTGCTGCCGCAAGAGCCGTTATAACCACCAGAAGTGGAAATATTCCACGTCTGTATTCATATTTCATCATCTTTAACATAATATCTATCTCTCCTTCATCTAACTATGCATATATTTCCTTATACATATCAACTATCGACTTGCCCCTGCTCACTCGCAGTTCCTCTGCATCTCCCTGAAGCACACAGGTGCCATTCTTGATAAAGAATGCGTGATCCACGATCCTCTCAAGCTCATCCACAAGGTGGCTTGACATGAGCACGGCTGTGTCATCCGATATATTCCGAACAATCGTGCTGATGATCTTCTCCCTCGCTATGATGTCTATTCCGTTCAGTGGCTCATCAAGCATAACGATCCTGCTGTCTCTGGACAGAGTAACCGCTATCTTGAGCTTTGCAAGCATTCCTGAAGACATGCTCTTCGCCTTCTGATCGGGATTCAGCTCCATCTCAGCAAGCAGTCCCATGTATTTGTCATAGTCAAAGTCATCAAAGAAATCTTTGTAATACTTTCCTATGTCTTTACAGTTCATATATCCGAAGAAGAAAGCCTCCGTCGGCATATACGCTATGTCTTTCTTTGACCTGTATGTCATAGGCACTCCATCTATTGTAATAGTTCCTGAATCCGGCTTGACCAGACCAGCTATGATCTTCATAAGTGTTGACTTTCCACTTCCATTCGGACCGAGCAGCGCATATATGTGTCCCGGCTCAATCTCCAGTGACAGATCGGATATGGCTGTGGTCGTGATATACTTCTTAACAAGATGTTCGCATTTTAACATTGTATCATTTCCCTTCTTTTTTATTACTTCTTACTTCCCAAAGTGTTCTTTTAGCAGTTCAAGGATCTCAGCCTGTGAAAATCCCATACCAGTGAGCTGTTCGTCAAAGCTCTGTATAATTTCTTCTATCCTCTCCTTTTTCAGGTCGTCTATGACCTTGTCGTCCTCCGTCACAAATGTTCCTATTCCGCGTCTGGTATAGGACAACCCCATAGACTCCATCTCGCTGTAAATCCTCGCTGCAGTATTCGGATTTATCTGGTATTCTATGGCAAGTTCTCTTGATGACGGAAGCTTAGATCCCAAAGGCAGTGTGCCCGCTATGATCTTCTGCTTTATATCCTCTATGACCTGAAGATATATGGGGATATTCGTCTTAAATTCCATCACACACCTCCTCCTTGTATGCTGTCTAGCTCTTCTGTACCGCTGTACTAGTTGAATAGTACACTAGTATCATAGTATTGTCAACTGTATTTTTAAATAAAGTATATTTTTTTAGTTTTTTGTCATCTCGATAGTAACTCATGCACCCGGTCATCTCGTCATCTTTGCTTATTACCTACATTTTATCTCATATACAATGTTTTCACTTAAAAGATAAAAAATTATCCATAAAACACATTATTCTGTGTCCTACGGATAATTTTTTAAAATTTTTTCTTTTTTAGAGATTTTTCATCTATTTGGAGATAATTTTGTATCTTTTCCCTGGTTATCCCAACAGCCACTAGAGAATTCATACAAATTAAATTTCTAACAAACCCTCAGCACCAGTGCTTGCAGCTCGCACACATTCATATAAAGCTTCTCAACTCTGTCTGCAAATATCGCTGTGGAGAATTTATCTGCCGACTGCACCGCATTTCGTCTGAGCTGCTGCCTTGAAGCCGCACTCATATCAAGCCACTTTACCAATGCGTTCTCAAATGTTTCCTCATCCGTGAATTCCCATCCATTCTTTCCGTTATCCACCACATCGATAAGACACGGATCCTCTCTGCACAGAAGGGGGATCCCGGCTGCCAAAGCCTCCACATATGTAAGCCCCTGTGTCTCGCTTGTGGATGCACTCACGAAGAAATCACCTGCCTGATAATACTCAGCCACCTTGTCTGGCTCAATCATCCCTGTAAATATCACACTCTCTGAGATTTCAAGCTCTCTTACCTGTTCCTCTATCTCTGCCCTGTATGGTCCGTCTCCAACTATCATGAGGATTGTACCATATCTGCTCACTCTCTTCTGACATCTGAGTATCTCAAGGGTATTCTTCTCTTTCGCCAGTCTCCCAACATAGAGAAGTACTGTCTGTTCTTTGCTGAGTCCATACTGCTGCCTGATCCTATACCTGCCGTCCGTCTCTATATATTTGCCGAATTTATCCGTGTCGATCC
>OLYB01000019.1_pt1 | contig 191193 bp, 163 predicted proteins | sample 1674481 | NCBI WGS metagenome assembly OLYB01 (sample SAMEA103958167, study PRJEB25191) | human gut metagenome
CTTGACAAGAAGGTTCGTGTCGTTGAAATCCTGATAGAACAGGGACGGCGGCAAGGCCTGTTCAAAAGACAAGACGCCTTGTCCGTAAGTTGCAAGAAGCGTGTTCACTTCGTGCAACCGTTGTGTTATTTGCCGTATCATCATAATCGTCAGGAATTGAAAAGGTCGTCCATCGTCACCTCGCTGTGGACGATGCTTCTGTTCTTGCCATTGGCCACACCATACGTCGTGATAAAGGTATGAACCAGTGTCTTGTTGGTCTTGGTAAGTTCCCTGAACAAACCGGAACGGTCACGCAACCGGCGTTCGTATTCGGGCTTGATACGGTATGTGTCCATGCAGAATTTCATCTCGCACAGGTGTATGATCCGGTCAGCCCGCTCTATTATCATGTCTATTTGTCCGCCGGGCATTCCTTCCTCCTTATTGGGCTTGACCTGCCATGTGGACAAGGATGTAGCCATGCCCCTTATTCCCAAAGCCGACTTGATCTGTTTATGATGTCTCATGCAGACAAGCTCGAAACTGCTACCCATCCAGTCGAATACATTTCCGGAATCAAGATGATTGCTCCACCATTCATCATCGTGTGAGAGGTTGTCGGCAAGGAACTTGAAATAGAACAGCGAAAAGAAATCCGTAAGCCTGTAAACGGCTCCGCGACGTTTGTTGCCGTACTGAAGCCATTTCTCTATCATATCGGACCTTTCAAGGTTTTTTATCGCCTTGGTTATGTTGCTGCTCTTCGATGATAGTGACTGGAATATGTCCTTGCTTGTCATTCCCGATTCGTGTTCGCTGAGTAGTTGTACGATTGACGTGTACAGGTCGGCATTGTCGAAAAGGGCGTTGTATAGCTCCTCGAACTCCAGTTTCAAAAGTGCGCCTTCATTGAAAAACAGCCGGTCTATATTCTGGGAAAGGCTCAACGCGGGGTCAAGAAGGCTGTAATAAAACGGAACACCGCCAAGCACCATGTATGTCTGGGTAAGCTGGTAACGATCCCATTCGATGCCTCTGGTAGCGAGATACCGCTCCGTCTCATTCAGGGTGAACGGGGACAGATGCAGGTTACACGTCACTCTGGCATGGAGGCCTCCCTTGTTGGCGACAATCTTGTCTTTCATCCATGAGGTCGCGGACCCCGTGGCGATAAGCATGATGTTCCGCTGTGACATGGCCCAGCCGTTCCAGAAGTTTTCAAGGGCCGACACGAATATGGATTTTCCCGAATCCATCCAAGGCATTTCATCTATGAACACAATCCGTTTACGGTCAGCGGGCAGGGACGACAGGTATTCTTCAAGGGCATAAAAGGCTTCATCCCAGTTGCTTAAATGGGAGAACTTTTTTCCCGAATAACTGTTGAGCACATTCAGGAAATTGTTCAACTGTCTGCGGGTGGTCATTCCATGCGCACCGACATATTTGAAATCAAACTCCCGGTCGAAAAATTCTTCAATCAGGAATGTCTTTCCGATACGCCGCCTGCCGTAGACTATGACCAGCTCCGATCTGTCCGAGTTCAGGCATCTTTCCAGTTCCGCGTGTTCTTTGTCGCGGCCAATAAGTTTATCCATACTTTCATGTTTTGATGCAAAATTACGCATTTGGAATTGCCCAAGCAAATTTTAGAACCACTTATTTGATATTATCTATGAAATATTACGCTGTAAATTCAGATATAAGGTTTTGTGAGGTTTATGAACTGCGTCCATAAATCTGAAATTATCTATCTAAATCAAGAAGATAAGTTCAGGTTTATGTATCTGATAAACAGATATGCCGAGTTTTGACCTCTTCGGATTGAAATCTGGCCGGAAAGGTCAAAATTCGGCAATTATTCAAATAAGGCTGAAAACGGTGGTAATGGAGTACAACGCAGGATGTCAGCCAAATACGTTATCAACCAGATTCACCGCTTCAACTTTCTTGCTGTCAACGATTTTCGCGTAAATCTGCGTAGTCTTTACGTTGGCATGGCCGAGCAGTTTGCTCGTGGTATAAAGATCCGCACCGAGGGTAAGCATCATTGTGGCGAACGTGTGGCGGCTCGTGTGATAGGTGATTTTTTTATTGATTCCTGCCGTTGCCATCCATTTGGCCAGTACCTTGTTGATATTGGGTTCTGCCGGGAGTCCGGCAAAGACATGCAGCCCGTCTTCCGCACCGTTCCTTTCAGGCAGCCAACGGACGGCATGGCGGGAAAGAGGCAAGTAAATCGGTGTGGTAGTTTTTTGCATCACGGTTGACATCCGGTATTGTTCCCCGTCCTGAACAATATCTTTCCATCGTAAGGCATAAACATCGCTCAACCTCAAACCGCAGTAACAGGCGAAAAGGTAGGCACGTTTCACGTCTTCGCGGGGGCATTCCGTGTCAATCAGAACTTTTATTTCGTCAATGGTCAGGTATTCCCGTTTGGATTCCGGCACCTTGATACGTTCTGTGGCTGCAAGTGTCATTATCGGGTTCTCCGGGATAACCTCGGCACGGACGGCGGCGTTGAGTGCGGTGGAGAAATAACCCACGTAGTCCGCTGCACTCTTGGGTGAAAGCGGCTTGTCCCACCGGGTCTTGTAGGTGTGCTGAATCCAGTCGATGAAACCCAGACACCAGTCCTTGTCAATCTCTCTCATCTTCACCTTTTTCTTGTAAAGGGGAAGTAACCGGCAGACTGTTCGTAACAGTTTCAGTCCTCTCGCGCCTTTTCGTTCCTGTTCGGCAAGATAGGCTTCCATCCAGTCGTCCAGTAGCATTTTGGAACGGACGGATGTCTTTTTCAGTCCGGCCTTCGAGTGAGTCAGTTCGATGATGCGTTTTGATTTGATGGCCTCTACCGCCGCTTTTGTGGCCCGGTTCTGCTCCTTGACCATAGGATTGATTTCGGGCAACAGGTACAGTTTCAAGAACTCGTAACTGCGTTTTCCGTCAACATAGATGTCGAGATAATAGGATTCCGAACCGTCGGCGAGCTTCTTCGTGCGCACCTTTACCGGTTCCTTGAGTCTGGTCGATTTCTTTGTTGTTGCCATATATAATAATGTATTTAGAATGCGTCGTCAACCAAGGTGATTGCATCGTCCTTTTTCTTGTCTACTATTTTTGCATAAACCTGTGTGGCACGCACGGAACGGTGGCCGAGGATTTTGGAAACGGTATAGATGTCCGCTCCGAGCGTCAGCAGCAGCACCGCACATGAATGACGTGCCGTGTGGAATGTCACGTTCTTCTTTACGCCTGCCTTATCAGCCCAGTTCTTGAGACTGACACAAAGGTTGCTTGTATTGGGCAGCCCTCCAAAGACAAGGCCATCCGGTGTACAGCCATTACGTTCCGGCAACCATTTTACCGCTTGGGACGAAAGGGGGATATAAACGGGATTGGTGGTCTTTGTCATTACTACCGACACGAGCCATTGCCCGCCTGATATGGAAATGTCACGCCAACGCAATTTCCGTATGTCACTGATACGAAGTCCGCAAAAACAGGAAAACAGGTATGCCTGCCGTACCTGCTCGTTAAAAAATGGCGTGGCTATCATTTTCTTTATCTCCTCGATGGTCAGAAAATCCCGTTTGCTTTCGGGAACTTTGATTTTCTCGGTCATCTCCAGTTTGTACCAAGGATTTGATTCAATCAGTCTCTCACGTGCAGCCTCGTTCAAAGCGGTACGCAAAGTGGTATAATAGGAATGAGCCGTCTTGGGAGTAATCTGTTTTCCCCATGCGGTCTTGCAGGAAGAACGAAGCCAGTCGATATAATCAATGTAAAACTGTCTGTCCACATCACAGAGCCTGACATCTGCACGGAATTTCAGCAAGTTTTTACGGGCGTTGTCGATTCCGTTCAGGTCGCGTGCTTCCCGGTGTTCGTGGTTCTTGCGGACAATGGTCATCCAGTCAGACAGCAGCATATCGGAAGATTTGCTTTCCGGTACTGTTCCCACCTTCGCATTGAGCAGGGCTTCTGTCCGTTCTCGCTGAATATCTTCCGCCTTGCGGAGTGTCTGCGCATTTTGCCGCCTTGCTTTGGCAGATGTTTCCGGCATGAGGTAGAGTTGCAGAAACTCGTACTCATGCCCGCCGTCTACACTACGGTCAAGAAACAGGGATAAACGTCCGTCCGCCAGTTTACGGTGACGTAACTTGAACGGAGATTTCTCTATTAATGATTTCTTTTTTCTTCCCATTGTATATCAATGATTTATATCCATATACAAAGGTAACAAATAATCCGGATATAAGTATCGTTTTAGGTAACAAAAATGTCGAATAATAGAGATTTTTAAGGAATACAACAGAAATCATCATTAGTTAATAATACATTGATAATCAGTATTTATATAGATTTTATCTGTTTTTATTTTCCCTTCGTTTCAATACATTGGCTAATGGGCAACCATCTACTGCCAGCAGATCCTGCTGGGCATGCTGACGATATTCGGTCCGATACAATGGGCGTTCTCGCTGTTGCCCAAGTGGGAAGGTGCATGGGCGAAGTGGCTTATCCGATATCTGACCGTGCATTTCTACGGGGCGATGCTCTACTTCGTAGGATTTTACGTGTTACTGCTGTTCGACATCGTGCTCTGCATACAGGTGGAGAACCTGACGGCTATCACGGCCAGCGAGCAGACGATGGCTGCCTACCTGCAGAACAGCTTCTTCTCGGCAGGCTACCTGATGGCGGCAAGCATCGTAGCCCTGAAGTGCCTGAACCTGGTGCCGGACCTGGCAGCGTGGATGATTCCGGAAGGCGACACGGCCTTCTCGACCCGAAACTTCGGCGAGGGTGTGGCACAGCAGGTCAAGATGACGGCAACGGGCGGCATCGGAACCGTGATGAGAGGATGACAAACCTTATAAAAAGATAGAACGATGAAAGCAAGCAAGAAACTGAAGAAATGGTACAGGGACGAACAGTTCGTCCGCTACATGCACAAGCGTGTCAACGAAGAAATGCGGCGTGCCGCAAACCAGCGGCTCACTGCGGAATACCAGGTACTGAACGACGGCTTTGACCGGGACAAACGGTATATCGCCCCGCTGACGACCTACCTGACCTACCGCCTGCAACTGGCCAGGCTGCAGAAAAAAGTCCGGAAACGAAAACGCGGCATCTGGTGGGTGTTCATCCGGGTAATCGTACTGGGAATCTACACGGAGCACTTCCCACGGGAGTTCGAGAAGCTCCGGCAGGACCTGCTGGAGGATATCATGCCGATACTGCATGAGGAATACCTGAAATGGAGAAACAATCAGTAAACAATCAAATATAGAAAAATATGGTTATCAAGCATTTGGAGAACAAAATCCGGCTGGTGGGCATCGTCTGCACGGCTTTCCTTGCGGGATGCGTCATCATCAGCGTGTCGAGCATCTGGACTGCCCGCACGATGGTGACGGACGCACAGAAAAAAGTGTATGTGCTGGACGGCAACGTGCCCATCCTCGTGAACCGGACGACCATGGAGGAAACCCTGGACGTGGAAGCCAAGAGCCATGTGGAGAGGTTCCACCACTATTTCTTCACGCTGGCACCGGATGACAAGTACATCCGCTACACGATGGAGAAAGCGATGTACCTGGTCGATGAGACGGGTCTGGCACAATACAACACCCTGAAAGAAAAAGGGTTCTACTCGAACATCCTGGGTACGAGTGCGGTATTCTCAATCTTCTGCGACAGCATCGCCTTTGACAAGAAGAGCATGGAGTTCACCTACTACGGACGGCAGCGTATCGAACGCAGGAGCAACATCCTGATGCGCGAGCTGGTTACGGCAGGACAGCTCAAACGGGTGCCGAGGACGGACAACAATCCGCACGGACTGCTGATTGTCAACTGGCGTACGCTGCTGAACAAGGACATCGAACAGAAGACCAAGAGCAACTACTAAACCAACGAACATATGAATGTCAAAGGATTCAGGCGGATGCTGTTCGGAGAGAAGATGCCGGACAAGAACCATCCGCAATACAAGGAACGCTATGAGCGTGACGTGGATGCCGGGCGCAGGTTCGCCAGGGCGACACGCATCGACCGGGCTGCAGCCAGGGTGCAGGGTTTCGCCGACGCACACCGGACGCTGTTTCTGGTCATCGTCTTCACTTTCGTCATCGGGGCCTTTGCCTGGAACACCTACCGCCTGGTAGCGGTGTACCGCCACAGTCCGGCGGGACGCACGGCAACGGAGGTGCAGGATTCGGTGCTGAGGGAACGGCACAGGCTGCATCAGGAGGGTAAGAGACAGGAACATACAAACGGAATAACCGGACAATGCAAGAGATAATCATCCATCAATCAAAGACATGCAATGAAGAATCTATTGGAGAAAATCAACTGGAGACAGCCGAAGTACATGCTTCCTGCCATCCTTTACTTCCCCCTGCTCGGCGCGTCCTATTTTATCTTCGACCTGTTCCACACGGAAACCCTGGAGATAAAGGACAAGACGATGCAGACAACGGAATTTCTGAATCCCGAACTGCCGGGAGCACAGATCAAGGACGACGGCATAGGCAGCAAGTATGAGAATATGGCAAAATCGTGGGGCAAGATACAGGACTACTCCGCAGTGGACAACATCGACCGGGACGAATCCGGCAAGAAGAAGGAGGAATATGAATCGAAATACACGCAGGACGACCTCGACCTGCTCACGGAACAGGAACAGGAGAAGGCTGCGGCGGCTGAGATTGCCTCGGCCAAGGCACGGGAACAGGAAGCCCTCGCCGAACTGGAAAAAGCCCTTGCCGAAGCAAGACTGAAAGGACAAAACGCAGTTCAGCCACCGGCAGAGACCGAGACCGCCGACACTGTTCCGCCCCGGGCAACGGAAGTATCAGGAACCATCGACGAAGAGAAGCGGGCGGTGAAAGCACCGTCCGACGATGCACCGCCCAACGAGGTGGTGCGCAAGGTGAAGACCGCTTCAGATTACTTCAACACGCTGGCGAAGGATGCCCGTGAGCCGAAGCTCATACAGGCCATCATTGACGAGAACATCAAGGCGGTGGACGGCTCGCGCGTAAGGCTGCGCCTGCTCGATGACGTGGAAATCGGAAAATACGTGGTGAAACGGGGAACCTACCTTTACGCCACGGTAAGCGGTTTTTCGTCAGGCCGGGTGAAAGGCAGCATCAGCGGCATCCTGGTGGATGACGAACTGATGAAGGTTAGCCTGTCCATCTACGACACCGACGGCATGGAAGGACTGTATGTACCCAACAGCCAGTTCCGGGAAACGAGCAAGGATGTGGCGAGCAGTGCCATGTCGGGCAATATGAACATGGGAATGGGAAGCACGGGAAGCAGCCTTGCCCAATGGGGCATGCAGGCGGTGACCAATGCCTACCAGAAGACAAGCAACGCCATCAGCAAGGCCATCAAGAAGAACAAGGTCAAGCTGAAATACGGGACGTTCGTGTATCTGGTGAACGGACAGGAGAAGAAAAACTAAGATGCAGGTACCATGGAAAAGGATTTGTCAAACCTTCATCTGGGAACGGATGGACTGTACTATGAGGACTATGTCGCTCCCGAAGAGCCGGGAACATTCACCGGAAAACTTGTAAGCAGGCAATGGTGGCACCACGGCAGCCGCTTTGCCCTGATATGCAATTTCCAGACAGGAAACGGACAAAGGATTGCCTTGTTCGCCTTTCAGAAGGAGACCGGTTTCTACGGGCCGAGATACGGGGAAGTCAACTTCAAGACAGCGGAGATAGACACCTGGTGGGAATGCGAGGTCCGGATGACCCGGACAGGACGCTGCACATGGATCTGCGCCCAAAGGATTGACGGGCAGGAAGTCCCGGAAAGAGAAAAGGGAAAAGAAGAAACAAACGAATAACTATAATCAACGACATGGATATGAATTGGAAGAAAATCATAATGGCATTTCTTCTGGCGGCAGGATTGCCGGCTGCACAGAACGCACTGGCGCAGACAACCTATGAAGAAATGGAACAGCTGACGGTGAACGAACAGGTAACGACCGTCATCACGGCATCGGAACCGGTGCGTTTCGTGGACATCTCCACCGACAAGGTAGCAGGTGACCAGCCTATCGACAACGTCATCCGCCTGAAGCCCAAGGAAGCAGGACATGAGGACGGCGAAGTGCTTGCCATCGTCACCATCGTGACGGAACGCTACCGTTCGCAGTATGCCCTGATCTACACGACCCGGATGAAGGAGGCGGTGACGGACAAGGAAATCCAGCTGCAGGAACGCAACGCCTTCAACAATCCGGCAGTGACAATGTCCACCGCCGACATGACAAGCTATGCACGGCGCATCTGGAACTCGCCTGCGAAAATCCGCAACGTGGCCACCAAAGCGCACCGCATGGTTATGCGCCTGAACAACATCTACTCGGTGGGCAACTATTTCTTCATCGACTTCTCCATCGAGAACAAGACGAACATCCGTTTTGACATCGACGAGATACGGGTGAAGCTGACGGACAAGAAGCTTGCCAAGGCCACCAACGCACAGACCGTTGAGCTGACACCCACGCTGGTGCTGGAACCGGGCAAGACGTTCAGACACGGATACCGGAACGTACTGGTCGTGAAGAAACTGACCTTCCCGAACAACAAACTGCTGACCATCGAAATGACGGAACGGCAAATCAGCGGCCGTAACATCAGCCTGAACATCGACTATGAGGATGTGCTGGCGGCAGATTCGTTCCACGCAGATCTAGTGGAGGAGGAATGACCATGAAAAAGACGATTATCCTGATACTGGTCTGTGTGTGCATCGCTGCCAGTGCGAGCGCACAGCGAGGCAGTGGACGCCTCTCGCTCGGTGTGGGGCTGCTCTACAAGAACGGCATGGATGCGACACTTGCCTACGAACACGAGATCAACTACCGTCATGCGTGGGAATTTTTCGCCAACGGCTACCTGCAATGGGCCCAATGTGCCTCGTGCAAACATATCTGCCCGGATTCATTTTGGCGCAACTATCACACCTACGGCTTCGGTGTGGCCTACAAGCCCTGTGTCACCCGGGGACGCAACCACTACGGCAGCCTGCGCATCGGTGCTTCGGCAGGGAGCGACACCCGGAAGTTCCTCGGCGGTCTGCATTTCGGCTACGAACACAACTATGCGCTGCGGGCCGGATGGACACTCTACTGGCAGGTAAAGAGCGATGTGATGATAAAAGGTGCGGACGTACTGCGGGCAGGTGTCGTGCTGGGTGTGAAACTGCCTGTGAAATAAGGGAACATAAAATACGGAAACGATATGATACGAAAATTACAATGGGTGGCAGCGGCAACAATGGCTCTGTTGTGTGCTGCCTGTGATGCGCATTTCGATATGCCTGATACGCCAAATACAGAGTTGTCGGATTCGATTGCTCTACCGGGGCATGTCCTCTGTACAGACGGAGCGGTGTTGTCCTATACAGCGTATGAGCTGTCAGACAAGACTGCGGTAGCAGTGTTGTTCGATACCGAAAAGCGGAAGGAAGCGGAAGGATACGCTTATGCGGTTTATCTTTGGGATCTCGAACCGCTAGCCTTTGCCGACAGTCTCGGCGTTGACCAGGGCACCTCTGCCGATCCCATAGCTTTTGACGGGAATGTCAATACATCCAAGCTGTTTGAGGCAAAGGAAGCGGCATCACCGATGGCAGAAGCGGTTTTCAGCATGTGGTGGTATGGTCAGAGTGCCTATATACCCTCGGTCGCTGAAATGCGGGTACTATACGACAACTTGGAAAAGGTAAACCCCATCATCGAGCGTTGTGGCGGTCAGCCCTTGCCGGTGGATAAAGAAAACTGCTGGTACTGGACCTCCACGGAAGTGGCCGGACAGGAAACGGTCAAGGCCTGGCTCTACTCTTTGGGCAGCGGCACGATGCACGAGACCCCGAAAAATCAGGCGCACTGGGTGCGTCCGATCATTTCATGGAACAAGTAAACCTATCAACGAACCATTAAACAGTAAACTTATGAAGATGAACGGTATTGAAGATTTTATGACACCGCAGTGTATGGATATAGCACAGCCGAACCATGGGTTCTTCGGGTATCTGCTGAGATGCAAATGCCTCTCACAGGAAGATGTCTCGGGAGATTTCATATTCATTGACGACGGAACCGACTGTTTCGTGAGATTCCCCTCCGTAAAGAGCCACAGGGAGATAATCCGGACGGAATGGAACGCCCGCACCGGCCGTTACCATGATTTTTTCCAAGGGATGCTCTTCTACGTCAATGAAGACAGGATTGAAGACTTTGCCGATTTCATGACCGACAGTCCGGACGAGGAAATAAGACAATTCCTGCAACGCTTCATGACAGAGGTACGTGCCGCAGTCCAAACCAACATCCCGGGAATAGAACCGCTCTATGCAGTGTCACATATCGGTCAGCTTGCCAATGACGGTGGCATGCAGTGGCCTCACATCCATATCCTTTGGGGTATCAAAAAATAACAGATTAAAGCCATGGAAGAAAGTAAGGAATTGCAAGGATTCTACCAGATATTCCGTACGGTGGTGTATGTATCCGTACTGCTGGAGTTCTTTGAATATGCCATTGACCCGGCGGTGCTCGACCATTGGGGCGGCATATTGACGGATATCCACGGACGCATCAAGCAGTGGGTCATCTACCGGGACGGGAACCTGGTGTACAGCAAGATTGTGACGGTGATGCTCATCTGCATCACCTGCGTCGGTACACGGAACAAGAAACACCTGGAGTTCAACGCACGCAGACAGGTAGTATATCCGTTGACAGGCGGACTGCTGGTGCTGGTACTCTCCGTTTGGATGTTCGGCCATAAGCTGGAACCTAGGCTCTACACCCTGCCGCTGAATATTGTTCTCTATATGGCGGCCTCCATCGTAGGCGTGGTGCTGGTGCATGTAGCCCTGGACAACATCTCGAAATTCATCAAGGACGGACTGATGAAGGACCGCTTTAACTTCGAGAACGAAAGTTTCGAACAATGCGAAGAGAAGATAGAGAACGAATACAGTGTGAACATCCCCATGCGGTACTATTACAAAGGAAAGTTCAGGAAGGGATGGATCTCTATCAGCAACTGCTTCAGAGGTACCTGGGTAGTCGGTACACCTGGTTCCGGTAAGACGTTCAGTATCATCGAACCGTTCATCCGGCAGCACTCGGCCAAGGGCTTTGCGATGGTTGTCTATGATTACAAATTTCCGACATTGGCGACCAAGCTGTACTACCACTACAAGAAGAACGAGAAACTGGGTAAAGTGCCTAAAGGATGCAAGTTTAATATGATAAATTTTGTTGACGTGGAGTATAGTCGCCGGGTAAATCCAATCCAGGCCAAGTACATCAACAACCTCGCCGCTGCCAGTGAAACAGCGGAAACGCTGCTGGAGTCCCTGCAGAAGGGAAAGAAAGAGGGTGGCGGCGGAAGCGACCAGTTCTTCCAGACCTCGGCCGTGAACTTTCTTGCCGCCTGCATCTACTTCTTCGTGAACTATGAGAAAGAACCGTATGCGGCCGACGGCACTCTGCTGTATGCGGAGAGACGGCAGGACCCGCAGACGAAATTCTGGAAACCGACGGGTATCGTGCGTGACAAGGAGGGTGGCAACATCGTAGAACCTGCCTACTGGTTGGGAAAATACTCGGACATGCCGCATATCCTGTCGTTCCTGAACGAAAGTTACCAGACTATTTTTGAAGTACTGGAAACAGACAATGAGGTAGCTCCGCTGCTCGGTCCGTTTCAGACAGCCTTCAAGAACAAGGCGATGGAGCAGCTGGAGGGTATGATCGGTACGCTGCGTGTCTATACCTCGCGACTGGCAACCAAGGAAAGCTATTGGATATTCCACCGTGACGGGGATGACTTCGACCTGAAAGTGAGCGACCCGAAGAATCCAAGCTACCTGCTGATAGCAAACGACCCCGAAATGGAGAGTATTATCGGTGCGTTGAATGCGTTGATATTGAACCGACTGGTTACACGAGTGAATACCGGGCAGGGCAAGAATATCCCCGTGAGCATCATCGTGGACGAGTTGCCGACCTTGTACTTCCACAAGATAGACCGCCTGATCGGTACTGCCCGAAGCAACAAGGTGAGCGTGACACTCGGCTTTCAGGAACTGCCGCAGCTGGAGGCCGACTATGGCAAGGTAGGTATGCAGAAAATCATCACAACGGTGGGCAATGTGGTGAGCGGCTCGGCCCGCGCGAAAGAGACACTGGAATGGCTGTCGAACGACATCTTTGGCAAGGTAGTGCAGATCAAAAAGGGCGTGACCATCGACCGGGACAAGACGAGCATCAATCTCAACGAAAACATGGACAGCCTGGTGCCTGCCTCGAAGATTTCGGACATGGCCACCGGCTGGATATGCGGTCAGACGGCACGCGACTTCGTGAAGACGAAAACCGGTGCCGGAGGTTCGATGAACATCCAGGAATCGGAAGAGTTCAAGACCACGAAGTTCTTCTGCAAGACGGATTTTGACATGAATGAGATAAAGAAAGAGGAAGCAGCATATGTACCGCTGCCCAAGTTCTACACGTTCAAGTCGAGGGAGGAACGCGAACGCATCCTGTACAAGAATTTCGTGCAGGTGGGGCAAGACGTGAAGGAGATGATCAAGGACGTACAGAACAAGCGCAACGCCAAGTAGCGGCTAACCCAACCGAACAGAGGGAATAAATAAGGGAAACGCCTGCCAATGACTTCGGAGTTATTGCAGGTGTTTTTTATGCTTTCAATAATCCGCCATTCTCAAGCAGATATATCCGTGAAAAGCATTATATTTGCACTTAGAAACAATTTATTGCAAATGGAAAAAAATATAAACCGCATAAAGGCTGTATTGGCCGAAACAGGGAAAACGAATGTGTGGCTGGCTGAGCAGCTTGTCGTGAATCCGACCACTGTGTCCAAATGGTGTACAAACACCTGCCAACCGGATTTGCATACCCTATCTAAAATTGCAGAATTACTTAACGTGAGCCGCAGGGAACTGTTGCGCCCTTAAACTCCTACATCATCATGGCAGAACATACAACAGACATAAAGAGCCGGATTAAAGCACTGATAGGTCAGGGCGAAAGTTCGGAAGTCGAGTTCAAATCAGCACGCGGAGGATTCCCCGGCAGCTTTTGGGAGAGCTATTCGGCTTTCGCCAACACCAACGGCGGTACAATCGTGCTGGGCGTGGTGGAAAAGGATAACCGTTTCTCCTTTGACGGACTGACGGAGGAAACCATCGTCCGCTACAAGAAGATTTTCTGGGACTGCGCCCACAACAAAGGGAAAATAAGCGTTTGCCTACCGAGGGAATCGGACGTGAGAGTCGAGCAAATCGAAGAGTCGTATATCCTGATATGCGATATTCCACGTGCGAACTACGAGCTTCGTCCGGTCTATATCGGCAGCAATCCGTTCGGGAGCACTTACCGCAGGAACCACGAGGGAGATTATCTCTGTACGGATGCGGAGGTAAGGCGGATGTTCGCAGATGCCGAGCATGACCGCCATTCGCAGGACGGACGCATCCTTGCAGGATTTGAGTTCGAGCGGGATATAGACCAGGAATCACTGCACCAATACCGTCAGACACTCGCCAGCCTGCAACCCACTCATCCGTGGATAGGTATCAGCGACATGGATTTCTTGAAGAAGATAGGAGCTTACACCACGGAATACGAGACCGGGAAAGAGGGATTCACCTTGGCCGGTATACTGATGTTCGGCAAATACGACAGCATCACCAACCCTTCGGGCGACCCGATGTACTTTGTGGATTATCGGGAACGGATTGCAACCGACAATCCCGACATCCGATGGACGCACCGTATCTATCCAGATGGTATGTGGGAAGCAAATCTCTATCAATACTATGTAAGGGTATACAACCGCCTGATACAGTCGCTGCCCCGTCCGTTCATGATAAAAGACGGAGTGCGTCAGGAAGAGACCCCTGCCCACGATGCCGTGAGGGAAGCCCTTATTAACTGCATTGTTCATCAGGATGTCAATGCACAAGGGCATATCATCGTAGAGCGTACCGACAAGAGCCTTGTTTTTATGAACCAAGGAATGATGTTGGTTTCCAAGAAGCAGTATTTCGAAGGTGGGCGTAGCATTTGTCGAAATCCAATTCTGCAAAAGATGTTCATGATGCTTGGTCGTGCTGAGAAAGCTGGCAGCGGTGTGGATAAAATTGTGAGCGGATGGAAATATCTGGGTTGGCCACTTCCTACCGTTGCGGAAGAAACACGACCGGACTATGTGGTACTAACCATGCAGTTAGGGACGGAACCCGACAAGAAAACCCGACAAGAAAACCCGACAAGGAAACCCGACAAGAAAACCCGACAAGAAAACCCGACAAGAAAGTCCAATAAACAGGTATTGCGGAGGGAGCAAATCTTGGAGTTCTGTGTTGAGCCAAAGTCGTTATTCGATATTTTACAGCATTTGGGATTGAAAAACAGGGAAAATCTTATGGAGGTCTATATCAATCCGATGATTGGTGCAGGGGCGTTGGCGATGACGGAGCCAGACAATCCTACGAGCCGCAACCAGATGTATGTGGCGGTGAGGGAGGATATGGAGCACATGTAATTCAAAATGATTGTGCTGCCTCAATAATAAGGCGAGGTCGGACAGCGAAAATGCCCGACCTCTTTATTATGTTGGCAATGAGGATTCATTAGCGTGTCTTACACAAAGAATGTATTATTCCGAGACAAAACCAACCGCTTTCTGCCATTCCAAAGGACTCTTGGCCTGGATGAAAGAGGGCGATTATTCCAATCGGTTGGAGATAATACCGGGAATCTAACCAGTATCAATAGAAAAGCGGATTCGTTACAGGGATTATCCATACGTAATAAAAAAGGATGTTTTGCCTCGGCAAAACCGGGCGCACACAAAAACACCGCCGGTACGGATGTATGGGCGGTGCAAAGAGTTATTGCTGCCATGTCAGGCAGTCTGTCCACTCAACAGCTTGCCGAGCTGCTGCCTGCAGAACTCCTCGTATTCGGCTTGGTCGGTGCCGCTCTCGACAGCGCGGTCAATGACATCGCCCAACTCATCGAAGCAAACTTCCTTGCTGACACACTCCGTGGCGGAGCCGCTGAGCAGATACACTTCGTAGTAGTCCGAGCCGTTGAGTACAATCATGACGTATCCGGTATGGAGCCGTCCATTCAGCTTGATGCGCAGTGCAGGCAAGTCCCTGTAGATGGTGGCAGCAAATTCGGTGATGCCCCATGACATGATAACCGGTGCCGGGGTCATTCCTACCAGCTGTTCCTTGATGGTCTGTGCAATTTGCAATACATATTCTTTTTCCATAACTGCAGTGTATTAAAATGATTATTGATTTGTTTTATTCGAACCAATCCGGGTTGTCCTTCTTCAACTCGGCTATCAGTTTCTCGTCGCTGAGCTGAAGGGTTGACGCATCGGTAAAGAAAAAGATTCCGTCATAGATTCTTCCGGCTTCCTCGCTGGCAAAGCCTTCGTTCTCGCCTTCAAAGCTACCCGGTTGCAGGGCATCAAGCAAGAGTGTCGAGCCGATGAGCAGCTCTTCACCTTCGTTGGATTCCGCCACACGGCAATCATAAGCCTTGCCGTCAAACTGTACTTTCTGTGTTTTCATACGCCTGTTCATTTTAATGGGATATGTTTACCGTTTTTCTTGAGATACTCCATGATGCACTTGACTTCTTCATGCGAAGCACGGTTGCGTTCATCGTAATGGCGTGTCTCGTCTGCCATCACCACAATACACTCCTTAACTAGCCGATAAAGGCTCTGCTGCAGTGTGGGGTGCATATCGGGAATAGCGGCGGCGAACTGCTTGGGATTGAAACTAAAACTGTTTACCGCCATTTCCCAGTCTTTGGCGAGCTTGTACTCTCTGCTTTCTCTAATGTTGTCCATGTCCAAATATTTTATGAATTATTTTTTCTTCCCTCCGTTCGGTTCTATATGCTGTCGGAACCGCCTTGGGATTTACAGATGCTTTTCAAGGACTGGCGAACCAGCTGCTTCCGACGCTTTTTCCGGAAAATTACGCTTTCGCAGAAAGGAAGAATTTTGCAGGAAATGCACTTCAAAGTGACGGAATCCAGCGCGGCAGTCCACCTTTGCGACTGGAAAAACCAACCGGTGAAGACAGAAATGGACTAAACAGACAAGAGATAAATAGAAAAGAGGGAGACAGAAGATAGAACAGGTAACGGGTGGCGGCGGGGAATCGAGAGGCAATTAGAAAGGGATAGAAAAGGGAGTTTGCGCGGATGACGGCACATGTCGGCAGACGCGCCACCCGGCAATCCTGCCAAGCGGTTGGCTGTGAATCCCTACTCCTTATTATATAGGGCAATTTTAATGAAAAGACAGAGGGCGGATTTCTCCGCTCCTCCGTCCAAGAGTGATTATGGTGTCAAGCTGCAATCTCTTCCTTTGTCTCTTTGCCGGCAGTCGCTTCCGCTTCGGGCTGTGGTTCATCGGACGGCTCCGCTTCCTGCCTTGCCTGTTCCTGCACGAGCAGGACGGCTTTCTTTTCCTCGATGCGCTGATGGCGTTTCTCGTACACCTCGTTGTGTCCGTTCTTGATTTCTGCCAGTGCTTCGGGCATGTGCTTCTCTGCAAAGTCAAGCAAGAGGCTTGCCGTGGCATTGCTGCCCGATGCGTTCTTGAAATTGGCAATCAGATAATCCCTGCGGATGACGGCTTTCTGCTTGGCTGTAAGGTTCTCAATGATGTTCATCTTTTCCTTGTCCGTGAGGTAATGGTAGGTCTCTTCACACTCGATGCCGACCTCTGCAAAGTGTTCCCTGCGGAGGGAAGAAAGCAGGAAGAAATAAATCATCTTGTCCTCGTCCTGTCCGAACTTGCGTTCCGACATATCCACCTCCAGAATCTGCTTCTTGGTGTCCTCTACGGTCTTTTCAAGGGCAATCTCCTTGTTGCGCTTATCCTGCTTCTCCAATTTCTCCACCGGTGAGAGCGTCTGCTGCTGCGTTGTACCATTATAGCCTGTGGATGAATGCACCGCATTTCTTACATAGCATAGTACGATGTCCTTGCTCTCGATGCGGAAGTAAAGGGTGATTTCGCCTGCCTCGCTTTGGGTTCGGATTTCCTCGCATTCCTTTACGTAGTCGTCCACTTCCTGCTCGTAGTCCTTGCAGGCTTCCTCGTATGCTTCGTCTGTCTCGTAATCCTCTTTCCGGGGTGCTGTGGACAGCTCGGGATAGGGCTTTGCATAGCCATTGAGACGCTCCACCTCATAACCCATGGCGGTCAGTCGTTCCATCACGTCCTCGTTGCCGTTGAAATTTTCCTGGCAGAGGGCTACCTCGGGGCGTTCTTCCATTAGTCGCACGGTTTTCTCTGTGAGATAGGTTGCATTCATTTCAGCAAGACAGGTGCGGTTGGCGCAATTTCCGCAACCACCCTCACAAAACAGCATCATGTTGTTGGTGTTGTGTGGGCATGACAGACAGAGGGTCTTGTCGAATGCGTACCGCTGCAAGTCGGTGGTGTATTGCCGTTCGATGCTGCGTGCCACCTCGGTGGCTCTCATTCCTCGCCAACTGTTGTACTGCTGTACGCTTTCACACAGATGCTTCTCGTACACCTCTCGCTGAATCTCTTCCCCATAACGGCAGATTTCGCTCGCTACGCTGATAGTGATTTCGTCCTGCTCCAGAAGCCGGGCTATTTCGGATATCAAGGAGACGAATTTCAAGCGTGTGCGGATATACTTCTCGTTCTTGCCGAACTGCATCACCAAAGCCTGTACATCATAGCGACCGCTGTCTATGAGCCTTTGGTAAGCATTGGCTTCCTCAATCGGGGTAACATCCTTGCGTTGCAGGTTTTCTGTCACCGCCATTTCCTCGGCTGTCTCGTCCGATATTTCCATAACAATAGCCGGAATCTCTTCCAGTCCTGCCATGAGGGAGGCTCGGTATCGGCGTTCTCCGAACACAATCTCAAAGCGGTCTTCTGCCACCGGACGCACTCCGACAGGTTGCAGGACACCCTGCTGACGGATGCTTTCGGCAAGTTCCGACAGGCTTTCCTCGTCAAAGTTCTTGCGTGGGTTGTAGTTACTCGGCTGTACGTTTGCCAATGCCACCATCGTGATGTTTTTCTCCATTGATTGAACTGCTGCTGTTGTTTCCATAATCACAAAATTTAGTTTGAACTTGATTTTTTTGTTTCCCTCCGTTCGGTCCAGTTTCCTGTCTGAACCGCCTTAGGATTTACAGGTGCCTTTCAAGGACTGGCGGCCCAGCTGCTTCCGACACTTTTTCCGGAAAATTACGCTTTCGCAGAAAGGAAGAATTTTACAGGAAATGCACTTCAAAGTGACGGAATCCAGCGCGACAGTCCACCTTTGCACTGGAAAACCAACCGGCGAGGACAGAAATGTGCCGGAGAAGCAACATTCAAGTTAAGGTAGAAGGGAGATGATACGCCGGAAGGCGGACGGTAAAAACGGAGAAACTGTAAAGGAAGGATATGCGGTACAACCGGACAGACGGAGCGCAGGGCAAGGCGAGATAAAAAGGCATATTGGCTGGAAAATTCTGTCAGTTCAGGATTTTGCCATAAATATATCCGATCTAAGTATGTGTTATTCAGAAATAATCGCTACTTTTGCAGTAAAGAAACCGCTGTTTCGGAAATGACTGTTTCGGAACACTGACTTTAAATAGATTAAGGATATGAGATTTTTTGATAGAAAAGAGGAAATAGCCTCCTTGCAGGAGATAGGCAGACAGGCACGGGAGAACGCCCAATTTACGGTCGTGACCGGCAGACGCCGTATCGGAAAGACCATGCTCGTACGGAAGGCCTACGAGGATGAGCCGATGCTGTATTTCTTTGTCGCCCGAAAAGCCGAAGGAGACCTGTGCGAGGATTACCGGCTGGAGATAGAGAACAAGTTGGGGGTTCCAACCATGGGACGCCCGGAACGCTTTGCCGATGTGTTCGAATACCTGATGAAACTCTCGGCAGAACGCCCCATCACGCTCTTCATCGACGAGTTCCAGGAGTTTTTCCGTGTAAACAAATCGGTGTTCAGCGACATGCAGCGCATCTGGGACCTTTATAGCCAGAAGTCCCGCATAAACCTGATAGTCTGCGGTTCGATATACTCCATGATGACCAAGATATTCAAGGACAAGAAAGAGCCGCTGTATAACCGTCAGTCGCGCTTCATGACCGTCCGGCCGTTTACACCCAGCGTCCTGAAGGAAATTCTGGCGGAATATAATCCCGCCTATACACCGGAAGACTTGCTGGCTCTGTACGCTTTCACGGGAGGCGTGGCCAAGTATGTACAACTGCTGGTGGATGCAGGAGCTACTACCAAGGCAGCCATGCTTGACCACATCATAAAAGCCGATTCCATCTTCCTGGGGGAAGGCAAAGCTATCCTGATAGAAGAGTTCGGTAAGGATTACGGCATCTATTTCTCGATCCTGTCTGCCATTGCTCGGGGAAAGACATCCCGTTCGGAAATCGAGAACGTCATCGGCAAGGAAATCGGCGGTTACCTGACCAAACTGGAAAATGAGTACGAGGTCATTGCTAAGAAGCAGCCCCTCTTTGAAAAGAGTTCTACCAAGAACGTCCGCTATACGATAGAGGACAACTTCTTCACGTTCTGGTTCCGCTTCATCTACAAATACAGCTACATGCTGGAGATAGAGAACTATGGAAGCGTGAAAACGATCGTGAACCGGGACTATGAGACCTTCAGCGGCCTGATGCTTGAACGCTATTTCAAGCGCGTGCTGATAGAAAAGCAGGCTTTTACCCGCATCGGAAGCTGGTGGGACCGCAAGGGTGAAAACGAGATTGACATCGTGGCGGAAAACGAACTGGAGGAAACCGCCACCTTCTTTGAAGTGAAGCGCAAGGCCGAGAACATCGACCTGGAAGTGCTGGAGACGAAGGCAGCTGTATTTTTACGCGCTACCGGAGAGTTCAAGGGGTATGCCCTCTCATACAAGGGGCTGTCCATGGCAGACATGTAACAATGCCGGGCTGCTCAGTCCGGACATACAAAAATACGGAAGCAGGAGAAAGTGAGGAAAACCCTCACTTTCCATGCTTTGCCAGATACTCCTTCATCGCCTCGTTCACAATGTCTCTCAACGACATGTTTTTCTCGATGGCGAGGTATTTCATGCGTGTGTGAATGCTCTTGTCAATGACGAAATTACAATGTACTGCCGGCTCCTTTTCCTTCTTAACCGGTACCGGCTTCTCCTTTTGCGGAGATTTCTTCGTGGATGACAGCAATCCGTCCAGTCCGGTCTTCATGCCGTCTTTCAATAAATCGCTTTTGCCCATATCTGTTTATTTTAGTTTCAATACTTCTTTAGCCAGCTCCATATAGTCCTTGGCTCCGTTGCAGTTCTTGTTGTACTCGAAGATATTCTCTCCCTTAATCGGTGCTTCGGCCAGTGCCACATTGTCCCGGATGACGGTTCCGAACACCTTGTCGCAGAAAGAATCGTTGATAATTTCAGCCACGCTCTTGTTGAGCGTCTTGCGTTTGTCATACTGGGTGATGAGAATGCCGCCTATCTTCAGGTTGGGATTCAACCGTTCCTTGACAATTTCAATCACACTGGTAATCTTGGCCATTCCGCGCATAGCCAAAAACTGCGCCTGCACCGGAATGATCAGATAATCCGCAGCCGTCAGCGCATTGAGCGTCAACAGCCCCAAGGAAGGCGGACAGTCAATCAGGATGTAGTCGAATTTCCGGCTTTCGAGCAATCTGCCAATCAGTCCTTTCAGAATCAGTTCCCGTCCCGGCTCGTTAATCAGTTCGGACTCTGCCGCCGACAGGTCTAGGCAGGACGGCACCACGGCAAGTCCGTTCTCCAGCTCTACAAGCGGCAAAGGATATTCGCCTTTCATCGCTCCGTACACCGTCTGTTCCTCCTCGATGGAAAGTCCGCACGACTCTGTCAAGTTAGCCTGACCGTCCATATCAATAGCCAGCACACGCTTTTTCTTCTGCCCTAAAGCGGCAGCAAGATTGATGGTGGTGGTTGTCTTTCCAACCCCGCCCTTGTGGTTCAATATCGCAATAATCTTTGACATAAAACATTGTCTTTAAATCATATACAAAGATAATACTTTATTTAGTATTTACTAAATAAAGTGCATACTATTTTACTATAAAATATCACTTTAGTAATATAGTATTTTAGTAGATTTGTATATACTACAATACTAATATGCTATTTTACTCATCTACTAAATGTAGTAGCTACTATGTATAGTAAACGGTATGAGCCAACTTTTCGACAATCCTTGCCAGGCAGGTCCCCCAAAGTCATCAGTAGCCAGACAGAACGTTTTTTCAGTCTGAAAAATCGTCGGACAACATGAGCTACGAAAAAAATAAGGTGGTTATTCCAGAAGCCACCCCCACCTTTTGCATACTGGTGCGTATTAACCAATGATGCGGTATGGAAAGGCGAGTCAGGTATCAACAAATAGGAAAAAGAAGACAGATGCTTTGTCATGCTGATTATCCAGTCTGACTGCCAAACATAACAATCAATCATAGAATCATTAACGTCAAAAAAACGAGTAACATGAAAAAATGGATTACACTGAGCGTAGGCTTGCTCATGTCCGGATTCCTGTTCGGGCAAACTGAAAACACCCAGGAAAAGAAACAACCGATGAAAGGTTATGAAATCAACGGCCTGATAACCGGGAAATATACCGGCAAGGTATATCTGGTAAAGGAAGATGGCATGCACGGGCCACAGACAAAAGTGGACAGTTGCGAGGTGATAGACGGATGTTTCCAATTCAAGGGAGATTCCGTACCTGAACAATCGGTCATCTATTTCATCCAGAGCCATGACGAGCAGCTGGCACCCGTCTTTCTGGAAGCAGGTCAGATCAACATGACCATGCGTGCCGATTATTTCTTGGGTTCGTCGACCAAAGGAACCATCAACAACAACCTGTGGACGCTTCACCAGTTGCAGACAAGATACTGGATAGACAGCATGCTGCTGGCTTCCAACACCCACTATATGCGGTACGGACGCGGTAATTTGGCCGTGGAGGACAGCCTGTTCAAATTCCGCACCTGGGAACAGAACACCAAGAAACTGAATATGGAGAAAAACATGGTGAGATTCTACAACGACCAAGCTTTCGCCCCATTCATCATGCTGTTTGAGATGACGAACGAACTGTCATTGAACGAGCTGAAGGAACTGCGCGGACAGCTGAACGAAAAGCTGAACGACCATCCGTACACCAAGGAACTGGACGAAATCATCGCCAACAAGGAATTTAGGGTAGGTATAGAGGCACCGGAGTTCTCCATCAAAGGCATGGACGGCGAGGACATCGAACTGAAGAACTTTATCGGTAAATATATCCTGCTTGACTTCTGGGCATCGTGGTGCGGACCGTGCCGCAACGAAATACCGAATGTGGTAAAACTCTACAAGGAATGCAAGGGCAAGAACTTTGAAATCATCGGCATCTCGCTGGACCAGAAGCCGGAGCCTTGGAAGAAGGCGGTGAAAGACCTGAAGATGACCTGGCCGCAGGCGTGCGACTTCCAGATCTGGTATGGTCCGGTAGCACGCAGATATAACCTGACCGCCGTACCTTACACCGTACTGATCAATCCCGAAGGGAAAATTGAAGCGTTGAACCTGCGCGGAGAAGAGCTGATTACCACCATCAAGACCTTGTTGAAAAACAACAAGAAGAAATAAGGGTGTAAAAACGGGAAATACACCGGTCTGTATGCCTGCCCGGTGCAGGTGTACAGACCAACAGACCAAAGCATAAAACATAGCCGGCATGTCCGAGAATTATTTCCGGTTCTCTGTTTTCTAAGATGATTTAACGAAAAATCAATCAATCTGTTAGAATCGAATTCCTATTTTTCTTTATTTTTGTGTTATCCAACTGAAGTGTAAAAGATAACGCATATGGAAACGAGCAAAATCCCCGTACCGGAAGATGTACTTGAAAAAATAAAAGCTTACTGCCTCGAAGCCGGACAGCCTGTTGAAAACTGGGTGGCGACCACCTGGCGATTTTTGGAAAAGAACGACATTGACATTTATAATGAAACGTGTGAACCGACTCTTTCCGGCTCTTCGGACGTGGAAGAGGAACGCGCACAGCTGATACAGCTCTGTGAACTGATGAGTGAATTTCTGCGTAAACAAAAGAAAAGGCAGGCGCACCTGCCGGATCCGGAGGCCCTACAAAAAGCCGAAGGCGACATAGCTAAGCTGAAAGAGCATATAAAGGAGTATAAGCAACAGTTGGATGAATACCGCAAAAAACATGTGGCCTTTGTCTACGAAATAATGAAATGGCAGAACAAGTATAATGATCGTGACAAACAATACCATTGTACTCTGTTTGACCTTAATGAAAAAATGAGACTGCTGGAGATGGCCAAAACCGAATTGAAACGCTGCAAGGGACTTTTTGCTACTGCCAACGAAGTAGTTCTGAAGGAACTGGGCATTTGAAGCACTGCGTATACATCATCTCAAACAACAAATCATATGAAGGAAATTCCAAGACAGAATATCGTTTTGGGCACCGTTGCTGTCATCATGCTGGTCTTGATTCTGACAATCGGATTCTTTGCCATTCCTGTCGGAATCACCTTATGTTCGCTCATTTGCGTTATCCATGGAATAAAATCCTTTTCATGGAATTTTCTGAAATGGTCTGTCATTTTCCTGACCATCGGCATCGTTTCGGTCATTTATACTATCATTCTGATTACATCCATGTAACTACATCTAATTTTTAAAACTTATGAAAGTAAAAAGTGAAGTTATATTTCTGGCTAAAGTCAAGCTGCTTCCTGTATGGGCAGCAACTCTATTGTCTGTGCTGTTTGCAAGCTGTTCCGAGAAACAGGTTAAAAACGGATGGTATCATATAACAGACGGCAAGACGCTGACTTTTGATTCATCACCCATTGTTACCACGGTTGACTTTGAAGTCCTGCGAATAGATTCTGCCTTGAACAGTGCAAACGTCATGACGTACATAATTGCCGGCAAAATAAAGTCCGGCAAGGCTAAAACATGGGCTGACGCAACTGAAAGAGCAATCGGCAAACAGATAGGTTTTCTTTACAAAGGAAAAGTCATAACCGCTCCACAAGTCAATGCCCGGATAGACAGCGGAAATTTTCAAATTATCCCCGACGGATTCTGCAATGATAGAGAAAAAATGTTCGAACTGTATGAATCTCTGTTGGATGAACGATAGTAGTAATGTAGTATCTACTAACTTTAGTAAACGACTATTTTCTAATATCCTATTTTACTACGATTAGTAAATACTACATTTAGTATCATTTGATTGTCAATCTGATATTCTTTCTATCAGAACGGCAAATCTTCATAACTGTCCTGCGGAGAATCGGGAGGTGTCGGGACTTCATCTGCAGCTACAGCCGGACTTGCGGTTTCTGGTGCCGTGCCTTCACGCTTACCGGCACTGATGAACTTCAAGACATCTGCCGAAATGGAAATCTGGATTTGCGGGTTGTCTTCCTTGTCTTTCCAAAGTGAAGTGGAGAGTGTCCCTTCAACCAGCAGCAGCCGTCCCTTGGTGAGATATTCTGACAGCCGGATATGGTTTTCTTTCTTGCTCCGAACCCTTACCCATGTGGTAATGCTGTTTCCGTGTGCGTAATCGTCCACGGCAATATCAAATGCGATGAATGAACTGTGTGTTCCTGTGACAACCTGGCAATCTTTGCCAATACGACCGATAGTATGAACGTATAACATAACTGAAATAGTTTTGCGGCAAGGTGGTTAATCCTGCCATTACCTAAACTGACTTTGTTTTTTATTCCCTCTGTTCGGCCTGTAGCGACCGTCGGGATTATTTTTCTGCCCCGGAGGTCGGCAAGGAACAACCGGATAAGGCTGAGCGGAAAAATACGCTCATCGCTGTCAACGGAGAGGAAGATTTTTCCGGCTCACCCCTGCGGCGGTCTGCCGGCATTGTCAGGATTGTGACGGACGGGTATTTTCGCAGCAAAATAACTCTACCGAGGTCGCACGGCTGAATAATGGAACATAGGATAAAGCAGGTCTGTGAATGAGATATAAGGGATGGACATGTGAAAAGCATAGAAAGGGAAGAGAAAAGCTGACGGATGTTTTGACGGACAGAAAAAAATGTATTATATTTGCAGCAACATGCTTACCCCGCTTCCCGTAAGAACAGCGCGCTCAGGGTAAGCTTTTTATTTTATATACCCATGGCAACAAATAAGATACCTTATCCCAAGCATCTCATATCTTTTACAGACCAGATAAACCTGCTCAAACAAAGAGGAATGGTTTTCGGGAATGAACCCAAAGCCCTGCACCTATTGCAGAATATCAGTTATTATCGTTTGAGCGACTATTGGTATCCTCTACTGGCGGACAACGACAGCATATTTTCAAACCGGGCAGCACATTTGAAACGGCCTATAACATCTATAAGTTTGACAGTGAACTCCGCAAACTGATTATCGCAGAGATTGAAAAGATAGAGATTGCAGTCCGTACACAGACAGCATATATCCTTTCTTCACAGCATGATGCGTATTGGTTTGAAGATTCCTCGCTTTTCTCAAACCCTGTCCGCCATGCAAAGTTGCTGTCAAAGATTGACGAAGAATACAGCCGCAGCGATGAAGAGTTCATCAAAGCGTTCAAGTCGAAATATTCCAACCATTTCCCGCCAAGTTGGATAACAATGGAAATAACCTCATTCGGAACACTTTCCATATTGTACGAAAATCTGTTGCCTGGGAAAATCAAGCGTTCCATAGCTGCATATTTCGGGCTGGCGGATAAGGTTTTCGCATCATGGCTGCATAGTGTCGTGTATGTGCGTAATATCTGTGCTCACCACAGCCGCTTGTGGAACAAAACTTTAAGCATCCGTCCATTGATGCCACGCTCTCCGCGCAATACTTTCATCAAATTGCCAGCTAATGGGACACCGCAGGTCTATTTTATATTGAGCATGATTATATACCTGCTGAACACGATCAATCCCAACCATACGTTTGTTTCGAGGTTCAAGGCACTTTTAAGCCGTTATCCTTCTATTGATGTCCGGGCTATGGGATTTCCGGACGATTGGAAGACCGAGAGCATCTGGAAAGACTGAATGTGAAATACGTTTGTCCATTGCCTAAACCCTAATGGAACCGAAGCTGCTGTTTCTGATCCTGTTCTGTCTGATTATAGGACTGCTGCATATCATCGCCTTCTGGCGGCGGAAAGCCGGGGAAGCGGCGTATGCAGCCGCACGGAACGCCAGCCGGGAAGACGAAAGGGAACGCTATTGCCGTATGGCGGTGATGGCCGTACATAGAGACGCCTGCCGTATGTTCTGCTGTATGCATTCTGAACGGTTTGATGACAGGTGGCCGTTCAAGTTCCGTGGAATCCGGATTGCATTTTACAGCTATTACTATCCGTCCCGGTACAATGATTTTCTCAACGAAACACAACGGACATTCTGCCGTTTCATCTACCGGTTCAAGCAGGGAGAGATACACGGCATCGAGTTCTTCAAGGCATGTATGACCGCCATACAGGCGGACGGCAAGCCTTATCATATCATGTTCATGCCTTGCAGCAACTGGATAAAGTACGGACAGCGGTTCAAACGGCTGGACTGGTATATGGGCAAGCACAGGCCGGATCTGACATCAGGACTGTACGATACCGTGTCTGCGATGCCCGGGAGAGCCTGCATGAAGCCAACAGCGGAGAAGACCGTGTCCTTGAACGGAATTACGAGATTACCGGTGATATAAAGGGAAAAGAAATCATTATCATAGACGATGTGCTGACGACCGGGCAGAGTGTGGTCGACTACAAGGAGGAAATAGAAAGGCACGGCGGCAAGGTAGCGGCCGCCATTTTCTATGGAAAGACATTCTCTATGCCGCCGATGTTCATAGTCAGGATGTCGGTATGGTGGGAATATCTCACCAGCCGGATTGGAGGGGCGTCATCCCAATAACCGACCATTATCATTCTACTCTCTGTAGAGGACTCCTTTCCGTGTGTTTTGTTGCAGTAATAATGCTGGTCTTGATTTCATAGAAAACGGAAGCGTAAACCCGTGAAACGGAGAACCCGGTGGTAAAAAGGAGAGCGTGCCGGCTGGCCGGTACGCATATAGAACAGCATAGCCGCTCTTACCCCTATGTCCAGTCCAACTGCATGGAGCGGACGGCAGACCGATTGTCTGTCATCCGCTTGAATGGCTGTAGAGATTGGAGACTTGAAGTCCGCCAACCGTGGCTTTGCGACAAGTGTAGAACGTACCGCCTTGGGGTTTCCCGTCATACCAGGAGATAAGGCGCGAGCAGTGGCATACCATGTAGTCGTTGCGCCTGAGAAAACAGCCCTGAAAGTAATGTTCACTGAGGATGATTACTTCATCCGAACTGCTTAGTACGGCTTCATACCCGGCTTTCATCGCATCGCTCCACCGCTCGGCCTGTCCCCGATACGGCACCACCGCAATGACCTGCAAGTCCGGGAACTCTGATTTCAGCGAAATGGCGGTTTCTGCTGCCAACAGGTCAAACCCCAGTGCCGCCCCATGGTAGAAAAGTCGGTAACCATCTGTATATGCCTTGGTTATCTCTTTCTTCAACAACAGCTTCAGCCGTTTGCAGTAAAGCAACGGAATATTGCGGTGTCCGCTGAAGCACACGGACACTGCCTTGTCATTCTTGGATTTTATCATATCAGTTCACTTTGTAATGGGTTCTTGCAAGGAATAATCCGCCGAGTACATTTGCACCGATGCTTTCAAGCTGATGGGCATAGGTGGCATAGCTCAAGCCTTTGGAAATCACGTCGTCAAAGACTACCACAGACTTGCCGTGGAAGAAAGCCGAATCAAACTCAAGGACGTTCACTTTCCGGATTTCCTTTTCCGCCTTGCGGTTTTCGTGGATGCTCAACCGCTCTCCGCTCACGGAAACATGTTCATATCCGTTGACAGCTCCGGTCAGTTCGCATACTCTTTGGCAAAACGCCTTGTAACGTACCTCATTCTTTTCCCGGGTGGATGCCGGTACGGGAGAGAACACAATGTCGGCACATGATGCCCCATAGCGTTCGGTCATGGCAGCTGCCGTACGTCGGGCTACTTCTTCGTATGCCCGTCCGTCCTTGAAGTCAAACACTAATTGGCGGTCTGCCTTCTCGCGCTCGCCTACGTTCCGTATGCGTACAGGAAAATACTTGCAGAACCATGTCTGCGGCTTGTCCAACTGCTTTTGAAGTTCAATGTCTATCGTCTTTGCCATAATGCTGATTTTTATGTTTCCCTCTTCTTGAAGGTCGTTCAGCCTGTGGAGGGATATTTTCAGCCGGCACTGCCGCTCGAAGATTACCACTAAGACAAACCTGAAACATGAAATACGCTCTGATGCAGCAGAGGAAGATTTCCTGTTTCAACAGCAATGGCGGTTTGGCATCTGGTAACGGGCGGTTTACTTTGCGGAAAATATGACTTCCACAGAGCTGGGTGACGACAGAGAACGCTTTCTCGTATAAATGTTAGAAGATGATAAAACAGGGCAAGACGGTATAAGAGGAACGGGTGGGCAGTGGAGCGTCTGCGGCTTGCCAGTCCAAACTTTCCGATGAAGTGACCGGACGGCTTAGTCCCAAATCTGGCTAAGCGCAGCCTTGACAGTTTGAGACCGAGTCGTTTGGTCTTTTCATGTTCGGACCTCCGCATAAAGAGTCACTCAGTCGCCTCATAGCAGCTCCGCTGCCATAGGGCGAGTGAATGTCTCTTGCGGACAAGCCTTGTGACGCTTCGCTGAAGGTGTGGGGCGAAGCTGTATAAGGAGATAAGGAGAAACGGCGCAGACGATTAGAAAAGTATGGATGACAGACGTTCCGGCAAGGACTATCGGCAGGCTTTCTTGCCGCCTGCGACAAGTAGGCCTGTGTCCTTACTTTGCCTCAAAAAGACGGGCGCACAGCATATAGCAGACTTGTATGCCATTTGCCGTGTGCCGGTCTCACAGGCAAAAACGTCCGTCCTACTATAACTGTCAGTGGTAAAGCTGCATGGAGCCGGGAGGCTGTAGAACTGGAATAACAATACAAAATATTATCCATCAATAAAATAGGTGCAGTCCGCTGAAATTAATATATTTGTACTGCGTAGCATTTCGCTGCACAATAAAAAATGTAATACTATGCAAAATGATTTGAATATGAGATGATTAAACACAGGTTTAAAGAGAAACGGAACTTCATTCAAGTAAACAGTCGAGCCGAAACTTTCCTAAAAACACTTGATGTGGAAAGGCCAGCAAGATTTTGAAATCGCAGAACATGACGAAAAAGAAGAAAAATCAGGACATTATTGCCGGATCTGCGGTGAATATCTTCCCAACGAACGATTTACCGGAAAGGGACATGTGCAGCACATCTGTAAGGCATGCCAGGCATTGCCACAGGATGTACAGGCAGACATGATCTGCTGCAACGAGGTGGAGGCAATCGCATCCAAGTACCCGATGAGCCGGCAGGACTGGGACCTGCTGGAAAAATATGCCCAAAGATACAAAGACAAAGAGTCTGGAAAGCTTGCCCAGGAAATGCTTGGCATGAAGAAAGCCTATCCGGATATGTACGAGGTGGACAGTCTGCTGGAAAGCTATGAGAGAGATGACATGCCGTTTTCGGAGCTGGAGGATGATATCCGTTACGAACTGGAAAAACTGCTGGAAGAAAACATCCGTGACTTCGTGCTGCAGAAGGGCTTTATCCCCGAAGAAAGGCACTTGCAGGAGATTGGTAAATGGGTCTTGAAAGAAGCCTATGATGCGTTTCTTATCCGGACAATACCCGATGAAAGTTACCTTAATCTGACCCATGAGATTGTATGCAACCTCGTAAAGGAATGGAAAGAGAACGGATTTGAAGTGAAGACCTATGCCGAATCGCTGGTAGTCACGAAAACAGAACGGCTGGTCATCCGCCAATTAACCGGCAAGGATGTGAACGCACTGCTTGCGATCATGAAAAAGCCGGAAGTGATGTATGCCTGGGAGCACGGCTTTGTAAAGGGAGAAGTCCGTAAATGGATAAACAGGCAACTCGTCAGGTACCATAGGGACGGTTTCGGATACTATGCCCTCTGCCTCAAAGAGAACGGGATGGTAATCGGACAGGCCGGTCTGATGAAAAGCACCATCAACGGAAACGAGAAGGTGGAACTCGGATATATCCTTGACAACACGTATTGGCATCAGGGCTATGCACTGGAAGCTGCCCGTGCCTGCCTGGACTATGCCTTCCACCGGCTGGAACTGGCAAGCGTCGTATGCAGCATCAGACCCGGGAATGAGGCATCCATCCGTGTGGCAGAAAGACTGTGCATGACCTTGTGCGGTGAACATACGGTTATCTACCGGGGAAAGGAAATGCCACATCTGATTTATGGGCTGTCAAGGGAAAACGAGAATCTGAATACAGGGAAATAAATGAAAATCAACATCGCAATATGGTTGTACAGAGTGACTAGAAACCAACGCAAGCAGGAAAGGAGGCGGAAGAGTGTATGATACCCAACAGAAATGAAATTACAAAGGACAGTCAGGAGGTATATGCATTCATTCGGCAGCATCCAACCTGCAGTTATAAAACCATCCAGACACAGTTGCGCCTGAGCAGTACCTGCCTTTGCTTAGCCCTCCTCCAGCTGATTCGGGAGCGGAAAATCGCCCAGCATTATCAGGACGGGAGGACCTACTATACGGTTATCCAAGAAGGAGACATCGGTGAAGGACAGGACAACCGCTGATGAAAAAGAGCATCCGGCTGAATTTGTGTCCATTATTGGATGCCATTTCCAAACAAAGGTGTAATTTTGTAAACTCTAATTTAACGTTCATGGAAAGATGATTGTCTAAAATGGAATTTCAGATTACGCGGTATTTTGCTCTAAATAATGAGGTGTATTGCCCTGATATCGCAGAGTCAAACTAAAATAAAACCGCAATCCTTAAAAAAGAAATGTTAACTTCGACAATAATAAAGAGTACACAATCTGTTCTCCATTATTATTGTCAAAGTTCTTAGCCAAAAACTAGTTTACACCTCCTCCCAAAGTATGATACAAGTTGATTAAGCTTTGTATATAATCAAAGCAGTATTGTGACTGCTTCTGTTGGGCATCGAGCAATGATTGTTGTGCTGTCAGCACCTCCAGATAGGTGCTGGAAGAATGGTGCATCAGCAACTCCGTTTTGCGTACAGCCTCGTGTAATGTCGTGATTTGCAGTTCTCCTAATTCGATCTGCCGTTTTGATGTCTGGCATTGCACAAGAGCGTCGTTTACTTCCTTTCCTGCATCCAACAAAGATTGCCGGAATTGCAGCTTGGCTTCTTCCTGGCGAGCTTCAGCGATTTTCAGATTGGCGATGTTAGTACCCTTATTGAACAGCGGTTGCGTCAACGAACCAATAGCATTTAACAGCCAATGGCCGGGATTCAGTATTGATCCTCCGCTGTTGTTTGTCCAACCGAGCATACCAGATAAGGAAATATTCGGATAAAATGCCGCACGGGCAGCATTGGTAGCATAAAATGCTTGTGCCAGATTGCGCTCCGCTTGTCGCACATCAGGCCGGTTGGCAAGCAACTGTACCGGTATGCCTACAGAAACCGATTCAGGTAATGTCGTCTCCAACAATGTACCCCGTGCTATGTGTTGCGACGGCAGGGCAAGCAATGCCGTAAGACTATTTTCCGTATCGGCGATACTTTTACGCAAAGCCAGTATTGAACTTTCAAGCGCTATACGATTGGCACGTGCCTGTAGTACAGCGGCATCATTAGCTTTACCGGCACGTTTCAAGGCTTCAAGCGTGCGGATGCTTTTTTCCCAGCTTTCCAATGTCTGTTTGCCAATATTGAATTGTCTGTCAAGCATCAGCAGTGTATAATAACTGTCAGCAATCGTAGCAATCAACCGGGTCTGAACTGCTTGGACGTAATCTCGGCTTCCATCAAGAGCCGCACTTGCGCCTCGTCTGGCGTTGGTATTCTTCCCGAATATATCGAGTTCCCAACTGGCCGAAGCTGCGATACGGTAAGTCTTTGATGTGTTTCCGACGTAACGACCGACATCAGCTTCCGGTGAGAGTGACAACGCAGGCAGGTAAGAAAGCCGGGTGTTCATCAGCACCGCTTCGGCTTCCTCTACTTTCAGATGTGCAATCTGCAAATCCGTATTCCGCTGCAAGCCATGTTCAATGAGGGCTTGCAGACAGGTATCGGTAAAGAACTCACGCCATGACAGCGAGGCTATCGTTGCCGTATCAGCCGTATTTTCCGCATGGCGGTATTGGGCCTCGATTTCCATGTCCGGACGTGTATATTTTCCGTATATTCCACAGCCCGTCAGAAGACAGGCTGCCATTGAAAGAAAAATCAGTCGTTTCATTTTTTCAATGTATTGTCTTTAACCACTCTTCAATCAATGTACGGCATTGATTGGTACGCGAACGCAATATCCATAAAGATGGATTGAGGTATTTTCCTTTCGGGACAAGTCGTTTTACGTCGGCTTCAACACCTTCTATGCTACTTTCGCCGCTTGACACAATCAGTCCGATGTGTTTGCCTTCCATTTCAGCACCGTATTTGAACAGGAATGTTTGAAGCGGTGCGGCCATATTGTTCCACCACAACGGGGCTACGATAATCACATTGTCATAATCACCCAAATTACCGGATGTGGTTTTAATAGCCGGATAAGATGCCGGATCGTCCGGATGTGCCTTGATGAGATTCATCATGGGCAAACCGATGGAATAGTCATTGTAGTCCACGTTCTCATCAGCAGGCTCGACCCGGAGCATATCGGCTTCGGTCTGTTTTTGGAGTTCTGTGGCGATGACGTGGGAATTGTTGGTAAAACTATAATACACGATAAGAGTCTTCCCCATAATTCCGGAATCCGTATCTGAATCAGACGGTTCATCCGGTCGTTCCGTTTCTGACTTCTCTATTCTGCCATCATGGGTACTGCAAGCACTGACCGTAAGGCTCAGCCCGAATATGGCTGCTAAAATGAATATCAACTTTTTCATTTCCGTAAGAATTTTAATAATGATTATTGTATGTGCTTTTGAACTTTATTTCCCGTTATAATATTTTCCTCCATGTATCGGAACACGATAAACAGAAGCGGCACAAAAAGCAGTAGGGACACCGTACCCACCAGCATACCGCCTATCGTACCCACCGCCAGCGAGCGCGAGCCGTTGCAGCCAACTCCGGTGGAGAATATCATCGGAAGCAGTCCGAATATCATGGTCAGGGAGGTCATCAGGATGGGACGGAGCCGGGCAACCGCTGCAGCGACAGCCGATGCTGTGATGCTCATTCCTCTGCTGCGGCATTCCGAGGCATATTCCGTCTGGAGTATGGCGGTCTTGGCAAGCAAACCGATGAGCATGATGATACCGGTCTGCATATAAATATTGTTCTCGATGCCGAACAGCTTGGCGAACAGGAAACTTCCGAAAAGTCCGAAAGGGATGGCGAGAATGACGGCAAGCGGTATGAGCAGGCTCTCATAGAGAGCACACAGAATCAGATAGATGAAAACAATGCAGATGCCGAATACCCAAACCGATGTGTTGCCTGCCGAAGCCTCTTCTCGCGACATCGCCCCAAACTCGAAGCCGTATCCCACCGGAAGTGTCTGTGCCGCTACTTCACGGATGGCATTTAAAGCTTGTCCGGAACTGTATCCGGCGGCGGGTGCACCATTGACCGCGATGGACGGAAAGAGGTTGAAACGCGACAGGGACTCCGAACCATAGACACGGGTCAGCGAGACATAGTGGCTGATAGGCGACATCTCGCCTGATGCGGTGCGCACGAACAGCCCGTCGAGCGAACGGACATCTGCCCGGTACTCCGGCGATGCCTGCATCATCACCCGGTAGAGTTTGGAAAAACGGTTGATGTTCGAGGAATAGACACCTCCGACATAGCCGGACAGAGCGTTAAGCACCTCTGAAGGCGACACGCCCGCCCGCTTGCACACGGCAGCATCCACCTCTACCCGGTACTGCGGATAGCGGCTGTCGAAAGAGGTCTGCGCCCGCGCTATTTCCGGTCGTCCGTTCAGAGCCTCGATAAATGCTTGTGCATGACGTTGCAGCTCTTCTACCGAACCTCCGCGTCTGTCTTGCACATGTACCTCGAAGCCGTTTGTCACACCATAACCGGCAATGATAGGTTGGGCAAAGATCATGATGCGTGCATCGGTGATGTCCGAGAGACGGCGGTACAGGTCATTGATTACTGAACGGTTGTCGTCCCGACTGCCTGTCCGCTGGTTCCACGGCTTCAGGCGGATGATGAACGTACCGTTGGAGGGACCCTGTCCGGCAAGCATCCCCATTCCTATCGATTTGGAATAGATCTGGAATTGCGGAGTGTCCTTTATCCGGTCTTCGATGTTTTTGAGGATGCATTCCGTCCGGGCAAGACTTGTTCCGGGAGCAGCCTGCACATCCACCACAATAGTTCCCGTATCTTCATCGGGCACAAGCCCCGTCTTTGTCTCATGTAACAAACAGAAAAAGCCAAAGGTGGCAGCTGACAGCAGCGTGGCGGAAAGCCATTTGCGGTGGAGAAGAAACACCACGGAGCTTTTGTATTTGCGTGTCATTCCCTGAAGGGTGGCATCGTAAGCGGCTGCAAAACGAGATTTTTTTTCCATGACGGCGGTCGGTTTCATTAGCAGTACGCATAGTGCCGGACTGAACGTGAGTGCGTTGAACGTGGAAATCAAGACGGCAACTGCCATCGTCAGACCGAATTGCGTGTAGAACTTGCCCGTCGCACCACTGATAAAACAGACCGGGATGAATACGGCCATGAATACCAATGAAGTGGAAACCAACGGGCGACCGATACCCTGCATGGCTTCCACCGTTGCCTGATGGGGCGATCGGCAACCGCTGTCGAAGCGGCTCTGCACGGCTTCGACCACGACAATCGCATCATCCACCACCGTACCGATAACGAGAACCAACGCGAAAAGCGTCAGCATATTGATGGACATTCCAGCAAAATAGAGGAAAGCGAATGTCCCAATCAATGACACGACGATTGCTACGGCGGGAATCACTGTGGAACGCAAGTTGCGCAGGAAGAGCCACACGATGAAGATAACCAGCAGGACGGCCTCGATCAAGGTTTCTATCACATTGTGTACGGAAGCGTCCAAGAAACTCTTGATGCTCATCAAATCGACCAGTTCCATTCCTTTGGGCAGTTCGTCAGAGGCATCCCGTATCACTTCGTCTATCGCCTCTACGATTTCGTTGGCGTTCGAGCCGGGTGCTTGCGCTATCATGCAGTTCGTGCCCGGATGTCCGATCAATTCGTTTTTCGTTGCATAATTCAATGCACCGAGTTCCACTTCCGCCACGTCTTTCAGGCGCAGGACGCTTCCGTCGGACAGCGACTTGATAACGAGATTGCCGAAATCTTCCTCGTCTTCATAGCGTCCCCGGTATTTCAGTACATACTGGAAGGTATTGTCCATATCCGCTCCCAATGTTCCGGTGGGGGCTTCCACATTCTGCTCGTCTAATACAGCAGTTATATCAGCAGGGACAAGGCCGTAAGCCGTCATCTTTTCCGCATCCAGCCAGATGCGCAGCGAGTAGTCGGATCCGAACACCGTAATGTCGCCCACACCGGGAATACGCGCCAGACGGGGTTCGATGTTTATTTTGAAGTAGTTGTACAGGAATTTCTGGTCGAAACTGTTGTCGGGGCTATACAGTGCCACAATCTTCGCCGTGCTGTTCTGACTCTTGCGCACTGTAATGCCGGAGCGGATTACTTCCGCAGGCAGTACACCCTGTGCCGAGGCAATGCGGTTCTGCACATTCACTGCTGCCATGTCGGGGTCTGTACCTTGACGGAAATAAACATTGATGGTGGCCGTGCCGTTGTTGGTGGCAGAAGAGGTCATATAGTTGATATTCTCCACTCCGTTGATGGCTTCTTCCAACGGGGCAACGACGGCTTTCTGTAATGTTTCAGCATTGGCACCTGTGTAGGTGGCACTTACTCTGACTGTTGGCGGAGCTATTTCCGGGAACTGTTCGACTGGTAACTGCACTAATCCGATGATACCGAGGAGGACAACGAACACTGACAATACGCCTGACAATATCGGGCGGTTGATAAAGGTTTGCAAATTCATAGTGAAGCGTTTCTGGCGGTTATACTTTCTGAGATTTCCGTTCCTTCGCGCAACAGACCTGCACCTTCAGTCACAATCTTGTCGCCGGCTTTCAGACCGGACAGGACGATATATTCCTTGCCGTTACCGATGTCTTCCACTTCGACCGACGTGGAAACGGCACGTCCGTCCATGACCTTATAAACGAACATGCGGTTTTGAATCTCGTAGGTAGCCGTCTGGGGAATGACAATACAGTTAGTCTTTTTCGATGAAACGAGAACTGTACCCGTACTTCCGTCATACAGTATTTTGTCTTTATTTGGGATTCTCGCCCGGACGCTGATCGTTCCGGTTCGGGCATCCACAGTACCACTGAGGGCATCTATGATTCCGCTTACAACGGGGATTGCCTTATTGACGGAACGGAAAGAAATCTCTTGTGTCCCGAATCTCGTGCTCCTCGCCAGTTCATCGCTCTCCGAAACGGAAAAATAGGCGAACATCTCTTCCGTGTCCGACACGCACACCAACGGTTCGGTGATATTCCTGTCCACCAGTGCGCCCACCCGGTAAGGAATCATGCCTGCCACACCGTCCACCGGACTTTTCACTTCGGTATAGGATAATTCCGTCCGGGCATTGTCGCACTGCGCCTTCATCTGTTCAAGTGCCGCTTCGGCTGCTTTCAGGTCGTTACGGGCTGTCTGCAATTCATAATCGGAAATGACATTTTCATTGAACAACGTTTCCTTACTGTCTAGTGTCAGCCGTGCGGTCTCCAGTCGTGCCTCGACCTGCGACAAATTGGCTGAAGCAGTTTTCAAGGCGGCAAGATAAGGAGCCTGGTCAATGACGAACAAGATTTGTCCTTTCTTTACACAAGCCCCTTCTTCTATGCAAATCCGTGTGATAAGTCCGCTGCATTGCGGGCGTATCTCCACACTCTGACGGCCTTTGAGAACTGCCGGATACTGCACTTGCCCCGTCCTGCTGACGGGAGCGAGAACCTCTGTCGGGTAAACTTTAGAAGCAGCATTTCCCTCTTTCCCTTTCTTACATGAGGAGAGCAGCAAGAGGAGTACGACCGCTCCAACAAATCTGAAATAGATACGATTCTTCATTGCCATAAACTTTATAATCAATTATTTGAATACAAAGATATAGCAGTATGATATACATTATATAGAAAACGGCATTAACGCGGAAAAGTGCCGTATGAAAACGAAAAACAGCTTCCCGAAAGAAGCTGTCATAATAAGGATAAGTAACTTCGTCACAACTTTTCCCAAATCTTGTCAGTGTCGGTTTCGCCGTCGAAATAAGGATGCTGTTCGCTTCGGCGGAACGTCTCTCCACCGGGCACGAGAATGACTTTATCTGAATCGGGATATTCGCAGATGTCGTGACCGATGTAGGAGCGCATATCGAGATAGGTGCACGGCTCGTCGGTGTGATTGCGAAGTTGATGTGCGCCGCTTTCGCCAGACTCGAAAAAGAGGATGCCTCCCTGTGCGACCGTTTCAAGACCTGCGGAAGTACGCAAAGTAGCTGATCCGGAAATTATCATAAACAACTCTTCAGCGTAGCGGTGAAAATGGTAAGGGGCATTGTATTGCCCCGGATCGAGCCTCCGCAAATCGAAATTCAGGTACTGAGGTTCTACACCTTTCTGTTTGCGCGAAATGTCTGTGAACAGTCTGGATCCGTCGATTTTACCGGGATTAGGCTGGAAATCGCGCTCTTCCTTGTGAATGATCGTTGCCATATATCAACTTATTATTCTTGTACAACCCATGCCTTGAACTCCGGAGCCCGGTTCTTGCTGACATAGATAGGTTCAGAGGTTTCTATATTCAGTTTAATCAATAGGCGGTTGTCAAACCATACAGTAATCTCCTTCACGCTGTCCCGTGCGATGATATACTGCTTGTTCGCCCGGGTAAAACGAGAGGGGTCGAGCATTGTCATGATTTGTTCCAACGTCTTGACATAAGCATATTGCACACCATTTTTCAGGCAGACAAGCGTCTGCTTGTTGGTCGTGTAGAAACAGGCTACATCGTCCAGCGCTACCGGCAAAAGTTTATCCCGTAAGGGGATCAATATTTTATCCTTGTATACCGTCTTGGGAGCCAATGCCATCAAACGGGACAGATAGCCGCCCATATCGGCGGGCATCCAGTGGCGAAACTTGTCCAACGCTCTTTGCAGTTCGTCGGGTTTGATGGGTTTCAGCAGGTAATCGATACTGTTTACCCGAAAAGCATCTATGGCATACCGGTCGTATGCCGTGGTAAAGACAATCGGTGTCTCAATTTTCATGCGGTCGAAAACCATAAAAGCCGAACCGTCGGACAATTGTATGTCCATGAATATCAAATCCGGTTGCGGATTGTTTTGCAACCACTCCACAGTCCGGCTCACACTTTCCGTATTACCGGCAATCTCAATAGTGGGATCTATTGTCTGCAAGGCGTTTACCATATTCTTGTAAGCCGCCGTTTCATCTTCTACTATCAATACTCTCATAGTTTCTTCTATTTCCTTAACGGGAGATATACGTTAAATGTGTCACCGTCGGTTTCCACACGAATTTCTCTCTTCATCATCAGTCCGAAACGGTTGCGCAGGTTCTGCAACCCGATACCGTTCGTGTCGGGCGGGGCGAGTTTGGGATATACCGGATTGGATATTTCCAGTTCGTCACCGTTCATCCGGATAGAGATGTTCATCCGGTGGTCGCTGTCTATTTGATTGTGTACGGTTACGTTTTCCAGAAGCGGCAGTAGCGATAGTACAGGCAACATCAGGCCGTAGTCTTGTTCTGGAACTTCAATCGAACAGGTCAGTTTACCTTCAAACCTTACTTCCATAACGTGCATGAAAGAGCGGATGAACGTCAGTTCTTCACCCAATGATACAATCCCTTTCTTGTCGCTTTGCAGAATATATCGGAAAATGTCTGACAACCTCGTTACATAAAGCAATGTATTGTCATTATTTTCTCTTCTTATCAACGAGGATATTCCGTTAAGCGAATTGAAAAAGAAATGCGGATTGATCTGGTTGGTCAGGGCATCGCAACGGCTCTGCAGATTCTCAAAGCGGAGTCGCTCTATCTCCTGTTCCTTCTCCCGCTGGCTGTCGTACAGCACTGAAATGTACCCGATGAACGTGCAAAGCAGGCACATCACAAAGAACTGGAACAGAAGAATGTTCCCCACATATCCGGTTTGAATACCCAGTAGCGGCAAGCCGTATGACAGTCCGACAAATGCGGCACATCCGACAAGTGTATAAATAAAGTTTCTCCCGAAACGTGCCGTAAACGACATGTTGCCAATTTTGCGCACGTTATATCTCAACTGGAAGTAAAACAAGCCATAGAAATAAATCATGCGGAAGACAAAGAATGCCCAAAATCCCAAGCTTTCACCGACATCCATCCGTGCCAGATTCCACGGAATCCACACCACATTCGGATAGGTAACGAACAATGTACAGATTAAGGCTATAATCGGTAATTTTTGTGGTATATAAGAATTCAATGCATTCATAATCTATGTTTTCTGCAAAATTACAACAATTATTCATTGGCAGGTAGTCTTTGGGCATTAAAACGAAATCTCAATGCTCTAAGAAGAAAAATAGAGATTGATACGATGGTGATGGTTTTGGTTATTCCCGTCTGGTTATTGTCATAATCATATTTGTAAAATCTGTCCTCGATTAAACAGAAAGACTATTTTTTTGATTATAGCAAAAAACATCCAATAATCTTCTATATTTGCATTGTATTTTAGAAAAAATTGTAACTTTGTATTTATATGAAACGTTCTTTGGGTTGATGCAGGACGTTGCAGAATATAGAAGCTCACTCGTTTCTAAATCGTTACCTGTTTAAGATAACACCTGTTTTAAACATCTAATTTTCAACGAGAAAAGAAAATCTAAAGTCATCAAAAATGAACAGGAAGATAAATGGATAGCCTATTATGGTAACATCGCTGGATTCGAGCATGAAAAAGGGTACGAATACAAGATTAAGGTGAGCGAAACCACTTATCTGGATTATGCTATGGGAGGCCTTGCATGGACAGAACAAGACTTGATTGAAGTAATTTCCAAGGTACAGAAAGAATCGGAAGGCTTGCCGTTGCACCTTATTCCAGAGAATTATTATAAGGACATACCTCTTCCTCAATATCGGTATGCCGTAGAAGCTGAAAACAAATCGCTGATTGAAGAAGATTTGGAAGCAAACTCTATTCTTCCTAAGGAGTATCACTATATGCTTTGTCGAAGTCATGAAGGCTTTAAATGGATTGGCATACAGAATGATAACAACAATTTGGTTTCATGTATAATAAATTATATAAACAAGAAGCCGGAAGATCTGCCTGAATCCTACAAACTGCTTCCTCCGAATGGAACAGCAACAAGCAACGGAGAATGGACATTCTTGGATGAATATGGCAATACAGCCAACTATCCTACATTCGGTGTGTTTATTGGCTATTTCTCAAAAAACAAAAGTGTTCAGCCCGCCTATAACATGCTCTGTTTTTACAAAGATCTGACTCAACATTACCAGAACAAGTATCCGGAAGCCGGAGTGAAAACGGTAGTAATCTCTTATACATTTAAGGGATTCTTTTAAATCAACAAATAAAGGTATGACTCTGATCAACATTATATTATAAACATTATATTTGCAACCTGACAAAAATTAAAGCAATATGATACAAAAAATAAAAGTTTCATTCATGGGTATAGTCACATTGATTGCGTGTGCATTTCTTGCAAGCTGCGGAGATGATGACAACGGATCAGGAGAGATTTACAAAACAGGAGTTCATAAAATTGTAGTTGAACAGTCTGGAGATACTAATGCTTTTGCATTGGAAGTAAGTTTTGGAGCAAGCAGCATAGGTGCCTCTGCTAAGTTATACAATGATGTTGGAGAATATGTCGGTGAAACTTACGGCGTAACTATGGATAAAGCCAAAGCCTCCTGTTATACCGGAGATAATACAATTTACATTACTTGTTCTGGAGCTGTTCACAATATAATAGATGAACCGGGCAAGAAGTTAAAAGTCGTTTAACGGCTTATATCAACGATAAGGAAGTAAACCGATTAACCAAAGAATATGAAACGGCACAAGAAGATTTGATTGACACTTTTCGGGTTTCAACAACAACGGAATAAGGAATTTTAGATAATATGTTTTTTGATATCACAGGAACCTGCCGGTTGCAATGCCCGGTAGGTTGCCTCCATTGCACTGATTCTTATGGGAATTTCTTTTTAAGCGTATAATTCAACTATCTGTCCCTCTGAACAGCAGCAACGCAATCTTTAAACCTTCACTACTTTTGCAGAGGAACCTCTTCTACGGATGTTTTCAGGCAAAACATACCTTTGAGTCCAACCATTCCTCTTACTACCAAATTGTCTGCCAATTCTATCGCCTCTTTTTCATTTGCAGCCGATACGCTTAGTGTTTCTGTCTCATCCAGTTCTGTAGTAACAGTGACCAGATAGTGACGGTAGGATTCTGAATCCGGCTGTGGCTCTTGTGATGAATCTGTCCAGTGAATAAGTGTAGCAGGTTTCTTTCGTAAATTCTGCAACATCCTTACCTTGACAGGTGCAGGTGTTCCGTCCGAAAGGACTTTCCGGAAACGCTTGCCGCAGCAGGAACATGCCCATATCGGTGGATTCCGTGGTATGTAGTCACCGCCCACCATGCCTTCTCTTCTGTATTCAAACACAAATTCAACAGGCGTCATCTCTCCGGTACCATAGATGATGTCCACGACACGCTCACCACATTGCGGACATTTGGTTGGTTTCCGCTGTACATCAATGATTCTTGTTCTCAGGCTTTCCATGTTATTCATTTATAGATTTTGCAAATATAGCAAGCATTGCTGATATTCAACTGATAAATAAGAGTTTTTCTTAAACCAGTAGCCATACCAAGAGAAGAATAAATGCCATTCCCAACGCTAAATAAAGCATCGTCTTAAAATAGACCGCCTTATCCAGCTTTTCTTTTTCCAAGGTTTTTCGGCGGATGTCTTCCATTTTCTCCAGTGTAACCTGAGAGAGATCCGTAGTTTTCCCTGTATCCAGCAAGCGGTGATAGGTATCCGTCATCCGTTCCCGATTCCGCTTACGCAACTCCCGATTTTCTTTATCGCGTTGCAACATGTCGTTGATACATCCTAAAGTTCCCATAAGACGTGATTTTGTTGTTGCTTAATATAATGCTTTTTCTGCTAGTTTATGATGTTACAGTCAATATATTATATAGATTTTAAACAATCGAACTCAACTATTTACTTCAAAAGTTGATTATGCCCATCTAAACACCACACTACTATACTATTACTCAGAAAATTGTCCTGATGAATTGATTATCTCTATCGATTTAAGAATGAAAGAAAGTTAATTTGCTTAAACTCAGGAAAGAAGGATTCAACAAACAGCTGATTATGCGTATATTTTCCTAAATTTGCTGTTAACCAATAGAATTGGATATGAAGAACTACCTGCCCATATTATTGGCTTTCATTCTTGTCTGTCCGATTCTGGCACAAGACAAGGATGAAGCTATGTCAGAAAAGTTGGAAAATAGGATTTGGAAAGCGAGGACTCCAGAAGGTAAGGCATACCAGGTTGAAATGGATTTGCGTGATTACAACTGGCTTATCAAGACATTAAGCAAATCCTGTAAGTATCCTCCAAAATTACAGGAAAAGAATCAGGAAGGACTGCTCCATGTAGCATTTGAAGTAGATGATCAAGGTTACATTGCCAATCCTAAAATCATTATGTGCAGCAACCGAAAATTCAAAAAAGCTACCCTGAATGCGTTCAAGAAAGTCACCGGTATTCCTACAGCACTACCGGAGGGAAAAGATACACTTGCGGTTCAATTCAAACTGGACCGTTCGGATACTCCATCTAATCTCCATGCCGATGTTTTGATAATCGGTTACAGTTCTTGCAGCACTCCGGTTCTGATGCGGTACGATGCCACACTGACAGCCCATACCACAGAACCTTATCTGGAGGTAGGAGTTCCAGTCTGTTACCTGAACGAACATGGAGATACAATTGTGCCATACGGTAAGTACAGGTACTGTCAGTCGGACACTATCAAAGATATTGGTTTTGTTTATGAGAACAAGCCTAAGGATGCCCGGATTGTCTGTATCAATGATGCCGGCAAAGAACTTTTCTATGTATTCAAATATGACAATGGTCCCGATTATATACAAGAAGGGCTTTTCCGAATCATGGATGGCAACGGGTTGATAGGATTTGCCGATACCTTGAGGCATATGGTCATCCAACCACAATACAAGTGTGCCTATCCTTTTGAAAACGGTAAAGCCAAAGTAACCCTTAAAGGTGAAGAGAAACCGGTTCCCGGATCCAAGGGAGAAAAACACTATTGGGATAGCGATGACTGGTTTTATATTGACAAAAGGAACAGACGTCTAACCGAATAAAAACATTTTACGATGAAATATGTGATACATCTCATCCTTCCGTTATGCTTCCTGTTGATCATAAGCTGCTCAAACAGGCAGAAGAAATTCCTGCCAGAAGCGACAGAATCAACCAGTATTGCCATTATTGGCGGTACAGATGCAAAGACTGAAATTGTCATTTCTGATGAAAAAAGTAAGGATACGGTCAATTACGAACTTCCCGAATGTTATCTTTGGTACACACATGAGTTACCATATAAGAACAATGATTTTCGGATGTGGACAGAACAGACAACGTATAGGGAGAATACACAAGTCATCAACATATTTGTTGCTAATACTACCGATGATTGGTGGATGTTCGGGCGTAGATGGCATTTGGATGTTTGGAATGGAAAAGAGTGGACACCTGCAAAGGCCAAAGGAGATTTGTCATGGTTTGACGATGGCTTTGCTATAGAAAAGGCCCCTTTGTTATATTGTTTTCATTTTCCGATAGGTAAATATTATCAATTGCCCAAAGGTAAATACCGTTTTGGGAAAGGCTTTTCCATGAACAATAGAAAAGATAAAGAAACTGTTTTGTATGCCGAATTTGAAATCAAATAAATCCCCTACGATTATGAAGTTGAAATTATTTTTGTCCGTAATTATTTTCTTGATGGCTTTTATCATGCAAGCCCAGGAAGTAAACGAAAAGTATATCGAAGTGACCGGTACTTCCGAAATTGAAATTGTGCCCGACAATATTCATTATCTCATTGAAATCCGGGAATACTTTGAGGAAGAATTTGACGGGAAATCAAAGCCCGAACAGTACCGTACCAAAGTTCCCTTGCATAAGATTGAACAGGGAGTGAGAAAAGTTCTTTCAGAGTTGAATGTGCCGCAAAACGCTATCAGGACACAGGAAATCGGAGACTACTGGAGGCAGCAGGGATAAGACTTCCTGGTGTCGAAAAGACTTGACATCACGCTGACGGACTTCAAACTAATCAATGAAATCGTAAAACGTATAGATACCAAAGGAATTAGTATCATGCGTATAGATAAGCTGGAGAACAAGGATATATACAGGAATACCATAAGAAAGGGAAAATCGAAGCATTGAAAGCGGCGCAACAGAAAGCCACCTATCTGGTGGAAGCATTGGGTAAGAAATTAGGAGATGTCATCCGGATTGTAGAAACTGAAAACCGCACTGTCTATCCCTTGGCTCAAAGCAATGTAATGGCTTCCGATGCAGCATTCGATAGTTTCCGCACCATTAAAAAAAATTATTCCATGCTGGTACGTTTTGAAATTGCCGACTGAATGTTTGAGTACGTCTTTGACATTGTCTGTCCCTGGCCACCGCTCAGTTATAAAACTGTCATTGGCTTCCATTGCCGAGGTTTCCATCATTTCAGCCGTTTACTGAAATATAGCATATCTTTCAGCACCTTGCCTTCTTCCACAATCGGATGGTCATAGTTGTCCATAAAGAAGTTTTTCAATGTGTGGGAATAGTTGAAGCCGCAATGACAGTAAAAAGAAGTCGTCTGCCGGCTGTCTCCCGTACCTACCTGCATGGTATGGAACCGGTGCCTGTAATGCCTGCACAGGTAATCGACCATTTTCGTGCCGAGACCTTTGCGTTGGAAAGCCGAGGCTATGGCCAGGTTCTTCAGCTCGCAAATACCTTCGCCCTCTTCCGTCACCACGGCTACACCGGCAGGCTTCAGCTCCTCCAAGTCAAACAAGACATGGAGTTCTCCGCGTTCCAGATAACGATCTATCATCGATTCCTGCTCGTCACCCTGCATCAGCAACTCCAGAAACTGCTTTTTGTTTTCCGAAACAGCAAGCATGTGTGTCATATCTGCCAGTTTCAGGTGCAGGATTGGAAACGGATTTCCCTGTTCATCGTATTCATCACGACTAATCACCCGAAACCCCTTGCGCTCATAAAAAAGTGCTGCCTGTTCATTCTGTTCGTTTACATCCACCTTTGTTACGCCATGGGTGCATATTGCCCAGTCAACCAAGTAACTGCACAACTGTTGACCGATACAGTCCGGCGACAGGAACAGCATTTCTATCTTGCCATCCTGAATACCCATGAATCCTTTGGCTTGCCGGTTTTGGTAAACCACCACCAGATGTTTGACTTCCCGGAGTGCCATCTCCACATAAGGCTTGATTTGCAGAATATCCTGCTCACTCAAAAAATGGTGGCTGCTTCGTACCGATTCATCCCATACCTTTGTCAGGTCGGTGATTAAAGCGGAATCTCTGCCTCCTTGTATATCTTCCATCTTCATTTCCATATTGACTTTCATTTTGTCTTCATATCTAAAACCAACAGTAATCATCAATTCCGTCCTCTTCATTCCATTTAAGTCCCTGCGCCAAAAAAGGGCTTTATGTGCCCCTCGTTCCTCAAAGAATATAGTGCCTTCATGTATATATTTCCCACTTCTCAAATGTTATGGAAACAGTACCGTATTTTTTATGAAATAGTGAAGATACCTACATGGCAGACCTAACAATTAGAGGGCATGCAGTTCAATCTGACATGCCCTCTAAAATCTCACCCATTTACCAAAAAACAGAGAGTCTTTTGCGGAGAGAGGCTAAAAATATACATTTAGCATGAGATACACAAATGCCTTTTTGTCTTTTCCGTTGGGATACTGGAGCTCAAACTGAATTTTGTCCTCTCGCGCCAACCATCCGATTGCACTCGCCAATTCCAAATCATCCAGACCAGTGCCCTTCTTGATGTCTGCAAGCTCCCACTTCCGATGTTCGTCCGTACTTAGGAAACGCCATAGGATTCCGGCGTTTTTCCCAATAATGTGTTTATCCATATCACTCTGTTAAAAAAAATATTAGTCTGGTAAGAGATTTACATTACAATTTGTTTGCAACTCACATCAAAACTAAAAAAATATTTAGACTTATGAAACCAAATACAGACAAAAGATAATGTCTTCATGGATTATACTGTAAAGTTTAACTTAAAGATACAAATATTCAATAAATAAAACGGTTAATTCATCGAAATACGCTTTAACAGATAACTGATTCAGGAAAAAACACATTACCGATGTTTTGTATACCATCTATTCGTGTTATTTTTGCAGTGTAATACAGACACCCTACTATATACATCCGGCTGTATCCTGATTTTTTCCAATTTTCAGGATACAGCTTTGCTTTTATAGAGAAAAGGGAGGTCAGTAAAATGCCCTGCAGAATGGCAGGAGACTGCTCATTTCATGCTCATCAAGTATTCGCATTCTCCAGTGTTTTCATCCACAGCTTCCGATTCGACCACGAAACCCTCTCTGAGGTAAAACCGAATCGCATTGCGGTTTTTCTGATACACCTGTAAAGACAGTTCCGGCTTGACCCCTTTCACATAATCCAGCAGTCTTTTTCCAATACCCTGCGACTGGAAGTCCGAAGCGACAAAAAGGCCTGCGATGTAATTGTCTGATAATCCGATGAAACCGGCTGTCTGTCCGGACTTTTCACAAATATATACTTCAGATTCGGGAATCATCTGTTTTACATTGTCATACTGGGCTTTCCAGTAGGATTCGTCAATATAATGGTGAGCTTGTATGTTGGTTTCCAACCAAATCTGCATGACCCGTTCGATGTCGTCTTTTTGCAGCCTTCTTAGGATAATATGGTTTCTTCTCCGATACACCAACTCCATGATACCGTTATACTGTTTGGTTTCAATCAGTTCCAATTCAACTTTCTGACCGTTGAAGCCAAATAGCCTGATTCCGTTGCCAAGAAGTACCGGTATGACGGCCAGGTGATAGCGGTCAATCAGATTGTTTGCGATGAGGAGTCCGGCTGTTTCCGTTCCTCCACAAATCCAGATATCTTTTCCCGGTTGCCGCTTCAGTTCTTCCACAAGGCGGGGCGCATCCATATTCCTGAATCGGATATTTTCCGTATCATCCGTATCAGGATGGTGAGTTAGGACATAAGTCACCGCCTTCTCATAAGGCCACCGTTCGGGAAAAAGCTCAGTGGTAATCTGATGGTAGGTTTTTCTCCCCATAATGACCGTATCTACACTGCTGAAGAACGACGTAAAGGTGTCTTCCAACTCAACGGTTTCATCATGTCCGCTGAGCCAGTCAACGGATCCTTTGCTGTCTGCAATATAGCCATCCAGACTGACGGCTATGTAAAGTATCACTTTTCTCATGGGTTATATTCTTGTGGTCAAAGCGGCAAGATCATTTCAAACTGTTTGCTTACCAGAGGGATGTTCCTGTTTTGAAGAAAAGCAGGCATTGCCGGTGTTTCGGAGTCAATATTCAACACTTTGATGAAACCGGTCTTCATCCGTCTGACCGCTTCTTGCAGCAACTGGGAGCCGATGCCTTTCCGCCTGTAGTCGCACCGGACGGCTATCTGGGTCAAATCACCCGTCTGTACGTCAAACACACAATGGCCGACCATTTTCCCGGCCAGAAAAGCACCGAGACAAGTCAGTTCCGATATGCCTCTTTCCATGGATTCGATGCTGTTCTGCCACGAAGGAGTAAAGTCGCAGCAAGACTGGCTCTGTCTGATGGCATCCAAGCTGACCGATTCAACAAGGCAACCGGCATTCACATCCTGGTTATCGAGCCGTTCAATCGTTTGTCTGAAACAGTCAAATTCGCGGGTTGTCTCAAAGTGCATCCGGCGGTACACCGAAATCGCTTTCTCATTGTTCTGCAAGACCTCCAACAGGTATTGCCGGATGCCAGCTTCCCGGAGAAAAGGGATGGAATAGGTGAAGATCTTCCCGGCCAGGCTTTGTCCTCTGTATTCCTTTACTGTTCCGGTTCCGGTATCATAAGCGGTAGGTATATTGTTGAATGTTCCAGTTCCATTCAAGGTAAATGCCACTATTTCATTGTCGTCAAAGGCTGCAAAGGAGAGTTTGGGGTTATAGCCGCGCCGGTTGATCATCGAGCGCACCTCTTCCTTTTCAAAATGTATCTCATAGTCTGCAAAGGCTCTTTCAAAGCCTTTAAATAGCGTATCAAAATCGGTGTGTTCCAAATTCCGTATTTCCATCTGTCTGATTTATGTCGTTATGAATAAAGATGTTTAAGCAATTTCAAAGCTGGATTTGATAAACCCGGGTGGATTCTCCCCAGGGATGGTAGCAGTGACCTAAGTAACGGAAGCCGAACTTCTCATAATAGCCGACATGGTCGGTACACAGGTTCAGCTGCCTGAAACCGTATCCAGCAGCATCCTGCATGGCCTTTTCAATGAGATGTTTTCCCAAGTTACAGCCTCGGTGAGCTTCTTCTATGTACAATGCTACCAGCCAGGGATACAGGTCCATCCGTGAATTAAAATCATTAGTGACTAATCCAACACAGCCGGCAATAGTGCCGGAATCAAGCAACAGATACCATTGGGGCAACGGATTCTCGGCATTCAGACAGCAGCGGAAGCAGTCGTCATATACCATCTGAGACTCTTCCGTAGCCCACTTGTCCTGAAAATAGGCAATGGCAGCTTCGAGATATTCCGGTGACTGACGAAGGGATATGATTTCCATAGGTGTTTGCTTTAAAAAGTACATAATTAACTGCAAATATACCACAGATTTACAGGAATATGCGGGTCATCGGGATAAATTCCCGTATTTTTGAATGATGGAGCCAGAAAATAACGGTTCTATATTTGATCAGTGCCGAACTTTTTGCTTTCTTTGCAACAGAAATCAAATATACATAAACAACGAAACGATAGAGATATTCCAACTATCTGTTTAAGGTTTCCAAAATCCGATTTTCTGGTTATGTCACTGTCGCCTATTTTAAACGTATCTCAATCATGGATAACACCTCTGTTTCATCACCTTCTGCAAAGCCGAACTCCCGTTTGGCTTCGTTGGACATCCTGCGTGGCTTCGACCTGTTTCTGCTAGTCTTTTTCCAACCGATTCTCGTGGATTGGGGACGACATCTAAATCTGTCCTGGATGGCCCCGATTCTGTATCAGTTCGACCATGCTAAATGGTTCGGTTTCCGTTTCTGGGATCTGGTGATGCCTCTCTTTCTCTTTATGACTGGTGCATCCATGCCTTTCTCGTTGGCCAGATACTGTGAACAATCTGACAAGCGACCTGCTCACAAGAAAATCTTCCACCGATTCCTGATCTTGTTTCTGCTCGGCATGGTGGTACAGGGCAATCTTCTAGGACTGGATCCGAACCGGATTTATTTTTATGTAAATACGCTTCAAGCCATTGCCACCGGTTATCTGATAGCTGCACTTCTATTGCTGCATACCCAGCTAAAGATACAGCTTTGTTCCACGGCAGCCCTGCTAGTCATCTATTGGATTCCGATGACATTTGCCGGGGATTTTACACCCGAAGGAAATTTTGCCTATAAAGTCGATCAGTTGGTCATGGGACGTTTCTGCGGAGACCCCACTTATACCTGGATCTGGAGTAGTCTGAATTTCGGAGTAACAGTAATGCTGGGTACCTTTGCCGGACGGCTGATGAAAAATGGGAAAGACAACCGCTTGAAGGTGTGCAGACAGCTGTTGCTTATAGGTATAGTTCTGGTATTGGTCGGTTGGCTGTGGAGTTTCCAGATGCCTGTGATGAAGCGTGTATGGTCAAGCAGCATGACCCTGCTCTCCGGAGGCTACTGTTTCCTGCTGATGGCTCTGTTCTACTACTGGATAGACTGTAAGGGACATATCCGTGGCATGGAATGGCTGAAATTTTACGGTATGAACTCCATCACTGCCTATATGTTGGGAGAAGTAATCAATTTCCGTTGCATGGTCCATTCCGTGAGCTACGGACTCGAACGCTATCTGGGAGAATACTATTCCGTTTGGCTTACCTTTGGCAATTTTCTGATTCTCTTCTTCATCCTTCGCTGGATGTACCATCGGCAGATTTTTCTGAAGATTTGACGGCAAGGCATCAGACAGAATACTCATTTAAAAATACAATCGACATGAAACCTAACTTATTTTTGCTGGGTGCCGGACTGACCTGTCTGTCGCTCGGTGTACATGCAGAGAAGAAAACCCGTCCGAACATCATCTACATCATGTGTGATGACATGGGCTACGGAGACCTGGGCTGCTACGGCCAGCCCTATATCCAAACTCCCCACCTCGACAACATGGCCCGCGAGGGCATGCGTTTTACACAGGCTTATGCTGGCAGTCCAGTGAGCGCCCCGTCACGGGCGGCATTCATGACTGGACAGCATACGGGTCACTGCGAGGTGCGTGGCAACAAGGAATACTGGCGCGACGTGCCGATGGTGAAGTACGGTTCCAACGAAGACTACAGCGTGGTGGGACAGCATCCCTATGACCCCGGTCACGTCATCCTGCCCGAGATTCTGAAAGACCAGGGCTATACCACGGGAATGTTCGGCAAATGGGCCGGCGGTTATGAAGGGTCGGCATCCACACCGGACAAACGGGGCATCGATGAGTTCTATGGTTTTATCTGCCAGTTTCAGGCCCATCTGTATTACCCCAACTTTCTGAACCGCTTCAGCCGTTCACAGGGCGACACGGCCGTAGTACGCGAAGTCTTGGAAGAGAACATCCGGTATCCGATGTTCGGAAAAGATTACCTGAAGCGGCCGCAATATTCGGCGGAACTGATTCATCAGGAAGCCTTGAAATGGCTCGACAGCCAGGACGGTCAGCAACCGTTCTTTGGTATCTTTACCTACACGCTGCCGCATGCCGAGTTGGCTCAGCCCGAGGATTCCATCCTATTGAAATACAAGCAGAAATTCTTCCACGACAAGACTTGGGGCGGTGATGAAGGATCGCGCTACAATCCGTCGGATCATACGCATGCCCAATTTGCAGCCATGATAACCCGTCTCGACCAGTATGTAGGTGAAGTGCTGGCTAAATTGAAGGAAAAGGGACTGGACGAAAATACCATTGTCGTATTCACCAGTGACAACGGTCCTCACGAAGAAGGAGGTGCCGACCCGCAATTCTTCGGACGTGACGGCAAGTTGCGCGGCTTGAAGCGTCAGTGCCATGAAGGAGGCATCCGAGTTCCGTTCATCGTGCGCTGGCCGGGTAAGGTGGCTGCCGGGACGGTAAACGACCATCCGTGTGCATTTTATGACATGATGCCGACATTCTGCGAACTGGCAGGTGTAAAGAACTATGTGAAGAAATACACCAACAAGAAGAAAGAGGTGGACTATTTTGACGGCATATCCATTGTGCCGACTCTCTTGGGACAGGAAGGGCAGCAGCAACACGAGTTCCTGTACTGGGAGTTTAACGAGACCGACCAGATTGCCGTGCGTATGGGCGACTGGAAGCTGGTGGTAAAGAAAGGCAAGCCGTTCCTGTACAATCTGGCTACAGACCTTCACGAAGACCACGACATAGCGGCTGAACATCCCGATGTCGTGCAGCGCATGAAGGAAATCATCTTTGCACAGCATACACCGAATCCTCATTTCTCGGTTACTTTGCCGGAGAAATAAAATGGAATAGATCAAACGTCGATAGAAGGGATACAGAAACCGGCTCTATCGGCCGATGTTGAAAGTAAGAAAGTAAGGAAGAATACATTCGTTGTTTTTTTCCTTACTTTTTTGTTTAATGGAGAAAGGCCTTCTTTTTAGCATAATTCCTGTTGCCGATAATTGCCACTATGGTATCCTGCATTAAATTCCAAAAGCATTTAAACCAGTGGTTATTTTAACCTACATATTCAAAAATGGTTTCAAAGTAAGGGATAAACAATTCAATAAAACGACAAAAACAAGTAATAAACGAGATATTTCAGTGATATTTTTTGAATTTCATGAGATTATATACTAAAAAAGCCGTCTTTATAGTGTGTTATTTTATAATTTTTGATATATTTGCATTGTTTTATTAAATCTATTTTAATAGAAAGAAATTAATTCTAAACAAATAACAGATACCCGTTTATTAAAATAGAGGCAATAGACATAACTAACCTTGTATTAATCAAAATTTAAAACTATGTTAGAACAATTCAAAACTGTGGGCATGTTGTTTGCCTTCTTGGGTGCTTCTACGGGAACGGCGTCTGCTTTTACCCCCCCCTATAACACACTGATACACAGTGTTGTTACACAACAAGACGGTGTGTGTAAAGGTGTAGTAAAGGACAATCAGGGAGAAACTGTCATCGGTGCGTCCGTTGTTGTAAAGGGAAGTACCAATGGTACCATTACAGGTCTTGACGGTGATTTCACCCTTAACAATGTAAAGAGAGGTGATGTTATCCAAATTTCTTACATCGGCTACGTGAGCCAGGAAGTCGTATGGCAGGGAACTCCGCTTAACATCACATTGAAAGAGGATTCCCAGACGTTGGAAGAAGTCGTGGTGGTAGGCTTCGGCTCGCAGAAAAAAGCCAACCTGACAGGTTCGGTTTCGCAGGTCAAGATGGACGATGTGCTGGGCGAACGTCCTGTAACCAATGTCAAGAATGCCCTGCAGGGTTCTATGCCCGGCCTGATGGTAAGTGGTGGTGCATCACCGGGTGAAGCAAAAAGCTTCAACATACGTGGTACAGTATCCATCAACGGTATGAATCCGCTGGTGCTGATTGATAACGTCGAAGGTGATATAGACTTGCTGAATCCGGAAGATATTGAAAGTGTCACCGTACTGAAGGATGCAGCATCGTCTGCCATCTACGGTGCACGTGCAGCTGCCGGTGTAATCCTGATTACCACCAAAAAAGCCAAGAAAGGTGAAAAGTTCAACTTGAACTACAATGCCAATTTCGGCTTCCAGACTTCTATCAACAGTCCAAAGCAAGCTTCTCTTGACGAATACCTGAGAGCTTACCAGGCTGCCGGTTTCTCTGAAACTTACTATGCCGGAAACGGATCCGTGAGCAAGTGGCGCGAATATCTGGCCGGATATAAGGAAAATCCTGCTGCTTATCCTACCGTGGGTGACGGTATCTATATCGGTGAAGACGGTGCTCCCTATTACCTGAACGACAAGGATGTGTATAAAGCCTTTCAGGAAACCAGCTTCATGCAGACGCATAATCTGACAGCCAACGGAGGTACAGAAAAACTGCGCTACCGTCTGAGTGCCGGTCTCACCAAAGAAGACGGGCCGCTGATTGAATCGAAAGATACCTACATGCGTAAAAACATCTCTTCTTTCATCAGTGCAGACATCACCGACTGGCTGACACAGGAGGCAGACTTCCGTTATACCGTGGCAGACCGCTCAGAACCGATGGGTTCCGGTGACGGTATCTACTGTATGAACCACATCTCGTTCTATCCTTCAGGTATGATGCCCGGTTCGGTCAATACATCGGTAGGCAAAGACTTACCTCTGATTACTCCTGAAAACCAGATCCGCTATAACAACCCGTATCTGACAGACACCGATAACACGCGTATCTACCTGCGCACCATCCTGCGTCCCATCAAGGGACTGGAGCTGGTGGGTGAATATACCTACGACCGAAAAAACTGGCAGAAGTCATACTATGCCAAAAAGTGGGAATATACTACTGAGCAGCTGGGGTCCAATAATTCAGTTACTTCAGACTACCTGTTCAAGAGTGAAGACCATGAAGACTATAATGCTCTGAACCTGTATGGTACGTATAACTTCTCAATCAAGGAAGACCATATGTTCAAGGTTATGGCCGGTTTCAACCAGGAACGTAAGCAGAACTCATGGATTTCCGTACAGACGCACGATATGATTGCTCCTTCAGCTCCGTCATTTACCAGTGCCACAGGAAAAATCATTCCCAGGAACTCATACAGCGACTACGCTATCCGGGGAGCATTCTATCGTATCAATTATAATTATAAAGACCGCTACCTGTTCGAGGCCAACGGTCGTTATGATGGTTCTTCCAAGTTTCCTAAGGATGACCGCTTTGGGTTCTTCCCGTCCTTCTCTGTCGGTTGGAACATTGCCCGGGAAGCCTGGATGGAAAAGGCATTGGATTATGTAAGCGACCTGAAACTGCGTGCATCCTGGGGACAGATCGGTAACCAGAATATTGGTAACTACGGTTATTATTCTACCATGCAGCCGGTGGGTAACAGCAACTACTGGCTGAAAGACGGTGAATTCATTACTTACATCAGTACTCCCGGTCTGGTATCCAATTCCTTCACATGGGAAACCGTAGAAACCTTGGATATCGGTTTTGATGCTTCCATGTTCAACAGCCGCCTGCAGGTGACTTTCGACTGGTACCAGCGTACTACCCGTGATATGCTGATAGCCGGTATCCAGCTTCCTGCCGTAGTAGGTACTTCTGCTCCGATGCGGAATGCAGCTGACATGCGTACACGCGGTTGGGAAATTGCCGTAAACTGGCGTGACCAGATTGGCGACTGGAAGTATAACGTAGGCTTCAACCTCTATGATTATAAGTCAAAGATTACCAAATACAGCAACAATGAAGACAAACTCTTGTCTCAGCCTTACTACGAAGGAAAGACGTTAGGTGAAATTTGGGGTTATGTAAGCGACGGGTTCTATACCATTGATGACTTTGACGGTCCCGGTACCTGGCAGCTGAAAGACGGGGTTGCTTCGCTTGACGGATATAATCCGCGTCCGGGTGACGAGAAATTTGTGAATCTGAACGATGACCGGGGTACTAACGAAATCAATAGTGGCTTGAATACGGTAGATAGTCCCGGAGACCAGAAGGTAATCGGAAACAGCACTCCGCGCTATAACTTCGGAGTCAATTTAGGAGTAAGCTATAAGGGATTTTCTTTGAGCGCCATCCTGCAGGGTACTGCCAAGCGTGATGTATGGATCGGAGGCATGTCACTCTTCCCCTTCGGCGGCAGTGCAAAAGCCTATTATCCGGTGTTCTACAACCAGACCGACTATTGGGAACCGATGGGCAGCTGCGACGGACAGTACACCGAAAACGACCGCGAATATTGGGTAGCCAAGAACCCCGATGCGTCTCTGTATCGTCTCTACAGCAATATGCAGAACCATGGTTCCAACCAGCGTGCGTCCACCAAGTATCTGCAGAACGGTGCCTACATGCGTCTGAAGAACATCACCCTGGCCTATACCTTCCCCAAGGCACTGATCAGCAAAGTCAGCCTCAGTGCACTGAAGGTATTTGTCAGCGCAGAAAATCTGGCCACCATCAGTTCACTGCCTAAAGGCTACGACCCCGAGAGATTGAGCTGGGGATACCCGTTCTACCGTACTCTTTCATTCGGTCTTAATGTTACACTCTAAAACCTACGATTGAACCATGAAAAAGATTGCAAAATATACAGCCATTGCCGCATTGGCCATAGGCTTTGCGGGATGTAATGACAGCTTTCTCGATAAAGCTCCAACTACCACCATCAGTGAAGTGACGGCTTTCGAATCCTATAAGTCCACCCAGGCCTATATGTGGCCATGCTATGCCATCCTCTACAATACCACCATTGCCACCTCGCCCAATGACCACGGCTATGCGTCGGTATATAATGGTGATCGGAATGCCGGTTATTTCTCCAACCGTACACCGGGAGGATATAATGCCTATGCCTTCCAGACGGTAGCTCCGTCCTCTTCGGGCAACGGCTGGGATTTCGGCTGGATCTATCACATCAACATCATGCTGAAGGGACTGGAAACCTCTTCCATGCCTACTGCCGAGAAAGAACACTGGCAAGCGGTGGGATATTTCTTCCACGCTTTCTGGTATATGGAGTTGATCAACCGCTTCGGTGATGTGCCTTGGATTGATAAGGTGCTCGACCCCGACACCGATGAGCCTTACGGTCCGCGTACTCCACGTGATGAAGTGGCCAACAACATCCTGACCCGTTTGAAATGGGCGGAAGAGCACATCGGTAATTTTGAAGAACAAGACGGCAGAAACGCCATCAATCAGGCTTGTGTCCAGATGGCCTTGTCGCGCTTTACCTTGCGTGAAGGTACCTGGCGGAAATATCATGGTCTGAATGATGCAGACAAATACCTCACGGAATGCGTACGGGTATCGAAAGAACTGATAAACAAATATCCGGAACTCTATACCGGTACAGACGGTCAGCCGGCTGCCGGCTATGGCGAACTGTGGACATCGCCCAGTCTGGCCAATGTGCCGGGCGTGATTCTGTACAGAGAGTACAAGACCGACTTCCTGACCTCCATGTTCAATTTCCGCGAACGGAATGACCAGGCAGTCTATCAGCTGTCACAAGATATGGCTGATATGTATCTGACCAAAAACGGTCTGCCCATAGCCAATGCACAGAATACACAGTACAAGGGAGCCAGCAAGGACATCTACGACATCTTTACCGACCGAGACCCACGCATGTATCATACGGTGACTCCTCCTTATTCCGTGATTGAAGGCGGTGCAGACAAGCCCGCAGATAATCCCAACTGCAAATGGGGATATGATACCAGTAATCCCAAATACCGCAAGTTCATTGATATTATGGGAGCGGATGCAACGATAGCTAACCCCGGTAAAGCCGGACAAATGAAACGTCTGCCTATCAGTAACTGGAATGCCGGTAACCTTATCAAGAAAATGCCGAACCTGCGGGGTGACAACGGTCCTTGTAGTACGGCCTCGGGGTATTATCTGTGGAAAAATTACAACTGCTGGGAACTGAGCAACAACAACGCGGCATTCTGTGATTCAGACAAGCCTATTTTCAAGGTGGAAGAAGCTATTCTGAACTATGCGGAAGCAGCTTGCGAACTTGGACAGTTTGATCAGGCAGCAGCCGACATCTCTATTAACCGTCTCCGTAAACGTGCCGGTGTAGAAAATATGGAAGTAGCCAAGATTGATGCTTCGTTCGACCCGAACCGCGACAAGGGGAACAATCCACACTGGTCCGGTGAAATGCCAGACTATGAAGTAGAACCACTTTTGTGGGAAATCCGCCGCGAACGTATAGTTGAATTGATGGGTGAAGGTTTCGGCTTCTATGATGTACGCCGGTGGGCCAAAGCTCCTTATTTCATCAACCGTCAGGAAAAAGGTATGTGGTGGAGCATGGATGATCCTCTTTATGACAAGAATACCAACGGCATTCTGAACACCAGCACCGGCTTGAAGGATGAGACATTGAGAGAAGGTTACATCTACATACAGCCCAGTCCGAAAGTGGAAGGCAAGGGATGGATTGACAAATACTACCTGTATTGTGTACCTACCGAACAGCTTCTGCTGAACAAGAATCTAACTCAAAACCCGGGATGGCCTACGGTCAGTGAATAGCTTATAGCAAAGTCGGAGCAATGTGACAAATGGAATATTGTTCCGACTTCGGCTTGATATCCGAATGATTACTATTTCTATTACCATTGCGAAGCATGCACCGAATCCGCATTTCTCGGTTACTTTGCCAGAGAAATAAAATGGAATAGATCAAACGTCGATAGAAAGAATACAGAAATCGGTTCTATCGGCCGATGTTGAAAGTAAGGAAGAATACATTCGTTGTTTTTTTCCTTACTTTTTATGTTATATGGGAAAAGGTCTTCTTTTTAGAAACTGAGCTTTATATTTCGTATTTTTGCATGGAAACCAAGATAAAAGGATCGATAAAAGCAAAAGATTGATTTACAAGTACAGTCAAAGAGAAATACCATGAATGAAAGGTTATTGTTTACGCTCCTGCTTTTCCTGATTATGGGATTGCTGCGTATCATCGGTTACTGGCGACGGAAAGCCGGTAAAGTGGCATTTGATGCCGCCCGGATGAGCAATGCAGATAAAGAGCGTGACCGATATTGCCGTCTGGCCGTAATGGCCGGCCATCGGGAAGCCTGCCGGATGTTCAGCATCCTGCATCCCGACCGCTTTGAGGAGCATGTTCCTAACAAAAAATTTAAGTTGCATGGTATCCGAATGGCCTTTTTCGGATATTATTATCCATCACGATACCATGCACTGCTCAATAATGAACAGAAAGCTTTCTGCCGTTCCATCTACCAGTTCAAACAAGGAGAAGTACACGGTATTGAATTCTTCAAGGCGTGCATGGATGCCTTGCAACTAGAGAAGAAGCCTTATCATATCATGTTCATGCCGTGCAGCAACTGGATAAAATACGGACAACGCTTCAAAATACTTGACTGGTATATCGGCAAGCATCGTCCGGATCTTACTTCGGGACTCTATGATACCGAAATCTGTGATGCTCGGGAAAGCCTTCACGAAGCCAAAGGAACAGAAAACCGCGTTCTTGAACGCAGTTACGAGATTACCGGGAATATCAGAGGGAAAGAGATAATCATCGTTGATGATGTACTGACGACAGGAAAAAGTGTAGCAGACTACAAGGAAGAGATAGAACGGTGCGGTGGCAAGGTAGTAGCGGCCATCTTCTATGGCAAGACCTTTTCCATGCCTCCGTTGTTCATCCTCAGAATGTCGGTATGGTGGGAATATCTCACCAAAAGGACCAGAAATGAGCATACGGAGTAGCTATCATTGTCACTCCGGTCTTTGCCGGAAAATCACTGAAAAATCAGATTAAGAGCCTGCTTTTCAAACATGTAATCAAACCGTTTCATACCAGACAGTGTCAAAATGCCTCTTGTCATGAAGTATGCCGATTCTTCAAGCATCGCAGACGTATGTTCGGTAACTCTTGCATTATAGAGCAATTTGATAAAATTATCCACATAAGTATCTATGTTAATGTTTCGGATAACTGTATTTTCTTCCCGGCAGGATGATACAATTCTTTTCAATTCATCAGTCCATATTGAATTATAGGAACTATAAATATATTGATAGTTTGAAGAGCGGGCAATGTCAAGCCAAAAAATTGTTTTAGCTTTATACAGATTCTCAATATACAATCTGATAATACTCCATAAATATTCTATATCGTCAGTAGTACCGCATCTGATAATTTGGAATCTGTTCACTGTCCTGTCTTGGTATGCTGCAAAACAGAGATATATCAAGTTTTCCTTACTTGCATAAATTTCATAAATAGTCCGCTTGGACATACTCATGTTTCGTGCTATGTCATTCATACGTACCGCATGGATTCCATATTCCTTCAAGGACTGCGAAGTAAAAGCGATTATTCTTTTGCCAATGTCTTCATTCATACCATTCATTTACAACGTCTGTCAATTAATTCTGGTTTAAAAATACGGCTGTTCTTGAGTAAAGACAAATAAAACTTTCCCAATTCGGAAAAACGCCGTTGAATCGTCTGATTCCGTGTATGAAATAGATTCACTATCCAACAGTATATTTTGCATCCAACTTGCAGCCTTTGACAAAGTTTGTTCTGTATCAGCTCAAAAGACGATTGAAACTGTCAAAACCCATATTTAAAATAGGGTTTTATTTCGAAATATCGGAGTGTAAACCATTGCATAACAATAGTATAGTGTTTATTAACATTTTAGTCATGCAGCAATTTAAGGGAGACTTGCATTTAGGTCGCAAAAGCCAATCTTTGACTGGCTAAAACAGTATCAACTTAAAAAATTAAAAGTATGAAGAATTTTTATTTTATGAGATTATTTCTCTCATTGCTGCTTGTCAGCGGTTCGTTCTGTTTTACTGCATGTGATGACGATGATGACAATGTTCCGCCAATGCCGGACAATGTTTCTACGGCCACAATGTATGGCGCGTATTCCGGTCTGATGAATGTCGCCAGCATAAATCCGCATGAGGGTGAAGATGGCGGAGAAGGGAAGCCTTCGGGAGTGGAAATCGCAGCCAAAGTGAAAAATGACACCATCTGTTTTGAGGATTTTCCTATAAAGGACATTGTATTGTCTATCATCCCTGATGAAGAGATGGCTGACAAAATTGTAGCAGCCGTAGGAAAAGTCAGCTACAAAATCGGATATGAACCCACTTTGACAGCGAACCGGGACAGTATCGAGTTTACACTTGACCCGGAACCGTTGAAACTGGCTGTTACTTTACCGTCAGAGACCGAAGAAGAAGCTAAACCGCTCATCATTGAAGTGAAGGTTGAAGCGGAGAAAGACGGTGGTTATTCGGTGGAAAATGCAAATATGAATTTTAGCTTTGTCGCAGCAAAAGTGCTGTTAGGCGAAGGAGAAAACCAGCAGGAATTGCCAGACTTCAAGCCAATTACTTGCAATTTTAATATGGATCAGCACAAAGCGGATTTTACCGGCTTTTAGAATAAATTATTAATCATGGAGAATGCCTGTACGTGTTACAGGCATTCTTTGAATAGCCCTTAAAATAAAATGGATAAAATACAGATTGGACTGCTCGGTGGAATTGTGTTTCTGTCTTCATGCAGTACAGTAAAGAATGTAACAGAAATTTCCGAAATAGACGGCGAATGGAATATCGTGAAAGTCAACGGAACATCCCTTTCTGCCAAATCGGATACGGAACTTCCCTTTATTGGGTTTGACACAGAATCCGGCAGAATCTACGGAAACAGCGGGTGCAACCGAATAATGGCCCCACTGGATATTCATGCCCGACCAGGTACTATTGAATTTAAGCAAGCGGCCAGTACAATGATGGCATGTCCGGCTATGGATCTGGAAAAACAGGTGCTCGGCGCCCTGTCTGAAATCAAAAGCTATCAGAAGACCGGCAAGAAAAGACTGACCCTACGCGATTCATCAGACCATCCGGTTGTTGTACTTGAAAAGAGGTTTTCACCTATGGCATTTGCAGAACTTCAAGGAAGATGGCATGTGCTGTCGGTATTCAGCCAACCTCTTCCCAAAAGAAAGTCCTCTTTTATCATCTTTGATACGGAGGAAAAAACAATCATGGCAGATACCGGGTGCAAGCGGATAACCGGAGCCCTGAAAAAGAGTGCGGATGGCAAAATATCCCTGTCTCTTTCCAAGGACCTGTCCGGTAAGCCGTCCTGTCCGGATTCCCTATTAGAAGATAACCTCCTGACAGCCATCAGCAGTGTAAGATCCTATGGCAAACTGGACAAGAACAAGATAGCCCTCTATACATCCGGTGGAACGCAGGTATTGGTTTTGCAAAGAATGGAACAATAAAAATATTCAATCATTTTAACTCCGTCATCCGGGAAGATCAAGCATAAATACCGGTTATTAGAATCTCTTAAATGCAGAGAGGAGAATTGGCGAGTATGTCATAATGCCTCTATATAATGATTTACCCCTGTTACACAGTTACTGTATGTAGCAGGGGTAAATTCTAAATGACACATCCTCGTTCTGTCATTCTTCCTTATAGCTGATTCTTCCCCGATGGTAAATCGTCCAGCGTCCGTTGACGCGACGCACATTCGGGGTGTCATCATCCTCCCTGTTCCATACATAGTCTCCTGAAGGCAGCGTATGCCTTGTTAGTACCAAAGAATCCGAATCATGAAACCGAGACAGACGGATTTCCATCGAATCCGGGCTGAAGGTCATGTAAAGCGTATCTGACCTATGCTCAACAGACAACATGCAGATCTTTTCGGGCTTGTTTTCACACTGTTGGCTGCAAAGCGCCAGAATCAGGCAAACTGCCATTAGAATTAAATAAAAACGGATCATCATTCTATAAAATCGTTTAAGTTGAGGTTTGCTCCTGCCTCTGAAGCAAGCAGGGCTGTTCATCAAAGACTCTCAAAATTAGCTCATTGATTTCAGAAAACAAAATCACTTTGTCCGTCTGAAGCTTTTTGGGGAACCGTTCAGTCAGCATAACCGGACATTCATCATCAAATATACCCCGTTCGGGCAGCTATTTCCCGCTTTGGGTAAATTTGAGTAAAATAAGACAGAATGTTCATTTGTTTTTTTCGTATTTTTGCAACCATACAATATTAAATATACCAGTGAGCATACAAGGTGTCTGATGGATGCCTGCAGTACAAATCTTTACAATAGAAAAAAATGAAAAGAAAGAATTACCACAAGGGCTTGCTTCTCGGTCTTCTGACTGTATCAATCACAGCATGCGGAAATGCGGATTCACCCGTTGGGAAATGGGTTCAACCGGTTCCGGGATTACCCGGTCTTCAGCAGGGCTTTGAACTGGAAGAAGGCGGAAAGGCTTCTTCTGTCAACATGGCAACACTCCGGTACGAAACCTGGCAGCAGACGGGAAATCGCCTCATTCTTACCGGGAAAAGTATCGGAAACCGCCAGACCATTCCTTTTTCTGATACATTGAACATCGAAAGACTCACTCCGGACAGTCTGATTCTAACCAAGGGACGTCTCACTCTGCGATACGCAAGGGAACAGAGCGGGAATACCGCAAAGGCCTCAGAAAGCATTCCGGCCAGCAAAATAGTCCCGGCCAAGCAAATGAAGGTAATGAAAGGCAGACTGCGCATCGGCCCGGAGGTACGCTCGTTTATTCCGGAAGGGTCCGATGAAGCCTATTGGATTGTGGATGCAACCGGAGAGCTTTATCAGAAATACGACAAGACAACCGGAGGCGTGAAAAACGGAACCAGTGTATATGCAGAATTGCAGGTGGAAGACATGGGCAAATCCAAGGAAGGTTTTGCAGCTGATTACCCGGGTGTATTTAAGGTACATAAAGTGATTAAAATAGAAAAATAGCCAGCTGATACGATTTTTTACCGGCTGTCTTCCTATAGCAGATAGATGCTGTATGGGGACAGCCGGTTTTCTTTTTCACACCATTCCGTTTCTATGCGAAAATATTTCATCTTCCATTAAGCCTGTTTCAGTTCCCGGTTTCGGGGACTGGGTAAATCCGATTTCATGGCATGCGGTTTATTCTTTAATTTGGCCGTTGTTTAATCAAGAATATACGCATGAGAATAAATTTATTTTTACGGATGTCAGCTCTGCTTCTACTGCTGGCTTCCTGTGCCGGTAACAAAGAACAGACCGGTACACAAACCATTGTCAAGACAGAAAAGACAGTCCGGTATTCCGGTGGAAACGGGCAGGAATACACATTTATCTCCCGACCTTATCGTACCTCGGAATTGTCATTCCGGGTAGGAGGACCGATAGACCGCTTTGATGTGTATGCCGGTAACTATTACCCGAAAGGGAGCATCATTGCCGAAATCGATCCGCGTGACTTCCGCTTGCAGAAAGAACGCACGGAGGCTGTCTATATCCAGATGAAGACAGAGTTTGAAAGAATACAGAAGCTGTATGAGAAAAACAACATCTCTGCCAGCCAGTATGAGAAGACCCGGGCTGACTACACATTGGCCAAGACCGCTTTTGACATGGCTTCCAACAATCTGGAAGATTCGCGGCTCACTGCCCCCTTCAACGGGTATGTAGGCGAGGTTTATATGGAGAAATTCCAGGATGTAAGAGCAGCACAGCCGGTCCTGTCACTGATAGACATTGACCAGCTTCGCTTAGAAGTGTATGTCACGCAGGAGGTGGCCGCCACTGCCCGCACGCTTGATTCTGTAGAAGTGCGTTTTGACATGTTTCCTGACAGAATCTACATGGCGAAGGTGGTGGAAGTCTCGAAAGGAACCACCCGCAATAACCTTTCATACCTGCTAACCGCGTTGCTGCCCAATCCGGAACGGGAACTGCCGGCCGGTATGTCGGGCAAGCTGTTTATCCGTCCGTCTGCCAACCAACAACAGACTGGGGTCGTGATCCCACAGTATGCCTTGTGCCACCGTCCTACGGAAGGCGATTTTGTCTGGGTGGTCAATGAAACTACCGCCGAAGTGCACATCCGGAAAGCGACGAAAGGCAATCTGCTTCCTGACGGGAAAATACTCATCACAGAAGGGTTGGATGGCAACGAGACCATTGCTACAAGCGGACTCCGCTTCCTGTCAGATGGCATGAAAGTTACATTATCCTCTAAAAAGAACGGAAGCCTATGAAATTTGTAAAATATTTCCTGCAAAAGAAATCCGTCACCATTCTGTTGCTGGTGCTTGTATTGGCCGGCGGACTGTTTTCATACATAAAGATGGGAAAACTGGAAGATGCTCCTTTTACCATCAAGCAGGCACTGGTGCTGACTCCATATCCGGGAGCATCTTCTTCTGAAGTGCAGACTCAGGTGACGGATATTTTAGAAGAAGCCATACAGTCAATGGGTGAACTGTATTACCTGAAGACGGAAAACCGGGCCGGTCTCTCAAAGATAACTGTTTATGTAAAAAAGGAAATCCGTGCCGACGAGATGCAACAGCTTTGGGACAAGTTGCGTCGTAAGGTGAACGATGTTCAAAGCAAGTTGCCTGCCGGAGCCGGTCCTTCCATCGTGAATGATGACTTCGGGGATGTATTGGGCGTATTCTACGGGCTTACCGGGGACAGCTATTCATTCCGTGAATTGGAAGACGAGGCCAAACTGATAAAGAACGAACTGCTGAAAGTAAAGGATGTAGCCAAGGTGGAAATCTACGGTGTGCAGACACCTACAATCGATGTCACAGTCAGTCCGGCGGTCATGGCACAAAGTGGGGTGACGACAGCTGATATTGCCCGTGCCTTTGAAGCTCAGAATAAGGTTGTGGATGCCGGTGGTGTGGATGCCGGCAGCGGACGGATCCGCATCGAATCGACCGGAAATTTCTATTCATTGGATGACATTCGTGAACTGACAATCGTATCACGCACCGGAGAACACTTCCGTTTGGCCGACATTGCCCGTATTGAAGAAAGCTACCAGACTCCGCCGGGCAACATCATGAGAATAGGCGGTAATCCGGCAGTAGGTATTGCCATTTCCACTGTGCCAACCGGCAATGTAGTGGACATGGCCAAAGCGGTACAGGTGACTCTGGATAAATTTAGGGAAACAATGCCTGAAGGTTTCATGCTGACATCCATTTATGACCAAGGCTATGAATCGGATGTGGCCAACCAGGGCTTCATATTGAATCTAATCATCTCCGTGCTGACGGTGGTGGCTATTCTGCTCTTTTTCATCGGATTCAAGAACGGCATTCTGATTGGCAGCGGACTGGTGTTTTCCATTTTCGCCACGCTGATTGTCATGATGTCCTCTGGTATTGCCCTGCAGCGTATGTCATTAGCCGCCATCATCATTGCCATGGGGATGCTGGTGGATAACGCCATCGTGGTATCCGATTCGGCATTGGTCAATATGGAACGGGGGATGCGTAAACGCATCGCCATTATGCGGGCCTGCTCGTCCACCGCGCTCCCTTTATTGGCGGCTACGGTCATTGCCATTCTTACCTTTTTGCCGATTTACTATTCTCCGCACATTACCGGTGAGCTGCTTTCATCACTGGTGATTGTCATCGGTGTCTCTTTGATGTTCAGCTGGGTATTTGCTTTGACCCAAACCCCTTTCTTTATCCAGGAGTTTGTACGCCGTCCGCGTCCGGAAGAACTGAAGCCGGGTCTTTTTGACGGAAAGTACTACAATATGTTCCGTGGTTCCCTCCGCTGGGTGTTGCGCCACCGTCTGTTTTGCATCGGTTCATTGGTCGTGATGCTGGTACTTTCGGCATGGAGTTTCAAGTTCATACCCAAAGTCTTTGTACCGGCTCTGGACAAGCAGTATTTTACGATGGACATGTGGCTGCCGGAAGGAACCAACATCGGTGAGACAGACCGTATTGCGGGAGAAATGGTCGACTATGTGCGCAGCCACAAGGAAGTAGAAATGGTTTCCAGCTACATTGGCCGCACACCGCCCCGGTATTACCTCTCCAATATCGCTTTCGGACCTCAGTCCAACTATGCGCAGCTGCTCATCAAATGCCATTCGTCCGAAGAAGCCAGAGCGATGCATGCCCTGCTGCAGGATTCTATCCGCCTGAAATTTCCCGAACCGCTGGTTAAGGTAAACAAGTTCGAACTGAGCCCGCTGACGGAAGCGATGATCGAGGCACGTTTCCTGGGACCGGATGCCGCCGTGCTTGACTCGCTGGTGAATGTGGCAGCCGGAATCATGCGGCGTAACCCGAAAACCGCTGATGTACGCAATGAGTGGGGAAACATGACGATGGTGATGCGGCCGGTATATGATCCGGTAAAAGCCGGGGCGTTGGGCATTACCAAAGCACAGATGATGCAGTCGGTGAAATCCATCAGCGACGGGCTGCCTGTGGGTATTTACCGGGACGATGAACGGAAGGTTCCCGTATTGCTGAAATCCGAAAATGCCGCCGTGACCGATGCTCGTTCACTGGGGAATTTTTCGGTCTGGAACGGGCAGCATTCGGCTCCGCTGTCCCAGGTAACCAAAGGAGTGGAAACCGTTTGGGAGTGGCCGCAGGTGCGTACCTATAACCGGCAGCTCTCCATGGCAGCCATGTGTGGAGTCCAGCCGGGGCATACCATGGCTGAAGTACACGGTGAAATACGCAAGGAGATTGAAGCCATGAAATTGCCCGAGGGTTACACTTTCTTCTGGGATTCCCAGTACAAAGACCAGAATGAAGGCCTGCAGGCGTTGGCCAAGTTCTTTCCGCTGGCTTTTCTGATGCTGATAGTCATTCTTGTCGCGCTCTTCGGAAATTTCCGGGAACCGGGCATTATCCTCTGCGTACTGCCCCTCTCGCTCATTGGTGTGGCTATCGGTATGCTGATTACCGGTTTCGATTTCGGCTTTTTCCCGATTGCCGGCTGGCTGGGACTGCTGGGAATGATTATCAAGAATGTTATTGTTCTGCTGGATGAGATTAATGTGCAGCGCAAAGAGGGAGTGCCGCCCTATACTGCAATTGTTGAAGCTACCGTATCGCGCACACGCCCGGTACTGATGGCAGCGACTACCACGATACTGGGTATGGTTCCGCTGCTGTTCGACATAGCCTTTGGCGGTATGGCAGCCACGATTATCTTCGGTCTGACCTTTGCCACTCTGTTGACCCTGTTTGTCACGCCCGCCTTGTATTCGCTGTTTTATAAAGTAAAAGCATCATGATTATGTGGAAGAAAAGCTATATACTATTATTCATTTCATTGTGTGTAAGTTCCGTAGTTGCAGCACAGCAGAATCCACTGCTGGCCAAATACAGGTCCATGGCTGTCGAATACAGCCATGACCTGAAGGCTGCGGACAAAAACATTGCCGCCAGCCTGGAACTGGAAAAAGCGGCACAAAAGGACTTGTATCCCAAACTGTCCGGTGAGGCCAATTTCCAGTACACAGGTAACCCGCTGCAACTGACACTGGACCTGCCTTCCATAGGTAGTCCGGTGTCTTTTGAAGGGAAAGACCTGAAATACGGAGCATCGGTTTCATTGATACAACCGGTCTATACGGGAGGACGCCTGCTGGAAACCATACGGATGGCTAAATACCGCCACAATGTGAGCGGATTCCAGCAGGAAGCCATACGTTCCGGCATATTCCTGCAGACAGACATGCAGTATTGGAACACGGTGGCACGCACGGAGATCGTACGCATCTCTGACGATTACCGGAATTCGGTTGCATCCCTGACACAGACCATCCGCGAGCGGGTGGAAGCCGGGCTGACTGACCGGCAAGATCTGCTGATGATGGAAGTCAAGCTGAACGAAGCGGAGTTTCAGCTGCAACAGGCCAGGAAGAATCTGGAAAACGGACTGATGGCTTTCAATTCACTCATCGGTGTGGATCTTCAGACACCGACTGAAGTGGAAGACAGTGTAGCCGTCGTCGTGGTGGATGACACATCCCTCTGGAGCGAGAACGGTACTGCCCGTCCGGAACTGAAAATCGCCATGGAACAGATCAGGATGGCCGAAAGTGACAAGAAACTGACGCTCTCCAAATACAAGCCCCAGTTCTTTGTGGGAGTTGACGGAAGCTATTCTTCTCCGGGCTATAACTTCCGCACCGACATGGACCCGAACTATGCCGTCTATGCGAAAGTGTCTGTACCCATATTCGAATGGGGAAAGCGCCGGAATGAAAAACGGGCTTCCTCCTTCAAGGTGGATATGGCTGCCGAGAATCTGAACAAAGTGACAGACGGTGTAAACCTGGAGATTCAGACGACACGGAACTCTCTCCGACAGGCTATGGAACAGGTCAATCTCACCCGCAGTTCCCTGGACAAGGCCCGTGAAAATGAAACGATGGCTCTGGAACGTTACCACGAAGGAAAATCATCTGTCATCGAGGTCATTGATGCACAGACTTACCGGCAGGCAGCACAAATGAACCATGTGCAGGCTAAGGTATCGGCACAAAATTATTATTCAGAATTACTTAAGGCATTGAACAAGTATTGATTTTTTGGATTTTGTAGTATCTTTATCGCAATGAAATGGACATCGCTTACATATTCGCTGTTGTTTTCCGGATTGGGATTGTTTTCCTACTTCCTGATTGTCAGCTATACGGACTTCCCTCCGCAGGCTGCTGAATTGCTATATACCTGGCAGTCGATTGCCTTCACGGTCTTTGCCTTCAACCTGGTGGGCTATTTCACGCTTTGGATAGCAGGTTGGGTGAACAGACAATACGCCGTCCATGCATCCTGGAAGCGCAGGATCCTTATGCTCTATATATCGGTGATGATCCTGTTCCTTCTTCTGAACTACGGGCTGTTCGTTTCCGCCAAGGTCCTGGCGGATGTAAGGCCCGTGTTGAATTTTTCCGGAAGCGGCTGGCATCTGCTGCTGGTGGTTTGGCTTGTCGAGATGGTCGTTATCGGACTGCTCCTTTCCAACCGCACCATGCAAGCCAACTGGCAGCTAAGGCAGGAGGCTACCAGGTTGCAGATGGAAAATGCCCAGGCCAAATACATGGCACTCCAGAATCAGCTGAATCCTCACTTCCTGTTCAACAGCCTGAATACGCTGCTGGCAGAGATTGATTACAATCCGGATAATGCCATACATTTCACACGAAACCTCTCATCTGTGTACAGATACGTCCTACAGTGCCAAGGCAGGAATATGGTATCCTTGAAGGAGGAGCTGGATTTCATGAATTCCTACCTGTTTCTGCATCGGGTACGCTTGGGGGACTGTATTCATTGCTACTGTCAGATTCCTTCTGAATATATGGAAAGACAGATACCGCCTCTTACTCTTCAATTACTGGTAGAGAATGTAATCAAGCACAACTCCATCTCTTCCAGCAAGCCTATGACCATTCATATTGAAGTGGACAAGGAAGAATATCTGACAGTAAGCAACAGGATTTCTCCCAAGAGAAAGAAAGAGAATACCGCTTCCGGAATAGGGCTGAAAAACCTGTCCAACCGTTGCAGGTTGATGACAGACAAAGAGATGCTGATACAAAATGAAAATGATGTTTTTACAGTTAAAATTCCCATTATACAATGAAGAATCAATTGAAAGCTGTTATTATAGAAGATGAGATCCCGGCAGCCAGACTGCTGCACTCCATGGTTTCATCCTTGCGGCCGCAATGGAATGTTGAAATAGTGCCTGGAAGTGTGGATGATGCTGTGGCATGGTTTACTTCCCATGACCATCCAGACCTGATTTTCCTGGACATCCATCTTGCTGACGGGGATGCCTTTGATTTCCTTTCCGCCATCAAACCTAAATGTGCTGTCATTTTTACTACGGCCTATGACCAGTATGCCATCCGGGCTTTTTCGGTGAACAGCATAGATTATATCCTGAAACCGGTGGAAGAAAAACGGTTGGCAGAAGCCGTTTCGAAATTCGAGAGCCTGCGGCATCAGTACTGGACGGACTCGGAGCATTATATAGAAATGCTGCTTGATGCACTGAAGCATCCGGAAAAGAAATACAGGTCCCGTTTCCTCATTTCCAGTACCGATAAATACTGGCCGCTGAACGTGGAGGACGTTGCCTATTTCTACTCGGAAAACAGGACTACATTCGCTGTTACTCCCGGTGGAAAGGAGTATGTGCTGGATCTGTCCTTAAACAAGCTGGAGGAAGAGTTGGACCCGGAACAGTTTTTCCGGGTTAACAGGCAGATGATTCTCAATGTAGATGCCATTGACCGGGCAGTATCCTCGTTCAAGGGAAGGATCAAAGTGATGGTTCAACCGCCATTCAAGTCGGACATCGTAATAAGTGAAGGGAAGACTTCGGCTTTTAAGCTATGGCTCAATTATTAACTGGGCTGTTTTCTGATATATGGTTGGGGGGCTGTCATAGATTTTGTATGGCAGCCCCTTTTTATGCGATAAACAGTGGATTTTAGCTTTACTTTTGAATTTCTCCAGCTTTTTCAAATCCTTTCTTAGCGACAATTACAGCAACGATTTCATTAATAACGGCAGCGGCAGCAATGGTTCCCTGAACAATTTGTGAAGACTCTGGATCAGTCTTGCTCAAAACCGAAACGACAATGCCGGTAAACACTAGAGATACACCGGAATGTGGCAGGATTGTAAATCCCAAATATTTTCTGACACTCTGCGGAGCATGGGTAATAACGGCACCCAAGTAAGCTCCGTAATATTTTCCCAATGTCCGGCTGACCATATAAACCACGGTGAACAAACCTGCCCCCATTATCAAATGGTAATCCAACGGCACCCCTAAATTAAGAATCACAATAATCATTGATGTCACTAAAACAGGCTTGAAATCAGATTTTAACAGGAGCAGTTGAGACTGACTGATTATGTTTGTGAATGTGGCGGAAAATGCCATGCCCAACAACAAAAAATTCAATAGGGATTTCGGAAACAGATAATGGTTGAAAAACAGACCTACACCTGAAGTGAACAATATGCCCAAGCACAAGTTGCCAAAAGCCACCTGCCGATTCATCGAGTGATTCAGCATAAGCCCTGTCAATGCACCCGTTGCCACACCCAGCAGTAAAGGTAAAAGCACTATCCACACCATCGTGTAAGCCGACATACTGTCTGCTGACATACTACCGGCCACGATGGCAATTGTCGTAAAGAACACAAGACATCCCACAATATCATCCAACACAGCCATAGGGATAAGTGTCCGGGTTACAGGACCGTCTGTGTTAAACTCTTGCACTAAGGAAAGTACGGGAGCCGGAGCTGTAGCGAGGGCTATACTGCCAAATATAAAAGCCAGGTACAAAGGAACTCCCAAAATATAAAAGACTACACAAAAAAATGATGAAACTGAAAAGAATGTGCCTAAAGATTGAAACAAGGTCATAGCTACAATAGACGCGCCGGACTTCTTCAGCTGCTTCCAGACCAGTTCCGTACCTATCATAAAACCGACTGCACACTCTAATATATGCATGATTATCTGATACCATTCAGCATCTAACATTTCCTGATCAATCAGTGCAAAAGCATAAGGTCCCACAAACATGCCGGCTATCAGCCATCCTAAAATAGCCGGCAATTTGAATCCGGAAACAAGTTTGCCTACTATAAATGCAAACAAGGCAGCAAACAGCAGCCGCAATAGAAGTAGTATCATAAAAATGAGCCTTTTTAATTTATCGCTTGTAATCCATATATACCCAATTAAATCTCTGTATGCCGATTTCATTCCATATTCCTTGCTTATGTTTGCCAAGTTCATACATGCAAAAGCCAAGTCGCAAGAAGAATATCAACACAACCGTAACACCTGTCCAGCGTTTGTTATAAATAGAGTGATTCATTTTTATATGCAGAATTTAAAATCATAGCTTAATCACTATTGCAAAATTACAAAAAAGACCACGCTGCCGGAATTCAAAGATTATGAACCAGGGATTTTGGCTGTTGAGTTAGGGCATTTTAAGATTGGAAACGGAATGGCATCCGCATGGCAGAAAACGTAAAGTGTACTCTTTGTTTTGTAGACAGCCATATTTTAAGACCATTGCAGTTTTCAAAAAAGCTAGGGGTTAGTCACCCTCTTTTTATTAGTACTTCTGATGGAGCCCTGTTCCGAATATTCAATTCTCAAAGAGGAAAAATTCCTTTTGACCCAGTCTCTTTTTGTCTAAAAAGCATGTCTAAAGAATGGTTTAGTGATAGTTACCGGAGGTTAAAATATTGACGTTATATCATCTCAATAAACGTCCGTTGTCATTCCATTCACCGTACAGAATCCCAGCGCGAGTGTTTTGTATGAATTTTTTGAGTCGGCTTTTGAAAACCTCCGGACGATGTTTCCTGTTAATCTGAATCGTATCTATTCTTATTCGTTTATACAGCTCCGGTAATCGGCAAAAGTTATCCCATACTACGGAATCAGACTGCAAGGCTTGCAAGATTTCGGTGTCAATCTGAAAACCGTTGTCTGACATATCCGGTAGTACGGCTCTTCCTGCATCTGTCATTAATCCGAGCCGTTCCATTCTTCGGCACCTTTCCTTGTTTAGTTCCGACCAATTGCTTTTTTGCTCTTCGTGGACAAAGTTTCTGTATCGTCCTGCCATCGTCCATTCTTTTGGTCGTGCTATCAATCCAGCCAAAGCATAGGGCCTCCTCCACTGCATCAATGTACCAAAATGTCCCGTCATCCTTGGGCCTGCCGCGCTTCACAACCACCCAACATTCGGTTTCAGTACGATAATTTCTAATCAGCCATTCACGCAATTCCATCCTTGACTTGGCTTCCAACAAATTAACTATTTCCATTTCTTTGCCTTTCTTTGATAAATGTTGTAAATGTATAAAAAAAGCACATTCTGTATCATTGCCAAACGGGAAAATACATTAGCAATGAAAATCATACCTGAAAGCGGATTTTACATTCCAGCCAAGGCTGTCACACATTCCTGACGGATGGACCAGATGTAATCGAGCATCACGGAAGGATTGACACTCTTGCCATCCATCTTGCAGGTGATGTGCAGGTGTTCACCGGTACTGCGCCCTGTGGAACCTGTGATACCGACCACATCGCGCGGCTGGACCAGCGTGCCCCTGACAACAAGAATCTTCGACAAATGGCAGTAACTGACGGTATACCTGCCATGCTGCAAGGTCACATACTTGCCGGAAGTATTGTCCTGGCCGACCTTGATGACCCGACCGGACATCATGGCCATCACTTCATCGCCCCGCGCATGCAAGTCCAGTCCGCCATGAAACTTTCTTTTTCCGGTAAACGGGTCCTTGCGGTAGCCGTAAGGTGAAGTGACCCTGATACGACGCAGCGGATAGCTTACGCTCAGATAACGTTCCATCCATTTCTTCTTATCCATATCTTCTGATGCCGGAGTATCGTTGGAGATTTCTTCTGTGGAAATCCCATTTTCGCAAACCGGCCATGTAGGTTCCGTACCCATACCAGACACCTCTACCTTGTAGCGTGCAGGAACGGCGGCAACGGTATTGAATTGTGCTTTGACAGGAGCTGCACACAACCAGACATTCGCTGCCACCAACCATAAAAATTTTCTCATAACGGCAAAGATAGCATGCTCGTCTTACCCATCTCCTGCTATCGGAAGATTTCCTTTTAAATATGGTACTTTTTAGCATTTGAAATATGATTATTTACTTTAAATCATATTCCAAACATTAAATTTCGTGCTTTTTAATCACTTATATAGCCACTTATTAACTCTCAGAATAGAATCAATCTATATTTGCGTAATATAACTTTATAATATTATTTGGAATATGAAACAAGAGCATTTTGAGTTCAACGAACTGCCTTATCAGACACTGGCCCGTTTCGGTCTCACACAAGAGATGATCGAAGACCTGCCCATGCGTGTACTCGAAGAAATCGGAAGAGGCGGCTATTCACCGGTACTGCCCGTACGTGTGACCGACGAGAACGGCGAAACCATCGAGAGCCGCAGCCGCTTTGCCTTTATCCGCATGGATAGCGGAGCGGTGGATGTAGTCTTCTATCCCGCACTGAAGTCCTCACCGCTGGAACGCTATGACGGGAACCAGCAGAAACAGCTGCTGGAAGGCAAGACCATCATCGCTGACGTGGAGATGGCAGACGGACGCCGCAGCAAGTCATTCGTACAGATTGACGAAGGGACCAAACAGGTAATGTATGTCCCGACCCCCATCATCGCCCGCAACCTGAAAGTGCTGGCCGGAATGATGCACCTCGGTACGGTGGAAGTGAACGGCATGCAGCATGGTGAGCCGCTGACAGTAGCGGTGGAAGGCGAACCTGTTACGGTAGGTATCGACCTGCATAACAAGACCGGCATCCGCTTCTGTGCTGGCGACGCGCAAAAATGGAAAGAACAGCCCAAGAGGGAATGGGACAAATACACCTTCGGCTGCTACGGCTGCTGGGTGATGGACGACGACGGCAACCTTGATTATGTCCCCGAGGAGGAATACACCGAAGAACTGTGGAACGAACAGAAGAAGAGCGGTGAACGTAACCGTGCAGCCGGCCTTCACAAGTAGAACCTGACCAATCAAAAAAGTATGGCACAACAGAAATATTACCCCGAAGAGATTCTTGTCGAGAAAATGCAAAGCGGTGAATACGGCTGGCTCGACTATGTCAACCATTACTCCGCCGAGTGGCAGGAGGAATATGTGGACTACTGCGCAGACAAAGGCCTCACGGTAGGCGAAGACTCCGCAGCCGTCTTCGTCCGCTTCAAGGACGGACAGCTGGAGGAAGCCCTGGAACGCGGCGACGCTTGACAAACCAACATCATAACATCAGACTATGGCGATACGAACAAATACCACCCCCCGGCAGATGGACTTGCAGCCCGAAATGCACAGCATACTGTTGCGCAACGGGCTACAGGCCCATGTTGCGTTTGACGGAGGCGGCTACCGGCTGATCGTGCAGGGACATGATTCGCCGTTGCTGGTCTATCCGATCACCGAACGTCAGATGCTGGCCCTGACGGACTGGGGAACCAATACGGCCAACAAGAAAGCCTACAATGTGCTTACGAGCATCATCGGCAAAGACTTCTACATGCCCAAGAACTTTGTCCATGCCCGCAATGCCAACGGACGTGTGGCGATGGGGCTGCACGGCTACCGCATCGGCATCGGCGAGTACGGGCATCTGGGACGGCTGGGCATGCCTCCGCCGTTCCTCGGCTGGACTCCGCGCCACCAATGGGGTTTCCACCTGCGCAGGGTCGGCGGACAGCTGTTCTTTCCGGGTCCCTCCATCGTACCCGAACGGCCCGACGGACGCATGAAACCCGGTGAGCTGCAATCGGGCGGCTACGGATTCTACTACAAAGGCCGTCAGGCGGAACCTCCTGCCAGGGAGCAGGACGTACTTCAGAACCTGCAGGCGGCCATCACACCGCTTGTCAGCCGTCCGCGCAGTACGGAATCGGCACGTCCCTACAAGGAACTGATAGCCTCTCCGGTCTATTTCTCCAACGAGAAATGGTCGGAATGTCTTGCCTCACACGGACTGATCGTGGACGCGGAGCAACGGACGCTGACCGTACAGTCAGAAAACGTACAGGCCGACATGGTCTATGACCTGACGGAAGCGGAAGTGCATACACTGGTCAAAGCCTCCATCAAGGAGCAGCCCGTGGAAAAGCGTCTGGAACTGCTGAACGACATCATCCGGGCGGATTATGCCGAGAAAGTGACCCTGGAGCAGCTCAACAGCAGCGACCGCATCGCCATCAGACTGCATCCCGAAGTGCAGCAGGAACTGGAAGAGCGGCAACGGCAGGAACAGGATCTGTTTCAGCCGGAAGAAGCTACGCTGCAGCAAGCCTCCATACAAGGTACGGTCGGTGCCGCCGTGGACGGACGTGACCTCCAGTACCTCAACGAGAACAAGGGATGGTACCGGGAGGAGAAACACGGTCGGGAGGTCGAGGTGAGCGAGATCGCCGTACAGCCGGCAGAGACAGAAGGGAAATACAAGATATCCGCCGTTATAGACGGAAAGGTCATCAGTCATGACATCAGCCAGAAGGACTACGACAAGTTCCTTGCCGTGGACGACTATCACCGCATGAAGATGTTCTCGAAAATTTTCAGCGAAGTGGACATGAAAACCCACCCGGAAGCAAGCAAGGGACTGGGTGTGAAAATCTTTGCCGCCCTTACAGCCGGTGCAGTGGTCGCCTCAGAGGTCGCCCATGACCTTCATCACCATCATCGTCACCACAGCCCGCATTTCCACGGAGAATGTTTCGGTGGTCCGAGACCGTACTTCAAACCCGGTGTGGACACTCCGAGGGATGTGGCCATCCGTTACTTTGAGGCGCAAATGAACCAGGATATCAACGAAATGAGAAGAGGAAGATAAGCCTATGAGAAACGGAGACCTTACCTACGACGACTTCCTGCAACGCCTGAACATACAGGACGTGCTGATTGATGCGGGGTACCACCTGAACCGCCGGGACGGTTTGCGCTATCCTGCGTATGTCCGTCTGGACAACGAAGGCAGACGCATCCGTGGAGACAAGTTCATCGTGACACAACAGGGGAAATGCTGTTTCCACGCACAACAGCAGAAAGTGTATAACATCATCTCCTTCATCAAGGAGCATCCGCACTTCTTTGCGGAGTATCATGCCGGCATGTCTCCGGACAGGCTGGTGAACCTCGTTTGCAACAGACTGCTGCACATACCCGTCACGGAGCGGGAAACCCGGATAGTCCAGCCCAAACGGGATGTGAAACCGTTCCAGATGACGGACTACGACATACACAGGTTCAATCCGCAGGACCGGGAAACGCAGAAGAAGTTCTATCCTTTCTTCAAGCACCGCGGCATCGACCTGTATACGCAGTATGCCTTTCACCGGGATTTCTTCCTGGCAACCAGGCACCGGGCAGACGGCCTGCAATTCACCAACCTTGCCTTCCCGCTGTCCCTGCCCAGGAATCCGGAGCAGATTGTCGGTCTGGAAGAGCGCGGTCGTCCGCGTATGGACGGAAGCGGCAGCTACAAGGGCAAGGCCGAAGGAAGCAATTCGAGCGAGGGGCTGTGGATAGCCAGTCCAGCCCAAATTCCTCCGGCTTCTGCAAAACATATCTATTGGTTTGAGAGTGCCTATGATGCCATGGCCTATTACCAGCTTCATCAGGCACAGAACAAGGAGTTGAGAAAAGCGGTATTCATTTCTACCGGCGGAACACCAAGCCAACTTCAATTCAAGGGGATGATAAAGGCCAATCCTCATGCCTGCCATCACCTTTGTTTCGACCGTGACCGTGCCGGGCAGATTTATGCCATTCATTTTGCGTTCGCTCATTCCAGCAGGAACTTTACCACCAACCTGTCGAATGACAACAAGCTGATAGTTCAGGATTACACCAACAAGAAAATACAATATGAACTGTCCCTTAAGACGTTTGATTTCAATAAAATCATAGCCACTTTGGGTCTCAATACAAAGACTCCGAATCTGAATGACAGAATGGATATCGATGACGGTTATTTGCAGGAACAGAAGATGGTCTGTATGGATGAGTACAAAATGGCCTGTGCCAACGGTTCGGCAAGCAAAGAAGAATTAGAGCAGATGAGAAACAACCTGGAAGCTATCCAAAAGGCCCTTCAGGAACCTTCCGTTCCCCCTCTAGGATCTAAAGAATACATTATTTATGAATCTGCAGCGGAAGGCTATAAGGACTGGAACGATCAGCTACTTGGCAAACGCATTCAAACAGAGGAAAAGAATGCTGATGACTGGGAAATCAGCGGCAAAGCAACACTCAATCGGGCCTTATCCGATTTGCCGGATGTCAATCCCGAACATATCCGAAGCGGGCTGTATGACGAAACCGATTACAAAGCCATACAGAAACGACTTGAACGTGCGGACAAAGTGATATTTTCCTTTGAAGTCAATGATCAAGGAATGTCAGACAAAGGCTTTCAGGAAATGTATAAAATCCGAGAAAATCTTGCCCGGCTGGAATTAGACATTACAAACTCGCTTTCCGGTATGAAAGATGACTATCAACCTCATTTTCACCGCTAAACACATCAGACCATGCAGACAAACCGTTCTTCAAACCGTTCCCTGGCCTATACGCCGCACACCGGGCAGTTCATTATTGACGAGCTGCCCACACTGCTGCTGTGTACGGCAGCATGGGTGTACGGCGGCATGGAGGGACTCCCGCTGACCGTCGCTGCCGTATCTGCTGCCGCCGCACTGACGCTGCTGTTGCTCTACCACTACATCTATCTGCGGAGAATCCGCTACTGCATCGGTACGGAACAGATTGTCAGTGAACACGGCATTCTCTACCGTAAAGTGGACTATATGGAGCTGTACCGCATCGTGGACTTTCAGGAGCACCAGAGCCTGCTGCAGCAGCTTTGCGGACTGAAGACGGTGCGCATCCTCTCCATGGACAGGAATACACCCCGTCTGGATCTCATCGGCATCCGCCGCAGGGAGGACATCGTATCGGTCATCCGTGAACGGGTGGAAATCAATAAACGAAACAAGGGAATATATGAAATCACGAATCATTAGCCTGACTGTACTCGCCTTGTCGGTGTGTCTGCTTCCACAGGCGGCCAAAGCCCAGGTTGCAGCCTCCAATCCGCTGGAGTGGACAGCCCTGGCGGAAGGGAATGACCTGATAAACAAGCAGGTTGAGAAGCAGATCAAAGGACAGACACAGACAGCCCTGCTGCAGAATACCATCGCCGCCGAGTTCAACCGGATCCACAAATGGGAAAAGCAGTACAACAGCTATCTCAAGACGGCCAGCGGCTATGCTTCGTCACTGAAAGCCTGTACACACCTCTACAACGACGGTGTACGGATATTTCTGACGCTGGGCAAGCTATGCAAGGCGGTCCAGAACAATCCGCAAGGCATTGTGGCAAGCATCGGGATGAACAACCTGTATATTGAAACGGCAACGGAACTGGTTTCCGTGTTCACGCTTCTCAACGATGCGGTGGCCAAAGGCGGCACGGAAAACATGCTGACCGGAGCAGAGCGCAGCAAGACCCTCTGGGCACTGAATGACCAGCTGGCGGCTTTCAGCCGGAAGCTGCACCTGCTTTACCTGAGCATACGCTACTATACCCTGAACGATATGTGGAACAACGTGACGGCAGGCATGCTCGACCGGAACAACGGCGAAGTGGCACGCATGGCCCTGTCACACTGGCGCAGGGCGGCTGCTCTCGCACGATAAAAATGAACGGATATGAAAAGAACTATCTGGATAAGCCTACTGCTGCTATGCTTTGGAATCGACAAGGTACGGGCACAGAACGACCCGGTGCTTGCCGGCATGATTCTGCTCTACACGGAAAAGGCAGAGAAGGAACTGAAGAACCAGGAAAAGGTCATGCTGATGCAGACCACCGGCCACGTGTGGACAAAGGAAGAAGTGGAAGCCACGACCGACCTGCAGCGGGAGGTCAACAACTACCTGGACTCTTTCCGATCCATAGTCTGCTATGCGGCACAGACCTACGGATTCTACTACGAAGTATCGAGACTGACGGACAATATGGGGGACTTTACGAAACAGCTGGAACGCAGTCCGGCCAACGCGCTTGCCGTCGCCCTCTCCGCACAGCGCAACCGGATATACCGGGAGTTGATCATGAACAGCGTGGAGGTCGTGAACGACATCCGGACGGCTTGTCTCTCGGACAACAAGATGACAGAAAAGGAACGGATGGAGATCGTCTTCGGCATCCGTCCGAAACTCAAGACCATGAACACGAAACTTCAACGGCTGACCAAGGCGGTGAAATACACCACCCTGAGCGATGTCTGGCATGAAATCGACGAAGGGGCATGCCCGGCAGCAGACAAACGCGGTATCGTGGATGCAGCCAAACGACGCTGGCGGCAGATAGGAAAGAATGTTAGACCTTAAAAAAAAGAATGACAGTATGGGATTTTGGGATTCATTATTGAGATACGGCGGCAAGGCCGTAAAAGGTATGGGAAAAGCAACGGTCACCACCGGCAAGAGTGTGGGCAATGCAGCCCTTCACCCCTCGCAGACCTTGCGGGGCGCAGGACAGGCCATCAAGACGGCCACCGTCGGCGGAGCAGTCGGCTACGTGGGTTGGGAAAAGCTGACGACGGACAAGAGCGTGGTGCGCATCGTGAGTGATGCAGTCATCGGGGAACAAGCAACAGACTCCCTTTCGACCACGGCAGAGGGCGTGCAGGCACTGACAGACAAGGCCGGAGAAACTGTAGGAGCCATCGGTGATGCCATGACAGGCATCCATTCAAAACTGGACGGTGTAACGAACTTCCTGCAACAGACCGCCAACGGAGGAGCCTCCGATATGCTCGGCAACTTTCTCCGCAACCTCGGACAAGGAAAAGTGTCGGGGCTGAATATGGCAGGACTGGTAGCGGCAGCGTTCCTGATATTCGGCCGTTTCGGTTGGCTAGGCAAGATTGCCGGTGCATTCCTGGGAATGATGCTCATCGGCAACAATGCCGGTGTACTCCGCACACCTGACGCAGGTAATGCACAACGGGTACAGACACCCGACCCTCCGACGGTAGAACAGAAACATAGCGGAGGAATGAGAAGATAGAAAAGACAATTCAACAAGCATTGACAATGAAATATACAGAAGAAATGATCCTTTCCTCAGAAAGCGGATACTGTATGCCTTTCGAGGAACAGCAGGGCAAGGATGTGGAGCTGTCGCTGGGTTACGGCGAGCAGACCGACCCGGTGACGGGCAAGGAATATTTCCACCACGGCATCGACTTCGATGTGCGGTGCTACACGCTGGCAGCCGTTGCCAGCGGTATCGTTTCGGGAGTGGGAAACGACCCGATGCTCGGCATCTGCCAGAGCATCCGCTATGGAGAGTATGAAGTGACCTACGGACATCTGTCGAATGTGTTCGCCCAGTTCGGACAGCGAGTAAAAGCCGGGCAGCCGGTCGCATTGAGCGGTGACAAGCTGCATATCGGCGTGAAATTCAAAGGTGAAGAGTTGAATCCGCTGGAATTTCTGACCATGCTCTACGGTAACATACGGGCCATGCAGCAGCCGGGCTTCACCGGCATGGAGATAAGTCTGTCTACCGACTATGAATCGGACAGGCGGGAAATCGAGGAGCTGATGTTGCGCTTCCTGCCCCACTACATGGAGGACCTGCAGCGGGGTGCCTACCGGCTTCCAGCACATACGGAACAATCGCTCCGTCACATCTTTACGATGGGTGCAGCCAAAGAGTACTTCTACGAGAATATGCCGAGCATGGCCAATCCGCTCGGACTGGGACAGAAAGCCATGCCGCTTGCCTGCAAGGTACAGAATCTGCTCATCGCCGACTTCCTGCATTACCTTGCCCTGCGGCACGATGTGTACCTATCCACCATGGGCGTTGACATAAAAAAAAACTCAATGACGAAGCCCTGAAAAGCGGAGATGTCATCGACCCGCTGGCGGAACTGGACATTGACATCCAGAGCTTCGACATTCCCCGGGCAGTAACGGTCTATCCGGACCGGGCCGGCATCAGGTGGTGGACGAAAGCCTGGTTCAACAACCGTGAAGAGGGAGAAACAGCCGTGGAGATCGAACGGGAACAAGCCATACGGTTCATCCACGGCAACATCGAAAAGGACGCATGGCTGGAAGCCTTTTATCCCAAGCAGATGGAGGTTTACCACCAGGCCATCGAACAGACGAAAGAACAATTATTGATGAACAGGATAAATATATGATACACAATGGACGGAATCAAGCATAGCAGAGAGTTTGCGGAGTTGGAACGCCTCGTGAGCGACTATTTCAACTGCCATATCGCTCCGGTCATGTCAAAGACGCGGGAAGTCCTTCATCAGCGGCAGGTGGAAGAAATGAAGGAATATTCTTCTTCGGCAAGCGGCATCCTGAGCATGATGGCATCATCGGCACAACCGTTCCATGATCCGTATCAGCAGCTCAAAGTGACCGGTGAGTGGAACTCGAAAACGACAGAAGATTATGTGGAGATGTGCCGCACGGAGATAGCCGGCTCGGAAAAGATGCAGCACGACCTGGCATACATGGCCGGACAATGGCGTGATACGGTCGTAAAGGAAGTGGGCCGGGCACGTTACGATGAGTTGTCGGCACAGCTCGGCTGCGACCTGGCCTATGCCTATATGGACCACCGGGTAAATGACATGATGATTGACCGGCTGGTGAAGGAACGGATACCCCAATCGTCAGCCGCCTACATCCTCCGCAAGGCCGGAGAGTCCAGTCTGCTGGGACTGTCACAGACACTGAACCGTTCGCCGCTGGCCGAGGAAATCGAGGCACGGAGCGAGGCAGCCTACCGCCCGAACGGATGGGAAAAAGGAGCCGGTCAGGTATTGGGTGCGGCAGCCGACACCCTGATGATGGGCGGTACCGGTTCATGGACGACACTGGCTAAGTTTGTCGGTGCGGACATAGCCATCTCCACGGTAGCCGACAGCCTTGAACCTGACAGACCGGAATCCCTTTCGGTGGAACAGTGCATCAGCAAAGGGGTGTTCGGAAGCGGGAGGAATGTTTTCGAGGATTTTCGGAAGGAAGCAAACCGGTTGCCGGCGAAAGACAACAAGGCTATCCGCGAAGCCAACGGACAGTTGAAGCAACCCGTTCCTGTCATGGAGTTCAGTTTCACGGAATGGGTGCAGAACCCCGGCGCAGGCATACCCTGGGCAGATGTACTGCACCAGGGGAAACAACGTCCGCAACGGTACAAGGACGTGCCGATGGTCGTTGCTCCCGGACAGGAGGAAGCCTATCTGCGGGATTTGAAATCACAAAAAGGAACAGAAACCTATGTGGCAGAACAGCAGGAAACCATGGAAGAAGAGAAAGACAAGAATCGGAAAAATACCAATCCGGACGACAGAGCGGCAACACAGGAACAGCCGGGACAAGACACCCGGACAACACCGCAGAACGGGAACGGTTGGGACGGACTTCTCGGCACATTGGGGCTGGACGGCATGGAACATGTCATCGGCAACCTCGGTTATGTGATGGCCATGCTTCCCGATGTACTGCTGGGCATCTTCACCGGCAAGTCACCCTCACTTCGTATCGGTGACAACCTGCTGCCAATAGCAAGTATCGTAGCGGGCATGTTCGTGCGTAATCCGCTGCTGAAGATGCTTCTGATCGGTCTGGGAGGTGTAAACCTGCTGAACAAGGCTGGAAACGAAGCCCTGCAGGAACGGAGCGAAGGGAAACTGAATGTAACAGGCCGAAACGCTGCGTTGTACCGCCGCTATGCGGACGAACCGTTGAATCCCCGTATCGAAAATCCGGTCCTGCAAGGATCGACGCTGATAGCTACGATAGACCGGATACCCTGTACCATCCAGTTGTCATCAACGGTGGTGGAAGCCTACCATGCCGGAGCATTGCCGCTGAATACCCTGGCAAATGCCGTCCTTGCCAAGAGCGACCAGCTCCGGCAGACAGCCTCACGACACTATGAAGACGGACAGCAGGAGACAATCGTGCGGACAAGGGGAATCCAATAATCCTAATCATCAAAAGAAAGACGATATGAAAGAGAAATCGCAAATCGAAAAGAAAGCCGAAGAAAAACAGATAGACCTGCTTTCTGCGGCTTTGGGCGGAGCTTCGAATGCTGGAGGCCACTGGCTCAACGCAACGGGAAAGGGATATCCGCTCTTTTATCCCAAGGGTGTTTCGGTCAGTGCGTTCAACGCCCTGTTCATGGCATTGCACTCGGATAGGAACGGTTGCAAGACCAACCTGTTCACACTCTTCAGCGATGCCAAGGCGCAAGGCATATCGGTACGTGAGCATGAGCAAGGCGTTCCATTCCTGTTCTACAACTGGGACAGGTATGTCCATCGCAACAATCCTGAACTCATCATCAGTCGGGGCGACTACCTAAAACTGAGCGAGGAAGAACAGAAACTGTACAAAGGTGTGCATAACCGTGAAATCCGCACGCTGTTCAACATTGACCAGACTACATTGCCCTATGTGGACAAGGAACGCTATGAAGCGGCCCTGAAACGCTACGGCAGTGCCGTGGAGAGAGGATATACGGAGAGCGACAACCGTCAGTTGCGCATCCGTTTCAACGACTTCCTGCTGAAGATGCGTGACAACCTTGTACCGGTACGTTCGGACGGAAGCGGTGTGCCCCACTACGAAACGGACAAGGATGCGGTCTATATGCCGCGACAGAGGGAGTTCGGACACTACCATGACTATGTGCAGGAAGCCCTGCGGCAGATAGTGAGTGCTACCGGCCACCAACAGCGGCTGGCACGTGAAGGCATGGTGATGAAGAAAGGCGTGGTCCCATCAGAGGATGCCATCCGACAGGAACGGCTGATCGTGGAGCTGGCCTCGGGTATCAAGATGCTGGAGCTGGGTCTGCCGGCGCGATTGTCGGAAGAAAGCCTGAAAACAGTGGAATACTGGTGCCGGGAACTGAAGGAGAATCCCAATCTGGTAGCTGCCATCGAAAGCGACGTAAACAATGCCATCGAAGTTATCAACAAGGCGGAACGCGGCGAGAAAATCGAATATGCCACGCTACGCAACCGGCGTGACACCTCGACCATGCAGGAACAGATGCCCAAACACTATTTTGTGGCGAATGAAATCCGGCAGCATCCGGACAGGGAATCGAAAAAGATAGTCCTGGTCATCGACCCGCAGGCAAAAACGGCCGATGTAATCCTTCCGGCCGGAGCTTCCACGGAAGTGGACAACGAGATACCGGGCATGAACAAGGGATGCATCGCACGGGCCCTACAGAAGGAAGGCATCGAACAGGTACGCTTCTTCAATACGGACGGTGCCCTGGGCTACCATCCCGATGATAGCTATTTTGCCGAAAAGATGATCACGTTGGCGAGGCTGAAAAACTGGGCCATGGAGAAACTGTCCACACTTGATGTGTCCTCGGCTGTCAAACGGGCGAACGAAATCGGGTTTGACCAGGTGGAAATGATTCAGGACGACAAAAGACGCTGGGCACTCTATCTGAAACCCGAAAACAAACCGGGGTACAGCATCTATCCTGACAAGGAGGATGTAAACCGTTTCTTCTCCACGCTCAAGCAGTCGATGGATAATATCGGCAAGGTACGGATGGAACTGGCGCATAAGTATTATGCGCTGGCAGAAGTAAAACCAGACCTGAAAGTGGACCTGTTCGGCAGCGAAGCACCGGAAATAGACTTGAACCGTATCCAGCGTGTTTCGATATTCAAGACCAAGCAGGACGGCATCCAGTGCGTTGCCACCATCGACGGAAGAAAGTCACCGGCCAGAAGCGTTACACCGCAACAGTGGCAGCGGATGTGGATAGCGGAAGACCGGGACGGCTACAAACGCCATCTGGCAGCCGCCCTGTTTGCCGACGTGCTGCAAAAGGGCCGGTCAGAGGAAAAACATACCGGGGAGAAACAGGAACAGGAGGCCGAACAGCGACAGAATGAAGCGACAGTACTGGAAAGACCGGAAAGCAAGAGAGAAAACCTTTCCCCACAACAAGAAGCATGGAACGAGCTGAAGGAGAAGCATCCCGATGCCATGCAGTTGGTACGGAGCGGTAACAAATACCTGCTTTTCAACGAAGATGCCGTGCGCAGTGCAGAGCTGCTGGGGCTGACATTGAATAAAGAGGACGGAGTCCCGTACGGATTTACGGAGTCAGCGGAATTTCAGGCAAACCTGCTTGACAGCTACCTGCCGGAGTTCATCCGTGTCGGCGAGCGTGTAGTCATTACGGACATGATTGCGAAAGAAAACCGGAATGCCGAACAGGAATCCTACAGAGGCATTCACAGATAACTATATGGATATGAGCAAGAATCAAGAATATGCAGCAAACTACGCAGAATTTGCCATGGAGCAGATGCGCCGATACGGAATACCAGCTTCGGTGACACTGGCACAAGGCATACTGGAAAGTTCCAACGGGCAGAGCCGGCTGGCAAAGAACGAAAACAACCATTTCGGTATCAAGGCTACTTCCGCATGGATTGCCGGAGGGGGCCGGTACGGGATTTATACCGATGACCGTCCGAACGAAAAGTTCTGCAGCTATGACAGCGTCGGTGATTCCTACGAGCACCATTCACGTTTCCTGAAAGAGAACAGCCGCTATGCCCGCTGCTTCACGCTTGCCCCGGATGACTACAAGGGATGGACGGAAGGCATCGCACAGGCGGGTTATGCCTCAGGCGGACAATATGCCGAGAACCTGCAGAAGATCATCGAACAGAACGGCCTGCAGAAATATGACCGGCAGGTGATGCAGGAGATGACCCGGCAAGGCCGGGAGTTCGGGGTGGAGAACAATCCGCTCCGAACTTCCGGAAACGCACCGCAAGGCACAAACTATTCGTTTCCAGTGGAACGCAAGGAGTTCCTTTTCGTGACCTCGCCTTTCGGTATGCGCCAGGACCCGACGGATGGAACCCGGCAACAGATGCACAAGGGCATCGACATACGCTGTAACGGTGATGCGGTGCTGGCAACTGAGAACGGTGGCAAGGTGGTGGCAGTGAACCTGAACAGAAATACACCCGGTGGCAAGTCGCTGACGGTGGAATATGCCCGTGAGGACGGCAGCAAGGTACAATGTACCTACATGCACCTCGGGGAAATATCCGTCAAGACCGGTGATACTGTCCAGGCCGGTCAAAGGCTCGGTCTATCAGGAAATACGGGTACACGGACAACGGGCGAACACCTGCATTTCGAGGTAACGAACTTCTATGCAGACGGAACCCGGAGAGAGATTGACCCGGCAGCGTATCTGACAGAAATTGCCCGGAAAGGGCATATCAGGCAGCAAGTGCTGCATAACGGAAACGACCTGCTGGTCCGATATAAAGGATTGGAGGAGCCTGCCGCAGACAAAAGCATTTCACCCGACGGATGGATGAAAAAACTGCTTTCCTCCGAGGATAGCGGCGTGGGAATGTCAGGATGTAACGATCCCGTTGTGGAGATGGCAATGACCGCCTTCAGCTCACTCATGCTCCTGGCCGTACAGATTGACAGGAAGAATGAACAGGAGCAGATGGAAGCCATTTCGGAAGCGGCAGACAAACGGCGAATCGACTTGAAACCGCTTGTACCGGAGATGAAGAGCTGTGAGCTGACCGTCTGTGAGAACGGGAAAGCCGTCCTGAAGGCGGACAACGGTTCGCTGAAGGTGTCACGAGAACTGACTGCTGCCGAATTGAACCGGTTGTCCGTAACGCTGAACAACGGCTCGCTATCGGAAGAGTCCAAACGGATGCGTGTAGCTGGTATGCTGAATACGGTCATCCTTTCGGAAGCGGCTTCCCGTAATTTTGAGCAAGGGATGTCCCAACAGCAGGGACAGACGGAGAATCTGAAAAGATAGATGCAAGGCGATATGATAAAATGCGTGATGATACAGCTATGCAGAGGTCTGTTCGGACTGTCCTACCTTGTTCTGTATGTCCTGTCCTGCTACCTGATTTTCGGCTTGACGGCCACGCTCATCATCGTGGGCGTGCAGCTGCTTCTCACCGGGTGGCTGGTCTGGACCATGATACGCGCACCCGATTAGAGGGGGTACATTCTCAACTCAACAATCAATCAACCACATCCTGCTTGTCGGGAAATCATGTTTCACATTAAAAGACAATCAAGATGATCAAATGCAATGTTACAGTATGCGGCGTAATCGGACGTGATGCGTCGATACGCACGAACAAGGAAGGAAAATCGTTCCTGGTGTTCCCGCTTCGGGTGATGATTTCTGCTACCGAAGGGAAGACTGCTCCCATCGAAGTGGATGTCAGCAAGGAAACTGCCGGCGAGGAAACCGGAAGCTACCGGAACGGCACCCGGGTCGAAGTGCAAGGGACAATGTTCCTCAAACACCGGGGCGACCGGATCTACTTCAATCTCTTCGCCAGTGAGATTGGAACGGCGGATGTCCATGCGGCGGATGCAGTCAAGGGAGTCATGGAGTTCCGCGGCAAGGTCGGTCAGCAGATTGAGGAAAAGAGGGACAAGAAAGAACAGCCCTATACGATGTTTTCGGCCTTCAGTACGGAGAAGGTGGAAGACGGGTTCGAGTACCAATGGGTGCGCTTCTTCTGCTTCGGAAAGGAACGCGAAGCCTGGTTGCAGCCGGGCGTGAAAGTGGAAGCCAAAGGAGAAATGAGCCTTTCTGCATACAATGGGAAAGTGAACGTGTCGTGCAAGGCGGAAGAACTGGCCCAGTATGTAGCGGAATCGTCTAACCTCAATCAGTAAGCGATATGACCGGATACAGAAAACAGCATAGCGACGGGCCGAACAGCGAGGACAAGACTCTGGACCTGTTCGCTGAAATGATGATTGAAAAAATCGAGAGCATCCGTCAGGACTGGAAGAAGCCCTGGTTTACCGAAGGCACGCTGCCATGGCCCCGTAACCTTTCGGGACGCGAATACAACGGCATGAATGCCTTCATGCTGCTGATGCACTGTGAGAAAGAGGGTTACAAGATTCCGCGCTTCTGCACGTTCGACTGCGTGCAACGGCTCAACAAGCCTGGCAAGGACGGTCAGGAACTGCCACGGGTTTCCGTCTTGCGCGGAGAAAAATCGTTCCCAGTCATGCTGACCACCTTCACCTGCATTCACAAGGAGACGAAGGAAAAAATCAAGTATGACGACTACAAGAAACTGTCCGAAAATGAGAAGAAGGAATACAATGTCTATCCGAAGATGCAGGTGTTCCGCGTCTTCAACGTGGCACAGACCAACCTGCAGGAAGCAAGGCCGGAGTTGTGGCAAAAACTCGAAACGGAATATATGCAGCCGAAGCAGGAAACGGGAGAACAGTTCAGCTTTGCCCCGGTCGATACGATGATTAAGGATAACCTTTGGATATGTCCAATCAGGCCGCAGTACCAGGACAGTGCCTACTATTCCATTTCGAAGAATGAAATCGTCGTGCCGGAAAAGCGTCAGTTCGAAACCGGAGAGGCATTCTACGGAACGCTGTTCCATGAAATGACACATTCGACCGGTGCGGAAGGCGTACTCGACCGGATAAAGCCGACTTCTTTCGGTTCGGAGGAATACGCCCGCGAGGAACTGGTGGCCGAACTGGGAAGTGCCTTGACAGCCCAACGTTACGGAATGGCCAAACATATCAAGGAAGACAGCTGTGCCTACCTGAAAAGCTGGCTTGACGCGCTGAAGGAATCACCGCAGTTCATCAAGACGACACTGCTGGATGTGAAAAAGGCTACCTCACTGATTACGCAAAAAGTGGACAAGATTGCGCAGGAACTGGAACAACAGGTCGGTGAAGAACAGAAAACCGCACCGAAAGAGAAGATGTTCTACTCTTCCGTGGCCTATCTCCAGTCCGGCTATGATACGGCACGGCTGGATGCCTTCAGGAACAAAGGGGATTATGAGGGGCTGCTGACACTTGCCAAGGAGTATTACGACGGCAACGGCATGGATGAGAAAGATACCTATGCGTCGCCTCTCCAGAACCGGGGTGACGACCTGCTCATTGAGGACAAGAACTTTGCTGTAGTGTATAACGGAAGTGTGGGCGGAACCTATGAGGTGATGCTGAAATGTTCGGAACAGGAAGTACGGAACCACATCACGCGCTACGGCATTGACCGTGCCAGCAACGACATCAGGGAAGCGGCCAAGGATATGACAGCCGAACGGTTTGCAGCCATGGCACAGCAGAAGATTCCAGCATTCGAGATGCCAAACGGAGAGATGCTGTATCTCGAATACAACAGGGAATCCGACAGCCTCGATGTCGGACATGTCACCAATGCGGGACTGGCTGCCCGGCATACGTTCCCTTATGACCACAACGAGACACTGGATGCCAACCTCCAGAACGTGAACGAGAAGCTGAACGAAATGGAGGAATACCAGGAGGAAGAGCAGGAAGTGGAGTATCAGGGCGGAATGCGCCGGTAGAAACAGAAATGGACAAGCGGAGTCAGTCGGCTCCGCTTGTTTGTATCTTACCGGTCCAGAAGCCGGTCTATCATGACCGGCAGCTCCTCCAGTCTGCAATACCGGTTACTGCCGCCGGTGTAGTCTTTGGCATGTGAAGCTGTGCGTATCAGAAAGCTGTCCAGCTCGATTTTCACGCCGCTGCCCGTTCGGGAGAATGTGGATGAATGACTGATATATACAAACCTGCCGTTACGTTCCATGAAACAGGAGGTATCATAATGACCTTTCAAACTGGAAACCACTTTAGCCCCGGAAGCGGTTGCGTACCTGGTGAGTTCATGGATAAGAGCCGTCTGAAACCGGCGGTATTCCTGGGAAACGGAGCAGCCAGCATCCGCAAGGGTCGCAGCCTGCCACCTGGTGTAAAATTTCTGTGTCATATTCTCTGCTGTTTTAATTGTGTAAATAGCTTTCCCAATTCTCATGGTCAATGGTCAACTGATTCATTTCCCAGTCGTATTCCACTTCCGGCATATTGGAATAGGGAAAATAGACGGTGTAACCTATCTGTCCGTAGGAGCAATGCAGCGGCGTGACGCATATTTCCTGACCGAAATACGACTTTGGCGTACAGTATTTCCGCCAGTTGAAACGACCTGCAACAATATTGCAGCAAAGCATCTTTAGTGTCATGATGTCTTTCCAGTTCTGATAATCTTTTTTCTTAACTTTTTTCATCTGTCAATGTGCTATGTTATAATAAATTTCGGGTTCACTTGACACGTTGTAAATCCAACTGCCGCAACGTACCAGCAGGGCATTCTTGCCGTAATAAAGCTTTTTCATTCCGGATATGCTTCCCGTGCGGTGGAAGTTCGGAAAACGGCTGATGTCTATTCTTTGCGCATCTCGCTTATAGAGTGTCTTGGTTTTCATTGGAGGGTGGTTTTTAATGTTTCATACAAAGTCTTTATCATAGCTTCGGCATCCTCCATATCGCTGACAATGTCCTTGATATGGTAAGGTGCACCGTTTCTGTCGTGGCCGTCCGTACCTATCCACAGATAGGCTTCATAGTCAGGGTCAAAGCTATCGTAATAATCCTCTATTTCGCTGATAAGGCTGTCGGTATCGTTGCCTTTCATGCTGACCGTGAAAAAGAAATCCTGCCCCATCTTCGTATAACGTTGAAACTCAAACTCCACCCGTTTTTTCTGTTGGATGTCGGTCTTTACTTCCCAGCCCAAACTGGCGGCTACTGCGGTAATCTGTTGAATTGCTGTCATATCGGTAGATTTTTTATTTCCCTCTTCTTGAAGCCTTCCGACTTCGCCCAAGGGATTGTTTCATGTGCGGTCCAAACGGTGGATACAAGAACTATGGGCAAGCAGCCGGGAATGAAATTTTATGAAATGCCGTAATCTTTGATTGCGGAAAGTTTTGTCAAATTTCCTTTCAGGAAGCGGCAGTGATGCTTGACCGATGTTCATCCGCCGTACCTTTGCACCCGAAACAATCCTCACGGCGTGGTCGGTATGCAGAAATGAACAATTCATTAGAACCGGAAGAAATACGAATAGAAAAGGAAGGAAAGCGGTAGAGCGTGTAAGTATAAAAGGAACAGGCTGTCCGACAGGAAATCCACCCGCCGGTGAGACGGGTGGACAATCAAAACCTGCGAATACGTCAATAATGGTAATCTACCACACCTCCGACATAGAACGTCGTTCCGGGTTCGAGTCCGCAGACAAACTTCACAAAGGAAAGGGATGTCTCGGCATAGGTGTTGGTGCAATCATCATTCGGATAGAAATGATAATCGGTGTCCAACGGATTTGTCAAAGCCTTTTCAATGGCATAGACCGGTCCCCATTCCAGCATGTTCTCGATGGTAATGGCTTCCGCTTTCTTGCGTACATTGGCAACAAATTCGGCTTTCCACTGCTCCACACCGCCTTTATAGAGGATGGAATCTTCGGATATCTGCTCAAACATTTCTTTGGGCAGTAAGCATGTCACCAGATTAGATATTTCCTCCTTGCGCTCTTCCTCGCCCATATTTGCGCAATAGTCATAAAAACTGAAATCTCCGCCAATGAACGTTTCTTCGGTGATGTAATTTTCCTTGCTGATAGGCTTGGTTGAAATCTGAAAAATACTGCTGTGCATAACGATAAATTTTAATGTTAAACTTTTTTTTCCCTCTGATAGAGCCTTTCGGCCTCCTTTTCGGGATAGATTTTACATGCGGTTCCAACAGCAAGGACAGGACGGTAAAAGGCAAGTAAACGGTCAGGAATTTAGCGGAATACCCAAATCTGTGATTTGCGGAAGGCTGCCGTTCAATTCTTGAACAGCTTAGCACACAGCGGTACTTGACAACCGGACAGACGCTGTACCTTTGCATGGGAAAATCTCACCGACAAGGAGCACCAGAGCGAGAAGCGTGGAAAACGCAGCGTAGCCGATAAAAGGGAAAGAAAACAGAAAGTAAAATAGGAAGTCTTTCTAAAAGCTGTCTGGAAAAATAGGTATAAAGGGGTTTACCGGCATAAAACAGCATTTCTCGGGTTGTACTTGTACTCATATTCATACATGTAGTCAGCCTGCTTTTAACTGAAAAACCCCGTAGCCGGCATTGAACATGGTTCAGTACCAGCTACGGGGTTTCAATAGGATTGTATCCTATAAGCATTTTCAATTCACTACCATAAATTCATTGATATAGCAATAGGAATCCGAATTTTCCTTTTCCCATTCCTCACCCAGCATTTCGGCATCCTTCATGGACTGGATGGGTTTGCCTGCTATCTCTCCAAGCCAGTCGAACAGGGTCTTTGTGTCTTGAAAGTACTCGAAATAATACTTGTCATCAGCGGTACACAAGTCAACAAGATATCTGTCGGGAAAATATGTTCCTTCGCTGTCGTTGGTCTGATAGAAAACACATCCCGGCTCTTCTGCCTGATAATAATAATGGAGTGACGGGAATTTCTCACAAACAAGGTCAAAGACTTCGTTGCAAGGTGACCATGCCGTTTCCGTTGTAAACTGAAGATTGTCTCCGTTCATTTCAAGATTGCTCCAGTCACCACGGCAGTAGGTCTTGTTCCAATCACCGCCCAATCCATCTACAAGGCATCCCAACCAAGAGGTTCCGAAGCCGTTTTCAACGGACGGTTCTTTCCGTTCCTGCAATCCTTTCATCAATTCATAGAGGCTTTTGACTTCTTTTGCGTTGCCCTCTATAACATACGCTGTGCTGCACCAATTTGGCATAATTCTAAGATTTTATTGTTGTTAGACACTGTTTTATATTTCCCTTTTCTTGAAGTCATCTTACCGACTTCCTTTCGGAATGGATTTTACATGCGGTTCCAACAGCAGGCAGGGATAGGAAAAGCAAGTAAACGGGCTGGAATTTAACGGAATACCCAAATCTTTGATTTGCGGAAGGCTGCCGTCTCAATTCAAGCATCCGTTAGCATGGCGGTACTTGATAACTGATCGGCTGCTGTACCTTTGCATGGGAAAATCTCACCGACAAGGAGTCTTGAAGATGAAATAAAGGAATGGCACGAAAGAGTTATAGAAAAGAAAAAGAATGATATATCGTGTTACAAGTGAAGAAATTACGACGTAATTTATTTTAGTAGAAATAAAAATCGCTATATTTGCCGGATATTATATAATATAAAATAGGAAACAATGGAAAAGACAGTTGCACAAATCAGTGAGTTATTCGCTCAATTCTCCAAAGATGCCGGTCTCCAGATAGAGAAAGGAAACAAGACGGCAGGCACCCGTGCCCGTAAAGCATCGCTTGAACTTGAAAAGCTTCTCAAACAATTCAGAAAAGAATCGCTGGAAGCATCTTCAAAATAAATTCAGTTTTGTGATGTAAGCCATATCTGAATAGAGCTTCTTCGTTCTTGCGGGGAGGCTTTATTGATTATCTTCCCATAAGCCCTGGAGGTAAAAATGATATGCTAAACCAGATGTTTCCTTGCATCTTTATTACACCCCCTTGAAGACGGGCAACAAGTAAGGCGGGTAGTATCGAATTTGTCAACTCGTGCGGAAATTCGCTTTCCTTGCTGTCCACATTAGAGACACATCTGTCCTAAATATAAAAGAGTGCTCGATTGAACACTCTTTTAATGATTGAACTTCGACATCAGTTATTCCGATGTCTCTGTCACTTCTGATATATACAGTTCAACTTTCGTATGTCGGTTGACTTCTGCAGGTGTATGCTCCGAAATTCCGCCTCGGTAAATCTGAGCTATCCGTTGGATCGGAATGCCACGGCGTTCCAGTTCTGAGACGATAAAGCCGGCTCTTGACACACTCAAAGATTGGTTGATGTCGGATGTGCCGGTGATGCTGTCAGCAGCTCCGGTCACTCTTACAGACAAATTGTATTTCTTTGCCACACGAGCCAGTTCGTCCAGATTGAGAGCTTGCGACGCATCTGTCAGTCGCGCGGAATTGAGCGCAAAAAAGAAATAGATGGGTGCTCCGATACACTTGCCGTCGTCATAATCACAAAATGTAGAATCTACGGCAAAGTCATTCCGGTTTCCTGTCGATGTGCTTTGTAGAATCTGATTTCCACTTCCGGATAGGATGGCTGCAGAATCAAGAGGTGATGTACCGTCCCAATGTCTGTGCTTCAGCCTTGCACGCAACGAGTTCAGTCCGCTGTAATTGTTCACAGGGAATTTGGCTCCGTTCACGTCGTCCTCGAAAAGATGACTATATGTATCAAGCAGTCCTTCGATTTCCAGAATTTTCTTCAACTCGGCAAGTGTCCGTCTGTCCCGGTCATGAAGTCCGGCATATCGTCTGTTCTCCTCCGTCAGGTAATTGGCATAGCCTATCAGTTGTTCGTTGCGACGGATATAAGGCATCGCATCGACGGCCCGTTTCCAGCCCACTTTGCCAAGATGAAATGTGAATCCAGCGGTCAATGAAAGCATGTGATCGCCTAAACGGTTCGCTCTTTCATACCCGTCGAAGTCCTGAAAGGTGGTCGTATTGGACAACTCCAAAACTGCACTCACTCTTTTTGAAATGCGGTATTGCCCCTGCACACCATAAGAAATTGCAAACGGATTATGCCCGTTGGCAGCATGATGCAGCAGGCCGGCACCAACAAAAGGTACAAGCCCCCAACGTACTTGTTCCTGCCGGGCATATCTGTGACCAAGGACATTCCACAACAAGTCTGCATGGATGTGATGATACTTTTGAGTGGACAATGCTCCGTCCTTGAATTGCAATCCGCTGTAGTTTATCCTTGCACCTACCGAAGGTGTAAACCACTTGCCGGCAGCAAAACTGTAGGACGGTTTCAATCTTCCGAAAATGTCTTCGCAACCAAGTGGTGTACCGAGGAAAGCGGTTGCTCCACCTGCGATGCTGACAAACCAGTTGCCGCTCCGCGACATCGGAAGCACGACTCCGTCAAGATAGACAGGACTGAGCGGTTGAAGCAGTTCCATGGATTCGTACCGGACAGCGTATTGTACAGTGTCTTTCTGTATGGGTTGTACACCAGCATGCAATCGCAACGAGCAGAGCAAGGTGAAGATGAAAATAAGATGTTTCGTCATATTCCAATAATTTAATTCATTATACATTTGATTGATTTCAGACCGGTGCCACTCAGCGTTTGGGTTTCTTGCCGATGGCAGGGCGCATCATGCGGCTCGCCATTCTCATACAGCGCAGAGCCCAGGCACGGTTGTCCTCGTCTTCGTCACGACCCCATTTGAGATCACTTCCGCCACCGCCGCCACCATGTGATTCGGCAAACGTAGTGGCATCGTCCACCATACCGAGAAACAGCATCGTTGCACAGTGCATGACCTCCGTGCCACGTTCGGCAATGGATTGCATCAGTGAACCGTCCAACAGTTGCCGTTCCGATTCACCCATCTGTACCGATGCGCTGCGGTATTCACTGACCATGTCCTCCAGAAGAACATCTTTGAGCAGGGTGTCCACCTTGGAGTGAACATCCTGTGAATAATGGTAGGCTTCCTCTTTGAGCGTTTCTGTACGCTCTGCAATGGCATCCATATTCTCCTTCAGACTGATGAGTTGTCGGTCAGCCGTCTGCAATTTCTCCTGTTTATCTGCCAGTTGTCTGGAAATGCCCTGCAGCTCTTTCTCCAGCATCTTTATCCGGTAAGCCAATTCTGCCGCATTGCCCTTGTTCTCCTTCAAGTCGAGCTCGGCTGCCGATAACAGGGATTCCTTTTCTGCTTTCTGCACCTCCAGGTTAGCGACCATGGTTGTAAGTCCCTTTACCCGGCGTTCTGCCAGGCGGATGTCCGTTTGGAGTTCTCCCAGCACCTGTTGATGGCGTTTGATATTCTCCTCAATCGACGTACACTCTTCGGACAGCATGCGGCGATATTCCTCGGTACTCCTGTGCCGGGCACCTGTCTCGGATATGCTTGTTCCCCTCGACATGCCCCACTTGGTATTGACCTCCGAGAAAAAGTCCGAATGGAGCTGTTTCATTCGCGCACTGTATTCAAACTTATCCTTTCCGGCAAATATCTCCTTGTACGCAAAGCGGCCGTCCTTGATTGGCAGAAGCGTGCAATGTACATGGGGATTGATTTCGTCCAGATGTACAATGAAGGCAGCGATATTCTGTTCACCGTATCTGCCACTTACAAATGAATAGACATCCTTTGCCCAGCGTTCAATATCAGCCTTCCGCTGGATATGGCTATTGTCCGCATCTTTTTCGTAATCCACCTTCTGACTGCCAAAGGCAAGTTCCTGCATGCGCTCTCTGGATCCGCCGAAAATGATGTTCACCACCGTACGATATTTCGGTTCGGGCAATCCCTCATTGGGATCTTTGATTCCGCGGAATCTCAATATGTCCGCCATCCGTTCCGGAATATTGCGGCTCGTGTCAACGGGACGTATTTTCCCGCCGGACACGACTTCAAAATTCAGGTGTTTGCGTGTGGGGTCGTAGTTGCCTTTGGTCATGGCATATTTTTCCGCCCGTTCGCTGCGGTCGCGCAGATGCTCGTTGCTCTGGGCGGCAGTAATGCCTTTTGATACCTGCACATCCAGCACCTGTTTGGGATTCATCATATTGTTTTTTGGTTTATCTGAACAGTCCTTCGTGTCCCAGCTTGCTGCTTGTACGGACACCCTCCCTGTGACGTCAGTCGTCAGGGGTATTAGGCTCATACTTAATATGTATCATATAATATATTAATAATCAGTTATATACACAATATATGTTCTTATTTAAGTAACAAAATAGTAACTGTTTTTAATTAAATGATAGCGCCATGTATAAACAGATAAGAACAGAAAACGGAAATATGAGTAACAGGTAAAATATATCATGGAAAAGCTTTGTAATTCAAGATGATTTTTGTAAACTTTGTATATTGAAGAGTTTAGTTTTTTACAAAAGCCTATGAAATATATAAAAACAGGACAATGTATTTGGTGTGAAAAGAAAGAACCGGAAGTTTCATTTGAAAATAAGCCTCATGTTCTACCACGTAGTCTTGGAGGAAATGAAATAGGTTTTGATATATGCGATGATTGTAATGCTTATTTTGGAAAAGCGACATCAGGTAAGCCTGCCTTAGATTTTGTATTCAAAGAAATTTTTAACGCATATCGTTTTTTTAGTCAAAATCTAAACCCTGAATCTTACAAGAAATTTCATTCTGCTTTCTTCAATTATTATCATAAGAAGCATCTTATAAAAATTAAAAATAATTTTAATGCATCGATAATAACTCGGCAATTCAAGCGTAGTCTATTTTATGTATTTCTTCAGAAATATCATTATATAACGCAGAATGGAAATCATCATATGTTTGATTGTATCCGAAATTTTGTAAGATACGATATAGGTAACCCTAAGGTATTCTATGTTTTCAATAACATTATATTGGCTCCAGCCAATAAAGAACATCCAGAAGTCCCTATGAATACTAAACTAATAGAAGATATGATGTTTTCTGGGTTATATCCATTTTGGTGTATTGGACACTTATTTTACCTTGAAATTTTTCCGATGGCATTTAATGTTAATGGCCTTTCTTATTTGTATAAACAAACAAAAGAAATTTTATTACCTGTAGTAGGCAATGAAGGCATTTTTGAATTTAAAGACATTATGCAGATAGATTTTTTAATGCAAAGGTTTAATAGTCAAAAAACAAATCCATGAGACAATTAACAGAACCAGAACGGCAATTTGTAGAAAAGATTGTACAACTTAAACAAGCAGCAAGGTTTGAAGAGCTGCAAGTGGCAAGATTGTTACGTAAAGAATTAGAATGTTTTGCTTTAAAATGGGTATTGGAACCTAAGAAAACATTGCTTTTTTATTCCACTCAAAATAATATTGATTGGAATGCCTTAAGGAGAAATTATTTTCAAGTAGCAGACATCTTGTATCTAATAGAAGAACTTGAACAAAGACATTTTATTAAGATACAAACATTATCTTTTGAGGTTAAAGCTGACGAAGAAAGAGTTTTATATGATAGGGGAAAATACAAATATAAATCTTTGGGCGATACATTTTGGGGAGTGAGAGGTGATATGTCTTATTTAGTTCTTGTAAATGCCGAACATAAAGTTCATGTTGATTTTGTGGATTATTTGGAAAAATATGCAAACAAAGTGATTTATCCACTTCCTTTGCTTGAGGATTTTGTGGCAAATAATTACAAATCAATAGAACAAAGAAATTTTGAAAAACAAATAGAAGAAAATGAACGACATCATCAGGCTCAGATGAAAGCAAGTGCAGACAGGCATGAGAAACAAATTAGTAAAACAAATTGCTCTTTAGCAATTGCAGCGATAGCATTAATTACGTCCGCTGTTATGCCTTTCTTAGTAAATAAATGTACACCTCCCACAGAAATAGACAATGCTCAATTAAAGGCAATAGAACAAGCGATTATCAATAGCAAGACGACATGGCCCAATGCTATTAACATACAGTCATCTGATACATTAAAGATAAAAAACATATCCCCCAGCCAGAAGTGAAATAGATATTAGATAGTGAACAAGCTGTGTATCTCATTTTACACAGCTTGTTTTATAAAATGTCAAATATTAAGCTTCGGCAGTGTATTTACTATGTCCACCGTATGGCAGGAGAGTATGATGACTGCCAGTAGCAGGTCGAGGATGTAACGAGGTTGTTCGTGTTCTCTTGACCAGTCGTTAGGGTCGTTTTTGATTTGGGATGCTTTGTCGATGGTGACGGCATAGCGTTCCATTATCCAGTCGATGGCGGACTTACCATTGACGATGTAATCGTAGGCTTTGAGCGGAATGTTCTCAATGGTGATATGACCGTTGTAAATGATACGTGTCTTGTCTGCAACGAGCTTCCCGTTCTCGTCACGGACTTTGGCGAACTTCATCTTATCTACGGTAAAGTATTGGTAGGTATCATCCGTCCATTCGTTTTGCCAGATGTCAATGTCACCAATAACTTTTACGCCCAAAGAACGATGCGCAAACATCGGCATATTTGCATAAAACGGATAATCACCGTCTTGGCCTGTAATCTGCTCATTGATGCCTTGCTCATAGTTCAGATGCAGGTCGGCAAGCTCTTTTCCGGCTTTATAAAAATCCATGAAGTCCTGCACGTTATCTACAATGGGGATGCGTGGCAATGACTTTTTCAAGTCATCGGCGAAACGCTCGCGGTATTGCTTGGAATGGAGCAAACCATATACATAGTAGAAAATGTGCTCTTTGGTGATGGCTCGTGAACCTCCGAAACGATTACGGACTTCCTTCAAAATCCAGTCGGTTATGCAGTCGCGACGGATATAACGGTTTGTTTCCGTATCATCGAAAAGAGTACCTTCCTGATTTTTGTTTTCTTCGTATCTATATAATGGGAAGCATTGGCTTTTCCCTATCAATTCCAAGTCTGGAAGTGTGTCTGATATAATACAGGTAAAATCTTTGCTTACCCCTATACCACTTACGCATATCAGGAAATTCTTACTGGTAGTATCAGGGAACAATTTAGGTAATTGATACTGACTCCAATTAAATACCTTATCGTAGTATAACCATTGCTTAAAAAATGGGCGATATATCGCTTTACGTATTTTACTGCAATCAAAGGTCTGCTGTTCACCTTTCAATGCTTGTTCAAACAATTTCTGGTCCCACTTAATTTTTGTTGGGTCAAGATTAACTATAGCGGATACATCTTCTATCGTTTTACATGCAGTGCATTTTTTTATTTCATCATTATAATTATTTATCGTATTGGAGATTCTTGATGATAATGACTTTGACGAAGAATCATAACACCATACATCACGGTGTGTAATATCTCCTGCTGAAAAAATAGAAAATACCGTTTGCTTACTATCCTTCTTATTGCCCAATAGTATAAAATTATCAAACACACCATCTCGCTGATTTATCCAGTCCGCCTTTTCGTTAGGAGAGATAATTTGCCAATCCAGTTTCTGCGAAGAAATCGAACGGAACTCCTTTACCATTTTGAGCTTCTGCTCACGGGTAAGGTAATCGCCTATGTCGTGGTAATGTATAATCGCTTTCTGTCCTTTCTTTGCAGGATTCTTGACAAGGAAAGTAATGGCAATGGGAGTACGAGAACCGCTACCAAAAATTTTACCACCCTCTTTGCGAGACAATTCACCTGATGTGCGCTGGTTTCCACGCAGATTTAGCACATAAATGGAAGTAAATTCTTTTTCAAGACAACGACGGAACCCCTCTCCCGAATTGCTATCCAGCCATGCGCCATTGCTTATAAAAGCAACGATACCGCCTTCGTCTTGTGGTATGCGGTCTGATGCCCAACGAAATGCCTTTATATAGCTATCATAAAGAGCTTGGATAGTGCGGCCTTTATCTGATGTGGCGGCAGCATAAGTTTCTGAAATTCGTTTCTCCAAATACGGATAAGATAAATTTTGCGCCTTGTCATTTGCACTTTTCTGCCCAACAGAATACGGCGGATTTCCTACAATCACCCTCACGTGCGTGGCCATCTGCTTCTTCACCCGTTTGGAATTGTCTTGGAAGAACTCCGTGAAAAGTTCGTTGTGCTTTTTCTCCGCCAGTTGGAAAGTGTCCGTCAGGCAGATACCGCTGTACGGCAAGTAGGTTTTTCGGCGGGTAATGTCATGGAATACCGATTCAATGTTCACATCGGCGATATAATAGGCCAGCAGCACGATTTCATTACAATGGATTTCATTCAGGTACTTGCGCTCCATGTCCTCCGGACGGATAAGGCCGGACTGCAGCAGCCGTGTGATGAACGTGCCTGTGCCCACAAACGGGTCGAGGATGTGCACATTCTGCTCGGTCAGCGAGGTGTTGAACTCCGCTTTGAGGATGTCGTTTACAGAATGTATGATGAAGTCCACGCATTCCACAGGCGTATAGACGATGCCCAGCTTCTCCACGGTAAGCGGAAACGCGCCCTTGAAGAACTTTTCGTAGAGGTTCTTGATGATGGTCTGCTTGCCCTCCAGATTGTCTATGCCGCCCACATTCGTCCTTACCGACTGATAGAACTTCTCCAGCACCTCGGTATCTTTCTCGAAAGCCTGTTCTTGCAAAAGGTCTATCATGCGCTGCATGGAACGGCTCACGGCGTTGTTGTTCACGAACTGGTAATCGGCGAACAGCGCATCGAACACCGGACGGGTGATGATGTGCTGCGCCAGCATTTCGATGGCCTGTGCCGCGTCCACGGACGGGTTAAGGTCTCGCTGCAATCCCTTGAGGTATTCGTTGAACGCCTTTTTGTGTACGCCGGACTGGATGAGCTTGGATATGCGCTCGATGAACTTGTGCGCGATAAGTCCGATTTCCTTTGCCCAGTTCTCCCAATAGAGGCGGTCGCCGCACTTCTCCACGAGCTTGGCATACATGCCGTCCTGCAATTCGCCGAAACGAAGTTCCAACTGCCGGGCGATTTCCGCGTTCTCCATTTGCCGCGCTTCTTTCTCTCCCTCTTGAAAGCCCAACCCCGGCCTGCCGATGGTGACGGACGGTGTATAGGACTGCTTGTTGGGTTTCTGCTTGTTGAGCGCAATCTTGTTTACCATCGCATTGAAACGGTCATCGTGGGAGCGCAATGCGTTCAGAATTTCCCAGACCACATCGAAGGTCTTGCTGTTGTCGAGTGCTTCCTCCGCAGAAACATCGGACGGCACTACAATAGGGATGATGATGTACCCGTACTTCTTCTCGTCGGGCAGTCCTTTGTGGAAAGTGCGCATTACACGGCCTACCGACTGCACCACATCCACCTGCGAGTTACGGGCGGAAAGGAACAGCACGGCATCGAGCGACGGCACATCCACGCCCTCGGACAGACACCGCACATTGGTCACCACCCGACACTCCCGGTCATTGTTTGGCTCGTCCGCCAGCCATTGCAGGATTCCGTTGCGCTCCTGCGAGTTCATCGAACCGTCTATGTGCCTTGTGGCTATCGAAACGGTATGCGAAAGGCTCTCGGCATCCAGATTCTCGTCGTACTTTTCCGATATTTCCGGCAACACGGAAGCCACATATTTGGATGCGATGCCCGTCCTGCTTGCGCTCCTGTCAATGAATGAACAGAACGCCACGGCACGGCGCATCATGTGCGGGTCGGCATCCCATGTGCGGCGGTCATCGCCCTGTATCATCTTCGACAGTCCGTTAATTACGCCGATGAGCTTGGACGTGTCGTCAAAATTCAGTTCCGTGGTCGTGTCGGTGACATCGCGTCGGATGTTTTCCGGCACATCATCCTCACCGACGGTAAGGACAAGCACCTTGTAGTCGGTCAGCAGCCCGTTCTGTACGGCGTAGGAGAAATTCACGCGGTAGAACTCCTCCCCGTACAGAGCCTTATCGTCCATCGAACAGAGGATGCAGTCCTTTTCCGATGCCTTTATCTTGGCCGATTCACCATACAGTCTTGGTGTAGCGGTCATATAGAGGCGTTTCCTGCCTTGCACGTTGTCATCAGAGTGTATCTTGGTGAAGTTGCTCTCGTCCTTGTCCGACAGCTTCACGCCCGTGGTGCGGTGGGCTTCGTCGCAGATGATGAAGTCGAACACGCCATACCCGCCGTCTGTTTCGGAAAGTATCTCCTGTTGTGCCGCTGAAACGGCATCAATGGACTGGTAAGTGGAAAACACGACTACCAACCCGTCGTGACTGCGGTATTTCTTCAACTGCGAGGCGATGGACTGCGGACTGGTGGACGCTGGCACGGCAAGGTCAACCACGCTGTCATCCATGTCATCGTATTTGTTCTGAATCTTCCGTGAGGCTTTGGAATCCGAACAGATGCAGACGGCCTTGATGGGTTTCTTCGCGTCTGCCGACCATGCGTTGAGCGACTGCCCCAACAAGGCGATGGACGGAACCATGAACAAAACCAGTCCTTTGCCACCCAACAACTGTTCGGTAATGAGCAACGAAGTGTAGGTCTTGCCTGTTCCGCAGGCCATGATGAGTTTACCACGGTCATTGCCGTCAATAATATAGTGCGTGTATGCCTTGGATATGGCATCCAACTGGTGCTTGCGCGGTTTCTTGCCCTCTACAAGTGCGGAAGTTCCCGTAAGTCCGTCCATCAGCTTTTGCCAGTCCACGCAGGAGGAGTTCAGGTCAATCAGCCCTACCCGTGAGAAAGGCGGGTCTTGGTGGCGGATGGCTTCCTCGGCGTTGCTTCCCCAATGGTTGGTGGTGGAAATCCATATTCGTTTGGCAAACCGGGTGGTCTGGAAAGTGACTTCGTTAGTGAACGTGCGGCTGGAGGTGGCAAGGAACGAATCCACGGCGGGCTTGTCTATCACGGCATCCTCCGCATAGCATTTGCACTGGATAGCCCAATAGTCGCCCATCTCGGTCTTGGCCACGAGGTCGATGCCCGTGTCCGTGCCTCCGAAGTCCTTGCGCCCCGGAAAATCCTCCCACAGCCACACCTTTTCAAGTTCGTTGTAGCGTGGGTCTGTCAATAACCATGAGCGCATCAGACGCTCGAACTTTGTACCCTTTTCCCTTTCGGTGAATGATTCGGTACGGAATTTATGCAGTATGTCCTTGAAATTCATCTCTTGATAAGAGATACATTTCAAGAAAACAAATACTGGAAATCAATGTATTATTGAAAAATACAGGTGGATTTACTAAACAATTCCGCATAAATTGTCCTTCATATCCCATTATAAATTAGATTCGGACACGGATTTTGCAATATTATGAGTACCTTTGCAATATCAACTGTAACTCTTATCAAGAGATTCTGATTTTCGCTAAACAAATATTATCCGGAATATCCGTTCACAAGTCTTTCAGGATAAGGCTGTTCGCTCTGTCCACCACGTTTGTATCAAGCGATGCAAGGTAGATGCGCGTGGTTTCTTCCGAATCGTGCCCCATTCCCTCGCTGATGACCGAAAGCGGTATGTTCTTGCTCTTGGCGATGCTTGCCCAGCAATGCCGGGCGCAGTGCATGGTCAGCGGCATATTCAATCCGGCTAAACAGGCGACTTCTTTCAGTGCCACGTTAATACGGCTGATGGCATTGCGGTACTGCGTCCGCTCGTTTACGCATGGGTTGGTGATTATCGGCAGCAGGTATTGGGCGGTGGAGCAGCCATTGTATTTGGCGATGATTTCCTCCATGCACTTCTCCCATTTGATACTCAGTTGCTGCCCCGTCTTTCTCCTGCGGTATATGATGACGCTGTTCTTCAAGTCCGATTTCTTTAAATAAGCCATGTCGATGAACGACATACCACGGGTGTAAAACGAAAAGAGGAACATATCCCTCGCATAGTCCAGATGCGGTTTCAAGGTCAGGTCGAGTTCCTTGATGCGCTTTATCGACTTCAACGGGAGGGCACGTTTCACCGTCTTGCTGATACCCGTGTAAACATGCTTGAACGGATATTTCTGTTCCGTCAGTTCCTTTTCCACAGCACGGTTATAAACGGCACGGAGTATACGCATATAGAACGAAGTCGTATTGGGGCAGTTGCCGTTGGATTTCAGCCATGCTTCATAAAGCATCATGGTGTCGCTGTCTATCTCATCCAAAAGAATGTCCTGCCCCTCGCGGAATTTCATAAAACTGGCTAAGGCTGCTGTGTAGGTTTCCGATGTGCGCGCCTTGCCAAGCTGCTTCAACTGCCTTATGATGTCCTGCATGAAACCGAACAGCGATTGCCCGTTTGCGTGGCTGTTGAACTTCTCTACGATATTGTAAGCGGAGTAACTTCCGCCTTGGCTGTCGCATTGCGCGATGATGGCCTGCAACCGTCGGATGTCCCAACCGATATGTTCCGCAACGCTGTGGAGATACCGCTTCCTGTTCTCGTCGGTTTCAGGCATGATTCGGACAGACGATGCTTCCTTGTCCCATTCCGTATCAAGCACGCGGAAGTCCGTTCCGATTTGGCGGACTGTTCGCCCGTGAATTACCTGATAGTAGATGCTGCCCTCCTTGCCGTTTGTGGTAGAGGGACGATATTTTACCTTGATGGATGCCATTCACTTTATTTTTATTGTTTAGATTCTTTTTCTTCATTTCTCACTTGTTCCAACCGTTTGTGAAATACGGCCAGTGTGGAATCTGCTCCGATTGTTTCTGCCAGTTTTTCATAAGCTTCAACGGTCACGGCCAGTTCCGGATATAGTTCATTGAGCATGACGGAAGTCACTTGGTATTTGTCTGCAACCATTCTCAGCCGCCTGTTTTCATCCCAGTATTCACGCCATTGCGCCCAACTGACGATAAACAGGGCAAAGAACACGAGCGTACTGATGATGCCAGTCCATGCGTAAGGGTTCTTGTACCAGCCATCGGGTAGCCTGTCCCATAGCCGCCTGATACCCCTTGTCACTCTGTCCGGTCGGATTGCCTGCCAAAGTTTCGCTCCAAAGCCTTGACTTTGCTGTACCTTTTCCGAAATCCGCTTGTCTTTCTCCACATGGTCGGTAAGCATTTCCAGTATCTTGCAAAGCAAATCCTTGGTGGTGGGGATTCCACGCTTACGCATGTCCTTGTCGTTGGCATCGGTATATACCTGCAGGCTCACAATCATTTCCTCACCCAATGATTTTTTATAGTCCTCGATGGCTTCCTTGCTCCCGAAAATGCCGTTGATGTTCTCCGGCGTGCTGCCGCCGAAGAAACGTATGACAGGCTCCAGCTTCACCGCAAGCCTTTTCACCGCCTCGTCCTTGTCCGAAGCGTCCTTTGTGGCCAGTATCTTCTTGATTTCCTCGATGTCCTCTGCCAATGCCCCGATAAGGTCGGATATATTCTGTAAGTTGTCCTTCATCTTCTCATTTTTCTTGGTTTGTACTTGTTCTTCTCCTTGTCATTCTCGCCCCAGCCGCTTTCGTTTCCTCCACCGCCTCCGCCGGATGAAGCCTTGGCTTGGTGAGGTTGGACGCACAACTCAACGAGTATGCCGATACCCACTTGGATGATGTCGGAGCCGGATTCAACAGAACTGCCGCCGTTGCCGTCCGTTGTCGCTCCGTCCGGTGACGGCTGGCCTATAAAAGTGCCTGCCGTATGACTGTCCACTGCCATGTTCGGCATGGTTGGCGGTGTCCGTCCGTCAAAGCTGTTGTCCTGTACACGTGGTTGCCATTCCATACCCTCGGCGATGCGTCCTCCCAACTGCTTGTCCAGTCTATAAAAGCCCATGCTACGGTCAATCCGTGAGCCGCTGAATGAAATGCCGTCTTTGGTGAATGACACGCCCACGATATTGCCGTTGCGCCTGTCGAGATTGAAGTTTACCCCGATGCCCTGCTTGGCCAGCCTGTCGCACAATTCCGACCAACTGCCGCAACGAGGCAGGGCTGCTTTGACGGCATCATGGATTTGGTATTTCACCTTGTCCTTTCCACGCAGACGGTCACGCTTCACTTTCTCTTTGCCTTTGGAGAAGTGCAGCCCGTATTCCCTCGTGAGAGCCTTACACACCGCCACATTGCGTATGGCATCGTTACGGTCGCTGATGGTGTTCCCGGCATTGTCAACCCTGTTGGCCACGATGTGCAGGTGCGGATGTTCCTTGTCGGTGTGACGGCATATAATATACTGGGTGTTCACAATGCCCATGCGCTTCATGTACTCACGGGCGATTTCGGCCATCAGCTCGTCAGTCAGTCTGGGCGCGTCCTCGTGGGCGAAGTCCAGCGAGATGTGGTACACCGGATTTTTCAGCTTGCGCCCCGGCTTGTCGTCCGCCTGCCCCTGCATACTCCTTGCGATGGCGGCGTTGTCGTCAAGACGCACATCCTTACTGTCTATAAGCCTTGCCTTTTTCGGGTTGTTCACGTAGTTCACCAGCCTTGCGAAGCTCGCCCGTTTTTTCAAGTCGCCCATCATATCTGCGTGATGATTCTGTTGAACTCTTCCAGCAGGGCGGTAATTCTCTCTTTGGTTCTGGGGAAGCCCTGTTGATGTGCCATTTTCGCCAGTTGGTTCAGGTTGTTGCATCCTCCCTCCAGCATACGGATTTGCTGCCTGTCCTCCTGTGTCCGTGCCGCCACGACCTTGCCCTGCAGCAGCAGTTCGCGCAGGAAGTGCGACGGCTTCTTGCCTGCGTCCGTTATCCTTTTCATGACCGTTTTCCACTCGGCCAGCGTGAGCCTTGTGGATATGGTCTTAGTCCGCGCCTTGCCCTTTACGGCTTTGGGGCGGCCTCCTTTATGATTGTTGTCTTGCTCTGTCATTCGCTTGTTGTTATTCCGTTATAAATGGGGTTTGTTTTTTAGGGCTGAATCATGGCTTTGCCGTTTTCCGCATGGTCGGGTCGCCGTTGGTGGCGTAGTTTTCGTGGACGAAAACATTAACTTGCCAGCCCTGAAAAAACATCCCCTTGGCATATCCCTGACATGGTACTATCGCCACATGTACACCTGTAATAATCATCAATTAAACACTGTATATCCACTTATTTCCTGAATGAAGGGTTGTCGAATACAATCTTGTCCACCATCTCGTTCAGCCTGTCAGCAATCCTGTCGCCGTACAGTTTGCGTATCTGCTGTGGTACGAGGTTGGTGGTTATGAACGAGAAGCCACGGTTCTCGTATCTTCTTGCAAGCAGGTCAGTCAGCGGCCTGTGCATGTTGCCGAACTCCTGCACCTCCACAGGCTCTATGCCCATGTCATCAATGCCGAGCATCTCCATATCACACAGCCGCAGGAACTCGGTATAGCTGTTCCGACACTGATGGGCAATATGAACGGCATTCACGATAGGCATACCATACACAGTCCTGTGGTAGTTGTCCGGTATCCTGATCACATTGAGCAGGTTCTGGAATGCCCTCATCATGGTGGTCTTGCCGTTGCCGCACAAGCCGCACAGCATTACCCCGTACCGTCTGCCGGAGGTAAGGCTCGCAGCAAGGCTCCTGACTTGTAAGTCTACTGCATCAGGATAAAGAAATGTGCCTCCGAAACGGCTCACTTCGCCTGCGATGGCACATTTAAGCAGTTTCGCAGCCGTTTCTTCATCGAAAGGCAGTCTAAAACGCTCCTTCGTAGTCCTCGGCTGACACAGCCGTGACATCAGAGTCTCTATAAGTTGGGGATTTCCGTTTTGTTCCATATCGGGTTGTATTCAGATGTTTGATAATCCAATGGTAAAAATGGCTTCGGCAATCGCTCTCGTCCCGTTGCGCGTTTCCGCCGATTCTTTGCTCGTCAAAGAAGTCGCGGATATGCCCGTGTAGCCTGTCTCTGTCAATAATCCAGTTTTCTCTTTTCGCCAGCACTTCGATAATCTTGCTCTGCCATGCGGTATCGGCAAGCAGGAGTGCCTCAATCTCATCCAGCGGTTTATATCCGTCTTTCTGCGCGTGTTGGGAGTTGATAATATCTTTGTCTTTATCTTTTATATTAGAATGGGGCAACTGTACGGTCAACTCATGGGTCAACTGTCGGGGCGGCTGTATGGTCAAGGAATATAACGCAGGGGTGTGGATTCCTGTGCCAACCTGACAGTCTATCAGTCCACGCTCTTTGAGATGCTGCCGAGCTTTGCTGATATTCTGTTTGGTGGTCGAGAGCCGCACGCAGAGAATGGCTGTATGGCAGGCAAACGGCATGTTCCAGCGTAGGCGGTTTGCCTCGTACAGAAGGTAATGATAAAGTGCTACCTCCGTAGGGTTGAAAGGGCTGCGCTCCGCTTCTGCCCAGAACCGATTAATATAGTCGTATATGCCTGCCATGACTTACCGCTTCGAACGGTTGATGATGTACTTCTGTGCCTGTTGGTCGAGTTCCGCCTGCGATGCTACGCGTACATTCTTCATCCATGCCTCCAGTTCGGCTTTGTCAAAGAAGCACAATTTGCCGTTGGGTTTGTAGTAAGGGATGACGCGTCGCATCATCAGCTTGTGAAGATAACTCACTTTGATTCCGAGAAATTTCGCGGCCTCGGCCGTCGAGATCAGTTGGTTCGTCTGTTCCATATTTCTGTCGTTTTTGATGTGATTTCTTAGGCTGTGAAAGCCGTCGTTCCGATAAGGAAGACGGTGCAAAGTAAGTCATCGGAAATCACACAGAAAAGGCTATTAATCTGCTGTAAAACAGATGGAAAGCCAAGTAGAAAACAACTGAAAGCACGGCTGTAAAGCAACCGCATGCAGCCGAAAACAGGGAAAAAGGAAAAAGGATGTCAGACTACAGTAAGCCACGACATTTTATCGAACAATACAATGCCGAACTACTGAAATTTCGGATATGTCCGTAGGATGTACGATGGAATCTATATCGACCCTGTAGGCTGTCTGAAACAATGGGGTTGTTAATTTTGGTTGCTTTTCGCCCAGCTGCGATAAGCGGCTGTATCACGGATGTTGCTGTCGGCTTCCGCCACTTTCTTAAAAATGGAGATTATAACATCCTCTTTGTCGGCTTTGGAACCCCTGCGGTTCTTCACATCCAACAACTGGCGCATATTGTTCAGATGCCAATAGTCGCCAAAAATCTTCCACTGGCGGCTGATGTTGCAGATTGCTGCTATGCTGTCCGCGATGAAAGCCATCTGTGTAGCATTGCATCCATCATGCGGCCGATATTCCGCATCAAGAAAGCCTTCATGACGCAAGGCTTCCATAAAAATCATAGTCCTGTCACCTTTCAGAGCATTTGGGAAATCCGGTGGAAAGGAAGACCGACATGCTGTCTCCGGTTCTGTGACCGATTGTGACTTGCCCGAGGAGCCACTGACAGCCGGCGTGACGGAAGATGCCTTTTTAGATTTGCGCTCCGACAATTGCTCGATTTTCTTGCGATACTCCATATAGACCGCCATCGGAACAATGAAGATAACGAGCGAGATTACCACGAACATGACGACGGTCATCGCATCAGTCTGCAACCGTGACACCGCTACCCGTCCTACAAGGATAGATATTAGCAGCCACACTGCCCCCGGCAGCAGGATGTTCACATTGAAATCATCTGGCAATCTTCTCATACTCTATATTATTATATTCGTTCAGGTATTGGCAAACTCCATGTCGATAAGGCTGATGGCATCTTCCTTTTTCTTGTTGATGATTTTGGCGTATATCTGGGTGGTCTTCACATCCGAGTGGCCGAGCAGCTTGCATACGGTATAAAGGTCAGCACCGAGTGTCAGCAGCATTGTGGCGAAGGTGTGGCGGCTGACATGATAGGTTACATGCTTGGTTATGCCCGCCGCCTTGACCCACGGTTTGAGCTGCACATTACAGGTGTCCTCACATGGCAATGTGGGAAATACAAGGTCTTCATCTCCGGCTCCGTTCCGTTCCGGCATCCATTTCCTTGCGTTCATGGAAAGGGGAAGATAAAGAGGCTGACGGGTTTTCTGCATGATGATATTGATACGCCACTGCTCAGCGGAACTATCCACATTTTTCCATTTCAGGGCCAGTACATCGCTGATTCGCAAGCCGCAGTAGCAGGAGAACAGGAACGCTCCTTTGACATCCTCCCGTCTGCACGGAGTGTCTATGAGAATCTTGACCTCGTCTATGGTCAGGAACTCCCGCTTGCTCTCCGGCATCTTGATTTTCTCGTCCGTGTTAAGCCTGTTTACCGGATTCTCCGCTATGATTTCCTCCCGAACAGCCGCATTTAATGCCCCTCGGAAGCACCCGAAATAGGAAACACAGGTGAACTGCGACAGTTTCTTTCCGTTCGGGCTTACATAAATGTTGCGCAGGAAGTCTATAAAGGCAAGGCAGAAGTCGCGGTTTAGATCCCGCATGGCCGCCTTTGCGTTGAAGGCGCGCAGCACATTCATCGTGTTGGATATCAGTTTGCCACTTCCTCGCACTCCTTTTTTCTCCTGACTCTCCTTGTATGCCTGCATCCAGTCGAGAAGCAGCATCTTCGACCGCAGGGAGGTGTTCTTCAACCCGGCCACCCCATTGGTCAACTCGATGATGCGCTGCGACTTTATAGTGTTTACCGCGGCAAGCGTGGCCTTGTTCTGAGCCTTGGCTGCCGCATTCGTCTCCGGAATAAGATACAGTTTCAGAAACTCGTACTGCCTTTTGCCGTCACGGTAGATGTCGAGATAGACGGACTGGCTCCCGTCACTGAGTGCCTTGTAACGAACTCTGACAGGTTCCTTGACCTTGGGCTGTCTGGGTGTCTTTATCGCTTTTGCCATAGTGGTGTCATCTATAAAGGGTTTGTTTTTAATCGAATACTTTGTCTATAAGATTGACCGCCTCGTCCTTTCTTCGGTTGATGATTTCAGCATAAATCTGCGTGTTCTTTATCTGGGAATGGCCCAGAAGTTTGGAAACGGTATAAAGGTCTGCGCCGAGCGTGAGCAGCATTGTGGCAAAGGTGTGTCGGCTTGTGTGATAGGTCACCGATTTGGCTATTCCGGCATCGGCAGCCCATATTTTTAGGATGTCATTGATGTGGGAGTCTCCGGGCAGATGTTCGAAAACAAGGCTACCTGTATCGTGTTTTCCGCTGTCTCCACATCCGGGCATCCATCTTCTTGCCTGCACGCCGAGCGGTATATGTATTGGCTTTTCGCTCTTGTTCATGATGACGGAAAGTATCCATCTGTCGTTGTCCTGCGTTATGTCGCCCCATTTCAATTTACGGACATCGCCGAGCCGCAGACCACAGTTGCAGGCAAAGAGATATGCGTTCTTGACCGTATTGTTTTTACAAGGTGTCGCAATCAGTCGCTTCACTTCGTCTGTGGTCAGATAGTCTCTTTTCCCTTTGCTCGCTTTTGCCCTTTCGTGATGTGATAGTAGGCTCATGGGATTGGTGGGAATGATTCCTTCTCGTACGGCAACATTGAGAGCGGTCACGAGTGTGCATTGGTGGTTGAAGGCAGTCTTTGGCTTTAGGTTTTCCCCTTTGGCTGTCTTGTATCCGGTCTTCAGGTATTTCACAAAGGCAATGCAGAACTCCTTGCCGATGTCCCTGACCTTTATCTCGCCACAGTTCATCTCGGACAGGATGGCACATACCCGGTCTATAGCATGGATATCATGTACACCGCGGCTACGCTGTATCTCCTTAAAACGGGAAAGCCACTCCAGTATGGATATGTCCTTATTAGAGATACAGCCTTGCGTTTCCATAAGCCGTCTGTTCTCGGTAGGTAACTTTTCCAATTTCCGCAATTTCTTCCTGCAGGCGGTCTCGGCTTTCCGCATCGTGGCTTCATTCCGGCGCAATGATTTGTCGTCGGTCTCCGGCACAAGATACAGTTTGAGGTATTCATAGCTGCGATGGCTGTTACGGTAGCAGTCCAGATATATGGATCTGCGACCGTCTTTCATCGTCTTAAACCTTATCCTGACTGGCGATTTTTTGCTATCTTTGTTACTCCTGTCTGTCATAAGTGCGTTCGCATCTTGAAATCACACTGCAAATATAGTCTCTTTAGTCGGAAAAGAAACAAAAACGGGTAACAAAAATGTGTCTAAAATGGGATTTTTTCGGAATTGAATGGAATTGTGCAACTATATGCAAACAACTGCAAATAAGGATAATAAGTAAAAATATCTTCTCTTTAATTCTCATGGTTTATAGACATCGGAAATTAGGCTCCCCCGTCCCTTAGTTCGTGGCAGACGGGCAAGCCCGGATGCCTCCTATAACCGGCAGCACTCCAGAACGGGAAAGGAAACGGATTGTTCGCAGTTATACATTCGGTTTCTAATCTCCGGTCTGGTACGACTTCTCCTGAGCCTTTGCTGCAAGCGCAAGAAAAGGCTTTATAAGGGCTTTTAAGCCTTCTATGCGGTCTTCCTCATGCCCGACATCATTTGCCCTGCTTTCGTCAAAGAGAAGTCCTGAAAGTTCGTTGGCAGTAGCGAGCAGCCCAGACCAGTCACCGTAGAGTTCGAGATGGAAGTAGTCCATGGCTCCTGAGACGTCATCGAACCTCGATTTCCGCAGAGCGCGTTGCAGGGCGGCCAATGCGATGCACTCCTGAGCAGCCAGGCTGATTTCCACCGCCTGACTATTACTTCTAGTATCTGAACCTATACGGGTGACACTGTCCGGATACGAAAGGTTGTCCTGCATGGCAGTCCCGTCCATAGCCTGGCGGATGAGTTGTCCACATCGGATACCGGTTTCATCCGTATCGGTTTTGCCAGTTATCCAATCGGACAACACCTCATGCATCAGGTCGGCAAACTCCGGCACCTGCTGTCCAGAACAAGACTCCACGGAACTGCCGTTCTGTACGTTCATGGTAATGATGACGCTTTTGGACAGACGGATACGGCTCAGCAGGCCGAACCCCTCCAGTGCATCGAGGAAAGAACGGACGGTAGCCCTGTGCCAATGCCATTCCACTGAAAGGTCTGAAACCGTCACATGACACTGGTTGGGATGGAGTTCAAACTCCTGATTTCTTAAAAAGGGGGAAACAAAACCGGCCAGGGCCTTGTCCAGCAAATCACAATAGGCTTCCGTCTTCGTTTTCCGTTCACCCACTTTCTCCTTGAGGTAGTCAAATACCTCTCTGTCTGCCAGTATCGGGACAGTTATTCTTTGTCTGGTTTTCATTTTCAATCTGTTTTTGAATGGTTATTATTGTGCGGATATATCAGTGTTGCCGCTGTCCGCATCCTGCGGCAACCTTGCGTGATGATAATCATGATAGCTTTCGGCCAGCAGTCTGGAATGTTGCACCCATCCGGTAATCCGGTCTAAATCCCCGGATTCGGTCATTACCCGATCAGAGGGATAGAACAGAGCAGCCAAAAGAAGAAAGGCGACGGTGACTGCCAGCGTGTACAGATGCGGTACAAAGCCGAGGACCAGTACAGCCGTAGCCAGAGCAACAAACGAGGATGCCCTGCCGGGCAAACGTCTCAGCCAACGGTCCGTCCGCCTGAACGAATAGATAGCGGCACAGACTGCGGTCGATAACAGGATACCGAACTCGCCGACATGTCCGCAGGCATAGACATAGTGAAAAAGCAAAAGCAGGATCAAAAGAATCTGCACATAGAGCCTACGGGCCTTTTCACGGTATACCATGGCGTTATAGAACCTTGCCATAAAAGGGCGGTTGCTCTTGTACAATGCCATGGGCACTGCAAACAGCATGGTACAGAAAATGAGTTGTAAGATGTTCCAAATCATAAGTAATAGGGTTTTTCGCGTGCTTGAATGGGTAGTATCACCAGTTCCAGACGGACAATGTTGTGGGAAGCCAGCAGGATGATGGCCTCGGCATCCCGTGGTGAGAGATACATCGCAGCCTTCTTGATGCGCTGCCTGAACGTATGTTCCTGCTTGCGGTAGGTGGCCAATGCCTTGTCCAGTGCATACTCCGGGATTGTCCAGGTCATGCCCTTGGTGTACGGGCCTTTGTCCTTGTAAGCCCGCAGTACCAATGTCCGGGAAACGATGTAGTCGATATGGTCGTTCCTTGGCAGTGCGTACTCCTTATAGGTATTGTCATCAACGACCTCTATCCATGTACGATACTCCCTGATCCAATAGACCATCTGTCGATATAACGTATTCCTCATGAGGCTATGGTCATAGGAAATTCAGCAGGACATCTTCCTTGTCCTTCTTGTATTTGAACACACCTCCCTTGGAATGTAGATCCAGGTCAAGACACAATTCGCCATACATCTGCTCCAGCGAATCATAGATGGTGACAAGGATGGTGTCAACCTTGCCATCTGCACCGGTCTGGCAGTTCATCTTGAACATCTGGCCGAAAGCAGGATTGGAATATGCACAGGTACTGTGACCGAGTTTGACCGTATGCGATGGAATATGGTGGTAGAGCGTTATCAGCTCCATGTCGTCCTCAAACATATCCATGACCTCTTCCAGGTCATAGGAATCTCGCAATGGAAAGGTCAGCAGAGCATAGTCGCCGTAGAACTGCGGCTCTTCCATGGTGGTCACATCCAGCAGCTGTGGCAGCTGAAGCGGGACGAACGTCATAAAGTCGTCAAAAAAATGTCGTAACATATTCATGGTATTGTTATAGCGTGTGTATGAAAATTTCCATCAGCATTCCGGGAAGTTCAGACAGGCGTGTGCCTTCCGATTGCAGGATCCGGCTCAGGCTTTTGAATACCGCAGGGGTCTGGGCCGCCATCCTGTCAAGCTGTTTCCGCTCATCCTCGGAAAGCAACGCCATGGAAAAAGCATCCAGTGAAGAATAGGGCTGCACGAGCATCCATATATAGGCATGTGCCTGTACGGGTGTCTTGACCCTCTTGTTGCGGACGTCATCCATACAGGTCTGCATGTTCTGTATCTGCCGGCGGTTAGTACGAAGGGCCAGATAAAGCATGGCCTCCCGGTAGGTGATTTCCTTTCGCTCGGCAGCAAGGAGTATCTGAGAGCAGCATTGCTCGGTGTTGCGGGTGACATCTGTCAGACCTTCACCGTCCAGTTCATGCTGGTGTACAAGGAAGGCACGGAATACGGCATCCTCCTTTGTGATAAAGGCTCTTAGGTCTTTGGTGCTATGTATGCCGTCACGGTTGGTGCGTGCCAACAGCGAACGGTAAGCGGAAAGGACCTGGGGCCGGTTTCCTTTATGTGCCGGCTGGTCATCCAACGAACGGAAGAAAGGGCGGATTTTCTGTACGTCATCCAGCAGTTCCGTATCACGGGCATAGGAGGAAAACTGATTTTTGAAGGACAGGAGTTCCTGATAGGTACGCGGCTTCGAAAGAACCAGCCGTGAGAACTCGTTGCGGATTGAATCGTGCAGGCGGACACATGCCGAACGTGTGTCGGGATGTTCCCGTATGAGCGAGTCCTTGCGGAGATGAAAAAAGACGGAATCCTTCAGTTCCTGCCATTGGCGGACGTAAAGGGTCAGTTCCTTGAAAGAAGCACTTTTTTGGCTTCGTATATCGGACAGATACTTCCGGTAGGTTCCGGCAGGGTCTTCTGCCACTTCCGACAAAGGCTTGCCGCTTCCGTCACCGCATGATGACAATCCGCAAATGGTCAGTGAAGCGGCACATACTCCGGTCAACAGCCAGACTTTTTTACAGTATGATTTTACACTTTTCATATTTGTTATTTCATATTAAAACAGTGCAAATCTATATATAAAAATCGTGATAATATTCTTTTGATGTCATAATTAGCCATTTTTTCATAATCATATTAACAATATGATTATCAATGAAAACAAGTGAAAGAAAAACAGGATTTCCATCCGTTTAAACGATTATTTTTCCACAATATAATTTTAGATTTAAAGGAAAGTATTATATTTGCACTTGTTATCAAAACAATGTATAATCAAATGGCAAAAGTCGGTTACATATTCAGGGAAAACAATGAAAGTTTTGACACGGAAAGAGAATGGATGCAGCAATACGGATGTGTACAGATTGTAGAAGAAACGGTCGAACACGAAACACTGCGTCCGATGTGGAAACAGCTTATGGCAAATCTTGAAAGAGGTGACGAACTTGTCGTGGTCAAGTTCAGCAATGCCACACGCGGACTGAGAGAACTGTCCGCATTCATTGAACTGTGCCGGATCAAGATAGTACGTATCATATCCATCCACGACAAGGTGGATACCCGAGGTGAACTGTTTCCTTCCACGACAGCCGCTGACGTGCTGTGGATAATCGGTGCGTTTCCGGAGGAGATTGCGGCATTGCGCAGGTACTCTGCCCATGTGGAAAGGCTGCGCCAAAGCATCAAGGCACCGGCAGCCCCGAAAGTACTGCCTAAAGCCGAACGGGATAAGAAAATCGTGGACATGTACACCAACGGCCATTCGTTCGATGACATCTGGGCTGCCAGCGGCTTTAGCAGCAAAAGCTCAATATGGCGCATACTCAACAAATATGGTGTAAAGCTCGACCGAGGCCAGACCAGCGGTCCGCGTGTCAGGAAAAAGACGGAAGAGGATGGTGGCGGAGAAGAAAACGCATGATGTAAATCCGGATAAATTTCACTCCGTATTATTTTGTAGTTCAGAGATTATTTTATATCTTTAGATTCAATTACAACTATATAAAATAGAAGACTTATGGGAGAACTGATTGTATTATTCGTAGTTTTTTGGGTAGTCGGCAAGATCCTGAAGGGTATATTCGGCGGATTCAGCCAGAGCGACTACCGGCGTGACCGTTAAGCCGGAAGGTAAGTGTATAATTTTATCATTCATTTTAATCAGACCATGACAAAGGCAGAGATTGTTGACCGGATAGCAAAGCAGACCGGTATAGAAAAGAACACGGTGATAGCCGTAGTAGAGACTTTTATGGAAAGCGTGAAAAATTCGATGATTGCAGGAGAAGAGGTTTTTCTGCGAGGGTTCGGCAGTTTTATTATCAAACGCAAAGCACAGAAAACGGGACGTAACATTTCAAGCAATACGACTGTCATCATCCCTGCCCATTCGGTTCCTGCCTTCAAGCCTGCCAAGACTTTTCGTGACATGGTAAAAGGGGGCATCGAGGCTAAATAGCACTGAATCTTCATAACTGATAACTGATATAATTGATTAGAAAGATGATTGCCGCATCGCTCTGTCTTTGGAGCAGGTGCGGCATTTGTTTTTATTCCGGTATATTCCTCATGGCGGTATCATACTTCAGAATCTGTTCCCTTGTCAGCCATTGTGGTTTTTCCTCCTCGGTGAAACTGTCATAGAGCCTGGTCATGTACTCCAGTTGCCTTTCTTCATCACCAGCCCACAAACGGTTGGGATTTCTGTTGCCGAAACCAAGATAATATTCGCAATCTGCCTGTAGACGTCCGAGTAGCATGTACCGAAACTTCAAATCGTGCTGTAATACTTCATCTACTGTCATTTTATTCTATTTTTTTAAAGTGTTTCATTTGCCCTGCTTTGAAATTTACCGACTTCATCGCAAGGGTCGCTTTTTGGTGCCCATCATACGGCGAAGCAGGAATGCAAAGCAAGAAACCCGGAATGAAATTTTATGAATACCGGAATCTTTGATTGCGGAAGGTTACGTCAAATTTCACTTCGGGTAGCGACAGTGGTACTTGCAGAGCATTCTTTCGACGTACCTTTGCACAAGAAAACATTCCCGAGCGAAATGTCGGGATGCAATCAGAGCCTGCCCGCCATTGCAAATGATAAAAAGGGACTGGTAATCTTGCCGCTATAAGAGGGAAAAAGGAATAACTAAAAGAGAGAAAAGGACAATATATAAAAGTCTGGTGTCGCTGGAAAATCGGGCGTGAAAAACGATACCGTGCCGAAAAAGGCGGTACGGTATCGTTAAAACCAATCAGCAATCCATGCCTGGAACAGCTGTTCAGAAACAATCAATGTCGGCTTCCTGGAATGTCTTCGGGAAATGCTGGTAAATCAATGCAAGATTCAGCATTACCATCGGATACTCCACAAATCCGCTCCTGCGTTTGTAACCGGAATCCGTTGCCAGCCCGTTCGCACTCAAAAATTCCATGGCATCCGGATAATGGTTCACATCAATAAATGTCCAGTCGGGCAATCCAAGGGCATCCATTTCCTCCAAATTGACAGAAAGGACGATATACTCACTTTCATCCTCCACGCTCTGCAACAGAAGAGCCAGCCACCCGTTGGCATAAAAACGAGGTACAAGATAGCAGTTCTGTCCTCTGAACCTGTACTCCTTCCGTTCCAACGAGCGGTCCGGTTCAATAAGCCGGAACTTATCTTCTCCGGCAACAAAAGTTCTCATTGGATTGCTGACATCCACATAGATGCCGTTGGCATGGTGGCAAAGATAGTCCGCATTTTCTGCACGGACGATTGCAAATGTAATATCCATATCTATTTTATTGAGTTTAACTGATTGAACTATCTGCTTTATCTGTATGACGGCATCAGTCCGTCACCTCATAATAATATTCCAGCTCGCTGCCTTTCAGATTCTCGATGGCGTATTGGTCGGCTTGCATCCAAAGGATGTTGTAGAGCTTTGCCATTTCCGGGGCTGCCTCGTAGTGCTGCCAGATTTTGTGGTTGAGTACCAAAATAAGTTCTGTGAGGTACTTGTAGCTCTGTTTCCACTCTGCAAATGCTCGGTTGAAAGTGTCTTGGACTGCTGGAAGTCCGAAGCGGTCTGCTATCGAAAAATCACTCCAAAAGGTTGTCTGTAACGTGTAGCCGTTTTCTGCCATAAATTCTCTGAATGTCATATCACTACAATTTTAAAGTTGATGAATTTTGTTTGTTTTCCCTCTGGTAGTTTCTGTACCGGAAGGTTGATTATTTTTTCTGCTCACGAAATTGGCGGTCGGTCCGGGCAAGGAGGATGTGGAAAATACGCTCGCAGGCACGAAGAGGAAGATTTTCCGACAGCCAGCAAAGCGGTTCCTTGACAGGACCGGAAAACGGCAATCAAACTTTGCAGAGAAAAATAACAGGCTTGCGGAATAGAACCCCGAAAAGCAGTAAAAACACAAAGGAGCGACATGACATTATAATGGTACGGAAGTACATGCAGGGGAAAAGCTATAAAAGGGCGGAATGGCTGAAGCCGTCCATGAACAAAAATAAAGCGACCTGAAGGTCGCTTTATCTGTAAGGCCGAAATCATTTCTTACCTTTCTTCACAGGTTTTGCCTGTTTTTTAGGAGCTTCCTCCTCTTTTTCAACAGGCGGATAAAACTTGACAGCCACGGTCACGATGCGGTTGTGTCTCGTACCGTCCTTGTCAATCCATTCTTCTGGTTTGAAATAGCCCTCGACGGTAAGCATGGTACCTTTGGCCAGCATGTCGAAGGAATCGGTGTTCTCGTTCTTACGCCATGCCTCGATATTCATAAAGGCGGAAATGCGGTTGGATTCCTCTCCGTTTTTCTCCAGTCGGCTTACAGCCAAAGGGAAACGTGCTACGCTGGCACTGGTGAACTGATGGATTTCTGCGTCTTTGCCAATGAATCCTGTTACTGCGAAAGTGTTCTCAATCTTTTTCATATCGAATTGCTTTTAGAAGTTATTAAATTATTTTTACGCTGCGGTAAAAAGTAGATGCAGATAAAGGATGCACCAAGGATAGCGCATCAATACGCTTTATTTTTGTCGAAGACAAAACCAAAGGCCTGATAAAGGAAGATTGAAGCGGCTACGCCATTGGTCAAGACTGCCAAGGCGTTCCTGACTGCACACTATCTTTGCAACGGGAAAATGATGATGGCTTCGTTGGAAAAGCAATGATGAAAAAAGAGAGCCAAATGGAGGGAACAGCAGGCAAAAGTTCGTGTCCACTCTCCGGTGCAGGAATTGAAGCACCTTCCCGGACAGCCACGAAAAACGGAGAGACCGGACTTTTCCAATGTCGCTTGTCGAGGCAGCAAAAACAGAACGACATTCATTCAAAGTATACTGTCGAAGAGGGTCATTCCAATCCGAATGGAGCAAGGACAGAACACACAGCTGAGGGTGGCTGCTGTATCCGCACCAGAAAAAGAGGGAGTGAAAAAATGGCCATAGGGAAAGGCAGAAACCGGATCAGACAGAAAAGCGAGATGCTTTTCACATGAATGGACGGCTGTAAAAAAGGAAACGGCGCAGCCAAAAGAGAAATTATAAAAGGAAGGGCGGCAAGGCTGAAATGGGTAGTTCCATTCCAGCCGGTAGCCAATATCTGTTGGCTGATTAAAACTCAACCAACATGATACGGTGCTTGAAGACCAGGGCTTTGTCACTCGGACATCTTTGACAAACCCAAAGGTGATGGGCACCATATCCATAGGTAAAATACTCATGAAGAGGAGTCTGCTCTTCCAACTTTCTCATGCTTTCACGCAGCTCCGCTTCATCGGTAGAAAAGAGAATTGTATTGATGATTCGGAAATAGAGGTCGGTCACCTCCTCGGAATAAGGGCAAAAGCTGTGTTCAATCGTCACTTTCATGTTTTCGATATTTATGGTACTTCTATAATGTCCTCAATGCGCCCATACAGAACGGAACGCAATGAAGTCTTGTCAACTGCATAGTATTCGGCGACATGTCCGTATTGCTTTACGAAATAGCGTTTGAGGACATCCGAAAAGTCAAAACAATACCCCATCAAGGCTATGCCACATTTGAAGTGGCAGCACTCTTGCAGGCTTCGTGTAAGCCAGTTCTTTTCGGAACGGCTCAATTTGCCGCCATTATCAAGACGTTCCCGTAACTTGTAAACCTTGCTGTCTTTCAGCTTCTCCAATTCGGGGACATCCCACTGTACGAATTTACTTGCTATCTGTTTCATTGCTGTTGTCTTGTTTAATCATTGATAATCACTTCATCTCTGTATTCTTCTATTTCTTTGCCGCTGGTGAGACGGACAATGACTGTGTTGCCATAATCTCCGACAATGGTGCCTTCTGTGTACCCTCTGTAGGGAGTAAGCAACGTGCAGGGCAACCCGATAATTTCGCTGTCTTCCTCGTAAAACATAATCGTATGATTTGAGGGTTATAACTTAACGTTCCACTTGCCTTGTGAGAATATCCTGAAGCTGACATAATCACTATCAAACTCATAGGACAGAATCTTGATATAGACTTTGTCCTTGTTTGCCAGGGATGCTATCAATTTGCTGATTTCTTCTTCGGGGTATTCCAACGTGAGGAAAATTCCGCATCAATGCAATCGTTCTGACGATTGATATAGCCGTTGAATGTTCTGTCCAGAAACGCTTCTATCGTATCAAGGTCTTTTGAGCACTCTGTTCTTGCGTAGAAGATGTTTGTTGCATAGTTCGCCATAATCCTAAATTTTAAGTTCTTATATTCCCTCCTGTAGCATTTCATCTACTTTCGGGCTTGATAAATTATGTCGCCACAAAAGGTGGCATGGCTCTTTATGCAAGGTTTTCAGACCAAATACTACCTCAGCGAAGCCGAGTGTGGAGATTTTGTCGGAAACCATCAGGCAATGACCTTGCATACAAGAAAGGCATGGCAAGTACCTTTGCGACACAATTTTCATCAGCCAGACCGGAAGTTAGTATGCGAAATGCCGGGAGAAACATAGGAGATGATTGCGTGCAAAGGGTGTGATGGGAATGTAAAAAGGGGTTGCAGCCAAAAGAGAAAGACAAGGGAGACCTTCCAGAGAGTAAAATGGGAAAAGGATGGATGGTCGGGAAGTGAGCTGTAAATCCAGTTTAGTTTGGTTTGTTAGCCTTATATATATGCTAAACTAAATTAAACAAAATATAGGCAGTCATATTTGGCTGCCTGCATAAAAAGAATTACATTTGTAGAAGTGATGCAACTTTAGAGGATGACGGGCTTGCACTTTTCTCTTTTGGCTGCAAAAAAACATCAGTGCAAGCCTTAATCTGATTTGTAAACCCAGGGAACAAAAATCAAATAGAGCAGCTTGAATTTTCACTCCAAAGGCAAGCAACTGCAAGCAAAGAAACAGAGTGCAAAAGAAAAAACAGGAAAATGGATAAAATTCACTTTTTGTTTCTAATTTGTTTCTTAATTCAATCATGTAGTTTTGTAAGGTATTATATATCAGCAAATTAGATATGTAAATTTTAGCTATGTAATATTATTTCTAATAAGGTATCTCATAAATTATACTTTATCCACATCAACCATCGACATAAATTAAGAAACAAAAGATCATAAAATCCTTTTAGGAGAGAACAAAAGATGAAAAGTTTCTGTATTCCCCTCTGTGACATACCTACTTAAAAACAAAACATTATTCCAAAAGAATTCGCTGAAAATACAGGAAATAAAAAGGAAATCAGTAACTTTGTATGTTATCATTTAAAAACAAAAAAGTATGGGCAATAAGATTTATCCTATCGGTATACAGAATTTTGAAAGTCTCCGCCTGGATGGCTATTTCTATATTGATAAAACAGCATTGATTTATCAATTGGTGAAATCCGGACGCTATTATTTCCTGAGCCGCCCACGCCGCTTCGGAAAAAGCCTGCTTATCTCCACTCTGGAAGCTTATTTCCAAGGGAAAAAGGAACTTTTTCAAGGACTGGCTATGGAAAAACTGGAAAAGGACTGGACAAAATATCCCATACTGCACATTGACCTGAATACACAGAAATATGATAGTCCGCAAAGTTTGGAAAGCAAACTGAACCGTACATTGGTAACCTGGGAAAAGCTATATGGAAGCGAGCCTGCCGAAGATTCCTTGTCCATGCGTTTTGAAGGCACCATTCAGCGCGCTTATGAACAAACAGGCCAACGTGTAGTGATTCTGGTAGACGAATATGACAAGCCCATGTTGCAAGCCATCGGCAATAAAGAATTGCAAAATAGTTTTCGCGAAACACTTAAAGCATTCTACGGAGCATTGAAAAGCAAGGATGGCTGCATCAAATTCGCCATGCTGACAGGAGTAACTAAGTTTGGAAAAGTAAGTGTATTCAGTGATCTGAATAACCTGGATGATATTTCGATGTGGAATGAATATATAGAATTATATGGCATCAGCGAAAAAGAAATTCATAAGAATTTGGAAACCGAACTTCATGAATTTGCAGATGTACAAAAGATGACCTATGACAGCTTCTGCGAAAAACTAAGACAATATTATGATGGCTATCACTTCACCCACAACTCCATCGGCATGTATAATCCGTTCAGTCTGCTCAATGCTTTCAAGCGCAAGGAATTTGGCAGTTACTGGTTCGAGACGGGGACTCCTACTTACTTGGTGGAACTGCTAAAAAGACATCATTACAATCTGGAACGGATGGCACACGAAGAGACCAATGCCCAAGTGTTGAACAGCATTGATTCGGAGTCAACCAGTCCCATTCCTGTTATCTATCAAAGTGGATATCTTACTATAAAAGGATATGATGAAGAGTTCGGTATCTATCATTTGGGCTTTCCAAACAAAGAAGTGGAAGAAGGGTTCATACAGTTTCTTGTACCTTATTATACCAGCATGAACAACGTTGAATCTCCATTTGAGATACAAAAGTTTGTCCGTGAAATACGTTCCGGCGACTACAATTCTTTCTTCCAACGCCTGCAAAGCTTTTTTGCAGACACTACATACGAGATTATCCGTGAACAGGAACTGCATTACGAGAATGTACTTTTCATCATCTTTAAGCTGGTAGGTTTCTATGTCAAAGTGGAGTATCACACCAGCAGGGGCCGCATAGACCTCGTTTTGCAGACAGACAAGTTTATCTATATAATGGAGTTTAAACTGAACGGAACAGCGGAAGAAGCCTTACAGCAGATTAACGACAAGCATTACGCACTTCCTTTTGAAACAGACGGACGAAGACTGTTTAAAATAGGAGTGAACTTCAGTGCTGAAACACGGAATATTGAAAAATGGATTGTTGAATAATGATTCTGTCATTTCTATTATTTTGAATATCAGTGAAGAATCTGTAAACAATAAAAGAGTTGTTGTAAACAGATTCTTCACTCATGTTCAGGATGATAAGCTATACAATGATATCATCAAACAGATACGAAAATATCCTATCTCATACCATCCACCGGAATCACTTCCTGCATATAAATGGCATCCAGACTCCAAAGGGCGGCATCATTGGTACTGATACTTGTACATTCATCCAAAGGAGCGGGAACTTCCGGCGGAAGAACAGTTTCTATACGGAAAGGTGGAGCCGGAGTATGTTCCAAGCGGGAAAACAAATCTGTCCAAGCCTCTTCCGCCATTTTTGCATTACGGGTATGATAGGCTGCATATCCCAACAAACGGGATATACGGAAACGATTCTTCCTTAACTCCCATGCTTTCTGCTTATAACGGGCGGCAAGATCAAGCCATGCCTCATTCCATTCGGGATAATCAACCATACGGATCATTTCATTCATGACTTCAAAACCTCCCATGATGGTCATCAAATGATTTGTACTTTCTAACTTGGGATCACATTCGCTGGTAATAATCCCTGTAGCCGGATCATAACCTAAAGCCAACGGACCTGTAAAGATACGGTTGGGCAGTGCCACAATACTTTTCATCCCGGCTATAATTTTGTCACGGTAAACCGTATTGCCGGTACGTTCCCATTCAGTCATCCAGTTTCCGGCGTATGCCAACCAGTCGGGACCGATGCGGAGACGTGCAGGTGCCGTACAAGGATACTGACTGCGAGGTTGCGCCAGACGCATGGGGTCCAGCGTGTACAATTTCTGATCGGCATCTTTTACTTCGGTCATTAAATCACCGCATCGGTCGTCCGTAGTAAGATAATAGTAGAAACGATTCCAGGCAGCCTGACTGATCCGTGCTTCTTTGGCTCCACATCCCCAATGACTGACGTTGTGCCGGCTACCCAATCCTGCATTCGGGCCGATATGATACACATCCACTTCCGCCGTATGACGGGTCATGGCTTCTGCCATGCGCCAGATATCAGCACGTCCGGTACGCAGGAAATTATACCATAGCCACATATTAGAAGCCAGTTCCGTGTTATCCCATGCAAAACCTCCGATATCATAACGCCAGGTATGGCGGACAGGATCGTATGCATGCATCACATCCCCATAATTCCAGAAACCATACCATTTGTTTTGCTCTATCGCTTTTTGATAGAAGCTGATATAAGCATCCAGCCTGTCTTCCACCCGGGCACGGAAAGGAGTACTACGATCGGGAAGGCTCCAAACACCAAACGCCTGCTTGGCATGCAAATAGTCAGGTACAGGCATCAGCACTCCCGGTCCGGCAAGTTGTTTAGCTTGTTCTGCAAAAGCTTTCTTTCCGCTATAACCACCCTGAGGTATCAAGGTAAGAGTCGTTGTACGGGCAATCCCGTAAGGGGTGCTCATTCCTTCTTGCACATCTTCGTAACTGGCATTCAAGTCATGGGCCACATTATCATAATGGCGCAAGTCCATCGGTTCAGCATCCGGACTCCATATCCATGCGGTAAGAGCAGCCACCGGAGTTTTTGCATCCGAGATTTCAATAGAAGACGGATAAGACTGCCAGAAATCATGCAACTCAAGCCCCATGCCTCCGGTTATATCTCCGGCAAAGGCATAACCCTCACTACGTGTACCGGAGAAAGTACCTATCCAAGGATTATTGTCATTGGCACGTTTACGGATTGAAAATGCATCCGCTGTCAGTTGGGACAGACGATAACTGTCCCAAGAAGCCCAATGATCAAGCAAAGCACGGTTCTTTTCGTCAAAAGCTTCATAAGAAGGAATGCGTTTTCCTTCCATCTGCTGTTGCTGTAACGAAGATTCTCCATTTCCGGTTTTACCCAATGTAAGTATGCGTCGTCCCACCAAAGGCTGAACGGGCTCGCTCCAGACTCCACCATCGGCACAAGAGAAAGCTACATGGCGATTGTATAAAGCCTCACGCATAGGAACGTCAAAACGAACTCCCAAGGCGCGAATGAAATCTTTGTTCTGATCTCCGTCATATACAAAGCTATGCACCATTTTCACTTGCTCACTGCCACCATAAAAATAAAGCCGTACCACAAAGGGCAACCACTCACGACCATTCGGACTTTTGTGTACCCCTTCCAATTTAACAAGCGCACGCACAGAACCGGCACGCTCTACAGTCACAGATTTCAGTTCTCCTATATAATTAGTGAAAGAAACTTGAGAAGTACTTTCAAGTACCGGTTCGCTTTGCGTATGGCAGATAAGCCTAGCCTTTTCTCCTACTTTCACACCTTTATATAACAGACTATCTATCAAAAATTCGCCTTGACGAGGTATATATGCTGAAATGACTCCGGTAGAGATATGAATACCCTGTGATGTTTCTGCCACAGAAACGGACTTCTTTTTATCTGTATCCGGCAGTTTGGATTTCGCTTTAGATTTCTTTACCGCCTTTTCCAGAGTCAGTTTTTCTGTTCCGGCAGGAATAACTCCAGCTATTCCTCCCCACTTTACAGAACCATCCGGCCAATAAGCCAAAGTCCAGGTATCAATAGGAATATCCTCACCACTCTCTGCAGATAGCCGTAACTTGTTTTCCGGAAAAACTTCCCCTTTATCAAAAGGCACTCCGAAACTTACGGCCTTATCCTGCCGGGGAGTCTCACCAATCCATTGCAAGGGAACAGCAGTCGCCTCTTGCGATGAGCATTCATAACTGAAATTTGTAATACGAGTACGCGACAAAGTGGTACGAAAACCAAACCAGCCTTCCCGTAACGGTTCAGCATCCCTGAAGTCCACCAAGCGCTCACCGTCTATGTAATAACTAACCCTATTGTTCTCGTTGGTAATCTTGATGTGATACCAATGATTCGGCTTCAGCAAATGTCCGGCATCCGTATATTCCTTTAGAATAGCAGGACGGGCTTTAGGATTTGTAATACCCGACTCATCCCCATCATAACGACGGAAACGTGTAGTAGAGTTATGATTGCCACCATATCCCAAATAGTAAAGCTGTAAAGAATAACAATTCAAAAATATACCGCTACGCCATTTTTCGCGCTTCCATAAATTATCGGGATATTGAGGGTCTGATGCCATCCAGAAGCAGTTCAAATCACTCAGACGATCTCCATCCGACTCCACCACCACACATGCATCATATTCAATGGTCACTTTTCCACTCATCTTCTCTTTTCTCCAAAGAGTCAATCCCTTGGGAGATACTATTTCAGCGGTATCTCCCTGAAACGTCACTTTATAATCAGGCGATTCCGATTCAACCTTCCAGTATTTAGTAAACTGGCGGGAATTTAAACCGGAAACCCTATTATCCTGTGCCTTTGACGTAAAGACAACTAATAGAAATAAAAACAGAAACAGATTTTTCATACGATGTTGTTTTGTTTTCATTTACTTTAAAAAGTCTTTTAACGGACAGTCCGTAGCTTTCAGCCCGTCAGCAATACTCCGGGCATTCATACGGGCACCTTTCAAAGAGGTATGGGTATGGTCATGATTGAAATATGTTCCTACTACACGCAAACCTTGATTGTATCCCATATCCTGGAGCTTGTCTCCTGATATTTTATTCAAATCTATAAAATAAGCCCCGGTCGCTTCTGCCGCTTCACGCGTCCATTTACCAAAAGAACTGGTATTGCGCTCTATCTCACCATTATCAAACTTATTGCGGGGGGTATGACTCAGGACAATAGGAACAGCTCCCTTTTCTTTTACATCCATAATAAACTTACGCAAATACCAGCCGAAAGAATAAACCACTTGATAGCTGCCGGTTTTCTCCATTTTGAAGACCTTGCTTTCATTTCCTGAACCGGGTAATTCCGCACGCGCTTTCCCTGTGTTTATGTCCCCTGCATCATTATGTCCGAATTGTATCAAAACAAAATCTCCCGGCTGAAGAGCATGATAGATTTTATCCCAACGCCCTTCATCTAAATAAGTACGCGCACTGCGGCCCGCTTTCGCATGATTCTCTACAGAGATCCTTTCCGTGTCAAACAGTTCGTGAATCACACTTCCCCATCCCCACATACCCTTTTCATCTTTATCGGCATTCTTCACAGTACTGTCTCCCACCGTAAACAATACAGGATTCCCCTTTTTACGGGTAGCCCCCGTAACCGTATCTTTTTCTACCGGTTTCAAATAACGAGCCAGTTCCAACCCCTTATAATTACGGATTCCTTCGGCTGCTGATTCTGCATTGACACGTGCGCCAAAAGCACTTGTGTGAATGCGGTCCAGATAGAACATATACTTTACTTTTTCTTTGCCGAATTTCTCAAATTTGCGCGCCGAGATATCATTCAGATCTATAAAAGGAACTCTCGCTTTTTTAGCTACCTGCTTCGCCCATAATCCAAATGTCTGATTCACCCGAGTGATAATAGTGCTGTCTGCATCTTCCCAAGCGTTGCGAGGAGTCAGGGACATCAAAATAGGATGAGCGCCTTTTTTCTTCACATCATGAATAAAACGACGCATATATTCCCCATACGTATATACGGTTTCTTTTGCTCCTGTCTCTTTAATAGTCACATTCAGACTGTCTTTGCCAATTCCCGGAATAGAGGCACGGGCACGGCCACTATCGTACGGACCATTGTCATTATGTCCCAATTCTATGATAACCCAGTCACCTTTACGAACTCCTTTCAACACATCAGGCCATAACCGGTTATAAAAAGTACGGCTACTGGTTCCTCCCAATGCGTGATTTTCAACGGTTATCTTATTTTCATCAAAATACTCGTGTTCAAAATATCCCCATCCCCATTGACCGTTATTTCCATTGCCCAACGTACCGGTACGCATCGTTGAATTTCCAACAAGGAACAACACCGGATTATCCCCTTTCCGGCTGGAACCTGAAACAGGACGGGCGGAACGCGCCACATTCAAACTATCAAGTGTATTATCAACGACTTGATTCACATCCTTCATCGGAGCAGCTATTTTATTTTGAGCATGTGCTCCCAATCCTACTCCGGCAGCTAACAAAAAGCATAAACAAAGTTTGTTTCCTTTCATGACATTTATAGTGTTTTTCTTTTATTGCATTTCAAATTTCTCACAAAAATAAGATGAACGAACAAACCGGAGAATAGAAATTCATTCATTTTCCTGTTTATTCGTTCAACCAACCTTTTACCTATTGACAAATACGTATTATCCTATCTTTCTATTGCCACAAATTCTCTTTAAACTCAATTTCAACAATGCGTAACTCGTGATTGGTTTTATCGCCATTTTTTGCCTTAAACAAATCCAACTCACCCGCAGCAGGGGCAGCAACTTCTACAATTTGTCCGAAACCGTCACCTTCCTTGCTGGCACCTTTCAAACGAATGGTTATCTCATTTGTCAATACAGGTTTTACATTCAGGTGGATATATCCCAAACTCTTTTCAGTTTCACCACTCCAAATCAGTTCATCACCTGCATATATTTCCAAAGGATAGCTACGCAAACGCCAACCGGTAAGTTTCATGCAAATTTCATCCACACGGGCCGCACGTTCCAAACTATAAGTTATCCATGCACTGTTCAGTCTGCCATCATTCTTCCATTCACTCAATTCATTATCATCGAAACTTTTTATCGCTTCATCCTGGTTGGCTCCGGCAACCGCCGATAAGATATTCACATCGACTTTCGTATCCTTGTAAGAAGGAGTCAACGGAGTTTCTCCACGGGTCAGCCTGCCCTCCAGTTCATCTCCCGGAATATAATTGCTCAAGCCATTCTTCACTTCAACCGGTGCGGAAGAAAGACTGATTTCGGCAGATTGCAATCCATCAGCCTTGGCTGTTATACGAACTGTTCCCGGAGTCGTAAGAGAGCGTATCAAAGCCCGGTTGATTCCACATTCTACAGGCAAATCTTTTGAAAGAATATAATTATCTTTGCCCTGTGCTATTCCACCACGCCATTCAGCCGGTCCCTCTACGTCAAAATGTATCAGATCATTAGCCAGCGGGCAACGTCTGCCATCTTTATCCATCACTTCCACTTGAAGCAATACCATATCAGCTCCATCCGCTTTCCAGCCTTTAGGGCTTTGAATCACACTGATTTTAATCTGTTCCGGCTTGCCGGCAGTCTGCAATTCAGCGCGGCAACATTCTTTTCCATTCTTATCATACCCTACAGCTTCCAACTTGCCCGGAACAAATGCCACATCTTTGAAAGTATACAAGAAATGATAATCTCTTTGACCGTTTCCTAAAGATTTGCCATTCAGGAACAATTCCACTTTTTCTGCACTGGATACCACATAAACAGGTTTAACCACATCTTCTTTATAGTTCCAATGACCAACGATATGAATACGGGGATTCTCTATATCCACCCATCCGTCCCACATCACCTGATGTGCATAGAAAGGATCTTTAGGGATACGCATGGCATCTGTCACACCACTACGACGATAATTCTCCACACCACGATAATGTGTATTCGTATCCGAGAAGATGATTTTCACACCTCCTGAGCTGACACGGTCACCTGTACCCGGACGTTCACGCCAATAATCAAACCAACGAATCACATTCTCAATAGTAAAGGAATCCTGATTGTGATTATAAGCACGGGCATCCACCTTTTTCTGGACCTTATTAGTCATTGCAGAACGGAATGAATTATTTCCTTCCCCATTTTTATGATATGGATAAGAATATTCATCCCAATATTTACGCAGACCTTCATCACGGCAGTATTCCATGGCCCACATCGGATGATGTTTGCTCTTATTGATATAAAGCATCTCGCCACCATATTCGGCTTCACGAATATCAAGCATTTCACGGGAACCGATGGCACGGCCTCCATGAGGGTCATACTTATCACGAATCGCTTTCATTTCTATCATGTGTTCACGACTGATTGATTCGTTTCCACATTCATAGAACAAAATACTCGGATTATTACGGTTGTAAATAATGGCATCACGCATCAATTCTGTACGTTGTTCCCATTGACGGCCTTCACGGTCCTTTTCTGCATCACCGGCCTGCATCGCCTGAATCAATCCGACACGGTCACACGATTCAATATCCTGCTTCCAAGGGGTGATATGCATCCAACGAACCAAGTTGGCATTATCTTCCACCATCAGACCGTTGCTATAATCACTCAGCCATGCAGGAACACTCATACCGACTCCCGGCCATTCATTACTGGTACGCTGTGCAAAACCTTTCATCTGAATCACCCGGTCATTCAACCAAATCATTCCTCTGCCGAAACGAGTTTTACGGAAACCGGTACGGGTAGCCACTTCATCTACTTTTCTGCCATCCACCCATAAACTGGTTTTTACTGTGTACAAATATCCGTATCCCCAACTCCAGAAATGAAGTCCGTCTATTTCTGCTGAAGCTTCCAAAGTCGCAGTTTCACCCGGTTTTACTACCGTCTGAGTACCCTCAAAACTTTTTATGCTTTTCCCGTCACGATCAAACACTTCAACCTTATAAGCGACTTTCTTATCCCGATTATATTCATTTTTTATTTCAGACTCCGCATGAACCACAGCCTTACGAGACTTCACACGGATATCTTCCGCATAGATATAGACACCGGTCGTTTTTAAATTACTATACAAGGGAAGTGTCTGATAAAGTTTATCAGTAACATGAAACCATACATTCTTAGGTATACCTCCATAATTGGCGTTGAAATTACGGTCACTCCATTGATATTTGGTGCCGGTAGCACGTTCCTTATAATTCCAATTGTTATCAATGCGGACCGCCATTACATTCTCTTGTCCATATTTAATATAAGGAGTCAAATCGAAACCTACAGCCATCGCACCATTTTCATGCAAGCCGATATATTCGCCATTGATATAAAAATCAGCTCCTTGACGGACCCCTTCAAATTCAACAAAGACTTTTTTGTTCTTGCTGCCGGCAGGCAGACGGAAATGTTTACGATACCACATCACAGTATCCGTCAGTTGTTCTATACTTAAACGAAAAGCTTCATCTTCATTAAAAGGACGGGGTAATGTTACTTTCTTCCAATCCGTATCCTGAAAACGTACCTCTTTGGCTTCCGGTATATCGCCGACATAAAGTAACCATTCAGAATTAAAATTGTATTTATCACGGACAGCTGATGCTGCCGCAATCTGACTTATTCCTATAAAAGTCAATAAAAATAAAAGAATTTTGTTTCTCATAGCTATCTCAAATTGTTTGTTGCAAAACTAGCATAAAGTTCCCTCTCTTACCATAGAATAAGATACATTTATATAGAAATTCGTTCAAAACGAAATTTCAGGGTATTCATGTTGCGCATATTCACATATTACATTAATACTCAATACATTACATAAACACCCTGAAACATTTATTCTATAGGTTGCAACATCAGGACTATATAATTCATTGCTTCACCATAGCCGGAGTCAACGTTACAGGTCCCAATAGCCCTGAAGATTTTGGTTCCCAATCAGAAGCATCAAAGATACCATTTTTCACATTTTCCTTTTTTCTTGCAGACATATTTACATTATAGAAAATCTTCCAGTCCACTCCCTTCTTATCCATATAAGCAATTCGATTCGCCATAGAGTTGGCTACTCTGACAACTAACTCATCCTGTCCTTTGAATTTTTCAGCAGGGATATACAATTGATAAGGAGAGTCAATCACTGTACCGATATAATCTCCATTCAAATAGACAGATGCATTTTCCGCTACAGAGCCAAGATCCAATTTGATCACATCCGCTACAGGCACCTTATTTATAGTAGTCGTATAAACGGCTGTTCCAGAAAAAGCTTTATATTCATCCCCTACAAAATCAGTCCATGAGCCCAAGCTGTCCACTGTTATAGAAGCAGGAAGTTGAGGACCTCCTTGAACAAAAGAAACAGTCCAACTGCCGGAAACAGGATTTGGCTCACCTGCATTTTGATAATAAGCATAGGCATCTCCTGTAAAATGCTGACCGGAAGTTGATACAATGACAGTTTCACCCGGATTCAATTCCAGGTAAACATCTGTTTGCCCGTCATTGCGTTTCATAGCAGCCAAACCACTAGCACCAGTCATTGGATTGAAAATCGCCGCACTCCGAGCTTCTGTACGAAGTGGAATCCAATCCTCTATTTTACGGTCGCTACTATTTTCTATAAAGTAATATTTTCCCGTCGCACTATTTCTTCGGATACATTGCAGACCTGCCTGATACATTTTCTCGGCACCCACATTCGCCTCATTCATCAGAGCATTAATATCATCTGACAAACAAATCTTCCCCTTACCTACACGAGCACATTTAACAGCACCTTCAGCATGAAAGTCCAGAGCATCCAGCATTTCTTTAAAATGAGCCTGTTTCTCTTCCGAAAGAATCATTCCGGCCATATCTTGAGGAATTCCCTTATAAAACACAACGGTAGCACCTTCATCAGCCAAAGCCATCAGTTTTTCCATTGTTTCATAAGGAATATATTGCGCCGCCGAAACAAGAACGGTTTTATATGCGGCACCGGGCGTTACAATCATTTCTTTCTCAATATTAGTTTTAAGAAGTTGCTTGTCAGAAATCATATCCCACGCATAACCATTCTCTGTTAAAGTTACCGCACTTTCTCTGACCGAAGATTCCAACATATTACGATCCAATCCGCTAAAGTGTTGAAGGCTTCTGTTCCCTTGTTCAGACATCACATCAGCTATGTTATAGTATAAAAGAACATCATTGTCAGGAGTGCCATCCTGTAAAAATGACTGCACACGAGTAACATACTGATTCAAATATTTAAAATCCTCCCAAAACGGATTGTTCGGATGAAAATGGACTGCCGCATAAAATAACCATCCCGGCCAAGGAGCCTCCTGCGGACTGAAACAAGTGCCATGATAAAAAATATGATTCACCCCACCCAGAAAGAAAAGATCAAGTGCTTTCTTTACATCTCCCAGATTCGATTGGAAATGTTCATCCAGCCAAGTCGCACTTTCCGAAGATGAGAGTTTCTTTCCTTCCGTATGGGCTACAGACGGAGCCGCTTTTATACTGACCAAATCACGCCCTTCTATTTCGGGCACATCACTCACTGCATACAAATCCAGAATATTGGCAGGAGAACCATGAGCCTGATTCCTTATACCCTTTCCTTGTTTTGCCGCCCAATGTTGCCAACGAATGGAATAATGATTTATCAATAAATCGTTTATGGTTTGTCTATAATCATACAACACCCTTGCATTCTTGTCCGGTGTATCCATACCTAACAATGCGGGTAAATGCTGACGCAAGTCATATCCCCTATACTTTTGGAATTCGTCAAAAAAAGCAGGAGTCCAATTTGACTCGCCTCTTGCATCGTCCACTTCATAAGAGTCATTAAAATAATACCTCAGATAACTGATATCCTTTCCTTTAAAAGCCTCATCGAATTTACTGAGATAATGATCAATGGCCGAAGCTGAAAAATGGTCTATCACATCACCTTCACCACCAGGTCCTGCACGTTCTACCATTTTTCCATGATGACCTTGGAACAGAGCGCAAATAGTCCAGTCACCTTGAGGAGCCGTCCAGTCCAATGTACCATCCGGCTTTATTTTTGAAGTCAAGTCAAGACATTCACCTTTATCACTATTAGCAGTCACTATAATCAAAGGAAGTTCCTTTTTATATCGTACCTGATCCAATGCCAATGTCTGTAAATCAGCATTCGCACTGACCGGTTCTTTCAAATCCGCCAGTTTTACCGGAGTATGCCCTGCCAATCTGACAAAGCCTTCTTCCTTATATCGGACAGGTTCACCTAATTGTTCGCCTTCTTTCAATTGATAAGTTTTATAAGCCAACGTCTTGCACGCATCTTCGGGAGTGACCCAAGGTCCTCCAAACGGCCATCCCGAAGCATTAGCCAAATCAATTCCTAATCCCAGCTGCTTTGCCTCCTGCAAAGTATACAGAAACAAATCAACCCATTCCGGAGAAAGAAAATCTTTAAAGCGATCCTCATAACCATGTATTCCATAAATAGGAGTGATCTCCAATCCACCCAGATTTGCCTCCTGGTACTTACGCATAACCGTATCCAAGTCAGTAGTCCTGACCGCATTGCCTTCCCACCACCATCGCGTCCAAGGCTTGGTCTCGTTAGTCACTTGCGGCCATTCAATCTTCTGACTCTGTGTACAAGCCAAACAGCCACAAACTGCAAAAAGTATATAACAGAACTTACTGCATTTCTTTAAAAATAAGGATTGCTTCATAAATCTTACTTGTTTAAAAATGGAAACGGGCATTTTCAACACGTTGACCACCTATCATATTCTTTAATTTTTTTGCCACATCAGGATATTGTTTTATCACATTGGAAGTTTCCGCCGGATCTGTATAAATATTATACAATTCTTCATAAGTTTTAGACGGATCACTAACTTCCAGTCTTACCAACTTCCAGCCATCAGGTGTCATAATAGATTGCTTTCCTCCAAATTCAAAGAACTCATAATAAATACAATCATGCTCCTTCTGAGTACCTTTTCCCGTAAGAGTAGGCAAATAAGATATACCATCAATATTTTGAGGAATATCCGCCTGCACCAATTCACCTATAGTAGGCAAAAAATCCCAAAATGCAGAAATATGATTGGTAACTACCCCTTGTGGAATAACTCCCGGCCATTGAATGACGAACGGAGTACGGATACCTCCTTCATATAAATCTCTTTTCTGGCCTCTGAACGGACCATTACTGTCAAAATAAGATGGATCGTGCCCTCCCTCCGAATGGACTCCATTATCGGAAGTAAAAACAATGATCGTATGATCATACAAACCTTTCTCTTTCAACTCTTTAATAATCAAACCCACACTTTTATCCAAATAAGTAACCATCGCCGCATACGCCGCACGCGGATTTTGCTGCGATTTATAACCGTCTCTGCTTCCTCCAAAAGGAGTTTCACAAAATTCCCCCTCATATTCCGTCATCGCTTCCCCCATTATATCAAGATCCGCATGGGGTATGGTCGGTGAAAAATAAAGGAAGAAAGGTTTCTGCGCATTTTCATCAATAAAATTCAAAGCCTTTTCCAACATCAAGTCATGCGAATAATATTTCCCATCCAGCATAATCTTCTGTTCATTCTCATGCAAGAACTCAGGGTAATAACTATGAGCAAAACGTTGCCCCAGATAACCGTAGAAATAATCAAAGCCATGTTTGCCGGGCATACCTTCCGTACCCGGTCCTCCCATTCCCCATTTGCCTACACATCCGGTAACATAATTCTTTGTTTTAAAAATATCGGCTACGGTAACTTCACCGGCAGGAAGCGGAGTTTCATATAACAATCCATCCGAACCTGCCACTTTTGCATTTCCTCTGATTGCGGCATGTCCCATATGCTTTCCTGTAATCAGAGCACAACGGGACGGAGCACTGACCGTAGAACCGGAATAATGCTGCATAAACTTCATCCCGTTCTGAGCTATCCCATCAATATTCGGTGTCTTAATCTGACGCTGACCATAGCATCCCAAATCACCTATTCCCAAATCATCCGCCATAATATAAATAACATTGGGCGATTTCTCTGCCGTTGTAGTCTGGGCCATCGTAAGCCCTGAAGACAACAAAGCTGCGGAAAATAATATCTTACGTGTATTTTTCATATCCAACCTTACTTTATTTAAAGGATGAAATATCCACCATCATTAAATTCAATCTTTTTCCATTTGTAAAATGTCCGGATTGGAAAAGAACTTTCGTACCATCCGGACTAAAGCTGGGATGTGCATGATCCGGTTTCATCTTGGTATCCGACGCCAACCAATGACGCTCCCCGGTCTGTACATTAACCAACCATACATTTCCTCCAAAAGTATCTCCGGCAGCCCATTTATTATCACGGCTGGCATTACAATGCCAGAAACCTCTTCCTACCAATTGGCCGTCAATCGCTTGGCGGTCTTTTTCTAATTCCACCTGCCCTATCAACTCTACATCATCCGTACGCAAATTGATACGCACAATACCACTTGCCTGTTTGCGAAGACGCGGCTGAAATCCTAAGATATTGAAATATACAAAATCTTTGGTTGCAAAAGTTTCATGAGTCACCCAATCTAGCGGAGTTTCTTTATATAAAGGTTTAAAGACTGTTCCATCTGCCGTGCAAAACCACATACGCTGATGGGCATCGCCACCGGTTTCGTTACAAAAAACAATTTCACCCGGAGTAAAACGGCTGGCTTGTATATGTCCTGTTTTAAATTCCGTATCAATAACCTTAGTTACTTCTCCTGTACTGAGATTCATTTTACGAATTCCGCAAAGAGTTGGCTTTATCTTTACCGGCTGGTTATTTTCAGGCAGGAAAGCGTTTTTCATCATACGTTCCTTTTCCTCTTCCGTACCCTCACGCTCAACAGTTATGTAGGCATAATCATCATTACAATCCACAGCATATCCTCCCGGACGTCCCATCTCAGTGGGGAAAGTGCCTATGAAAGTTTCATAAGCGGATGGTTTACCTACTTTCCCTTGTTTTACATCGGCAAAGAATTTATTCAAGTCCATTACATACATGTTCCAGTTTTCTTTTTCTTTCCGGCTGACAAACATACGATTCGTTTTATTAGCCAAAAAAGCACTGCCCAAGTTCGGTCCTTCCGTAGCTTGAATAATCTTACCGGTGGCCATTTCAATAAAGTAAATCTGTGTAGGAGTCCATTTACGTTTTTCTCCGTTAGGAAGCGTACTTTCCACCTCTTTGTCATTTCCACGGCTGGAAGACCTGAACAATAAGTATTTGCCATCAGCCGTCCACATGGGATCAGTCTGATAAAGAAAACGGTCATTCTTCATCGTGTCGGTCAACATAGTGATAGTATTGCCGGTCGCACTATCTACATAAGTCCGCATTTCCGATGCAGTGCAGTTTCCAAACTGAGCCAATGCGGCTTTACTAAAAGCTAAAAATAATGTAATAGCTAAAAATGTCTTTCTCATAGCATGTCATTTTTTATCTGATACGACAAATTTATGCATGAGAGAAATTATATCAAATAGAATTTTATCCATTTATATGGTTAATTGTTCACTTTAAACCAACTATTCTCTATATATCCTAGATTTTTTCACTGATATACTGCTCCCATAAAAAAAGTGGAAAAAGTAATAATAACTCTTTCCACTTTTACTATAAATATTAAACACCTACAGCGGCATCTCAATAACCATAATTCTGGTAAGCTTTCTTAGCAGCTTCATCTAACAACACACCATTTTCATCTGTAAGCAAGTCAAGCATAGTCTGGGCAAAAGGCTTAAAAGTAAAATACGGTTCAAACATTCCCATACCATTACCTGTCTGCCCAATACCATTAATCAAATTATCGGAATTATCCCACAACCCTTGTTTAGGTGAAGCTAATTGATCATGATAGATTATACGATCAGCTTGCCACCCTGAATGATGCAAATTCTCATAATAAACCATCTCTTGATTCAACTCACGTGCCAATTCATTCAAAATGAAATTCACAAAACGGTCTTCAGTCGTAGTAGCTGTTTCCGGATACATTTCGGCTTTGGAATTTGCCGAACCACCATCCCAATAAGATTCATCAACCAACATCGTGGATGTCATATCTTTCTCCACTTCATACGGCCATTGCTGTTCTGCCTGTGTCAGTTTTTCATATCCAGGCTGCAAACGTGCAAGAACTTCTGCACGAGTTTCACCAGCCTTGAACGCTGCACGGGCACGTACTTTATTTATATCATCTATAGCCGCATTATAATTCCCCTTACGTCCATAAGCTTCAGCACGAAGCAAATAAGTCTCAGCCAAACGGAATAAAGGTACATCACGTCCAGACTCATAATGAGTATAGTTACTGCGATTAGGTTCATCATATTTCACAGTAGCAGGACAAACAGTAGAACCAAATTTATCTAAGCCACCATAACTCTTATCATTATAAGTATAACTTTTGCCACTAGCTTGATATGGAACACGATAGTAATATTTACTGCCATCTTTAATCCAACGGGCAATCAGGACAAAAGGCTGAGCCAATGCTTCTTTTATATCAATTGCTGTTTCTTTCGTATTTTCCACATAAGCGAAAGCCAAATCACCAGTACCCATTTTATGTTCTCCAGCTACGGCTTGACGCCCTCTCCACGAAGCACGATTATAACCAGGAAGAATATGCTCATTAAAATAGTCAGCCATCTCTGCCGTCCATTCATAAGTAGCATTGCTGCTATTATTATAAGCATAATAATCTTTATTAGCAGCCGGACTGGAATTAGAATCTCCACCACGTAGTGCCGTCACATATTCCACATGGAAAGACTTTTGATAACGTGAATCGGCTTGCTTATTTACATAAAGATCAAAACCAAAATCATTTGTATAGCCTACACGTGATGCTGATTTTGTGGGATATTCCCAGCAGAATTCAGGAATTCCCCAAGATGCATTAGCATAATCCCCACCAAAAAAGTAAGGCAAACGATTACCAAAACGGCCATTATCAGCACTACCTACAGGACCATATACACATGAAAGAATTAATTCACGGCTATTTTCATTAGAATAATCATTCAAAGGATGACTGAACAACTTGCCAAAATCTGACTCCAATTCATAATAACCATTATCAATAACTGCAGAAGCATAATAAATACATGAATCCAAATCAGCAGTTCCCTTACCTTTATATAACATACCAAGATATGACTTCGGATTGCTAGTATCAACATTACCATTTACATCTACCCCATACTCTGCTGTTCCAAATTTTTCAGCCTGCGCACGCTGTAAATATAACTTTGCCAAAAAATGAGCAGCGGCTCCCTTAGTGGCCCGTCCAAAATCAGCACTCAGATTCTGTTCGCTAACATCAGGCAAATGATCATAAGCATAACGTAGATCACCTATCAACATACTATAAATACTAGGAACACTTTGACGCATATAGTTATAATTGGAAGGGAGTTCTGTTGTATATCCCTGGGGTACATAAATAGCACCATACATTGTACTCATAATATAAACAGAATAAGCGCGATTAAATAAAGCCTCGCTTAAAGACCTCGCTGCATACTCCGCATCAGTAGCAAACTTACCCAATGCCTTTCCTTCACGAATAGACAATATGGCACGGTTACAATTATTAATAATCGGATAAAATCCCAACAGTGATTTAGAATTCTCCCCACACAGAGAATTTGCCCAATTAGCAAACCGCCCAGTAGCATTCCACTCACTAGGCGAATACATGCCACGATTAGGAGTCTTATTTGTAAAGTTATCCACACCAGACATAAAAGTGGAAGGACCTTGTTCATACTGTTTAGTCACACGCAAAGCATCGTAAGTCCCTACAATCAATTGTTCCAATCCTTGCTCTGTTTCAAAATAATCCTGCGTAATGGTAGAAACCATTTTTTCTTCTAAAAAACTGTCAGTACAAGAAAGACTTCCTAATGCAATTACAGAACACAATATATACTTTTTCATAATTTACATCTCTATTTTTAATAATTAAAATCCAAGTCTCAGACCAATTACAAAACTACGGGTCAATACTGTATTATTAGTTTGGCCGCCAATATATTTATATGTACCGTTACTGCGTCCACCTTCAGCTCCCCAACCAGTTGTATCGTCAGGATTAATTCCAGCTTTTACTAAATCACCACCCCAAATAAACGGATTCAATACTTGACCATAGATCTGACAACTATTGGCACCAATTTTACCCAGCCATTTTTCTGGGAAAGTATAAGATAATGCAATATTACGAACAGCCACCATGTTTCCTTTGGTATAATTCATATATTCCTTATAATCGGTAAATGATTCTCCTCCAGCACGTGGCTGTGGAAATTTAGCATCTGTATTTTCAGGACTCCATGTATCATTCTCTACCCGACGTCCATAAGTTTGCATCAATCCATAATACATATTACCAAAACGTCCGTAAAAGAAAGCATTCAACTGCCAATTCTTGTAAATGAATGTAGTAGTAAAACCTCCTTCCCACTTCGGAGTAAACGAACCTTGGAAATGATAATCATCCTTGTCAAACTTACCAAAACCATTATCCATATAAGTCACTTTTGATCCATCTTCCAATGTCACCGTTTTTGATCCTTCCGTACCTTCCGGAACCTCTATAAATTCCTGGTCTACTAATTTAGCCATACCAGGGAACATAGTAATACCATTTCCTTTTGCTTTATAAATAGCCAACATTCTTCTGTCCTCAGGAGTATCCTGCCACAAACGATCGTATTTATATGTCCAAATCTCATCCATAGGTTTGCCAATAAACCAACCATTGGTAGGATCGTCCACCTTACCATCAGCCAATTCTACGATTTTGGATCTATTAGTAGAGAAAGTAAAGTCAGTTTTCCAAGTAAAATCTTCCGTCTGAATATTAGTCGTTGACAAAGTTATCTCAAGTCCTTTGTTCTGTGTTTTACCAACATTTGTCAAAATTTGAGTATAACCAGTCATCAGAGGAATAGAACGATTCAACAACAAATCTGATGTATTAGCTATATAATATTCCACACTACCAGTAATACGATTATTCAAGAAACCAAAATCAACACCAAAGTTGGTAGAAGCTGTCTTTTCCCAACCTAAATTACGATTAGGCAATACCGAGGCTTTAGCACCAGTCGTATTAGTCGTGATTCCACCCTGTCCAAAAGGTTTATTGGCCCATTCGGATACCATAGATCCTGCAGTCTGATAAGAGTTAATAGAAGCATTACCTGTTACACCATAGCCCACACGTAATTTCAAAGAATTCAACCAACCAATATTTTTCATAAAATTCTCTTCATTCATTTTCCATGCCAAAGCTGCTGATGGGAAAAAATCCCATTTGTTTCCTGCTGCCAGCATAGAAGCACCATCCCAACGCCCAGTAACAGTTAACAAATATCGATCCATCAAATTATAGTTTAAACGGGCCATATAAGAAGCACGCTGTTGCTCGTTAAAGGATGACCCAGCACTCAATTTAGCTTTATTAGAATCACCAATACTATACCACAAAGCTGTAGGGAATTTAGATTCATAAGCACGTGCATCCAAACCTTCCGTACGATAATATTCAGCCGACTGCATCAACGTCAAACCAACAGTATGAATTTTATTGAATGTTTTGTTATAAAAAATCATGTTTTCCAATGTCCATGCAAGTTTTTGGTTATGATTGTTATAAGCTACATTCGGCTCGGTAGAAGCATATCCCAAAGGATTAGTAAATTTATCTCCATAATAACTTCCCTCACGAGAATTACGATATTGCGTTCCGAAATTAGTACGCCATTTTATCCCCTCTAATGGAGTCCAAATCTTACCAAAATCCAACTCTGCAAACGAGCTGAGCATAAAACCATAATAACGGGTTTCATTCAAAGCTTCATCAATATTAAGCAACACATTATGTCGTGACGGACCATCATCCGGACTTAATATTTTTCCATTTTCATCAAAAGCTGGAGCATATGGCATCAAACTGGTAGCCAAACCATAAGAATCTTTAGCTGTTGTATTCGAAAAGTTGCTGACAATACCATAATTTTTGATAGAATGACTAGCATTGATACCCATCCCCACCTTCAAAAACTCTGTCGCCTGAATCTCACCATTCATATTAACTGTATAACGTTTATAATCCTGATCTTTCATCGGAGATTCCTGATCCAAATATGCCAAAGACATATATAACTTTGATTTTTCTGTACCAGCCGATAATGAAATCTGATGATTATGTGTCAATGAAGTACGTGTTACATAATCAGTCCAAGGAGTAGTAGGAATATTAGCCGAATTATAAACAGGAACTCTATCAGCATATCCTAATACTTCTTTTTCATATTGTGTTGCATCACGTAATACAGGAGTTCCATCAGCATTAAATTGAAAAGCAGCATTAAAAACAGGACGTAGATAAGGATACTGAGAAACACCCCCAAAATAAGCATCACCATCAATATCAGGATCTGGAGCATTACCATACTTACCAGTATAAGCTCCCGCATTGACATTGGCCTGACGGTTCCAGTCTATCAATTCACCAGAATTCATCCAATCTGTCATTGAATGAATCTTAGAAAAAGATACTGTACCATCATAATTAATAGTTACCTTGCCTGTTTTACCTTTTTTAGTTGTGATAAGAATAACTCCATTAGCACCACGCGAACCATAAATAGCAGTAGCAGAAGCATCTTTTAAAATTTCCATGGACTCAATATCATTAGGATTGACATCTGCCATAGAGCCAACAGACATAGGAATACCATCAATCACATAAAGAGGATCATTACTTGCATTCAAAGAACGACTACCACGAATACGAACATCCCCCAACTCACCCGGACGATTATTTGAAGTGATTTGTACACCAGCAGCCTTTCCTTGCATAGCCTGTAAAGCATTCTGAACGGGACGCTCACGAATCGTTTTGGAACTTACTTGGGTCAAAGCACCAGTCACATCACTTTTTTTCTGAACACCATAACCAACCACTACCACTTCCTCTAATGTTTCTGTATCTTCCTCCAAAATTACTTTAATGGTAGATTGTCCTTTCACCGCAACATTTACTGTCTTGTACCCCACAAAACTAATTTCAATAGTTCCACTTTCCGGAACATTGGTCAATGTGAACTTACCATCAAAGTCAGTAATAGTACCATTAGTCGTACCTTTCACCACCACACTGGCACCGATTACAGACTCACCTGTTTTGTCAAGGACAGTACCCGAAACGGTTTTGCTCTGTGCAAAGGCCCCTACAGCCAATACGGATAACAAAGCAACGAAGAAAAGCCGCTGGAACTTCTCCAGACAACTCAACAGACTTGAATTCTTTCTGTCTTTCATACTTTAATTATTAAGTTAAACAAAAGTTAGTTTTCTATTCTCTCAGGAGAAATAGGTCTCCTACCTGTGAAAAAGTGTTGCAAATATATGCGCGAATATTAAAAAAGCCAATGTAGGATTGTACAAAAGCATGGAATTTCCCGTCTTTTCAACTGAAAAATAGTACAAACTTCTGTGAACAATCTCAAAATGGATAGTTTCAAGAGCATTTTTGTTATACAAGAGTGCTTTTATTTCTGATTGTTACTTTAATATTGTATTGTAAAACGTATAAACTAAAATTTGAATATGGCTAATCTTTCAATAGTAATTGTACCTGCTAAAAAATTATCTAACGGTAGACATAGAGTCAGGATCGCAGTGGCTCATCGTTCACAAACGAGATATATTTCAACCCAATTCATTTTGGATTCTGCAAATCAAATGAAAAATGGACGAGTAGTAAAACATGAAAATGCAGCTAATATAAATGCTTGTTTGCGCAAGTTGATTAATGAATACGAAGAGATTCTTTCGTCTATTCATTATCAGTCGAATATTTCATGCACTGAATTGATACATGTTATAACTCGGGAACAACAAAAAAAAGGAATAACCTTTAATACGGTAGTGAAAGAATATCTTTCAATGATGGAAGCAGACGATCGTAAAAAATCACATAAATTATATAATATAGCTTGTGCAAAGTTCCTTAAACATATGAAAGGTGATTTTCCTTTGGTACAACTCAGTCCGACACATATACAAAGTTTCGCTGATGTAATGAAGGCTGAAGGATTAAAAGAAACTTCTATCAGAATTTACCTCACTTTAATAAAAGTAATATTGAACTATGCTAGGAAAATGAATTATGTAACTTATTTAGTTCATCCTTTTGTTTTATTTAAAATGCCAGTTAGTAATATCAGAGAACTAGATCTGTCCGTTGATGAATTAAAAAAAATACGTGATGTGAAATTATTCAAGTCTGTGCATATCATGGCTCGAGATATATTTATGTTAACTTATTATTTAGGTGGTATTAATCTAAGAGACCTAATGGAGTATGATTTCACTAAAGGGAACTGTATGAGATATATAAGACATAAAACTCGTAATAGCAAAAAAAATGAAAATGAAATAGCTTTCACTATCCAGCCAGAAGCACAGACAATTATTGAACGATATATTTCTGAAAATGGGAAATTAGTTTTTGGCAAATATGAATCTTATGAAAAAGTATATAGTTTGGTCTTTAGACATATAGGGAAGGTGACTGATCTGGCAGGCATAAATAGAAAGGTTTCATATTATTCTGCAAGAAAAACATTTGCACAACATGGTTATGATATAGGTATCGAAATAGAAAAAATAGAATATTGTATTGGTCATAGTATGAAAAACAATCGTCCTATATTTAATTATATACGAATAATGCAAGAGCACGCCGATAAAGTTTTTAGAGAAATCTTCGATCAATTGCTTAAATAGTCAATGTTATTATATATGCATAAATGTCTTTCATATCATGTCAATGTTATTATTGTATTACCTTAAAAAGTAAGTGTGGTTCATAAATCAAGCAAATGCACTTAGACAGCTGATAAAGTACACTTGCTTTTTGGAGATATTTTTTAAGTTTAAGTCAGGATATAAACTACTCCATATAAATTTGAGAGCAAAGTGAAATATTTCATAAATACTAACTAAAAGAGTTTTTTTTCCAACAGCAATAAGAGCACTTTATATTCTCTATTATTGTATCATCTATATTATAAAATTCGATGAAATGGGCTTTTTTTGATACTTTCAACTTTATATATCAAGTTAACTTTTGTTTAACTTAATAATTAAAGTATGAAAGACAGAAAGAATTCAAGTCTGTTGAGTTGTCTGGAGAAGTTCCAGCGGCTTTTCTTCGTTGCTTTGTTATCCGTATTGGCTGTAGGGGCCTTTGCACAGAGCAAAACCGTTTCGGGTACTGTCCTTGACAAAACAGGTGAGTCTGTAATCGGTGCCAGTGTGGTGGTGAAAGGTACGACTAATGGTACTATTACTGACTTTGATGGTAAGTTCACACTTCAGAATGTTCCTGATAATGGAACGATCCAAGTAAGTTTCGTGGGGTACAAAACCATGGATATCTCAGTGAAAGGACAATCTACCGTTAAGGTAATCTTGGAAGAGGATACTGAAACGCTGGACGAAGTAGTGGTTGTAGGTTATGGTACAGCAAAAAAAAGTGATGTAACAGGTGCTATGTCGAGAGTGACAAGTAAGGTAATTGAAGACCGTCCTGTACAAAATGCGTTACAGGCAATGCAAGGGCGTGTAACAGGTGTGGATATAACCTCAAACAACCGTCCCGGTGAATTGGGAGATATACGTATCCGCGGTAACCGCTCTATTAATGCAACTAACGAGCCTTTATATGTCATTGATGGAATCCCTATGACGGCAGGTTCCATGGCCGATATCAATCCAGGAGACATCGAATCTATGGAAATTTTAAAAGATGCATCTGCTACTGCTATTTATGGTTCACGTGGTGCGAATGGAGTTATCTTAGTAACTACTAAAAAAGGAAAAACTGGACGTACGACTATCAATTATGACGGATCTTTCACTTTAAGTAATCTTCACTCTATGACCGACTATATGGATGCGGGTCAGTTATTGGACTATAGACGACAAGCGGCTATAACGGGGGGAACTTACAATGGAGCTTACGGAACAGCACCTGATCCAGACCGAGATCGAGCTTTATGGTTAGGTACTCAATCTTATATGGACAATCGTGTCGCGAAGGCTTATCAACTAAATGCAGATGGAACCCCAGTGCTTCGTCCAGCTACAACGGAAGAAAAGCAAATAGGATATGCTGATATGGTACCTGTTTATAATGCATCTCAATTACCTACAACGGATTGGGGAGATTTAGTAACTCGTAATGCCTTCACACAAAATCATCAGATTTCTCTTTCAGCAGGAACGGAAACTTCTAAATTATATATATCATTAGGATATTTAGATCAAGAAGTACCTATGAAAGATCAGGATTTCAAACGTTATACAGTGAATATTAACGGTGAAATTACCCCAATGAAATGGTTAAAGGTAGGTGTTGGTTTAAATGCCAATCATTCTATCAAAAATTATGGTATCGTAAGTAATTTTGATAATGGGGTGGCCAAAGATTCTTATGGACTAGCCATGAACATGATGCCTTGGTGGCCCGCTTATAACGAAGATGGATCCATTATGATGACTGAAGAAGGTGACTTGCGCCATAATGTATTGAGAAATATTGATTCAGCATGGAATGAATATAGATATTATGGTGTAAATATGTCATCATATGCCGAAGCTACTCTGTTCCCTTGGTTGAAATGGAGAACCAATCTAGGAGCTCAGTATCGTAACTCTCGTCAAGGAAGTTTTTATGGAGAAAATTACACTAATCCCTTTGGATTTGACTCTACTTCTCCAGGAGTAGCGTATAACAGACATTCCCAAGATATTTCATGGACACTAGAGAACTTAATTTATATAAATAAAACTTTCAAAGATATTCATACGTTGAATATCACTCTGCTTCAATCAGCTGAGCGTTATCGTACAGAAGACTTATCGATGCGTGCCTATGAAGTGGTATATCCTACTTCCTTGTGGTATAATATTGGCCAGTCTAACAAATCTAAATATGCTCCTGGTTCAAGTTACAGTACTTGGTCACGTGCTTCCTACATGGCTCGTATTAATTATTCACTAATGGATAAATATTTGCTGACTTTGACTGGACGCTATGATGGAGCTTCTGTGTTAGCTGACGGAAATAAATGGGACTTTTTCCCTTCGGCAGCTATAGCATGGCGCATGGAACAAGAAGAATTCATTAAGCATATTAATTGGATCAATCAATTGAAATTCCGTGTAGGATATGGTGTAACAGGTAATTCATCTATTTCTCCTTATCAGACATCAGGATCATGTACTTCCACCTATGCCAATATTCCTTTTGGAGTAGGTAATACAGCTTCTAATGTCATAGGAACTAAAACATCTGTCATGCCTAACTATAGTTTAGGATGGGAAAAAACTTCCTCTGTAAATATAGGTCTAGATTTTTCAATACTGAATAATCGTATCAGTGGTAGCCTAGAATATTATCAAGCAGAAACGTCAGATTTGTTAATGAATAAATCTTTACCTGTTATTACAGGATATGCTTTAATACAAAGTAATGTCGGTAAAACTCAAAATAAAGGGGTTGAACTTTCTTTGTCAACTATAAATGTTAAGACTAGAGACTTCACTTGGCAAACAGACTGGACTTTTTCTACTAATTCAGAGAAAATAAAGGAATTGGCTAATGGAAGTATGCAAGATACCAGCGGTCCTTGGTTTGTGGGTCATCCAATAAATATTTTCTGGGATTATAAGTATGATCGTATATGGCAAGATACTCCTGAAGACAATAAAATGATGCAATTGTATCAGAAAATAGGTAATCTAACCTTTCTACCTGGACAGTATAAAATATGTGATCAGCCTTTAGAGGAAGTTCCGGAAGGAACAGAAGGTTCTAAAACGGTAATATTAGATGATGGAACAAAAGTTTCCTATATGGACAACGGTTTTGGTCGTTTCACTGATGATGATAAAGTGATTTATAACAAATCACCTAAATGGACTGGTGGATTGAACAATTCTTTCACATATAAAGATTGGAATTTTAGCTTCTTTACATATTTCCGCTTTGGAAATACTTACTATGGACTATCCCAAACAATAGGCCGTCGTCTTGAAAAGGATGTTTGGAGTCCTACTAATACAAATGCTAAATTTGCACAGCCTACTACAGCAACACGTACATCAACTTATGATGGTGCACGGAATTATACAAAAGGGAATATGGTATTAGTACGAAATATAGCTTTGTCTTATACAGTGCCACAGAAGTTCTTAAATAAATACGGCATTAATAATGCTCAAATTTATACACAAGTGTTGAATCCGTTCTTGTTTGGTGGTGAATTGGTAAAAGCAGGTATCAATCCTGATGATGTGACAGGTTGGGATGCCAGCAACCATATTGGTGGTCAAACAAATAATACGTGCATAACTCGTAGTTTTGTTTTGGGGGTAAGACTTGGTTTTTAATTATAAATAAAAAAAAGATGAAAAAATATTTATATGCTGGATTGTTAGCTTGTACAATAGCTTCTTGTACAGACGATTTTTTAAAAGAAGAAATGGTTTCTACCATTACACAAGATTATTTTAATACAGAGCAAGGACTGGACCAATTAATTGTAGGTACTTATAACGCTGAACGTGTGAAATGGGGATATAGTGAAGGAGTGTACATGTTCGAAACAGGACATGATTGTGCTCGAAAAAGTGGAGATACTGATTTGAATATGTATTCAACCTCCAAGTGGTCATCTACAGGAGATATTGGTAAACAGACTGACCAATTTATGGGTTTCCAGTCTAAATCTAGTGCTGGATTTCTTATAAACTTTTTTCCCATTATAGACAATTGTAATAAAGCAATCAACATCATAAGAAACAATGAAGGAAAGGGACAGTATGCTTCAAATAAAGAATATGCAGCACAACGGTTGTCAGAGGTGCTTTTCAACAGAGCTTATTCATATTATAACTTGAATACAATTCTAGGTGATATCTATTTTTCTACCACCAGTAGCATTACTTTACCATCTAATTACGTCTATACGCGTACTCCTGCAGAAGAGATGTATAAAGTCCTCATTTCTGATTTGCGCTATGCAGTAGAAAATCTTCCAGAAAATTACTCATCTGGTGAATTTGGACGTGCCACTAAATATGCAGCTGCCCATCTTCTATCAAAAATATATCTACACAGAGAACAAGGAAAAGAGTATGGAACAGTAGAATATGGCCGTAACGCAGATGGAAGTATAGATAATTCCAATCCCAAGTCTTACCTTGGTATGTTATACAAAGGAAAAGGTACAGCTGATTTAGATTCATGTATCTATTATGCTTCAATGGTAATTGACAAACATCCGTTAGCATATGACTATGCTGATTTATTCGATCATTCTTTGGATGATTTCAGTTGTGAAAATACTTCTGAAAATGTGTTGAATGCAGTTTTTTCAGAAGGAGGAGATAATTATCGTTATGGTCTTCGTGTTTTGATGATGTTTGTAGGAAATTATGTAGGTGAGAAGTGGGGATTGCCTGACTATTGCTGGGAATATGGCACTAAACCTAATTTTAATTTCCATAATTCTGATTTCGGATTTGATGTGTTTACAGATAAAATCAATGACTCCCGCTTCCAAAAATCTTTTAGATTAGAATATGTAACTGGGTTGAATACTTCTGGTTCATCTACTCCTGGAGCTAATGGAGAATACTATACTTATAATGATGAGAAAAATACGACTTATCAATGGACTGAAGAACAAGCAGATTACTTCAATCGTTATATTCTTCCTACTTATAATCGTGAATCATGGCAAGACCGTAAGGCTGTTATAGGAGAACATAAAATGGGACGCAATGATTTAGCTTTTGCTTTCCTTGAAAATACCAAGGCTACAGCTATAGATGTTAAAGAAGCCGATGCACAACCTTTTATTCTGTATGCTCGATGGATGAAAGATGGTGATAAGTATTATTATCGTCCTGAATTAGTAGGATTTACCAATTCATATACCTTTGCTGGATCTCAAAGTTATTATTCTATGGAAAGATCATCCAATACAGGAGTTCCGTGCTCTATAAAATACGATGACCCAAATCGTACTGGTAAAAGTTCGGAATATGGAGGACGTGATATTCCAATTATGCGTTCTGCTGAAATGTATTTAGTTCGTGCTGAAGCTTACGGGCGAAAAGGAGAGTATAATAAAGCTATAGATGATATTAATGAACTACGTAGGAGAGCAGCATTTAAAACAGGTGAAAAGAGAAATGAAGTTATAGCACGGTTATATCCAGGCAAAGAAAATTTGAATGAATCTGAACGTTTATGGCCATATGAATCAGCTAAAGATTGCTTTGAAAATATAAAAGTTGATGCTACTTATTGGGATGGAACTTCCGAAAAATCATTAGCTGAAAACTATGTTCCTTCTGCTAATACCACAGAAAAACGTTTTATTGAGTTTATCTATAATGAATGGGCACGTGAATTCAATCAGGAAGAAATTTATTATGAAGGTGTGCACCATGCTGGTATCCAAGCTGCACGTATTCAGTGGCATAACCAATTGGGAGCAAATGCTAGCAATACAGTTTATCAGGTAGGTTCATGGGACGTATCAGATAATGTCAATGGAACCAATGGACAAACAGGATTACCGAAAGGAGGATTTCAGAACTATATGACCCTGAAACCCTTTCCACAGAAATTCCTTGATATGCTAACCGATGAGAATGGTGTTCTTTTAGATGCCAATGGCAAAAAGGCATATCAAAACTACGGTTACTGATTCGTATGTAGGATTGTATCAAAACAAAAATAATCTGTATTTGTTATTCTGAATAAAATGAAGAATTTAAATATACTACTTAGTATCTACAGCTTCTTTATTATATTCAGAATGACAAATATCTAGTAGCTTTTTTATATAGATAATTTTTAGATTCCTTACATGGATAATTTCACATCTACAATAATAAATATAACTCATTGTTGAATTTTTATCAAATACAGCAATGAGAAACTTATAATCTAAATTTATTGATACATCCAATGCTTTGATTAAATAAATTATTATAATAATTTTGCTTTCTGTAAGAGATAACAGTATTACACATGTTGATTTGTATTAAAAAATGGTATTATTTAAACTATCCGAAAAAATTAATCAATCTGTAGTAGTCAGTCAAAACAGGTTCAACTGACATATTACAGAATATAAATTATAAACCCCATCTATTATAATATTATGAAACTGCTACCAACAATCAAAAAAAGCATAATTGCATTCGCTCTGTTACCCGCACTTCTATATGCAGGTATCCCTCCCACCCTACAAAGCGATGCCTCGCAAAGAATGACTAGAGATATTATGGACCGCGCTTACATCACCCCCAAACGTATTGTTACCAAATACGCAGGATGTAAGAATAATCTAATAAAAGACGAACACTATTTGTTAGAGCGTGGAAACGGCCAATCGGAAATGAACAGAAAAAAATGTTGCATAATGACCTCTACCGAAACAGAAAAGGCATCCCTGTTACTGGATTTCGGCAGTGAACTGCATGGAGGATTAAAGCTCGTCGTGGGCAGTTCCAGCCGTAGGGAGCCTTCTTTGGTAAGGATACGTTTCGGAGAATCTGTTGGAGAAGCCAACAGTACCACTTCAAATTCCGAATGGAAAGTGGGATTTTCAACAGACGATCATGCCAAACGTGATATCGTCATGGAAATTCCCCGTGACGGCATGATTGAAATAGGCAATACCGGTTTCCGCTTTGTCCGACTTGACTTGCTGCAAAACAACGCCACTATCTCTTTAAAAGAAATTTCAGCTATCTTGCGCTACCGTGATATTCCTTATTTGGGGTCTTTTGAATGCAACGACCAACGTTTAAACAAAATATGGATTACCGGAGCCTATACTGTCCACTTGAACATGCAGGAGTTTTTATGGGATGGCATCAAACGTGACCGAGTAGTCTGGCTGGGCGATATGCACCCTGAATTAATGACCATCAGCCGTGTTTTCGGATACAATGAGGTGATTCCCAACAGTCTGGACCTGGCCTGCAAACAATTTCCTTTACCCAATTGGATGAATGGCATGAGTGCATACAGCCTATGGTATCTGATCAACCAATATGAATGGTATCACCAGACCGGAGATATTGATTTTTTAAAGAAACATTCCGACTATATCAGCGGGTTAATCCATTTGATAAACGGGAAAGTGGATGATGCGGGAAATGAAACGTTAGCACCTGCCCGCTTTCTGGACTGGCCATCCAGCGGAAATAAAGCCGGAGTTGAGGCAGGCTATCGCGCACTGATCGTATGGGCCATGCAAGATGCGCATCAATTGTCTTTAAAACTTGGCAACACCTCTGATGCTCAATTATGTCTGGACATTATCAACCGGATGAAAAAAAAGATATTACCTCACAACAATCTGAAACAGGCAGCCTCATTAATGGCCATCGCCGGATTGATGGATCCCCAACAGGCTTGCGATGAAGTTGTCTCTGTAGGCGGTGGAAAAGGTTTTTCCACTTTTTACGGGTATTATATGCTGGAAGCATTAGCCAAAGCAGGTGAGTATGAGAAAGCAATAGATATCATTAATACTTTCTGGGGGGCCATGCTGGATTTGGGAGCAACCACGTTTTGGGAAGATTTCAATCTGGACTGGATTCCTAATGCCGCTCCTATAGACGAACCTGTTCCAGCCGGAAAAAAAGACATACATGGCGATTTCGGTGCCTATTGCTATCCCGGATTCCGTCACAGCCTTTGCCACGGGTGGTCTTCAGGACCTACCACATGGCTGTCAGATCATGTATTAGGTATAAAAATCGTAGACGTAGAACACAAGCAGATCAGTATTGAGCCACACTTGGGTAAATTAGAATGGGCCAAAGGCACTTATCCCACCCCTTGGGGCCTGATAGAAGTCAGCCACGAGAAGAAAGCCGATGGTAAAATCACAACCAAAGTGAAACTTCCGAAAGGTGTAAAACAAATTTAATTATAAAAAATCGTTATCAAACTTCTATAAAAAAATTAGATCTTATGAAAAACATAATGATATGGATTATACTTCTTTTGAGTACAACTTATGTTGATGCCCAAAATGAAAAATCTCCTAGAAAAGACTATGCCAAATTAGCTAATTATGATGAAAGTAAGGTTCCGCAATATACCTTACCTTCCGTATTAATGTGCCACGACGGAGAAATGGTTCAAACCAAGGAACAATGGGAGCAAAAACGCCGTCCCGAAATTTTAAACCTATTTACGACTTACATGTTTGGCAAAGCACCTACATTGAAACACAAATTACCTTACACAGTCGGTCGGATCAATGAAAAAGCTCTGAACGGACGTGCCACCCGAAAAGAAATAACCATCCAATTAACAGACGATCCACAGGGTCCCCACATCGACTTGCAACTGTATCTTCCTAATCATGTATCAGGAAAAATTCCAGTTTTTCTAGGCATTAGCTTCATGCCCAATTACACGATATATGATGATCCCGATTTATCAGTCCCCGAAATAACAGATGAAAAAATGAAGAAAAGATCTTTCAGGGGATCAATGAACAAGTCTTGGCAGCTTGATAAAATTCTAGAACACGGATATGGTCTGGCCACTTTCTGTTATAATGATGTGGATCCCGATTTTGACGATGACTTCCAAAATGGTGTGCATCCTTATTATTACGAAAAAGGGCAGAATTTCCCAGATCCAGATCAATGGGGTTCCATTGCAGCTTGGGCATGGGGCATGAGTCGTGCCATGGATTATCTGGAAACAGACAAAAAAGTGGATGCTAAAAAAGTTGCCGTGATAGGTCATTCTCGTCTTGGCAAAACCGCTGTCTGGGCCGGAGCCTCTGATCCGCGTTTTGCTTTAGTCATATCCGGGAATTCGGGATGTTGTGGAGTTGCCATCTCACGTCGTTGTTTTGGTGAGACTGTAGAAGCCATGAATGTACGTTTTCCCCATTGGTTCTGCGGTAATTACAAACAATTTAATAGCAGAGAAAAATACTTGCCTTTCGACCAGCACGAACTTGTTGCCCTGATTGCTCCAAGACCTATATATATCGCCAGTGCAGAAGAAGACAACTGGTCTGACCAAAAAGGTGAATTTCTAGGAGGTAAAGGAGCTGAACCTGTATATGCCCTCTATGGTTTGGACGGAATAGCTTGTGAAGAAATGCCTCCCGTAGATACACCTTACATGAATGGCTCTATCGCATACCACAATCGTAAAGGGCCTCACGCTGTTCTTCCATACGATTGGGAACAATTCCTTCGCTTTGCTGACAAATATTTTAAAAACAAATAACAACCACTTAAAGAAAAATATTGGATGGGATAAGTTGCTGTTTTCATTTATCTACAAACCGTAAGTTGTTATGAGTTCAAAATTATTATATGATAAAGTAATCTACTGTATTGTTTTTGTTGTAGTTGAATTGAGTCTTATACCCACATATGGACAACAAGGGCGTGTAACAACAAACTTTGATAAAAATTGGAAATTTTATCTAGGAGATATAGTTGGAGCAGAAAAGCTATCATTTGATGACAATAGCTGGCGTACTCTTAATGTTCCGCATGATTGGAGTATTGAAGGAAACTATGATTCTAATAATCCTACTCAACGGGGAGGTGGTTATCTGCCAGCGGGAGTAGGCTGGTATCGTAAATGTTTTACAATGTCAAATTCCGATACAGAGCATTCAGTTTTTATAGAATTTGATGCTGTAATGGCAAATAGTGATATATGGATTAATGGTCATTATTTGGGGCATAGACCAATGGGGTATCTGCCTATAAATTATGAGATAACTAAGTATCTCAAATTTAACGAAGTAAATGTAATTGCCGTGAGAGTAGACAACAGTATACAACCAGCTTCGCGTTGGTACACAGGTGCGGGCATTTATAGGCATGTAAAACTTATAACAACGAATCCCATACATTTAGAGCGAGGCAGTGTTTTCATTACAACTCCTAAGATAGAAAAAAATAGTGCAGAGGTAAGAATAAGCTGTTCCATTATCAATTCTTCGCAGAATACCTGTAAAATAGGTTTTCAAACGGAGATAAAATCCCCTTCAGGACAGAAAATCCAATCTGATTATGAAATGGTAACTATTTTAGCAGGTGATACTATACATTCTTTGCAGACTGTTATTATTTCCCATCCTGAAATTTGGGATATTCAGACTCCTAATCTTTATTGTGCTACCACGCGTATTTTTAATGAGAAACATTTAATAGATTATGAATTGAATAAGTTTGGCATCAGAAATTTCAAATTCGAATCAAAAACAGGCTTTTGGCTTAATGGTCATAATCTGAAAATACTAGGTGCATGTGTTCATCATGATGGAGGAGCCGTAGGTACTGCTGTCCCTGCTTCGGTATGGGCACGCCGTATCCAACGTTTGAAGCAGATAGGCTGTAATGCATTACGTGGAGCCCATACTCCTATGGACCAAACTTTCTATAATTTGTGTGACAGTCTTGGTATGTTGCTTCTTGATGAAACTTTTGATACGTGGACTGCTGCCAAACCAAATGGAGAAAAAGCTTATAATTTGTATTTTAAAGACTGGTGGAAAATTGATGCTAAAGAAGCAATTATACGTATACGCAATCACCCGAGTATTATACTCTATAGCCTTGGTAATGAAATTAGAGATAATCTCAACAGCCTTGAAGGGCGTCGTTACTTTTTAGATTTACGAAGTTTAACTCGTAAACTTGATCCTACGCGTCCTATTACGATGGCTTTATTTCGTCCAAAACAAATGAGGCTTTTTGAAAATGGATTTTCAGAGATGTTGGATGTTATAGGGCAGAACTATGGAGAAAAAGGATTAATTGCAGTAGGAGCCGCCAAGCCAGGACGTAAAATTATAGGTACTGAAAATACTCCATCCCGTTCTTCATGGTTAGTAGTAAGAGACACGCCTGCTATGGCGGGAATGTTCATTTGGACAGGTTTCGATTATCTTGGAGAATCGGACTGGCCCCGTATAGCGTGGAACACAGGACTGTTTGATCGTAATGGAAATTGGAAACATCTATCCTGGGAAAGGCAAAGCTGGTGGACTGATAAACCAATGGTCCACATTGTACGTCGTAGTAAAGATTTACAGAATGGATATACTGATGATTGGACTCCTGCCTCACCTGACAGTTACCGTGCTGAAGTAATAGTATATAGTAATTGTGACGAAGTGGAATTATTACTCAACGGAAAATCATTGGGGATACAATCTGTTCCTCATGATGATTCACCTAATATATGGCATATAGACTATCAACCTGGAGTATTGAAAGCGATAGGGCGCATTAATGGTAATGAAGTAGCGAATCACGAACATCGGACTGCTGGAGAAGCACATCATATAATACTTGAAACAGAAAGGACTGTTCTTCCTTATGATTGGGAGGAAGTAGCATATCTTACTGCTACAGTAGTGGATATGCATGAAGTACGTTGTCCTAATATTCTCACCGATATTAAATTCAACATAAGTGGCCCAGGTGAAATCATTTCTATAGATAACTCTGATGTTTTCAGTCATGAACGTTATAAAGCTAATCATCGTACAGCTTACAAAGGTCGTGTAATTGCAATTGTTCGTGCAATTGCTGATAACGGAACGATAACTGTAAAAGCCGAAGCAGATGGATTGGGCTCTTCTAATGTAACCATAAAAGCGACAAGATAAAGTCTTAGAAATATTACCGAGTTATATACAATAACTTAAAATAAAAAATAATCATGAAAAAGATACTTCAAAAAATATGTTCAATGATGATACTTTTGCTAAGTATTGTTACGACTAGTTGCTCGACACTACCAAAGGTCACTCTAATTGAAGATGTAGAAACATATACTATGGATAACGGGATCATTACAGCACGCATATCTAAAGTGACTGGCGATTTAGTTTCTTTACGATACCATGACATGGAGATGCTTGCCACCGATCTCAAGCCTGATTTTATTCCCCAAATTAAAGGCCATGAGCCAGTTAACAATCCTAATTGGAAGGAACCTTTAATAGGGGGACATGCACATGCTTATTGGTCGCATGACGCAATGGGAGTAAAAGGAAGTGCTCCAGCTATTCCATCCATAACTATTCATCCGGTAAACAACGGTGGGGAACGTGCAGAAATCTCAATCAAAGCAGTCTCTAATGGACGTAAAATGGGAACAGGACCTGGTGCTGGACCTGAAGGACAATTCGTATCAGATATCGACATTCGATATACACTAGAACGTGGAACTTCTGGATTATATACTTATTCTATATTTGAGCACACACCTCAATATGGTCTTACAGCTTTAGGAGAAGCACGATTTTGTGCCAAATTAGCTGACTTTTTTGATTGGATGAGTGTGGATGAGGATTGCGATTTTTATTATCCCAAAGATTTACAAACAGGTGATAAATATGTATTCACTGCTTTACAATCAAAGAATCCTGCATTTGGTTGGTCAAGTACTACATACAATGTCGGTTTGTTTTTCATCAATCCTTCAATGGAATATATGAGTGGTGGACCAACAAAAGTAGAGTTCTTAGGACATCGTGATACAAATCAACAAGCTGCTCCTTGTGTCCTTAATTATTGGCGTAGCAGCCATTATGGAGGAGCTGAAGTCAATGTGGCAGCAGGTGAACAATGGACAAAAGTAGTAGGTCCTTTTTTTATTTATGCAAATTCCGGAAGCGATCCTAAAACTATTTATGCTGATGCCAAGTCCCGTGCGTCTATTGAAGCCGATAAATGGCCATATCAATGGGTTGAATTGGCTAACTATCCCAAGTTAGATAAACGTAGCAAAGTCACAGGACGTCTAATACTGAATGATTTCAATAGTAATAATAGTTTCACAAATTTAGTAGTAGGACTTACTGCTCCTGCTTATCTCTCTCCTCGACCCAAATCTTCTCCAAAGGTTATGGTTGACTGGCAGCGTGATGCTAAATTCTATCAATTTTGGACAAATGGATCGGTCAATGGTTCTTTTATGCTAGATAAAGTCCGTCCTGGACATTATACTCTTCATGCTTTTACAGATGGTGTATTGGGCGAATATATAAAGACTGATATCATAGTCGAAGCGGGTAAACAAATTGATTTAGGTAAACTGAAATGGACTCCTATTCGCTATGGTAAACAACTTTGGGATATTGGTATACCTAATCGGAATGCATCGGAATTCTACAAAGCTGAAGAACACAATAATCCTGAAATCTCACTTCAATACGGAACTTTGTTTCCAAAAGATGTAACTTTTACTATAGGAAAAAGCAATTATGCTAAAGACTGGTTTTTCCAACATGTTCCTCATAATGAAAATCCTGAAGCAAAATCTAAACCTTTTATTGGTGCTTATACTCAAGGAAGAGCTACTCCATATACTATCGTATTTTCCATGGAAAGAGCTGTGCATGGAAAAGTTGTCTTACGTTGTGCTATTTGTGGAACAGGTACTAAGGAACTTGAGATAGAAGTCAATGGTGCTAAAGTCGGCAAAATAAAAGATTTATCTCCTGATGGGGTTATTACTCGTCATGGAACACAAGGAATATGGTATGAACGGAATTTATGCTTTGATGCTTCTCTATTACGTAAAGGAGAAAATAAATTGATCATAACCGTACCAGCAGGTTCTGTTAACAAAGGGATAATGTATGACTATATTCGTTTAGAATTAGTGGAAAACTGAATAAAAAGGCATACTAATAAATAACACCTTATTTGATAATTTTGTAAAATATTTTAAATATAAATCTTATTTTAATAAATAAACACAACCAATGAGAAACAAAAAATGGATAATAGGACTATTTTTAGTCTCTACATTAGTACTTTCCTCTATCAATGTCGAGGCCCAAGACTTGCGTGAACGTACATATTATTATGAAATACTAGAACCACGCCATGAGTCCAAACCGGAAATCAAAGGTTTTGCAACAGAAAGAGTAAAAGAACACTTAGACAGAGGGTTAATGGCCACCCCATCTGCAGACGGGAAAGGTATCTACCTCAGTTGGAGACTATTGGAACAAGATGAAACTGACACTTCCTTCCACCTCTACCGTTCTGCAAACGGTAAGACACAGCGTTTATCAAAAAATCCAATTAAAAACACTTGTGACTTTGTTGACCAAACTCCCTTTGCCGGAAAAGCGACCTATTGGATCTGTGCATTAGATAAAAAGAAAAAAGTAATTGACACATCTTCTAAATTGGATGTGGACTGTTCTATATTGAGAAACTATCAGTCCATTAAATTGAACCGTAATATAAAAGCAGGCAAAATAGCCGTTGCTGATTTGAACGGGGATGGCATTTATGATTATATCATCCGCACCCCGGAAAAAAATGTGGATCCCGGAATGCCCGGTACTTTGGATGGTTCAACTTATCAAATTGAGGCTTATTTAAGTGACGGCACTTTTTTATGGTCTAAAGATTTAGGACAAGGTATCGAGCCCGGTGTTTGGTACTCCCCTTTCATCGCATATGACTTCAATGGAGATGGCAAAGCAGAAATTGCCTTAAAAACAGCTCCGGAAACAACCAAACGAAATGAAAAAGGACGGGTAGACTCCGGTGAAGAGTATCTAAGTGTATGGGATGGAATGACCGGAAAAGAAATTACCCGTGTGGACTGGCCTGAACGGAATGACAGGTATGGAAATCTGGTCCGGCAGAACCGTAACCAAATAGGAATGGCCTATCTGGACGGCAAGACCCCTTATATATTGGCATGTCGTGGCACTTACAAACTGATGACTGTAGATGCATGGCAGCTGAAAGATAACAAACTGGAACGTGCATGGCGATGGGACGGCGATGAAGAAAATCCCGTAGTAAGAAGCATGGGTTCCCATAATATGGTATGTGGTGATGTGGATGAAGATGGAAAAGATGAAATTCTGTTAGGCTCATGCATGCTTGATGATAACGGGACTTTACTATGGTCTACCGGACTAGGACACCCTGATAAAATCTATCTGACTGATATCGACCCGGATCGTCCTGGTATGGAAGTGTTCCTTTGTCTGGAACCTTGGCACGAGAACGGACGTGGCGTTTGTGTTGTGGATGCCAGAACAGGACAACCGGTATGGAATATCGGTCATAAGACATTCCATGTAGGCGATGGGATGGTTGCTGATTTTGATCCGGTCCACAAAGGTCTGGAATGTTTTGCCAGCGAAGACCGTAAAGGAGGCAGCACAGACAAATATCTACTTTCGGCTGACGGTAAACCTTTAGGTAAAAATGAGGAAGTGCCCTCCTGCCGTAATTGGGCCTGGTGGGACGGTGACTTATTGCGCGAAACATTCAAAGGGGACGATAACCGATGGGGGGCAAGTTCCTCTTCAAACGGTCGTTCACTAAGTATTGTAAAATGGAAAGGAGAAACACTGACACAAGGAATTGAAGGTGATATCTTAATGATCGCAGACTTATATGGAGACTGGCGTGAAGAAATAATCACCGCATTGCCCGGTGAAATACGTATCTACACAACCAATCTTCCGGCAAAAGACCGTCGTACCACATTGATGCAAGACGGAATATATAGAAGTTATGTAGCTCATCGTTCCATGGGATATCCACAAGCTCCTGTTCCCTCCTATTATTTAGGAGAATAATATTAAGATTAGCATGAAGGATTACTCTAAAAACTGTAACGGATATCCTTTTGCTGTAGGGGCGCTTTGATGCACCCTTATGCATATAAGACTCAAACCTAATCATAAACATCATGCAAAAGATACTATTACTCATTGCTTCCCTTTTTTATTTCAACTTTATACTCGCAGAAAATGAAATAAAATCCTGGCAAGGCATTCATGAAACACCCCTTTCCCGTCTAGAACAACAATTTGCAGAACCTCCTGTGGAATTTGCCAACCACGTAATATGGGGTTGGGAAGGGAAAATGGATAAAAAGACTATTTGCAATGACTTGGATTCTATCAAGAAGAAAGGATTCCGTGCCGTAATATTTGAAGCAGGTTACAAACTACCCTTCAAATATCTTTCCGAAGAATGGTTTAAAGCGATTCGTACCGGAGTACTTGAAGCCAAAAAGCGAGGTATGAAAGTCTGGATTATTGATGAAGGAAAATATCCCAGCGGATTTGCAGGAGGAAAATTCTCACAGGAACGTCCCGATTTGAGAATGCAAGCTCTTGTGATAGGTGATACCATACAGGTAAAACGGGGAGAAGTAATGACAAACCATAAAATAGCACCGGAAATCATCAGTGCGGTAGCCGTCAGTACATCCAGTGCTCCTAACAGAACTGTAGCAATTAATAATGGTGAAATAAGTTTCAACGCCGGACTGGATGACTGGAAGATCCTATTGGTCAAAAGCGACTTTCGGACGGCCGTAACCCGAGCCGTTAATAATCCCAATGGCGGTAAAGATGCCACTAATTCTCTGTGTGATTATCTGAACCCTATTGCCGTACAACAATTCATTGATTGGACACACGAACAGTATAAAAAATATCTTGGTAAAGAGCTGGGTACTACCGTACTTGGTTTCCGGGGAGATGAGCCCGATTATGCACATTTACCTTGGACTCCTTCCATTGTCCAAACATTCAAAGAAACAAAAGGGTACGATCCGACTCCCTATCTGGCCTCCTTTTTTACCGCTTCGCCCACCATACAGGAACAAAGGGTAAAAGCCGATTATTGGGATGTCTGGTCCAGCTTGTTCGCCACCCACTTTTTCAAATTACAGGCCGATTGGTGTGCTGCTAATGGAGTAGCCCACATTACCCATCTTAACAAAGAACATGAAATGCCCACATGTGTTAAAGCTGAAGGAGATTATTTCCGGAATTTAAGTAAAGTTCAAATACCCGGAGTAGATGCAATCTGGAACCAAATATGGCCCGGTACCCTTAATGATTTCCCCAAACTAGCCTCATCTGTAGCTCATGTTTATGGAAAACCTAGAGCATTCAGCGAAAGTTTTGCAGCTTACCACATCTCTCCCACCATTCCCCAAGCCAAATTTGTTGTAGATCATCAAATTGCCCGTGGGATTAACTTCTTTGAATTCATGTTCTGGCTGGCAGGGTCCAAACATCGCAATTGGATGAGTGATCCCGGTATGAAAGGCCTGAATGAATATACGAATCGCACCACTTACCTGATGAGCCAGGGGAAGCCGGGAGCACGGATTGCCATGTATTACCCCACATCTACTATGTGGCTGGGTAACAATGAAGTTTATAAGGATATCGTCGCCCTCACCCAACAGCTGTTAACTCATCAACGAGATTTTGACTACATAAACGATGATGCTTTTACGGAAGCACTGACCATAGGTCCCGGCTATCTGGAAAATAAAAGCGGTCAAAGATATGAAACATTGATTATCCCATCATCAGATGTTATTTCCGCATCTGCCTGGAAAGCAATAGAAACATTTTCCTCACGTGGAGGAAAGGTCCTGTTTTGGGGAAGGAAGCCTGCTTCTTTCATTGACAAAAGTTTCACTGCTCCCGGTTCCCTATCAGATTTAACCAATAGCAGGATTGAGCCATCCACCAGATGGACAGCACGTGTAAGCTCTTCCCTTCCGGAGCCGGAAATGAAAATCATTTCACCTGCCAATGATTCTATCCGCTACACGCGCAGAGTAATGCCCGATGGCGACCTCTACTTCATATTCAATGAAGGGAATAAAGCTACAGAATTTACAGCAGACTTTGATAAAGTAGGAGTCGCAAAAGAATGGAATGCGACAGATGGCACACTCCAACCGATAAATGCAACAATTGTCAATAACCGTACCCGTCTGACCATTAAACTGGAAGCATGGGAAAGCAAGCTCATATCTATCGGAAAAAATAACAGAGAATATAACATTAAAGAATATGGCGTAAAAGGAAATGGCTATTCGGAAACAGCCACTTTACAACGTATCATTAATGAAGCAGCTCACAATGGAGGCGGAACGATAGTTATTCCTGCCGGGGAGTATCTAAGCGGCGCTCTATTCTTCCCACGTGGTGTAGATTTACGTATAGAAAAAAACGCCAAACTAATCAGCACTGTCGACCCCAATGAATTTCCTGTCATCCCTACCCGTTTTGAAGGTATAGAAAAAAGGTGGCGATGTGCTTTCTTGAATTTCGACCATTCAGACGGAGTTAAAGTTTATGGTGAAGGAGTTATCGATGGTAAAGGAGTAGAATGGAAAAAAATTCCATTCGGAAACTCCGGACGTCCCAGACTGTTATGTTTCACAGATTGCCCGGGAGGTAAGATTTCCGGTTTAAAAATGATAAATCAGGCCTCATGGTGTCTTCATGTACTTTACACAAATGGCTTCACTATAGATGGAATCGATATCCGTGCATTGGAATATATACCCAGTTCCGATGGCATAGATATTGATTCGTCCAATGATATACTGATTACTTCCACCCGCATTGAGGCACATGATGATTGCATCTCCATCAAATCCGGACGAGACGAGGACGGACGCAGAGTAGGACGTCCCAGTGAAAACATTCTGATAGAAAACTGTCATTTTGCATACGGTCATGGTGGAGTGGCTATGGGCAGTGAAATATCAGGCGGCATACGCAATGTGACCATACGTTCCTGCCTGATGGATAACGAAAACTGGAGCCCCTTACGTTTTAAAAGTCAGCCCAGCCGCGGCGGAACTGTGGAAAATATCACTTTTGAAGATATTACCATCAAAGGAGCGCGCAGTATCTTTGATATCAATATGGAATGGCGTATGGTTCCTCCGCTTTCACCTGCACATTATCCGCTGACCTGTTTGCGCAATATCCATTTCAAGAATATAAATGGAGAAGCACAATCAGCAGGAACCATGTATGGTTTTAAAGAGGCTCCATTCGGAAATGATACATTCTTTTTTGAGAATTGCCATATCAAAGCTCAAAAAGGATTAAGCATCTCAAATGTGGCCAATGTTAATTTTAAAGGTTTGGAACTAGAGATAAAAGAAGGAGAAAAGATTTATGAACGGTCTGCAAATAAAGACAAATAGCCCAATAAGAACACTGATAAATAAAAAATACACTCGAAATGCGTACACATGCATAATATTCAAGGAAGATGTACACATTTCCATTGTAGGAAATCCCAGACCATCCTATTTTTGCGCTACCATTAAAACACTAAAACAACATGATGAAGAAAAAATTAATACTATCATTCTTTTTTGTTGCATTAGGTTTTGGAGTTGTAAAAGCACAAGACTTGCCGGACAAAAAAGAAATGTTGAAGACTGTTACAAAAGTCAATGATTACTTCATGAAGAAGTATGCCGATTATCGTACTCCTTCTTTTGTAAAAAATGTAACCCGTCCCAGTAATATCTGGACACGCGGAGTATATTATGAAGGATTAATGGCTCTTTACTCCGTCTATCCACGCGATGACTATTATAAATACGCTGTCGATTGGTCAAATTACCACGAATGGGGATTCCGCAACGGTACCACCACTCGCAATGCTGATGATTACTGTGCCAGCCAGACTTACATTGATTTATATAACATTTGTCCCGATCCGGAAAGAATCCGTAAGGTCAAAGCCAATATAGATATGCTGGTCAACACTCCTCAAGTAAATGATTGGTGGTGGATTGACGCCATCCAAATGGGAATGCCTGTATTTGCCAAACTGGGAAAATTGACCGGAGAACAAAAATATTTCGACAAAATGTGGGATATGTATGAATATACCCGTAACAAACATGGTGAAAATGGCATGTACAACCAAAAAGAAGGTTTGTGGTGGAGAGACCAAGACTTTGATCCCCCTTACAAAGAACCTAACGGTAAGAATTGCTATTGGAGTCGTGGTAATGGATGGGTATATGCAGCACTGGTACGTGTATTGGATGAAATTCCTACTGATGAAAAACATCGCGCCGACTATATCAATGATTTCCTGACCATGAGTAAAGCTATCAAAAATTGCCAACGTACTGATGGTTTTTGGAATGTAAGTATGCATGACGAATCAAACTTCGGAGGTAAAGAAACCAGTGGCACCGCTTTATTTGTATATGGCATGGCATGGGGGGTACGTAACGGACTGTTGGACAGAAAAGAATACCTGCCAGTCTTGTTGAAAGCATGGAATGCTATGGTGAAGGATGCCGTTCACCCTAACGGCTTCCTAGGACTTGTACAAGGAACCGGAAAAGAACCGAAAGACAGTCAACCTGTCACATACGATAAAGTACCCGATTTTGAAGATTTTGGAGTAGGGTGTTTCCTGCTCGCCGGAAGTGAGGTTTACAAATTAAATTAATAATATGATTGGTTAGTGAATCGATTTTTCATAGACTATGATTTAAAGGTTAGATTTAGGTTAAGTAAAAAGGAGCGACTGTGAAGCCGCTCCTTTTTGTTCTATCAATCATACGTTTTCAATCAGTAATAGAAAATACCAATACTCCTGCTGTAGGAATTACCGGCTCTCCTATCAGCACTTTGGCTCCCGAAGGAAGTACGAACTTATAAGGTTTATCTGTATAATTCAGTACAATCCCCATACCATTGCGGTACTCTAAAGTAACACCGTATGGTAAATCCATCACAGGAATATTCAATTGCGCATATAGTTTCTTCAAAATATCTTTCTCCAATAATCCGTCCGTACTATCCACTCCCACGTAAGTAACAGTACCTTTTCCCAACTTACGAGTAGTGACTGCCGGTTTTCCTTCATAAAATTCCTGTGTATAAGTAGCCCATACTTGTGAATCCTTACCCGGTTTCAATATCTCTCCCCAAGTATTCCACGTATATTCTTTTCCATCCATCCGTAATTTGCCCGGTTCTTCAGGAAGTAATAAATCATAAAACTCCATTTCATTACCGGTCAGTTCATTTATCATGGAACCGAAAGGAGCTTCGGGTAAACGTCCATGGCGGTCTTTTTGGGCTGTACGGCAAGTTAAGACCAAATTACCACCCTTCTTTACATAATCAGTCCATCTGTCTACCAATGCCTTGTCAGCCAATTGATAAGCCGGAGCTATGATCACAGGATAAGAGGAGAACTCCTTGCTTTCACTGATAAAATCTACGGGCGCGCCAAAAGATTTCAACGTGCGATAATATTTCTCAATATGCCCTAATGTATTCCATGTACGATTTTGCTTCTGGCGCTCAATGCTCCATGAATTTTCATGATTAAAAAGAATGGCAGTACGACGCGCCAAATAATCGGCCGGTTTCACCTCACGAGCTGCAACCTGTCCCCGCAGCTGTCTGATTTCTTTCATGAACTGCTCATATTCACGTCCACCGGGAGTTACCGTTGTTCCGTCTGTACCTACAATGCCGTAGTGATATTGTTCCGTGCCATACAGAGGCTGGCGATAACGATAAGTACAGATAAAGTCGCCTCCACCGGCAAATACGCTCCACATCCATAAACGGATAGCTCCGGGCAGCGGTTGAGGATTGATACTCCCCCAATTCACCTGCCCTGGCTGAAGTTCCATTACTCCATAAGTACCTTGTATGGGTCTGAAAAAGTCATTGGCAAAAGCAATACGCAACGGATTTCCCACTCGATATCCGCGACGACCGATCCCTTCATTGTCTCCATACACCATATAGCGAGTATAACTTTGAAAATCAAGTGCAGGGCTGCCACCTATATGTCCTTCCTCATAATTAGGAATATAGTTAGTAGTCACCCATTGGTTCTTTGCATATTTTTTAATCAACAAACATTGTTCATTCAAAAAGTCGTTTGTCTGACTGGCAGCAAAACGGCGGTAATCCAAAATCTGATGATGATTCATAAACATCTGGGCAGTTTTAGGAAGAGTTATTTCATCAAAAGAAGAATAAACCTCACTCCAAAAAGCCGTTCCCCAGGCATCATTCAATGCTTTAATGTCATGATGATATTTTTCACGTAAAAAATCCCGGAAAGCCAGTTCGGCTTTCGGATTATAATCAAATTGTACGGCCGGCTCATTATCGAGCTGCCAGCCGATTATTCTGGAATCATTTCCATAATGCTGAGCTAACTTCTCTATCATTTTATAAGCCAGTTCTCTATAAACGGGAGAAGCAAAAGAAGCATGTTGACGTGCTCCGTGATCAAGCACGGTACCATTTTCATTTTTAATCAAAATTTCAGGGTATTTACGGCTCAGCCATACCGGTGGAGTTGCCGTAGAAGTACACATAATGACTTTCAAATCATATTTGGCAGCCAAAGCCACCGCTTTATCCAACCAGGCAAAATCATATTTTCCCTCTTCCGGTTCCAATTGCGCCCAAGCAAATTCCGCGAAATGGGTGAATTCAAAACCCAAATCGTGCATCTGTTTAAAATCTCTCTCCCATTGACTCTCATCCCAATGCTCAGGATAATAATAAGCACCGGTCAAGGTCAAATCCTTGTCTTTAAACCAAGGCTGTTGTGCAAAAAGTCCTCCGGCCAAAGAACAAGCCAAAAGAACGGTCACAAATCGTTTTTTCATGATAAAATAGTAATTTAATAGATTTTCCATTCCCATAATCCGGCTGCACCTTTATCTATGTGCAAACGCAAATAACGTACTTTATCTCCCACCGTTACCACATGAGGTGAACATGCCTTCACCTCTTTTACTCCGGCACAAGGTTGCCAATTAGTACCATCATTGGATTTTTCGAGATGCCAGGCATGACCTTCAGCAGGGTGTACAAAGGCAAATTGACACTCCGTCACCTGCATGGCTTCACCCAAATCCACCATCAGCCAAGGATGATCATCATTTGTTTCTGCCATCCAGCGTGTTCCATTAGACCGGTCGCCTGCATTTCCAGGGTGATATATATGTGTGCGTTCCACCTTGACAAGCGAAGTTTTATCAGCCAAAGGACAATTAGGCTGAGTTTCTATTTCAACCTTAGAAGTACGGGGAGAACGTACGCTGGATGCACTGAAAGAAGCTTTCAGCGCCTTATTTTCGCGCTGTTCCTGGCTGACAGCCAAGTAACCAACTCCCTTTTCATCAGGAACAAGTGTCTTTATAGTGCCATCCTCATTAAATTCCATCCGATTGGCATATACTTGGCGGGTAGTTCCTCCGTCACCGTACTCCAGATATACGAAAATATAATCGTCTGTTTCTTCATTATAAAATACATTCCCATGTCCCGGCCCCCAAACATTATCGGCAATGGATGAAAAAAGAAAAATATCATTGCCTTCGGGCTTTTCAAAGCCCGACAAAGGGGACTGCCGGCTCATCATGTAAGCATTTACATAATTCTGATTCCCTCTCAAAGTATAGATGTAATAATAAATACCTTTACGTTTAAACATAACCGGCCCTTCCGAATACCCTTGACGAGCCGTACTCATCACAACAGTATCACCGGTTAAATGCTGCCAATCGTCAGTCATACGGGCAGCCATCCGGCGGCGCCAGAATAAATAAGCAGTTCCATCATCATCCACAAAAGGTTCCCCATCTATATCCGGAGCAATACAAGATTGATCAAACCCATCCAAAGAATGAGAAGACATAGAATTACGTCCGGCAAAAAGGAAAGGACCTTCGGGACGGTCGGACTTCAGCACATAGGTACGTGCATTCTCATCCGGTTTTACAAAAGTGGTATAAAGATAATATTCACCATTCTTCTCCACTACTCTGCCGGGTGCCCAATAACGAAAATATCCCGTCTTTTTCTCTCCTTTGGCATTGACATATTCATGTCCTTTATGCCAATCGAATCCCACAATATGTGATCCGTCAAAACTCCAGTTTACAAAATCTTTAGATTTCCATACCACAGGAGTCCCTGCTTGTGACAATCCTTTATCAATATCAGTAGTACCATAAAGATAATAAGTATCACCAAATTTGGATAAAGAAGGATCAGCGATATTATCCGGAATAAGAGGATTGAAGTGATGGATACGAAGCAATTTATCAAGTACAGCCTTCTCTACGGTAAAAGCAGTTCCGTGACGGGTTCCCCGAGGAAAAGATACACGGTCGGACACATCTTCCCATGTTTTGCCATGATCATGACTGCAAACAGCTCCATATTTATGATTACGGTATTTATCAAAATAGACATAAAGAGCATCATCTACAAAAAGTGGCGCAGGTCCCTCACACCAATAATTTCCTGTAATGGAAGGAGAAACGGTAGTAGGAAATCCATCCTCTATCCGTGTTGTCCGTGTTATTCTCAAATTCTTCTCTGCCGGCAACGAGTTTTCATTCTTCACCACCATAATCAAGTCTTTCATCACCGGATCGCGTACAATAGCTGCATCAATCACACTGAAATCGGGATTAAAGAACAGTTTGGTTTCAGAAAATGTATTAAAATCCTTCGTCGTAACATAGTAAATACGATGGTTCAGCCCTTTCTCACTCTCAATGACCGGCACTTCCTTGTGACGTCCGGGAATGGTCGTTGCCCAAAAAATATAATAAGTTTGCGAAGGTTCATCATAAAACAATTCAGGTGCCCAGCAATTATGTGCAGCAGGCTCATGCATCATTACCGGAATAGAACGCTGCTCACTCCAATGGATTAAATCGGGAGAAGAGGCGTAACCTATAATCCGGTCTGTCCAACTGGAAGTCCACACCATGTGAAAAGTTCCGTCCGGCGCCTGACAAATACTAGGGTCACGCATCAGACGATCCTTCCCGACCGTAGGTATCAAGAAAGATTTTCCATGATTCAGAGGAGTCCATGTCAGCCCATCCAAACTATAAGCCAAATGAAGACCGTCCCGACTGTCATTAATGAAATAAGAGAACAAATAAGCCGTATCACCGGCAAATAATCCGGCAACCGTTCCTAACAAGCAGAACAAACTGAATAATCGTTTTTTCATGTATACAATGATTTAATTGTGAGTATACAAAGATAAAAAGAGATTTGGACTTTTTTCTGCACATACAAGGCATATCCATGTAAAATCGTACAAATATATCGCACATTACCCCTATTTTATACGAATTTCCATCTATATGTACTTCTTTCTATTTACATGCAGATGAAAAGACCTTAATTTAGCAACATCAAATTCAAAGTAAAAAGATACTATGAAAAAAACGTTATTGACAATCTGCCTAGTATGGATGTGCTTCTCGTTAAGCGCACAAAAAATTATTGACTTATCCGGAAAATGGTCATTCAGTATAGACCGTCAGGATAATGGAGAAAAGGAAAAATGGTTCAGCCACACTTTGAATGACTTCATCAACCTGCCCGGTTCCATGCCCGAGAAACTGAAAGGTGATGAGGTTACCGCAAAGACCCAATGGACAGGCAGTCTCTATGACAGTTCCTACTATTATAATCCATACATGGAAAAATACCGTAAAGAAGGTAATATTAAATTTCCATTCTTTCTGACTCCCGACAAACATTATGTAGGAGCTGCTTGGTATCAGAAAGAGGTGAATATACCTGCCGACTGGAAAGGTGAACGTATTTTGTTGTTCCTGGAACGTCCCCATATAGAAACAACCGTATGGGTGAACGGACAAAAGACAGGAATGCAGAATAGTCTTTGTGTTCCCCATCAATATGATATAACCCGTTATGTCCGTCCCGGAAAATGTACTATCACCATCCGGGTGGATAATCGTATCAAAGAAATCAATGTCGGACCGGATTCGCACAGCATAACCGACCAGACCCAAGGAAACTGGAACGGCATTGTAGGACGCATCTGTCTGCAAACGACTCCGAAAACATATTTCGATGATATTCAAATATATCCGGAACCGGAACAAAAACTGGCACGTGTCAAAGTCGTCATCAAAGGTACAGGCACTGCAAAAGTAAAATTATCAGCAGAGAGCTTCAATACGGATAAAAAGCATATAGTTCCCGCCATACAACAAGAAATCAAACTCAACAAAGGAGTGACGGAAACAGAAATGGTATTACCTATGGGGAATGATATGCTGCTATGGGATGAATTTCATCCGGCCCTGTACAAACTGAAAGCAGAAGTCACCAATGGGAAAAAAACTGAGATAAAGGAAATACAATTCGGTATGCGCCGATTTGAAATCAAAGGTAAATGGTTTTATGTAAACGGGCGCAAAACCCAGCTTCGCGGAACAGTTGAAAACTGTGACTTCCCGTTGACCGGTTACGCCCCGATGGATGTAGAAAGTTGGGAACGGGTATTCCGTATCTGTCGCAGTTATGGACTGAATCATATGCGTTTCCATTCATTCTGTCCTCCCGAAGCCGCTTTTATAGCTGCCGACCGGGTAGGATTCTATCTGCAACCCGAAGGTCCGAGCTGGCCCAATCATGGTCCTAAATTAGGTTTGGGACAACCTATTGACAAATATCTGATGGACGAAACCATCGCATTAACCAAAGAATATGGCAACTATGCCTCTTATTGCATGTTGGCATGCGGAAACGAACCTAGCGGACGCTGGGTAGAATGGGTGACCAAGTTCGTAGAATATTGGGAAAAGAAGGATCCCAGACATGTATATACCGGAGCATCGGTAGGCAACGGATGGCAATGGCAACCCCGCAACCAATATCATGTAAAGGCTGGGGCACGTGGCCTGACCTGGTCCAAGAAACAACCGTCCACCCAAGACGACTATCGTTTCCAAAATCATCTTGACACCGTGAGACAGCCCTACGTATCCCATGAAACAGGTCAATGGTGCGCTTTCCCCAATTTCAATGAAATACGTAAATATACAGGCGTCAATAAAGCCAAGAACTTCGAGATTTTCAAAGACATTCTGGCTGACAACCACATGAGCGACCAAGCCCATCTATTTATGATGGCCAGCGGAAAGTTGCAAGCCCTTTGTTATAAATATGAAATAGAAAAGACACTCCGCACGCCTGATTATGCCGGTTTCCAATTATTGGCACTGAACGATTATTCGGGTCAGGGAACTGCACTGGTAGGTGTTCTCGATGTTTTCTTTGAAGAAAAAGGATATATCAACTCTGCAGAATGGAGACGTTTCTGCTCACCTACAGTTCCACTGATGCGTACAGATAAATTTGTATATAATAACAATGAGATTTTAAAGGCGGATATTGAAGTTGCTCATTTTGGTGCCGAGGCATTAAAACAAGCAGAAATTGTATATACGTTAAAAGACGAATATGGCAAAGTATATGCGCAAGGCACATTGGCAACACAAGACATTCCTGTCGGAAATTTAAATCGCACGGGTAGCCTTGAGTTTCCGCTTACTGATATCCAAGAGGCTAAAAAGCTGAATCTGGAAATACGCATTACAGGAACAGAAGTTGTAAATGACTGGAATTTCTGGGTTTATCCCGCTCAAGTGACAATAGCCGAAGGAAAAGTATACACTACCGACACCTTGGATTCGAAAGCCCTGGAAATTCTTCAGAATGGTGGAAATGTGCTTATTACAGCTGCGGGCAAAGTGAGTTATGGTAAAGAAGTGGTCCAGCAATTCACTCCTGTATTCTGGAACACCTCCTGGTTCAAAATGCGTCCTCCTCATACCACAGGTATCTTAGTGAACCCCAAACACCCGTTATTCCGTCAGTTTCCGACAGAATATCACAGCAATCTGCAATGGTGGGAACTGCTGAATCGTGCTCAAGTGATGCAATTCACCCACTTTCCACCCGCTTTCCAACCTACGGTTCAAAGCATCGACACTTGGTTTATAAGCCGCAAGATAGGTATGTTATTCGAAGCCAATGTATTAAATGGGAAAGTGCTCATGACAAGCATGGACATTATCTCCCAGCCAGAGAAACGCATTGTAGCCCGTCAGATGCATAAAGCCATTTTGGATTATATGAATTCGGACCAGTTCCGTCCGCAATTTACTGTAACGCCTCAACAAATCAGTGAGTTGTTCACAAAAACAGCCGGTGATATCAAATCTTATACCAATGACTCTCCGGATGAACTAAAACCGAAAATCAATTAATAACAATCTATATCAATCATGAAACAGATAGCCCTATTAGCTCTTGGACTTTTAGCGACATTAGGAGTCGAAGCACAAACTTACAAATTCGATTTTACCACAGGTAAAAAGACGAAAGACGGTTATACCAAAATAACTCCCGCCGACAGATACTCGGAGGAAAAGGGATACGGATATGACAGACAGCCCTCTCCGGAAGGTAAAAGTACAGCTCCATTCTTTTTCTCTGTTACGGTTCCCGATGGAAACTACCATGTCACAGCCGTGATAGGAAACAAACGCGCTGCCGGAGAAACAACAGTGCGAGGAGAATCACGCCGCCTTTTCTTCGAAAATGTGAAGACAAAAAAAGGGGAGTTAAAATCTTGTACATTCGTGATCAACAAGCGCAACACACATATTTCGGAAAAAGAAAATGTGCGCATCAAACCGCGTGAACGCCAAAAATTGAACTGGGATGACAAACTAACTTTGGAATTCAACGGGGATGCACCCCAATTGTCCGAACTGATTATTGAGAAAGTAAATAATGTACCCACCGTATTCCTATGCGGTAACTCTACGGTAGTAGACCAGGACAATGAACCTTGGGCAAGCTGGGGACAAATGATTCCCCGCTTCTTCAATGACAGCATTTGTTTTGCCAATTATGCAGAATCCGGCGAAAGCGCCAATACTTTTATCGGTGCAGGACGACTGAAAAAGGCATTGACACAAATGAAACCCGGAGATTATATTTTTATGGAATTCGGTCACAACGACCAAAAGCAAAAAGGTCCCGGTAAAGGAGCTTATTATTCATTTATGACCAGCTTGAAAACATTCATTGATGAGGCAAGGGCACGAGGAGCCTATCCTGTACTGGTAACCCCGACACAACGCCGCAGTTTCGATGAAAACGGGAAAATCAGAGATACTCACGAAGATTATCCCGAAGCAATGCGCTGGTTGGCTGCCAAAGAAAACGTTCCTTTGATCGATCTCAACGAAATGACCCGTACCCTCTATGAAGCAATGGGAGTGGAACCTTCCAAAAAGGCATTCGTACATTATCCTGCCGGAACCTATCCGGGACAAAACAGGGTATTGGCAGATAATACCCACTTCAATCCTTACGGAGCTTATCAAATCTCCAAATGTATCATTGAAGGGATAAAGAAAGCGGGATTACCTATCTCTAACTATTTGCGCAGCGACTATTCCGGTTACAATCCTGCACATCCGGATGCTTTGGACAGTTTCAAATGGAATGACAGCCCGTTTACAGAAATTGAAAAGCCGGACGGCAATTAATTTAAAAGTAGGAACAAATGAACAACAAAACATTATTATTAACCCTATCATTTACCTTAGGTACCCTCTTTACCAATGCCCAATCCCTCCCCGGATTCCAATGGGGAGAAGGGATGGGAACTCCTGACCTTTCGTGGACTGCCCAAGTAGGAGCCAAAACCTATCCGAAGGGAAAAATATTCCAAGCAGCCGATTACGGATTGAAAAATGACAGCACCCGGTTAAGCACTGCCGCCCTGCAGAAAGCCATTGACGAATGCCACCGTTCCGGAGGGGGAACAGTGGAAGTAGCCCCGGGATACTACCGGATTGGTGCCATCTACCTGAAAAGTAATGTAAACCTCCACCTCAACCAAGGTACGACGCTGATAGCCAGTGAGGATATTGATTTATACCCCGAAATGCGCTCCCGCGTGGCAGGTATCGAAATGGTATGGCCCTCGGCAGTCATCAATATTCTGAATGCGGAAAACGCAGCTATCAGCGGAGCAGGTACGTTGGATTGCCGTGGAAAAATATTCTGGGATAAATATTGGACCATGCGGAAGGATTACGAGAAACGCAAACTGCGGTGGATTGTGGACTACGACTGCAAACGCGTAAGAGGTATGCTCATCTCGAACAGCCGCCAGATAACACTGAAAGACTTTACCTTGATGCGTACCGGATTTTGGGGTTGCCAGGTGCTGTATTCCGACCAATGTACCTTGAACGGACTGAAAATCAATAATAACGTAGGGGGGCATGGTCCCAGTACGGATGGTATTGACATTGACTCCAGCACCAATATCCTGATTGAAAACTGCGAAGTAGATTGCAACGATGACAATATCTGCCTGAAAGCCGGAAGGGATGCCGACGGCCTGCGCGTAAACCGCCCCACAGAAAATATCATTGTTCGTGGATGCATTGCACGTAAAGGTGCGGGACTGATTACCTGCGGCAGCGAAACTTCAGGCTGCATCCGAAATGTATTGGGATATAACCTCCAAGCATACGGAACCTCTTCCACCCTCCGTCTGAAATCTGCCATGAACCGCGGTGGAACCGTAGAAAATATCTACATGACCCAAGTGACAGCAGACCATGTCCGCCATGTACTGGCAGCGGACCTGAACTGGAACCCCAGCTATAGTTATTCTACCTTACCGGCTGAATATGAAGGTAAGGAAATTCCCGAACATTGGAAAGTTATGCTGACTCCTGTCACACCTAAAGAAAAAGGGTATCCGCATTTCCGTAATGTATGGCTCAGCGATGTAAAAGCTACTAATGTGCAAACCTTTATCACCGCTGCCGGCTGGAATGAGGAACTGCCTTTGCAGAATTTCCATATTTCCGGCATAAAAGCCAAGGTAAATAAAGCAGGAAGCATTATCTTTACCGAAGACTTCCACCTGGAAGATGTCCGGTTACAAGTAGAAGACGGCAGTCGTGTGGAAGAAAAAAACAATAAGAACGCACAAATCGATATCAGCTATGAAAACAACATGGAATTATAGCCGGCGGCTACTTCCGTTCTTTCTCTGTATGCTGTTGTCTGTCTTTGGCAACAACGCCCAGACTCTTCCCTTCCGTTTATCCAAAGGTGCGGGAACTTTCCGTCTGGGAGTGGTTTGCGGCAATGAAAGTTGCTGGCTGGACCAATGCAGTGTCAAGAAAAAGGGACAGGCTTATACCATTAAAGATAAATTATGGAAAGAAGGTGAAATAAAGCTGATTGTATGTCCATTGACGGATAGTAATGGTTTTATCATGGAGGTTTCGGGTGAGCGATTACCCGAAGAGCTCAAACTTTGCTGGGCCTTCGGTGCATGCGACGGTGCAGACGCCCCTGCCGTAACAGACAACAGTATTCCGGCAGCCTCCTGCTTCCATAATGTATTCAGTATAGAAGGAAACGCTTTTACCACCTATTATGGTGAAAGCATGAAACTGAGAACGGTTCATGGGATATCTCCCATCGGTTCCGAAATTCGTCTGTCCGACGGACATAAACAAGCATCCCCGCTTGCTTTATTCAACTCCGGTAAAAAGACAGATGCCCCCGTCATCTCTGCCCTATGCCCGTGGAAACCGCAAGAAAAGCTCTACTTTTGTTTCTACCAACGAGGCGATTATAATTATTTCATGCTACCCGGATTATTCGGGAAAGAACATAAAACCCGATCAAAATGAAACGATTGTATCCATACCTGTTCTTCCTTTTCCTATGCCTGTCTGCCCAGGCACAGGAATTCAAGGTGTACCAATTTCCGGCAGATAAGGTTCCTGCCATAGATGGCAATACCCACGACTGGGATTGCGTTCCGGCTGATTATAAGATAACGGAAGCAGCTTTAAAGGAAGACGAGGGAAAACATGCACAGCCGGACACTACCACCTTGAAAGTCAGTGTCAAAGTAGGTTGGTGTGCAGAAACTCAGAAGTTGTATTTTCTATATGAAGCATACGATAATTATTGGCGGTTCAGTGAGAACTCCTTGAACACGGATATTTTTGAAGTAGTGGTGGATGGCGATTGTTCAGGGGGGCCGTTCATCGACCGTTTTCATCCCACAGCTCCCAAAGATGTGTGGCAAGCCTGGTTCAAATTTCACGGATGCCATGCCCAGAACTATCACATCTTCACCCCGGCTCACGGCAATGACTGGTGTATGTTATGGGGTCCTCAGGTATGGCTGAAACAAAAGCCATACGCTGATTATGCCTATCAGTACTCTTTCAAGGAGGGAGAAGCGGGTAAGCTGGTATTGGAATTCTATATCACCCCCTTTGACCATGCGGATGCCGACGGTCCCGAACTATCTCGCCCTACTTTATTAAAGGAAGGAAATGAAATCGGACTATGCTGGGCGGTGATTGACTGGGATGCCCACCCTGCCTCTAAAGACGGATTCTGGAATTTATCCGATGAGCATACCATGTATGGCAATGCATCTTATTTACGCAAATTCAAACTAATGCCCATTCAGTAAAAGCAAAGACAGACCATGAAACAACTCATACTCTTCCTTTTATGCCTCAGCACATGGACAGCACAGGCAAAGATCTATAATGTAAAAGATTACGGAGCGAAAGCCGACGGTACTACCATTGATAGCCCCGCCATAAACCGGGCCATTGAGGAAGCTGCCTCCCAGGGGGGAGGAACCGTTTATTTCCCTGCGGGAGAATACGCGTGCTATTCCATACGTTTGGCCAGTCATATACATCTGTATATAGAACAAGGAGCACGGATTGTCGGCGCCTTTCCATCAGCAACGGAAGGCTATGACCCGGCAGAACCTAACGACCATACCCGATTCCAGGATTTCGGACACAGCCACTGGAAGAACTCCCTTATCTGGGGAATCGGTCTGGAAGACATCACCATCAGCGGACCGGGACTGATTTATGGCAAAGGACTCACCCGTGAGGAAAGCCGCCTGCCCGGTGTAGGCAATAAAGCCATCAGCTTGAAACTCTGCAAGAACGTGACATTGAAAGACTTCTCTTTGCTGCATTGCGGTCATTTCGGTCTGCTGGCTACAGGAGTAGACAATCTGAGCATTCTGAATGTAAAAGTGGATACCAACCGGGACGGTTTTGACATAGACTGCTGCAAAAATGTCCGCATCAGTCATTGCACCGTCAACGCTCCCTGGGATGACGCTATCGTGCTTAAAGCGTCCTACGGATTAGGCTATTTCAAGGATACGGAAAATGTAACCATCTCCGATTGTTTTGTCAGCGGATACGACCGTGGCAGTGTATTGGATTGCACTTGGCAAAGGGACGAGCCCCAAGCGCCGGATCACGGATTTGTAACGGGACGCATTAAATTAGGAACGGAATCCAGCGGCGGTTTCAAAAACATAGCCATCACCAACTGCATCTTCGAGCGTTGTCGCGGACTTGCCCTGGAAACGGTGGACGGTGGCAAACTGGAAGATATCGTCATCAGCAACATCACGATGCGCGATATTGTCAACGCCCCCATCTTCCTGCGGTTAGGAGCCCGGATGCGCAGCCCGCAAGGAACACCTGTGGGCACAATGAAACGCATCCTCATCAGCCACGTCAATGTATTTAATGCCGACTCGCGCTACTCCTCCATTATCAGCGGAATACCGGGAGCCCTTATTGAAGATGTGACACTGAGCGATATTCATATCTATCACCAAGGAGGATATACAGAAGCCGACGGACTTCTGACTCCTCCCGAACAAGAGAAAGTATATCCTGAACCGTGGATGTTCGGAACGATTCCCGCCAAAGGTTTCTACATCCGCCACGCACGCAACATCACCTTGGACAATGTAAATTTCCATTACGAGAAAGCGGACGGACGTCCCTTGTTTGTCACGGATGATGCCAGTGATATCAGATACAGGAACATCACAGTGGATGGAAAAGAGTTCAATACAGCCAACTAATAAAAAACAAAATAGAATGAAGAGAAAATATTTATTTTTCAGTCTGTTACTGGCCGGAAGCAGCCTTTACGCACAAGAATGGCCGGCAGTGCGACCCGAAGCCCGCCCCGCCACCCGCTGGTGGTGGCTGGGAAGTGCTGTCGATGCAACCAATCTGACCTACAATCTGGAAGAATATGCCAAAGCCGGACTGGGAGGTGTTGAAATCACTCCTATTTATGGTGTTCAAGGCAACGATAAGAATAACCTTCCTTTCCTCAGCCCGCAATGGATGAATATGTTGCAACATACTGAAGCTGAAGGAAAACGTATCGGTATTGAAGTAGATATGAACACCGGTACCGGATGGCCCTTCGGCGGTCCTCACGTGAGTATGACAGATGCTGCTACCAAAGCTATTTTTCAATCCTATCAAGTAGAGGGTGGAAAAGAAATTACGCTAGATTTGAAAGTAGAAGAAGAAAAACAACGCCCTGTAGCCACTTTAAGCCGGGTTATGGCCTATAATGCGGACAATAAGCAATGTCTTAACCTCACTTCCAAAGCGAAGAACGGACAATTACAATGGAAAGCTCCGGCAGGACATTGGAATATCATCACCTTATATATAGGCAAGACTTTCCAAAAAGTGAAACGTGCTGCTCCCGGTGGAGAAGGCTATGTGATGAACCACTTGGATAAAGGAGCCGTAAAACGCTATTTTGCCAACTTTGACAAAGCCTTTAAAGAAAACAAGACCAATTTTCCACATACTTTTTTCAATGACTCTTACGAAGTATATGGTGCTGACTGGACTCCTGATTTTCTGGAACAATTCGCCCGCCGTCGCGGCTATAAACTGGAAGAACACTTCCCTGAATTTATAGCTCAGGACCGTAATGAAACCACCGCCCGCATAGTCAGTGACTATCGCGAAACCATCTCCGATTTATTGATTGAGAATTTCAGTACCCAATGGACTAACTGGGCACACGGTCACGGCAGCATCACCCGTAACCAGGCACACGGTTCCCCTGCCAATCTGATAGATACCTATGCCTCCGTGGACATTCCCGAATGCGAAGGGTTCGGCCTGTCGCAATTCCATATTAAAGGATTGCGTCAAGATTCCCTGACACGTAAGAATGACTCCGACCTTTCCATGCTGAAATATGCTTCTTCCGCCGCTCATATCGCCGGAAAGCCCTACACCTCATCCGAAACATTCACCTGGCTGACAGAACATTTCCGTACCTCACTTTCCCAGTGCAAACCGGATATGGATTTGATGTTCGTATCAGGTGTAAACCACATGTTTTTCCACGGAACTCCCTACAGTCCCAAAGAAGCCAAATGGCCGGGATGGAAGTTTTATGCCTCTATTGACATGTCTCCTACCAATAACATTTGGCAGGATGCTCCTGCTTTCTTTGAATATATCACCCGTTGCCAGTCTTTCCTGCAAATGGGAAAACCGGACAATGATTTTCTTGTTTATCTGCCTGTATATGATATGTGGCAGGAACAGCCGGGCCGTCTTTTGCTGTTCAGCATCCATGATATGGCAAAACGTGCTCCCAAGTTTATAGAAACCGTTCATACCATCAGCAATTGCGGCTATGACATGGATTATATCTCTGACAACTTTGTGAAAAGCACCCGTTGCGTAAATGGCAAATTACTGACCAAAGGAGGAACTTCCTATAAGGCCACCATCATTCCTGCTGTAAAACTAATGCCGTCCGAGGTACTCGGCCATTTACTAAAGCTGGCACAAGCCGGAGCTACTATCATCTTTACCGAAAACTATCCGCAGGATGTACCCGGTTATGGAAAACTGGAAGCACGCCGGAAAGGCTTTGCGCAATTACAAAAGCAACTTCCGGAAATTGCTTCTTTCGATGAGACGGTGGCAACTCCTTATCAAAAAGGGATCATCATTACAGGAAACAACTATCAATCTGCCTTGGAAAAAAGCGGTGTTGTTCCCGAAGAGATGAAAACGCGGTATGGCTTACAATGTATCCGCCGCTCCCATGCCGATGGACATCATTATTTCATCTCCTCATTGCAGGAAAAAGGAGTAAACGACTGGATAACCTTAGCCGTTCCCGCAGAAAGTGTCATGCTGTTCAATCCGATGACGGGAGAAAAAGGGAAAGCACAAACCCGCAAGCAAGAAGGCAAAACCCAAGTACGCCTCCAACTGCATTCCGGCGAAAGCGTGATCCTGCAAACTTTCAACCATGCCCTGACAGACGTTGCCGAATGGAAATACGTTCAAGAACAACCTGTCAGCCTCAGCCTTGATCACGGCTGGAAACTTCATTTTGCAAAAAGTACTCCCCGGATAGAAGGTACATTTGATATCGATACTCCGTCTTCGTGGACTGAAATTGCTCACCCCAACGCTCCGATCACCATGGCGACGGGAGTATATACCAATATCATCACTGTTCCCCATATTCCCGCCGATGACTGGATACTGGATTTGGGCGATGTGCGGGAAAGTGCCCGTGTGCGCATCAACGGACAAGATGCCGGAACGGCATGGGCCGTACCTTATCAGTTGAAAGTAGGCAAATGGCTGAAACCGGGAGATAACAAGATAGAAATAGAAGTGACCAATCTGCCTGCCAACCGCATTGCGGATATGGATCGTCGGGGTGAGAAGTGGCGTATCTTCAATGAAATCAATGTGGTGAATCTGCAATACAAACCGATACCTTATACTGATTGGCAGCCATTGCCATCGGGATTGAATGGTAGTGTAAGGTTGATACCGGTTACTTATAAATAAGATATCCGATAGTGGCAGCCTATTGGCGGAGTTAATCCAGACTGTATTTGAAAGACTGAATTAATTCCGCCAATGTTTTTTACCTCATGCTCAGTGAGTGCACCTGCAACCGATCAAGCCGCAGCGAGACAGCATTTTATAGCAAAGCGGTGTATTTACGGATAGTATCCAAATGTTCCCTAAGCGTCTGATCATTACCAGCCTGCCGCATATTATATTCCGGTTACAGCCGCATCAGCGAACCGGCAGGATATCCAGCATCGCTTCAAACATCATGACTGTAGGAGTAGTCAAGCCTCAATTGAATGTATATCACTCCCTACCCTATAGCATAAGCCTTTTCTTTCTCCAGGTTAAGCCTTTTTATACGGATATGTTCTATCTCCATAGCCTTTGGAGTTATCTCCATAAGCTTTGGAGTTATCTCCCAAGGCTATGGAGTTAACTCCAAAGGCTTGCGGAGATAAAACAGGCAGGAAGAAAAGCCTTAACCATACGTCAGGAAAGGGTTAGGGATACGGATAAGATCCTTTAAGGACGAATCGGATGCCAAAGTCTTTCGCAGATGCCTTTTTCGGATGAAAGTCCCGCTAACATTCTACAGCTCCAAAACTTTTCCGTCAGTGAATAGTCGAGATGCCATCCGTACCGGTTCCCGATAAGCATACCAACCGTCCGTATCGTTACATACAGCCTACAGCTTTCAAACAGATGTGTCTATTCCAAGGGGTAACGAAGCTAAGACAAAATGTGACAGGAATTCCCAAACTACCAGAGGAAAGGGAAGTGATAACAGATAAAAAGTGGTGGTAGCAGATGTTTTTTCATGCTGCTACCACCACCTTTGAAACGCCCTGTTCATGGGTGTTTACGAAAGAGGATGGTAGTAGTGGTAGCAGTTTTGCAAAACTCTGTTGCAGGTGGGAGGAAACTTCAAACAGGAACTAAAATTATAAAGTTTTCATCTTCTTCCCTATGCCCACTGCTTTAGAAATTTTGCCTGTTCCTTTTTCCTTATACAAGTAGCCACGGAACATGCCTCCGCTATTAAACGGCATGGCAAAATTACCTTTCTTGTCCACTGCAATCAATCCACCATTTCCCTCCTTGGTATTCAGTTCCTGATGGATAATATAATCGGCAGCCTCCCCGACAGGCTGATGCAGCAACTTCACACGAGTAGAAAGATTATAAGCTACGACGTGACGGATAAAATACTCCCCATGCCCGGTGCATGACACAGCACAACCTTCATTATCCGCATAAGTACCTGCACCAATCACCGGTGAATCTCCCACACGGCCCCATTGCTTCTTGAACATACCACCGGTACTTGTTCCCGCTGTCAGGTTACCTTGCTTGTCCAGTACCACACAGCCCACAGTTCCATTCTTCTTGCTCTCCTTCTTCAAATCCTCTATCCACTTCAACGTCTTAGGAGTAGCAAAATACATATTATCCACAATTTCCAGTCCTTGTGACTTTGCAAACCGGTCAGCACCCTCACCTGCCAGCATCACGTGAGGTGTTTTAGTTTTTACCGCATAAGCTGCATTAATCGGATTCTTCACCGTTTTCAACCCGGCGACAGCTCCTGCTGTCAAATCCTTACCTTCCATAATAGAAGCATCCAACTCAAAAGTACCAGCACTGGTACAAGTAGCCCCTTTACCTGCATTGAACAAGGGGTTATTCTCAAAGTAGTTGACAACTGCCATTACCGCTTCAGGCCCTTCGCCTCCGGCAGACAGTATAGCATTTCCAATGCTCAAAGCTGAATCTAAAGCCGCATAATACAAGGTTGATTTCTCCTTATCGTCCTCGAGGTTTTCCATAGCACCGGCACCTCCATGAACAACAATTACATATTCTCTCTCCTGTGCCAGCATGCGGCACAATGGTAATAAGAGCAGAATTGTGATAAATAAGTGTTTCATAATAGTAGTTTAATATCAATAGTATGGTGCGAATGTAACAAAACAATTTGTAAAAAGGAAACTTTTATGCAGAGATATAGACATAAAAAAAGGAGCAACGCCTTGCTCCAACCTTTGTTAACCTTAAATCTAATACTATGAAAAACACAATGCAAAGGTACGAACATTATTGAAATTTGCAAATTCGACAAAAAGAAAATTATGTTCTCTAACATGATTTAAGGAGATCCGCCACATTTGTTAATGAACATTTCCCTGTCAGATTATAAGTGACATTTTTACAGTTATATTTCTTAACGTATACTAAACCATAAGACAAAATACACATTAAAAGTTAAATAAAGCGGATTGATACTATGTTTTAAAACATAAATAGGAATTTTGGTGTTATCTTTGCAGTAGTAAAAGAGAAAACAAAAGGTTTTTAGGAATAACCAGTTCTCCAAACGGGAGAACATAAAAAAGATGTAATTATGAAAAGAACAAATGACACAATCGAGATGTTGCAGTATCAGTTAAGAAGATACAAAGCAATGAGAAAGGGAGCTGCTTGCCAATCTTTGCAATACAAGCTTCAGAAATTAATGAGCCAACAGGCTAATGCCTGATGAGCTCTACCATAAAGAACACAAGTTTATAATTTTATAATATAAGAAAAGGATATGATAAAAATCATATCCTTTTCTTATTATTATCTAGAATGAAAGTTATTCATATAGATAAAACATTCTATCCATCAACTGCCATTTTTCAGCCGAAGACGCTCCCGGCTCTGCCTGTTGAAAGACAGACATATACTCTTCCCATTCTGCCTGACGAGGCAACGTAGCCATTCTGGCCATGGCCGTATCCCAATCAAAATCGAGAGGAGTTTCCACTATCATAAACAAATTAGTTCCCAGGATATAAATTTCCATTTCCAAAATACCGACTTCACGAATAGCTGCCAATGTTTCCGGCCAAACCTTGCCTTCCGAATGACGCTTTCTATACTCGGCTATCAAGGCCGCATCGTTTTTCAGATTCAACATCTGGCAATAACGTTTTACCGGTCCCTGATATTTCCGAACTTTATATCCTTGCTTTTTGTTTTCCATTATTCTCTTACTTCCCAGCCTAATGCACTAGCTCCCAACACGGCGGCATCAGCATCTTTCAATTCAGAAATCAACAATTTAGTCTTACCTTCGTAAATCTTCAAGATATTATCATCTATAGCTTTACGGATCGGCTTCATGATATAATCACCTGATTTTGCCAATCCACCAAACAGGATAATCGCTTCCGGGCTGGAGAAAGCAATGAAATCCGCCAAAGCCTCACCCAAAATACGTCCTGTATATTCAAAGATATCTTGTGCTAATTTATCCCCTCTTACAGCCGCGTCAAAAACATCTTTAGATACAATATCTTCAGCCGGGATATCTCTTAACAAACTAGGTTCGGGACGGGCAACCAGAAATTCACGTGCCGTGCGTGCCACACCTGTAGCCGAACAATAAGTTTCCAAACAGCCCTTACGACCACAACCACACTGACGTCCGTCACGACGAACGATCACATGTCCCAATTCTCCGGCAAAACCATCGTGTCCGTAAACCAGTTGTCCATTTATTACGATACCACTACCAACACCGGTTCCAAGAGTAATCATAATAAAGTCTTTCATGCCACGAGCCGCACCATAAGTCATTTCACCGATAGCGGCAGCATTAGCATCATTTGTCAAGGCAGTAGGAACACCTATTGCTTCTTCAAACAAAGCAGCCAAGGGAATCACCCCTTTCCAAGGAAGATTCGGAGCAAATTCAATGGTTCCGTTATAGTAGTTTCCATTAGGAGCACCTACACCCATACCTTTAATTTTTTCTACGCCACCGAACGATTCAATCAACGGACGCAATTTTGAACTGACAGCCTCTACATAATCCTCTATCTTAGAAAATGATTGTGTCTTAACTGAATCGGTAGCCAATACGTTACCACGCGAATCTACGATGCCAAAAACTGTATTAGTTCCGCCAATGTCCATACCTACTACGTAGGGTTTTTCCATGCCTGTTACCATGATATATTATTATTTAGGGTTAGTTATTTTGAGCAAATGTACACAATGAGAAAAAAGAGAGCAAATTTTTTTTCAATTATTTCATATAGCATTGCAACTTTTTGTATCTTCGGCACGTCTAACCAGACAAACACAAGTTAAATTCATCGGTAATGATACATTTAGAGAATATCAACAAAACCTATCATAACGGAGCTCCGCTACATGTTTTGAAAGGTATCAACCTCGACATAGAACGAGGTGAGTTTGTTTCCATTATGGGGGCTTCAGGTTCCGGAAAGTCCACTTTATTGAATATTTTAGGCATCTTGGACAATTACGATTCGGGAGAATATTATTTGAACGATGTATTAATCAAGAATCTGAGTGAAACCCGCTCTGCCGAATACAGAAACCGGATGATAGGATTCATCTTTCAGTCTTTCAACCTGATTTCTTTTAAAAATGCGGTAGAAAATGTAGCTCTTCCCCTCTTCTATCAGGGAGTGAGCCGAAAAAAAAGGAATCAAATGGCATTAGAATACCTTGACAAACTAGGTCTTAAAGAATGGGCGCATCATATGCCCAATGAATTGTCCGGCGGACAAAAACAACGTGTAGCCATAGCACGTGCCTTGATATCCAAACCGCAAATCATCCTTGCCGATGAACCTACCGGAGCCCTGGACAGCAAAACATCCGTGGAAGTGATGAATATTCTGAAAGAACTGCATAAAGACGAGGGGCTGACAATTGTTGTCGTCACTCATGAAAGTGGAGTAGCGAACCAAACGGACAAAATCATCCATATCAAGGACGGACTGATTGAACGGATTGAAGAAAACATAGACCATAATGCCTCTCCTTTCGGCAAGAACGGATTCATGAAATAACTGACACACATGATTGATCTTATTCAAGAAATATTCGGAACAATAAAGCGCAATAAATTACGCACGTTCCTCACCGGCTTTGCCGTAGCTTGGGGTATCTTCATGCTGATCGTACTGCTGGGGGCAGGCAACGGACTAATCCATGCTTTCGAAAGCTCATCTGCAGATATGGCTATGAATTCCATCAAAGTATTTCCCGGCTGGACTTCCAAAGCATACGACGGATTAAAAGAAGGACGCCGCATTGAACTGGACAATAAAGACTATCGGATAACCGAAACCGATTTTCCCAAAAATGTCATCAGTGTAGGAGCTACCGTACGTCAGAGTAATGTGACTTTAACATATGGACAAGACTATGTATCCACCACATTGGAAGGAGTATACCCTAATCATAAGGATGTAGAAAGAGTAAAACCTGCAGGGGGGCGATTTATCAATGACATCGATATCCGTCAACGGCGAAAAGTAATCATTCTTCATACAAAAACCGCAGAAATGCTCTTTAAAAAAGACGCAGACAAAGCTATCGGAAAATTTGTCAACGCCAATGGAGTAGTATATCAAGTGGTAGGCCTTTTTACCGACAAGGGAAGTTTCCAACCTAACGCCTTCATTCCATTCACCACCTTACAACTCATATATAATAAAGGTGACAAGCTGAACAATTTGATATTTATGACACAAGGACTCGATACAGAAGAAAAAAATGAAATCTTTGAAAAGGAGTACCGCAAAGCTATCGGCGTACACCACCGGTTTACAGCTGATGACAAAGGCGCTATCTGGATGTGGAACCGTTTCACCCAATTCCTGCAACAAGAAAAAGGTATGCGCATTCTGACTATAGCCATTTGGGTAATAGGCATATTCACTTTGCTGAGTGGCATCGTAGGTGTAAGTAATATCATGCTGATCACAGTAAAAGAACGGACCCGTGAATTTGGTATCCGCAAAGCGTTGGGTGCCAAACCTATATCTATCTTATGGCTAATTATAGCCGAAAGCGTAACAATTACCACCTTTTTCGGGTATATAGGAATGGTGGCAGGCATTGCTGCCACGGAATACATGAACACAGTGGCAGGAAACCAAACTGTAGACGCAGGCGTTTTCACCGAAACAGTTTTCCTCAATCCCACAGTAGATATCAGTATAGCCATACAAGCAACCATGACATTGGTGATAGCCGGTACACTGGCAGGTTTCTTTCCTGCCCGCAAGGCCGTCATGATCCGACCAATCGAAGCACTTAGAGCAGATTAAAATTATGAGAATAGATTTAGACAGGTGGGAAGAAATATTCATCACCATTACCAGAAACAAGACACGTAGCCTATTGACCGCTTTTGGTGTTTTTTGGGGCATATTCATGCTGGTTGCCCTTATGGGGGGTGGCCAGGGACTACAAGATATGATGTCGGCCAACTTTAAAGGATTCGCCACCAATTCCGTTTTTTTCGGAAGTAATAAAACCAGTGAAGCCTATAAAGGATTTAGAAAAGGACGTTATTGGGATATGGAATTTAACGATGTGGAACGTATCCGCCAAGCCGTACCGGAAGTAGAAGTTATCACTCCCAATATCAGCCGATGGGGCTCTACTGCTATTTTCGGAGACAAGAAAAGCTCCTGTGCCGTCAGAGGGTTACAACCTGATTATGAAAAGATAGAAGCTCAAAATATTACAATGGGGCGCTTTATCAATGACGTAGACATACTGGAAAGCCGGAAAGTATGCACCATAGGAAAACGAGTATACGACGAACTGTTTCCCCAAGGAGGAAACCCATGCGGACAATATTTGCGTGTGGATGGTATTTACTATCAGATTGTAGGTGTTAGCTTATCAACCAGTAACATGAATATCAATGCAGGAACAGAGGATAGTGTAACTCTTCCATTTACTACCATGCAAAAAGCATACAATTTTGGAAAGCGCATTGATTTAGTCTGTATTACCGTAAAACCGGGTGTGACCGTTACCAGTATAGCCGACAAAATAGAACAAGTAATCAAGAAAGCGCACTATATCCACCCGGACGACAAACAAGCGGTGATCATGGTCAATGCAGAAGCAATGTTCAGCATGATTGACAATCTGTTCACAGGAATCAAAATTTTGGCATGGATGGTAGGTTTGGGAACATTGCTGGCAGGAGCTATCGGAGTAAGCAATATTATGATGGTTACCGTGAAAGAACGTACAACCGAAATCGGCATCCGCCGAGCCATTGGCGCACGCCCTAAAGATATTCTAAACCAAATTCTTTCTGAAAGCATGGTATTGACAACTTTTGCAGGGTTGATGGGAATTAGTTTCGGAGTCTTGATCTTACAAGGGCTGGAAATAGGAACGGCAGCTTCGGGTACAGAGGCTCATTTCCAAATCAGCTTCTGGATGGCCGTCGGGGCCTGCATCTTATTGATGGTCCTAGGTATGCTGGCCGGATTGGCACCGGCTTATCGCGCTATGGCCATCAAACCCATTGAGGCTATAAGAGACGAATAAAGCCGTCCGATGTAACGGATAAAGTTTCCATGCAAGAACAAACAAGAATAAAAAAATAATAAAACAAACAGATATGAAAAAGTATGTAAAAATTGCACTATTAGTCATCGTTGCACTGATATTCATCGGAACATTTGTATTTCTCTATCAAAAATCACAACCCAAAGCTAGCGTGTATACTATATTAAACGCAGAAATCACCGATCTGAAA